>Ga0302198_10000048_pt1 | contig 104080 bp, 68 predicted proteins | sample II_Bog_N2_2_FD_193521 | JGI IMG/M metagenome (GOLD analysis project Ga0302198, IMG submission 193521) | Peat permafrost microbial communities from Stordalen Mire near Abisko, Sweden - II_Bog_N2_2 | ecosystem: Environmental > Terrestrial > Soil > Wetlands > Peat | place: Sweden: Abisko...
GGGGTGCAGCAGGGGCAGGTTGGGATCGATCTGTTGGACGATCTTGCGGGCGGCGGGGAGAATGGCGAGCGGATCGCCGTGGACGCGGATTTCAACGTGCATGCCGCCGACGTAGGGAATCTGGGCGAAATCGTACCAGGCCATGGGGATGGGTTCTTCGTCGATGCTGCGGTACTTGTGGTCTTTGACGATGCCGACGATGGTCATGGTGAAGCGGCCGTCGTCTGTGCCGATGGAGTGGCCGAGGGGATTGGTGTTGGGCAGGAAGCGGCGCGCGAACTCCTCATTGACGATGCCGACGTGGGGGGAGTTGACGGTGTCAGAATCAGCGAACTCGCGGCCGGAGAGGATGGGAACGCCGAGGGTACGGAAGAAGTCCGACCCAATGACGTTGCTGCGGACGGTTCTGGAGCCGCCGTCGGCGACATCGGGCAGGCGGCCGTCGACGCGCATGTCACTGTTGTCAGACCACCAGGAGCCGATGCGCTCTTCCATGAGGGTGACGGACTCAACGCCGGGGAGTGCGCGCAGCTTGCCGAGCAGGTTGGCGTAGATGGCATAGCCTTCGGGGATGGAAGGGATGTTGGGCTTGACACCGAAGACGACGAGGCCGTTGACGTCCATGCCGAGCGGCGTGTTTTCGAGGTTGCGCATGGTGCGAATGAGGAGTCCGCCGCCGACCAGGAGGACGACGCACATGGCGAGCTGCAGGGTGACGATAATGCGGCCGGTGCGGGATTTTCCGGCATCGCTGTTGGAGGTTGCGGCGGAGGTTTTGAGGGCGAGTTCAGCGTTGCCTACGAGGGCGACGCGTAAGGGGGCGAGGCCGAAGAGCAGGCCGGCCAGCGCGAGCGCGGCGAGCGTAAACAGCAACACTGTCCTGTCGGGCGCGAGGCTGGACTCGATCTGCGCCCATTGGCCAAGGATGCGCGTGGCTGCCTCAGCGAATGCCCAGGCAAGCGCGCCGCCGGCGGTGACCAGCAGAAGGCTTTCCATAAAAAGAAGACGGAGCAACGCGCCGCGGCCTGCGCCGAGGGCAAGGCGCAGGCTGAATTCACGCTGGCGGGTTGCATTGCGGGCCATGAGCAGCATGACGACGTTGGTGAGCGCGATGAGCAGCACAAGGCCAACCATGGCCATGAGGATGCGCAAAGGCTTGCCATATTCCTGATCGGAGCCGGGGAAGTTCGTGGCGTCGGCAAAGTTCAGGACCGGCGGCTTTTCGCCCTCCATGGGCGAACCGAGTCCGATGTAGGCGGCAGATTGAAAGACGGGCTGCAACTGTGCCGCAGCCTGCGACCTGGTGACGCCGGGAGCCAGGCGAGCCATGACGCGCAGGCACCACCAGGTGGGGTTTGCAATGTAAGTCTTGCCGTCTTGAAGGGGATTGCCCCAGGCGTTCAGTGCGGGAACGTTCTGCAGGGGAATCCAGAAATCGGTTGAGCCGCCGGGCTCGACGCCTTCAAAGCCTTTCGCGGAGACCCCGACGATGGTCATGGGGACGCCGTTGACGAAGAGCGTTTTGCCAAGGACGGCGGGATCGCGGGCGAAGCGGCGGGTCCAGTAGTTGGAGCTGAGAACAGCCAAGGGCGCGTGATCGGTTTCATCTTGAGAGCTGAATCCGCGGCCCAAAGGGAGGTTGACGCCGAGACCGGAAAAGAATGCGCCGCTGACCATTTCGCCTTCCGCAACCTCCGGCTCCGCGCCATAACGGACGGCGACCTTGGTGTTGGAGAGCGGGACGTAGGCCATTACCGCGGAGAGCGCACCGGTCTGACGGCGCATGGCGTCGTAGACGGGGTAAGAGAGGGTCTGGTGGGTGTCGACGGTGCCGGTGCCTCGGGGCGGGTTGGAGGTTTCAATGTGAACGAGGCGATTGGGTTCGAACACGGGCAAGGAGCGGAGGAGCACCGCGTTCATGACGCTGAAGACGGCCGTATTCGCGCCCATGCCGAGAGCCAGCGTCAGAATCGCCGTGATGGCAAAGCCCGGGCTCTGGCGCAGGGAGCGGAAGGCGAAGCGGAGATCGCGGAGGGTCTTGTGGAAGAAGGCCCAGCGGTCGTTGAGATAGAAGCGCTCCTGCGCTACGCGGACGTTGCCGAACTCGCGGCGGGCCTGACGGCGGGCTTCTTCATCGCTGAGACCTTCGCGTTTGAGCTCGTCGGCTTCGAGTTCAAGATGCGACTTGATCTCTTCAGCAAAATCCTGCTGGCTGCGCTTGCGATTGAACATGATCAGGCCTCCTCGCGGGTGGGCGAAAAACTGTTATCGAGAATCAGGCCCATGGCGCGCGCCAGGCGTCGCCACTCGCTGGTTTTTTCAACCAACTGCTTGCGGCCTTTTGGGGTGAGGGTGTAGAAGCGGGCTTTGCGATTGTTCTCGCTGACGCCCCATTGGGCGGAGATCCAATCCTTGTCTTCAAGGCGCTGGAGGGCCAGGTAGAGCGAGCCGTGGTCGACGAAGAAGACTTCCTCTGACTGACGCTGAATGAGGCGCGCGACGCCCTGGCCGTGACAGGGGCCGAGGGCGAGGGTTTTCAGGATCAGCAGGTCGAGGGTTCCCTGGAGGAGGGCAATGCGGTCGTCGTTGTTCTCTTGGGTTGGCATCCGACCTAAGTATGCTGCTGCTTGGGTCGGATGTCAACATGAAAGGCCAAAATGATTTGTGGTTAAAGGCCCGAAGAGCAAATGCAGGTCCTTCGACTCACCACCCCCGAGCTCCACCCCGCAGACGAAGACCTGTCTGCGGGGGCCCCGGAAACTGAAAAACGTTCGGGGCCCCTTTCGCTCAGGATGACAGCGGGTTTCCTGGGGCTGCGCTTTGACCGGTCAATGACAGCATCTTCTACTTCGCGAGCCTTGAGGCGAGTACGTAAATGCCTCAGAAGAGGCGGCCGATGGTGATGAAGAATTTGCGGTGTCCGGCGTCGCCTATTGCTCCGCCTACGGAGATGGACCCGATGGGCGTGGCGGCGAGCAGGCCGGCGGTTACGTCCTGGCGCAGAATGGCGCGGGTTTCAGGGGACCAGATTTGGCCGGCTTCGTAGCCGAAGACGCCATAGAGACCCTCGCCCAGGCCGGTGGGCAAGGCGGCGAGGCGGTGCAGGTATCCGGCGCGGGCGAGGTAGGTATCGGTGCCGCGATACTCGTCCATGGAGGAAGCGGAGAGCATGCGGGGGCCGCCGAGGGTGAAGCGGTAAGGCTGGGCGACGTTGGCGCGGAGGTAGGAGTTGACGTCGCCGGTGAGGGCGAAGATGTTGGTGGCCTTCCACTGCCAGGTGCGCGCGGCCGAGGCCATGACCAGCGGGGCGTTGGCGCTGGATTGGGCGTGGTAGAAGGCGCCGGCGGCTGCGCTGAGACGAAAGCCCGATGGAGAGACTGTGCTGGAAGTTTCCCGGTCGATATTGATGTGGAGCAGGCCTTCCTGGGCGGTGCCGGAAAGATAGGGGCCGCCGCCGGAGCCGGTGGTCAGGCCCCATCGGGTGTCTTCGGCGCGCCAGGTGGCGGCGATCTGGAGCCAGTTGCCGATGGTGCGGCCGGCCTCAACGCCGGCGTCGAGATTCTGCTCAAGGCGCTCGGCGACGCGCTTCTGGTTGGCCCAGATGTAGACGGGCTCGCGGACCACGCCGGCGCGGGGTTCAATGAAGAAGCCGCCGGGCGTGAGCAGGCGGTAGTATTCGGCGTTGAGCACGGTTTTGTAGCCGACGTCGCCGTTGGCGCGCAGTTCCGACCCGTATCCGCCGAGGTCTTGGTCGACGAAGCGAAGGCTCAACTCCATGCGGGTGATGTTGGAGGTTTCCGCGGCGAGTTCGGGACTGATGAGCAGATAGGGAGGGCCGGTGGGATCTTTGCTGAGATGGACGAGGATGCCGCCGTCTGGATTCTCCGCGCCGGCGCCGGCAGGGGCTGCGCCGGTGGCCGAGGCCGGCTGCGCCGAAAAGGTCTGGTAGGAGGCGCTGTAGACGCCGTTGGACTGGACGGGATTGAGGGCGGTCTGGGTGTTGGCCGCCGAGATGGGCTGGCCTTCGAGCGGTTTGAGATCGGCCTCGACCTGCTGCTGTGCGCCGGGCTGGCCGCCGTCGACGCGGACCTGGCGAAGGACGCCGGGTTGAGGCTGTCGGCGCTGTGCGCGGTCGGCCAGATAGGCGGCCCAGTCCTGGGGGCTGAGGGCGTAGGGAAGCAGGGACTTGCTGTTGGCGTCGGCGGCCAGGTAGCCCTCGTGGATGAGCTGGCCGCCCTTGGTGTAGTCGGCTCCTGAGTAGTCGGCGACGGGAACGTTGACCACGATGTCGGCGAGCTGGACGGCGCGATTGACGTTGCGCACGATTCCCACGGAGAAGGCGCGGTTGAGGACTCCGACGATGGAGGAGACATCGCCTGGGCCAAGTTGCGCGTCCTGAAGCCGGATGGCGATGACGACGCCGGCGTGGAGGTCATTGCGGAGGACGTCGGTGGGGAGATTGTCGACAATGCCGCCGTCGGCGAGGAAATGTCCGGTGGAATCCTGAACCGGGGAGAAGACGCCGGGGATGGAGATGGAGGCGCGGACGGCCTGGGCGAGCGAGCCGCTGGAAAAGGTCACGGGCTCAAAGGTGTTGAGGTCAGTGGCCACGCAGCGAAAGGGGATGGGGAGATGGTTGTAGTCCAACTGCGGTTGGGTGTAGGCGAGAAGATTGGTGGCCAGGAACTGATTGACGCCGCGATCGGTGAGCACGGCGTTGCGCAGCTGGGCTCCGTGTGCAAGACCGACGGTGAGGACGGAGGGGGTTTGACGGCGGTCCTGGCGGCGGCGGAAGCTCGAGTCGACGTAGGGAGTTTGCAGAGTGAAGATGTTGGTGAAGTCGCTGCTGGTGGCCAGGGCGCGCATCTCGGCGGGGGTGTGGCCGGTGGCGTACGTTGCGGCGACGAGCGCGCCCATGCTGGTCCCTGCGATGCGGTCGATGGGGATGCGGTGATCTTCAAACCACTGGATGACGCCGATGTGGGCCAGGCCGAGGGCGCCTCCGCCTTCGAGGGCCAGGCCGATGGCGGGACGATTGGCGGGAACGACGGGGGGCAGGGCGGATTGCGGGAGTGGCTGTCGCGTCACGGATTGCTGCGCGTCGGAGGGGCTGGTCGGTGGCGGCGGATGCTGCGCGGGGGCCAGGGATACGAGAAGAAAAATGCCAAGGAGGATGAAGTTAACTTTCGACGGCACAAATGCACCTCATGAATGGATCGATTCGTTGGACGTGAGGCAAGGTTCAATAAGCGCTTGTCGAATTAGGTTGGGGGAGTTGAATTAGGGAATCTCCGATCAAGTCTCCAACTTCAATCAGACCGTCGCTCAGGGGTTAAAGCCCCATCTCTCTCGTCTAAGACAGATTGCGGCACGACTGAACAGGTTGCGGAAAAAGGCCGGCATTGGGTGAAACTCGGCAAAAGCATGCCTCAAGGGCTAAAGCCCTTGTTGATTCAATTGGCTTTATGCCGGGGATAAATCCCCGGCCTACCGCCCGAACGAGTTTTTCCGCAGCCTGTGAAGTCGAGCCCTTTCAAAACATCGACTTATTCAAAGGTTCCTTAGCGCGCTTGAAGAAGATGAGGGACATGGACGCAAAAAAGCCCTCCAGGGACACAGAGGGCCTTTGCTTTTCAGGTGACGCAGCCGGGAGCGGGGCAGCCGATGCCGCGCTTACTTGGGCGGGGCTGGGGCGAACCCTTCGCGCCTTTGGCTGGGCTCTGGTTTGGGTTTGGGCTTCGGCGCCTTCTTCGCTTCTTTTCTGCCTTTGTCTTTGCTTCCCATGGGTAGAAGTGTGACACAAAAGGGGCTTTCAGGGAAAGTCCCAATCGCGGGATGCGAAGCGCGCCAGCCGGAGATCATCGTTTCAGAAATATTCAGGGCATTTCAGGACTTATCTTGTGCCGTCTGGATAGGATGAGCTTGATTGTTTGCGATGGAGGTTTGCTGGATGGCTTTTCGATCGCTGATTCATGCACTGGTTACGGTGGCGCTGGCGATGGCGGGGATTGCGCAGGCGCAATCGGTCTGGACGATTGACAAGGAACACACCAACATCGGATTCAGGGTTTCGCACTTCCTGATCTCCGACACGGTGGGGTGCTTCAAGGATTTCGACGCAACGGTGAATCTTCCGACGAATGACTTTACGGGCGGGACGGTGAGCTTTACCGCGAGAACCGCTTCGGTTTCGACCAATAACGAACAGAGAGACGGGCATCTGCGGTCAAAGGACTTCTTCGATTCCAGCGAATTTCCTGAATTGAAATTCACGGGCGCGCTGGTGAAGGAGGGCGGCAAGGATGTGTTGCGGGGCAATATGACGATACGCGGCATCACCAGGCCGGTGTCGCTTGCGGTGACCTATGGCGGCAGGATGAAGGACAACACGTTCCATATTGAAAAGGCGGGATTCAGGATTTCCGGGACGGTCAACCGGCTGGATTTTGGCATGAAGTGGAATGAAAAGTTTGAAGGCGGCGGCGCGATTGTGGGCGAGGAAGTGAAGATCGATTTGAATGTTGAAATCAACCATTGAATGGAGCAGCCGGCACCTGCGGTGCGGCAGCCGCTCGCGGGAGGGTCGCACTGGCGTACTGCTTCCAACCCATTCGCTGAAAGACGCGAATGGATGGGGCACCAGCGACGAGCCGGGAGGCGATCCAGATGAAACGAGCGAGTCCTCCAAGGGCGAAGAGCCCGGGCGCGGACCTGGCGGTCCGCGCTCGCATTTCATGTCGATTTTTGTGGCGTTTTCGGCACGACTAAAGTCGTGCCTTGTTACAAAGCGCATCTAGAAGATCAGATCTTGCGCCATCCCACCCATCGAGCAAAAAGGCGCTCCGACCCAGAGGGTACCCCGATGGGGCACAGTTTCCTCTTCCGTGTGTCGGATTCGCCGGTGGAGGACTGCTCCAAGGCTCCAGCCTCCTCAGTGCTTTTCCGCGGGGACGGGCGGGTTGGCGAGGTGCTGGTAGTTGAGGATGGCGTTGAAGACCAGGGCGTAGGTGCCGACGGTTTCGCCGCGATAGACGGGGTTGTTGCCGAACAACAGCACATTGCCCTGGCCGAGGTGCGCGTTGACCACGATGGCGTGTTCGGCGATGGCGCCGCCCTTGTCGAGCAGGCCGTCGAGGAGCAGCGACTTCGAATCGGAGAAGCGCAGGATGACGTCGGGGCGCAACTCGGCGGGAATGAGGCTGAGGTTGTTGCGCATTTCCTCTTCATTGAGCCTTTTGGGTTCCCAGGGCTGCTGCTTGGTGAGCGGCTCGGGCTCGGTGATCTTGCGGGCGGTGGGCACGTCGCTTTCTTCCATACTGCCGCGGCCGGTGGGGCGTTCGGAGTAGGGGTCCATCAGGCTACGGCCGCCGCGGCTGCCGAGGGTGTTGCTGACGGTGAAGATCATGCCGTTGGCGCTGATGACCGGAACGCCCGCGCCGTAGCCGAAGGCAACCGGGCTGTCCTTGTCAACGAAGACGGTGTTGAGGATGGTGCCGACGACGCGCGTGTCTCCATGCGCGCCGGAGGTGACGCCGGGGGCGAGGCCGGTGTCAATGGCGAACTGCGCGGTGTCTTCGCAGGTGATGAGCAGGCCGCCCTGCTCAATGAAGTGCTTGAGGTGGGCAAGGCCGTCGTAGCCCAGGCCGGGGCGAATGTCGGGGGTGGAATCGATGCGGCCGAGGTTGGGCGTGAGGTCCGACTTCTGCCAGGGCATGGGGTTGTTCCACAGGGGAATGCCGTTGAGGATGCTTTGCGAGCCGCCGCCGCCGACGGGCGCGAAGATGATGACGTCGTACTTGCCGCGGAGGTCGGGTTCGGCGGCCGCGGTCTGGGTGCTGATGTAGCTGAAGGGCACACCGGCGGCGTCAAAGGCGTAGCGCCACCAGCCTTCAGTTTGCGTTGCGAGCCAGGTGTGCATGAAGGCGATGCGCGGCGCGGTTGCGGGGTGGGTGGCGACGGTGGGCGCCGCGGTGAGGTGCGCTGCGTCAAGCGAGAGACTGTGCAGGATGGGCGTGAGCCGCGCGTCGTCAGTCCCGGTGATCAGTAGAGAGCCGGCGGGATAATGCTTGCCGTCCGCGTCGAAGGGCTTCTCGGCCACCTGAACAGTTGCGCCCTTGAGCTTGTACACGAGTGTGAGGAGCGAAACCTGGCCGGTGTTGGCGACGGCCAGCACGGGGCCTGCGCCTGAGATTTTTCCGGTGATCGTCGAAGGATCGTCGAGGGACGCCATTTTGGATTGCAGGATGGCCGGATCGGTGACGCGGACTGTCTTCAGGTTAAAGAGGTGGGAGAACGACCAGCCGGTGTCGTCGTAGGGATGTTTCTGCGGATCGTCGGGCGCCCAGAACTGGCGGTCGAGCAGCGCGTCGGCAACGCGGGAGTAGGGCTGATCCATGCGAATGACGATGGAGCCGGCGGGGAAGGTGTCCTGGGTGGGCTTGTCGCCCCGCTTGGCCGCGGGGATGGAGGAGGTGGCGGCTTCAGTGAGCTGCTCGACTTCAACATGCTGGCGCTTGAGCACCTTGAGCAGTTCTACCTGGCGATTGGCTTCGGCTGGATCGGCAGGGATGACGTAGGCCGCGGGGCCCTCAAATGTGGGCTTCAGGACACTGCGCTTGCTCTTGGTGTAGTAGTTCTCAAGAAAATGATGGGTGTGTTGCGAGAAGTACGAAATGGTGGTGAGCAGCGCGGATTCTTCGTAGTTGTTGTTGTCGCGCTGCGACCAGGTGACGACGGGGAGCGGCGGATTCTGGCGGTACCAGGTGCGCGAGTATTCTTCGGGGCTGAGGATGCGCTTTTCAGTGTCCGCGCCGCCGTTGCCGAAGGTCTCATAGAGGCGGCTGATGCCGTTGTGCATGCCGGCGAGGAACATGAGATAGCCGGGGCTCCAGGTATCGAAATCGCCATGTGTGAAGACGCCGGGCATGCCGAGGGTCTGCATCTGGGCCACGTTATTCCAGCCCAGCTCGGCCCATTCGTCGGCCAGGGTGGGGTCAACCCAGGCGTTGTAGGGGCCGTCGCCGACGGTGTTGTCATAGAGGAACGGGACGGATTCATGCAGGTCATGGAGTACCTGCGCGTGCCAGTCGATGTAGGTGTCGAGGACGTTGCGCGTGAGGTTGAGGGTCATGCCCATGGCGTCGCGGTTGTTGTCGTGCGCGACGTAATGGCCCCAATAGATGAGGTGGGGATATTGCTGGTTGGGGTGCGCCTTGTGCCACTTGTAGAGATCGACCATGCGATCGCGGCCATCGACCTCAACGACCGGGGTGATGAGGACGATCATGTGCGAGCGGATGAACTTGATGTAGGGCGAATCGTCGACGGCGAGGCGATAGGCCAGCTCCATGAGGGCCGTGGGCGCGCCGGTCTCCGGGGAGTGGATGGTGCCGGTGATGTAGTAGACAGGGTACGACTGATCGATGAGCTTGCGGGCTGTCGAGTCATTGAGGCTGATGGTGCGCGGATCGGCGAGCTTGGCCAGGCGCTCGTTATTGGCTTTGGCGCCGGCGAGCAGTTCGGGGTCGGCGATGGCGGCGGCGATCATTTCGCGGCCTTCTTCAGAGTGGCCGATGGTGAAGACTCTCACGCGAGGACTCGAAGACTCCAGAAGGCGGAAGTACTTGTAAACGTCTTCGGCGTAGGGAAGCATGTCGGGCGCGCCGGAGACATCGCCGAGGACCTTGGCGGGGGTGGGGACGGTTTTGGAGGCGGGCAGGTAGTCGACGAGGGGCGAGGTAAAGGAGGGGTCGGTGGTGTACTTGTGGATCAGGTCGGTGTATTGCTGGTCGATGGGCTGGGCTGGGTCGCGGGCAAAGTTGGAGTTCAAGCCTTGAGAGACGAGGGGCGCAGCAGCGGATAGGACCGCAGAAGACACGAGGGCGAGTGCCAGCTTACGAAAGCTCATATTACCTCTTTGTTTGGGGGACGGATGAGGAAGTTCATTGGTTGCAAGTTTGGCACAAAGGGGTTGGGGGTGGGAATGGGCTTGCGAGGGATGTCCGATTGGGCGGGGTACGAAAAGCAAATGCAGGTCCTTCGACTCACCACCCCCACGCTTCACCCCGCAGACGAAGACCCGTCTGCGGGGACCCCGGAGGCTGAAAAGCGTTTGGGGCCCCTTTCGCTCAGGATGACAGCGGCTTTTGTTGGGGTGCGCTTTGATCGGTCAGGATGACGGCGGCTTTTGTTGGGTGCGATTCGCTGACCTCCCATGACTCAAAGGCGAGACCCTTCGACAAGCTCAGGGCAGGCGATGGGGCACCCGGCAAAAAGTGAAGCCCCGCCTTGCGGCGGGGCCTCGTGGTGAAGAGGGTTTGTTGTGGCGCGATGTTTATTGCTGGAAGATCTGGAGGATCGGCGTCGACTTGTTGTTTGAGATGCAGACAAACTTCGTGGAGCTGATGACGATGCAGGTGCTATTGGGATTCCCGTTATCCGCGACAGAGAAGGCGCCGTAGGTGGTGGAGAGCCAACTGTCTGTGAGTCCAGACTGCGGATCATCCCATGTGAAAGAGTTCTGGCCGCCGGTGGAAACGTTGCCGGTGACATTGCCGTTGCTGGCAGCATCGATTTCTCCCACGCTGATGTCTTTGGGCTTGAGCGGCGGGAATTGGCCCAGCATGTAGGTTCCAGCAAGAGCCGCATCGGTGAAGGTGGTCTGCGTTTGCGGATCGACGAATCCGCCATAGAGATCGCCGTTCCCGTCCACAACCAGGATGCCGGCGGCGTTGTTGTTGTAGAGGTACAGGTAGCCTGTTCCGCCACCGGGTACAAATGTGACGCGGCCGGGATTGGAATTGTCGAACGAGAGAGGATATGTCCCATTCGAGTTGCCAACCGAATAAGTCCCAAAATTGTCTGAATAGCTCTCGTTGACGTTGAAGCTTCCGGCGCCGTTGCCGGTGGCCTGCAAGACTGAGGAATTGTAGCCGGAGAAGGCGCCAGCGGAGGCATCGAGGCCCTGGAAATAGAAGACCATGTTGCCGTTCACATTGGCCGCCGAGTACGAGGTCTGTTGCTGGGTGCGCACATGGCCGGCTAACGTGCCTGACGCGGCGTCGGTTTTGAGAGTAAACATTCTGGCCGAATCGATGACGTAGACAACAAAGTCGGCACCGCCGCTGCTGCTGGTGAGTGTGAGGGTATAGCGTCCGTTGGTGGTAAAGCTTGGCGAGGTGGGCAGGGTGTAGCTGCCGCCGGTGAGGGCGATGTGGGTCGCGGTTGCAGGGATACCGACGGCCTGGTCGAGGGCGCCCGCGGTTATGTTCCCGTTGAGCGCGTCGAAGCTTCCAATGGTGGTTTTCGGAGCGTCGGTGCTGTCTTCGCCGTTGGCAAGATAGACAAAATTGTGGCCGCTCACGGTGGAGGCGGCGAAGGCGCTTGTGGTTGCAAGGTAGCAATCGGCTTGGCCCTGGCGCCCCGAAGGCGATGCGCCAACGTCGTCGATCTCGACCATGCGGAACTCCTGCGCGGGCGCAACGGCGTTGGTCAGTGCGAACGCCCACTTCGTCGTGACTGTGTGACTGGAGGATTCAACTGAGGTCAGGGTTGCAATTCCGTTGTTGTCGGCGGCGATGCTATAGGTGCCGGTGACGGTTCCTGACACGGCTGCACTGAAGTCTGTGCCATTCGTGTCGAAGACTCCACTTGTAAAGGTTCCGCTGCCGTTGGCCTGGAAACTGGATAGAGATGCCCAGAGCGTGCCGTCGCTGTCGGTGAATCCGCCGGATTCGCACACGTATCGGCCGTTCAGGTTACTGTTGTTGACGCCATTCGGCAGGCTGCTGACGTCGATGGTATAGCTGTCCGGTCCAGCGATGTCGTTTACGCTGTCCTTCACCGCCAGCGTGAAGGTGACGTTGGTGGTCGTGGTGGGTGTTCCGCTGACGTTGAATCCGCTGCCGCCTGAGCTGGAGGCGCTGAGGCCGTTGCCGATGCTCACAAGCGTTCCATTGGTGGGGAGGGCGGTGCCGTTCAATGTAAAGACGTAGCCGCTGCCGGAGCCTCCTTGCGCTTGAAGCGATGCTCCGTAGGGGTAGCCGACCAGAGCGGAGCCGGTGTTGGTGGCTGGATCGGGCAGGGTGAGCGGACTCGAACTGCCGATGTTGATGGTATAGGTCACCGTGCCGTTGGAGTCGGTTGCGTTAGTGCTGTCAGTGACCGAAGCGGAGAAGGAAACCGTCTGCGCCGAAGTTGGGGATCCGGTGACGGACAGCGTGCTACTGCCGTTGCTGTTGCAGACGCTGAGGCCGTCGCCGATGCTTAAAAGAGTGCATCCGTTGGGGTTCACGGCGGCGCCGTTCACCGTCCAGGTATAGTTGGGCACGCCGCCCGATGCGGTAATGGAGCCATTGTAGGTCTGGCCGACGATGGCCGGCCCCAGCGAACTGGGATCGGGGGTGGGTAGACTCAGGGGAGCCGTGCCGCTGGTGGTGAATTGAACTCCGGCTGTGGCCTGGTTCCCATTGGCGTCCTGGAGTTCGATACTCCAGTTGTATTGCGTTCCGCTGGTCAGGGAGGCCTGGGTGGGGGTGCTGCCGCCGCCGGTGGGATCGGTGGGCCAGACGATTGTGGTGTAGGCGCTGGAGAAGCCGTTTGCATTGGAGTTGTTGCCGGGAATCTGCCAGATGTAGTTCCCGCCGCTCGCCGGATTGATGGAGAACTGGTAGATGTAGCTGCTGGCGTTGGCAGGGTCAGTCCAGGTAAAGGTGGGCGTGGTGCTGGCGCCGGTGCTGTCTGGCAGAAGGTTGGTGGCCAGGTCGCTGGATGTAAGCACTCCGGTGATGGTGCCGGTCAAAGTCTGGGTTGTTCCGTTGCTGTAGGTGACGAGGAAGGTGTAAGCCTGGCCAACTACCGGGACAACGGGACTGATGTTCGCATAGTACTGCCATTGCGGAGTTCCGCAGCCCTGGCAATTGCCACCCATGTCGATGGGTTGAATCACATTGGGGCCGGACATCAGCGTGACGGAAACGGGCAATTCGTTCCCCTCGCGCACATCGAAGCTGAGGGCGTACTGCGCATAGGTGCCGTTCTGGTTTGTCTGTTTCGAGTACTGCGTGGTGACCGAGACGGTGCTGTTGGCGGTGGGCAGGGTGACGTCTTGACCGGTCAGGTTACCGGCTACAGCCAGCCCGGCTGAATTGTTGTTGTTCGTATTGCTGACGTCTGCAACATCGATCAGGCCGTTGTTGTTCTGGTCGAGGATGGCGAACAGGAAGTAATCGGGGCTGGAATCGGCCAGGGCGCTGACGGTGTAGGAATTGGCCGCGGAGTTCGACGGGCTGGCGATTCTGGTTGCGAAGATGGCTCCGGTGTTCTGGTTATAGACGCCGACATAGAGCGGGCCGGTTGGGGTGATGGAGGAGGGAATGGTGACCGAGCCGGCGATGGTGTGATAGCCGGTGCCCGAGGGTGCGCCGATGGTTACGGCCGTGGGAGTGGCCCCGCCCCAGGTTGTGAAGGGCCCGCTTCCAGCGGTCACGTTGCCCTGAACGCGGAAGTAGTACTTTGTGCCGTTGACGAAGCTGCCGGAGATGCCGGCGGTCGAGTTATTCAGTATCCAGACATTGGAGTGGGTCCCGATGGCAGCGAAGTTGATGCTGGAAGGGCTTGTGAATGAAGAGCTGGTGCTCCACTCGACGGTATAGCTGGTGACTGCCTCCTCGCCATTGGTGGTGATGGAACTGAAATTGATGGCCACTCCCAGGTCGGTTGGGGTGATGTTCTGGAGGCTCGGACCGGAGGTTGGAACGGGCACCGTGGGATTGGACATGGTGACGGAAGCGGCATTCACATTTGCCGTTGAAATGTCGATATTGGACGAGGCTTTGCCCGCCGGGTCTGCGATGTTCTGCGATCCCTGGCCAGTGGTGTCCATCCAGGCCTGCAGGGTGTAGCTTCCGGGTTGCACGCCGCGGATGGAGAAAGCGCCGCCCGCGGTGAGAGTGGCCGGGGTCATGCTGGTGCCGTTGCCGCTGCCGCAATTGAGGCTGTTCAGCACGACGTAGGTCTGGCCGGTCGACGGTCCGCCATAGTTCACGTTTCCTGAAACGGTATAGCCCAGTACGGAGCCGAAGTTGAGTCCGGTGATGGGATTGCCGCTGACGGTGACGTTCTGGGTGGCGGGATAGAAGACCGATTCGGCTCCGGTAATCGACGGCGTGACGGTGTAGGACCCGTTGGGAATGTTCGAGAAGGAGAAATTCCCGTTGGTGTCCGTTGTGGTGGACTGCGTGGTGCTGGTGTTGATGCTGACAGTGATGGGAGGTAGATTGCCGGTGCCGCAATAGTTGTTCAGGACGATTTGCCCGCTGATGGTGGCCAGGCTGGTGACGGCGATGGTGTAGGTGTCGGTTGCAGTGCTCTGGCCGGCGCTGTCCGCCACCGAAGCGGTGAACGAGATCGGGGTTCCGTTGGTGAGGGTATTGGGCGTACCGGTGATGGTTAACGAACTGCCGTTCGCGGCGATGCCCAGGTTGCCATTGTTCAGGCTAATGGCAGTGGAGGACAGGACACTGCCATTGACTGTCCAGGTGTAGGTGCCGGCGCCGCCGATTGCCCCGACTGACCCGTTGTAGAAGGCGTTGACGGTGGCAGACGGCAGCGAACCCGGATTGGGAGTGGGCAGCGACAGCGCGGGCGGGCTGGTAATCGCGATGGTGTACGCACGGGTGATGGAGTTGCCCACTGTTAAATCGATCAGCGTTGTATTGAACGCGATGGTATAGGGAGCAGCCGGCGAGCTGGTGGGCGTTCCTGAGATTGGAACCGAGGGGCCGATATAAAAGCCATAACCGCTCGGAGCCGTAAAGCCGGCGCAGGAGACGCTGTTGGGCAGGGGTGTAGACAGGCCGTGGAGCATGCCCGACGAAATGGAAGCTACGGTCGGAACCGTGTAGCAATAGCTCCCACTTCCACCTGATCCGGCAATCGTCTGGCCGTAGGTGAGACCGGTTGTTCCTCCGGGCAAAGAACCCGGAGACAGCGCCAGCGAATTGTAGATATTGACGGTCAACGATTGGGTTGCTGTGTCGTTGGCCGAATCCTTCACCTGCGCGGTGAAGGTGGCGCTGCCGGCGATCGGCGTTGCGCCCGAAAGGACGCCGGCACTCGACAAGGTGAGTCCGACCGCGGTGAGTTGTGAGCTGCCTGACGAGACCGACCAGGCGTTGCCGCCCGTGCCTCCGGAAGCTGCGAGTGGCTGCGAGTAGGCGATGCCCACGGTTCCGGAGGGCAGCGAGGTGGTGGTGATGGTGAGCGAGGCGTTGACGGTGACGGAGAAGCTGGCGCTGGCGGTGTTTCCGCCCGAGTCCTTGGCCTGCACGGTGAAGGTGGCGCTGCCGGCGATCGGCGTGGCTCCGGAAAGCACTCCGGCGCTCGACAGGCTGAGTCCGACGGCGGTCAGGTTGGTTGAACCGGTCGTGACGGTCCAGGTATAGGGCGTTCCCGTGCCGCCGGTTGCGGCAAAGGTCTGCGAGTAGGCGGTGCCCACAACGCCGGTCGGCAACGGGCTGGTGGTGGTGATGGCCACCTTGGCGTCGATGGTGACGGAGAAGGTCGCGCTGGCCGTGTTGCCGGCGGAATCCTTGGCCTGGACGGTAAAGCTGGCGGTTCCGGCTACCGGTGTCGCGCCGGAAAGCACGCCCGCGCTGGAGAGGCTGAGGCCAACGGCTGTCAGGCTGCTTGAGCCGGAAGTGACGGTCCAGGTGTAGGGCGTTCCCGCGCCGCCGGTTGCGGCGAAGGTTTGCGAATAGGCCGTGCCCACAATGCCGGCCGGCAACGGGCTGGTGGTGGTGATGCTCACCGCCGAATCGATGGTGACGGAGAAGCTGGCGGTGGCCGTGTTTCCGAGAGAGTCCTTGGCCTGGACGGTGAAGGTCGCCGAGCCGGCAATCGGTGTGGCTCCGGAAAGCACTCCGGCGCTCGAAAGACTCAACCCTACGGCGGTCAGGTTGGTTGAACCGGTCGTGACGGTCCAGGTGTAGGGCGTTCCCGCGCCGCCGGTTGCGGCGAAGGTTTGCGAGTAGGCTATGCCGACGATGCCGGCAGGCAGCGGGCTGGCGGTGGTGATGCCGATTGCCGAGTCAACGGTGACGGAGAAGGTTGCGCTGGCGATGTTGCCTACGGAATCTTTGGCCTGGACAGTGAAGGTTGCCGACCCTGCAACCGGCGTGGCTCCTGAAACAAGCCCGGCGCTCGACAGGCTCAGCCCGACTGCGGTGAGGCTGGCCGACCCGGAGGTGACGGTCCATGTGTAAGGCGTTCCCGCGCCGCCGCTGGCAGCCAGTTGGTCTGAGTAGGCGGTTCCCACTATGCCGGCAGGAAGCGGGCTCTTGGTGGTGATGCTGACGCCCGCATTGACGGTGACGGAGAGGGTTGCACTGCCGGTGTTGTTGGCGGAATCCTTGGCCTGGACTGTAAAGCTGGCGGTCCCGGCAACAGGAGTGGCGCCGGAGAGCAGTCCCGAGCTGGACACGCTCAGCCCGAGCGCGGTCAGGCTGCTGGATCCCGAGGTGACCGTCCAGGTATAGGGTGCGCCTGCTCCGCCGCCCGCGGTGAGTTGGTCAGAATACGCCACGCCCACATAGCCGGCGGGCAGTGGGCTGCCGGTGGTTACGGTTACGCCCGTATTGATGGTGACGGAGAAGCTGGAGCTGCCCGTGTTGCCGGCTGAGTCCTTTGCCTGGACGGTGAAGCTTGCCGATCCGGAAATGGGCGTAGGTCCCGAGAGCACGCCGGCACTGGACAGGCTGAGGCCGACGGCAGTGAGATTGGTGGCGCCTGTTGTGACGGTCCAGGTGTAAGGAGTGCCCGTTCCGCCGCTGGCTGCAAGAGTCTGCGAGTAAGCAACTCCCACGACGCCTGCCGGCAGCGGGCTGGAGGTGGTGATGGTTACGCCGGCGTTGATGGTGACAGAGAAGGTTGCTGCGCCGATGTTGCCGGCCGAGTCCTTTGCCTGCGCCGTGAAGCTGGCCGTGCCTGCGATGGGAATGGCTCCCGCAACCACGCCGGAGCTTGAAAGGCTCAGTCCGACAGCCGAAAGACTGCTTGCGCCGGACGTGACCGACCAGGTGTACGGCGTGCCTGTGCCGCCGGTCGCTGCGAGTGTCTGCGAATAAGCGGTGCCCACAATGCCTGCCGGGAGCGGGCTCTTGGTGGTGACGATTACGCCCGCATCAATCGTTACGGAGAAGGTCATGCTGGCGGTGTTTCCGGCTGAGTCCTTGGCCTGGGTGGTGAAGCTTGCCGTTCCGGCGACTGGGGTTGTTCCAGAAACGAGGCCGGAGCTGGAGAGGCTCAATCCGACGGCGGTCAGGCTGCTTGTGCCCGATGTGACTGTCCAGGTGTACGGTGTTCCCGCGCCGCCGGAGGCAGCCAGTTGTTGCGAGTAGGCCGTGCCGCTATAGCCGACAGGCAGCGGGCTGGTGGTGGTGATGGTGACTCCCGCATCGATGGTGACCGAGAGGGTTGCGCTTCCTGTGTCTCCGGCCGAGTCCTTGGCCTGCACGGTAAAGGTGGCAGGTCCGGCGATCGGTGTTGGGCCGGAAAGAACTCCCGCGCTCGATACGCTCAATCCGACGGCTGCCAGGCTGCTGGAGCCTGACGTGACCGTCCAGGTATAGGGCGTGCCGGCGCCGCCGGATGCAGCCAGTTGCTGCGAGTAGGCTGTTCCAACGTAACCGACCGGCAGCGGGCTTGGGGTGGTGACGGAGACGCCGGCGTTGATGGTGACGGAGAAGGCCGTGCTGGCGGTGTTGCCGGCCGAATCCTTGGCCTGTGCCGTGAAGCTGGCGGCGCCTGCGACAGGAATGGCTCCCGCAACAACGCCGGAGCTTGAGAGGCTCAGTCCGACAGCCGAAAGGCTGCTTGCGCCGGAGGTGACGGACCAGGTGTAAGGCGTTCCCGCGCCGCCGGTGGCTGCGAGAGTCTGCGAATAAGCGGTGCCCACAATGCCTGCCGGGAGCGGGCTTTTGGTGGTGATGCTTACGCCCGCATCAATGGTTACGGAGAAAGTCGTGCTGGCGGTATTTCCGGCAGAATCCTTGGCCTGGGTGGTGAAGCTTGCGGTTCCGGCGACCGGGGTGGTGCTCGATAGAAGTCCGGTGCTCGACAGGCTCAGCCCGACAGCGGTCAGGCTGGTGCTGCCTGAAGTGACCGTCCATGTGTAGGGCGTGCCTGCGCCGCCTTTGGCAGCCAGTTGTTGCGAGTAGGCCGTGCCGCTATAGCCGACAGGCAGCGGGCTTGTGGTGGTGATGGCGATGCCCGCATCGATGGTGACGGAGAGGGTCGCGCTCCCCGTGTTTCCAGACGAATCCTTGGCCTGGACCGTGAAGCTGGCGGGGCCGGCCACCGGCGTGGATCCGGAGAGAAGCCCGGAGCTCGACAGGCTCAGCCCAACGGCTGTGAGGCTGCTTGCGCCTGAAGTGACCGTATAGGTGTAAGGCGCACCCGCGCCGCCAGCCGCTGCCAGTTGCAGTGAATAGGCGGTTCCAACGTAACCCACGGGGAGCGGGCTTGCGGTGGTGATGGCGACTCCAGCGTTGATGGTGACGGAGAAGGTTGTGCTGCCGGTGTTGCCGGCCGAGTCCTTGGCCTGGGCGGTGAAGCTGGCGGTTCCGGCGACCGGCGTGGTTCCGGAGAGCAGTCCGGAGCTAGAAAGGGTGAGCCCGACGGCAGACAGGCTGCTTGCTCCGGAGGTGACCGACCAGGTGTACGGTGTGCCCGCGCCGCCGATTGCGGCCAATTGCCTGGAATAGGCTACTCCCGCGTAGCCGAGAGGCAGCGGGCTCGTGGTGGTGATGCTGACGCCCGCATCAATCGTGACGGAGAAGGCCATGCTGGCGGTGTTACCGGCAGAATCCTTGGCCTGGGCGGTGAAGCTTGCGGTTCCGGCGACTGGGGTTGTGCCCGAGAGAAGTCCGGTGCTCGACAGGCTGAGGCCAACTGCGGTCAAGCTGGTCGAGCCCGATGTGACTGTCCAGGTGTACGGCGATCCGGCGCCGCCGGTTGCGGCCAGTTGCTTCGAATAGGCTGCTGCTGCGTATCCGACAGGCAGTGGGCTGGTGGTGGTGATGCTGACGCCCGCATCGATGGTGACGGAGATGGTTGCAGTGCCGACGTTCCCTTTTGCGTCCTTGGCCTGGGCTGTGAAGCTGGCGGTTCCGGCAACGGGTGTGGTTCCGGAGACAACGCCTGAACCAGACAGGCTGAGTCCGACGGCTGCGAGGCTGCTTGCGCCTGAAGTCACCGTATAGGTGTAAGGCGCACCGGCGCCGCCGGTAGCTGCCAACTGCTCCGAATAGGCAGTGCCGGCATAACCTGCGGGCAGTGGGCTTGCGGTGGAGATGGTCACCGCGGGGTACGTCACTGTGAGCGAGTAGGCCTGGGTGGCCGAGTCGCCAAACGCGTCGGCGGCCTTGATGGTGAAGTTAAACGTTCCGCCGGCGGTGGGTGTGCCGGTGATGGCGCCGGCGGTGAGCGTGAGGCCGGTGGGCAGAGAGCCGCTGGTGATGCTGTAGGTGAGCGCGCCTGCGCCGCCGGTTGCCGCTACCGAGCCGGTGTACGACACGTTGAATACGCCGGCCAGGAGAGTGGCCGGTGCGGGCAGCACAATCGTGGGCGCGCCGTTGATGGTGATGGTGAGCTGCTCGGTGGCCGAGAGCGCGGTGGGTGTGCCGGAATCGGTGACCTTGAAGGTCAGGTTGGCGGTGCCCGCGCAGGAGGCGACGGGTGTGCCGGAGAGGACTCCCGCCGCAGTCAGCGTGAGGCAGCTGGGTAGCGTGCCGCTGCTCAGAGTCCATGTGTAGGGAGAGATGCCGCCGGAGACGGCCAGCGTCTCAGAGAACGCGGTTCCCACGGTGGCCGGGGGCAGCGTGCCGGTGGTGATGGATGGCGCCGGGGGCACGGTGATGCTTGCGGTCGCGGTCTTGGATGTGTCGGCGACCGAGGTGGCTGTGATGGTGGCGGTCTGCGAGGACGCGGAAGCTGCCGGCGCGGTGTAAGTGGCCCCGGTGGTGGTGGTGTTCGACAGCGTTCCGCCGCCGCTGACCGTCCAGGTTACGCCGCCGTTGTTCTTGTCGTTGGTGACCGCGGCCGTCAGCGTGACGGTGTCTGTGGGGTCCACCGTTGACGCGGACGATGTGATGGCGATGCTGACTGGTGCACTGCTGCCTCCGCAACCGGCTAACAGGCTGGCGATAAAAAGGCAAGGAACTGTAAACGCAGCAGCCCTAAGAAGGCGGACAAACCCTTGATTCAGCATCCCGGTACTCTCCTCAACACTCGATTCCACCCGACGGGGAAGTTGGAAAATATCTCGGGAAGAAGTGGCCGAACTATACCGCTACGGAAGAAGCACTGTCAATGTAACGAATGTGGGCTACGGGGATGTTAGTCCAAAATGAATTGTTGTTCATCTTCGTTTAATCATTCGTTGTTGTCGAAGAGGTTAGTGGACCTTTCAGACCCATTCTGGAACTCATGTAAACAGGGCCCGGAAGGTGAGGCTTTGAGTTTTGGCTGCACTCCGGAAAGGGCAAGGAATTGCGCGGCGAAACGTGTACTCTGCGCTCTGCTCTATATATGTTGATCAATTGGTCAATATACTGTGCACGGGGAAAGGTGCACTTAGGGGATGCTTTGTTCGACTAAGATTGGCACACGCTGTCTTCTAGAGACGGGCCAGCGCCTGGCGCAGGTTCTCATCCCCGGCAAGCCAACTCCGTTGCACGTGCGGCTCAAAGCGCGTAGCTCCGTTGTTCAACTCGCACGGTTCCTGAGGCTGCGCCGCGCAGACAGGACAGACGAAATCCAAAACGGGAATGCAATCCACCATGAGGCGTTTTTACTCTTGCGGGTGTCGCAAAGAATGGTCAAAGAAGAACGCGGGCCGCAAATGCCTTCTTCGGCCCGGGCCGCCAGCTACAGTACGAGCCGGGCAGAATCATGGTTTCCGTCAGGGCAATCGCATTTGAAAAAGCCCTGCTTGGGATCTCGAAGAGAATCTGCTTGCAGGCACGGAAAGGTGGAAAGAGAGAGGATTGGCGGATCGAAATGCAGCAGGGGTTAAAGTGTTTGCGTGAGAACCAGTGCTCAGACCGCATGAATTGGTAATTCATCATGGACGAGCGTGGACCGGGAGGTCCACGCTACAGCCGGCCAGGAGGCCGGCGCTACATTCATTTAATTGCGACCTCACGCGGTCACGGTACTAGCGATTTCTGCAACGGGTTGTGTTTATCGATTCGATTCCGAAAATTCGTTGTATTCAATGCGAGTTCTCACGCAGACACTGAAGCCCTTTCTCTCAATCTAAACGGCTTGCGGCACGAGTAAACTCGTACCCTGATACAAAGGCCATCCAAAGCAGAGTTTTCACCAAGCTGTGAAGTCAGGCTCTGTTACAAAGCTCGCTTCGACGGAGTCTGTACGACAGCCAGAGACGTTCGCCTGCCCTGAAGGTTCAAATGCGATTGCCCTGTGGTTTCCGTGCTCGATGTTGCATTTTGTCTGCCTTTTGGCTATGATTCAAAGATGCGCCCGGAGCACATCTCCGGACAGTCATAAGCACCACGGCATTTGGACCCGATCTAACCTGGCTATGGCGGGCGACGCGAACTGATTCAGGGTACGCGAAGCGAGTTGGCCGTACGCCCAGTACCGGGGTTCCCTGCAAAGCGGGGCTGGCAAATGCGGTGGGAGACGAGGGGAAAATGGGAAAAGAAAGCAAAAACATTGTGAAGGCGCGCGCGGCTGTGACCAAGCCGGCGTATGCGCTGCCTGAGGCCGTAGGGCTGCTCAAGCAGGTGAAGTACGCCAAGTTCGACGAGACCGTCGATTTGACGATGCGCCTGGGAGTGGACACGCGCCACGCCGACCAGATGGTGCGCGGCACGGTTGTGCTGCCGCATGGGTTGGGCAAGACCAAGATCGTAGCGGTGATCGCAAGCGGCGACCGCCAGAAGGAAGCCACCGAAGCCGGCGCCGATTTTGTGGGCGGCGAGGAGATGGTGGAGAAGATCCAGAAGGAAAACTGGACCGCCTTTGACGCGCTGATCGCGACCCCGGACATGATGAAGGTTGTGGGCCGGCTGGGCAAGGTTCTGGGTCCCAAGGGCCTGATGCCGAACCCCAAGACTGGAACCGTGACCCTGGACGTGGCTTCGGCGGTGAAGGAGATCAAGGCCGGCAAGGTGGAGTTTCGCGCCGACAAGACCAGCCTGGTCCATGTGCCGGTGGGCAAGCTGAGTTTCGATCCGCAGAAGCTGATCGACAACACGACCACGGTGATTGGCGCGATTGTCCGCAGCAAGCCTTCCGCGGCCAAGGGCAGGTACATCAAGAGCGTCACGCTGAGCTCGACGATGGGGCCCGGGGTGCCACTGGATTCGGCTGTCGCGGACGCGGCGGGAAAACACTAGAAGAGCAGGGATCAGGGGTCAGGGATCGGGGATCAGTTAAAGCCCCTTAGTTCTCTCGTCCCCGGATCTGAATGGCAGAACGGGTTTTGGAACATAGCGCCCGGTGAGGGCGCGGAGCAGGGATTCAAGGCAGGAGAGCGAATCGGCGGGTTTTAAAACCGACCCCTGATCTCCGACCCCTGACCCCTGTCGAAGCGGAGCGAAGACAAATGGCGATTTCGAAGGCGAAGAAGGCGGAGAAGGTCCAGTTGCTGAGCAAGGAGCTGGAGACCTCGACAACCGCGATAGTGGGCACGTTTGCCAAACTGACCGTGACGCAGGATTTTGCGCTGCGCAAGGTGGTTCGCGAGGCGGGCGGCAAGTATCGCGTGGTGAAGAACAAGCTGGCGGCGATCGCCGGCGAAGGCACCCAGGTGGAGTCGGCGCTGAAGGGGCTGAAGGGCGTGAGCTCGGTGGCGTTCACCTCCGGCGACCCGGTTCTTCTGGCCAAGGCATTTTCGAAGTGGGTTGGCGAGAACGCGGAGTTCCAGTTCAAGCTGGGTATCGTGGACGGCAAGCTGCTGAGTGTGGCGGAAGTGAAGGCGCTGGCTACCCTGCCGGGCAAGGAAGAGCTCTTCTCGAAGCTGCTGTTCCTCATCAATTCGCCGGCGCAACGGCTGGCGACGGTGCTGAATGCAACGGGACGCGACCTGGCGGTGGTTCTGGGCCAGGGCGTGGAAAAAGAGAAGTTTGCCGCGGAAGCCGCGGCGTAGGTGCGCAGTTTTCAGTTGTCAGTTTTCGGTTGTCAGCACGACAAACTGAAAACTGACAACTTACAACTGACAGCTATTTTACGGATTTGGTCGTAACGCGGGCGGGAAGTGCGCGGGTCTGGCGCGTCGGAAACTTCCGGTTTGGGTGTGCGGCCCATGGGCAATTCACAAGAAACCGGCAATTCAAAACGAATCTGATTGGAGAATACAAATGGCGGATCTCGCGCAGTTGGAAGAGCAAATTGTAAGCCTGAGCCTGCTGGAAGCAGCGGCGCTGGTGAAGAAGTTGGAAGAGCGTCTTGGCGTTTCGGCAGCAGCAGCGGCCCCGGTGGCCGCGGCGGCTGGCGGCGGCGCGGCGGCCCCGGTGGTTGAGGAGAAGACCGAATTCCAGGTTATCCTCAAGGACTTCGGCGCCAACAAGATCAACACCATCAAGGCTGTACGCGAGGTTACCTCGCTCGGCCTGAAGGAAGCCAAGGACCTGGTCGATGGCGCCCCCAAGGCGTTGAAGGAAAGCGCGACCAAGGACGAGGCGGAAGCGATCAAGAAGAAGTTCGAAGGCATCGCGACCGTCGAAATCAAGTAGTTTCGGGTCGGGAAATCTTTCGGTACTTGCAAGTGCGGCCGGGACGCGCTACGATATTCGTTGCGCGTCTTTTCGGCTCTTTCCAGTTTCATGGAGAGGAGCGGGGGCTGAGCGGTGCGTTTTGAGCTTACGTGGAGTGGCACGCAGGCGTCGAAGATCCAGGGGCGTGCCAGGCATTCTGGAGACGGGCGCGGCGGTGAGGTTAAGTGCCGTAGAGTCAACGGGTAGCAAGGGTTCCTGTTGACGGTTGGCGAGTAGCTGGTGGGCGAGCGGCAGAAGCGAGCTTTGGGATCGGCGAGAGCAGGGTTCAGAATTCGGATGGGGGCACAGGCAACAGGCCGCGCTCGTGAGGCATTGCGTCCTTGCGGGCCTTTCGTGTCTCTCGACCGTAGCAGGCGGTTTTTTCTTCACCAACCTGTTCTTGACTCATAAGTGAGGCACATGGATGTACCGAACGGGTTCAACCGTTGTGCTTGCTTCCTTCGATTGTGCGCAGTCTAGCGCACTTGCCGGATGTACGGCAATGCCCATTTCGCGAATTTGACGGATCGTCCCAGGCCTGACCCGAATGTCCGGCTTGGATATGAAGCGCGCTCGAAGTCTGGCTGAGCGCACGGGTGGGGACTGGAAGAGCGCAGTGCTCCAGTCTGATTTTGGAGTTTTTACCGTAAATAGCCGGCGCCCCCGAGACTCGGGCGCTGGCCCGGAACCGGCCTCGGGAGTAGGGGCGGAACCGGTGATACGAAGCCTCAGGAGTGAAGCATGCCCAACGAGAAGCGCGCGATTCGCAGCAGGCTCGATTTTTCAAAGATTCCCACCGCAACCCAGATTCCCAACCTGATTGAAGTGCAGCGGCGCTCGTATGAGCGTTTTCTCCAGATGGACAAGCTGCCCAACGAGCGGGACGACTCGGGTTTGCAGTCGGTGTTTGTTTCGGTTTTCCCGATCACCGACTTCCGCGGCATCTCGCAACTGGACTTCGTGGATTTCTCGATCGGCAACTGGGAGTGCAAGTGCGGCCACTTGAAGGGGCTGCATCACCTGCGCACGGCCTGCGTGCATTGCGGCGCGATGGTGATCACGGATCCGTTCCTTCCCGGCGACGTTCTGTGCCAGAAGTGCGGCACGTACAACAAGAACACGCCTGACTTCTGCAACAAGTGCGGCGACCCGGTGAGCCTGCAGTTGAAGTACGACCAGCAGGAGTGCGAAGAGAGGGGCATGACCTTCTCCGCGCCGTTGAAGGTGACGGTGCGCCTCACCATTTATGAAAAGGACCCGGAGACGGGCAACAAGTCCATCAAGGACATCAAGGAGCAGGAGGTGTTCTTCGGCGACATTCCGCTGATGACGCCGAATGGGACCTTTATTGTGAACGGGACTGAGAGAGTCATCGTTTCGCAGTTGCACCGCTCACCCGGCGTCTTCTTTGAGACGGCGAACAACCGCACCTACTTCCTGGGCAAGATCATTCCGTATCGCGGATCGTGGGTGGAGTTTGAGTACGACCAGAAGAACACGCTGTATGTGCGCATCGATCGCAAGCGCAAGTTTTTGGGCACCATCTTCCTGCGCGCGCTTGGACTGCGTTCGGACGAAGAGATTCTGAAGACCTTCTATACTGTGGACCGCATTCACATCGCGGACGGCAAGCTGCATTGGGCTGTCCAGCAGGACGCCAAGACCGGCACGCATCTGCTGGGCGCCAAGCCCGCGCACGCGGTGCTGCACAAAGGTGAGGAGATTGCGCACTCCGGCCGCAAGGTCACGCCCAGCATTCTCAAGGCAATTCGCGCTGCTGCCATTGATCGCATTGAAGTGGAAGCGGCGGAGCTGGACGGCGCATTGACGGCGTCTGACGTGATCGATCTGAACACCGGCGAAGTGATTGTGGAAGCCAACGTGGAGTTGACTGCCGACCGCCTGCACAAGGTGCTTTCGAGCGGCGCGGCCAGCTTTGAAGTGTTCTTCCCCGAGCGCGACGACGTGGGCAACATCATCACCAACACGCTACGCCGCGACTCGGTACGCAAGCCTGAGGAAGCGCTGATCGAAATCTACCGCAAGCTGCGGCCGGGCGATCCGCCGACGCTGGACACGGCGACCGCGCTGTTTGAAGGCATGTTCTTCGATGCGCGCAAGTACGATTTCTCGCGCGTGGGCCGTTTGAAGTTCAACATCAAGCTTTACGAAAATCAGGACGCGACGCACCTGGATCACCGCACCCTGACGCCGGAAGACTTCTACGCGACCATTCGCTACCTGCTGAAGCTGCGCCGCAATATCGGCATGGTGGACGACATCGATCACCTTGGCAACCGCCGCGTGAGAGCGGTGGGCGAACTGATGGAGAATCAGTTCCGCATCGGCCTCGTGCGCATGGAGCGCGCGATCAAGGAAAAGATGAGCGTGTATCAGGAGCTCTCGACGGCGATGCCGCACGACCTGATCAACGCCAAGCCGGTGATGGCGGCGATCCGCGAGTTCTTCGGATCTTCGCAGTTGTCGCAGTTCATGGATCAGACCAATCCGCTGTCGGAGATTACGCACAAGCGCCGTTTGTCGGCACTTGGGCCGGGCGGCTTGTCGCGTGAACGCGCAGGCTTCGAAGTGCGCGACGTGCACCCGACGCACTATGGGCGCATCTGCCCGATTGAGACGCCGGAAGGTCCGAACATCGGCCTGATCAGCTCGCTGAGCTGCTTTGCGCGCATCAACGAGTACGGATTCATCGAGTCGCCTTATCGCAAGGTGAAGGACTCGCGCATTCTGGACTACGTTGAGATTGTGAACGCCGGCGAAAGCGGACTGCGCGTGGGCGATCACATCGAGAAGGAAGAAGCGAAGCGCCTGAACGAATCGCTGAAGAAGGCGGGCAAGAGGGCGATCGATCACATGCCATTCAGCTTCTACCTGTCGGCGTGGGAAGAGGACAAGCACACCATCGCGCAGGCCAACATCGAGTTCAACGACGAGGGCGTAATCACCGAGGACCTGGTGAATGCGCGTCGCCAGGGAAACTTTGTGCTGGTAAACCGCGCAGAGGTGGACTACATTGACGTCTCGCCGAAGCAGCTGGTTTCAGTGGCCGCATCGCTGGTGCCGTTCCTGGAGCATGACGATGCGAACCGCGCGCTGATGGGCGCCAACATGCAGCGCCAGAGTGTGCCGCTGCTGGTGGCAGAAGCTCCGCTGGTGGGCACGGGCATGGAGGGTGTGACCGCACGCGACTCCGGCGCCGTGATTCTGGCCAAGCGCAACGGCATTGTGGACTCTGTGGACTCCGAGCGGATCATCGTGCGTGTGGAGGGTGAGCATCACCCGACGCAGCTTTCGCGCGAGGTTGGTTCGGACATCTATCAACTGATCAAGTTCAAGCGGTCGAACCAGAACACCTGCATCAACCAGAAGCCTGTTGTTCGCGAGGGCGACCGGGTGGTGAAGGGTCAGGTGATCGCCGACGGACCTTGCACGGAGCAGGGCGAGCTGGCGCTGGGACGCAATGTTCTTGTCGCCTTCATGCCGTGGCGCGGTTACAACTTCGAGGACGCGATTCTCATCAGCGAGAAGCTTGTCCGCGAGGATTACTACACCAGCGTGCACATTGAAGAGTTCGAGATTGAAGCGCGCGACACGAAGCTGGGACCGGAAGAAATCACGCGCGATATTCCGAACGTGAGCGAGCACGCACTGCGCGATCTGGACGAGAGCGGCGTGATCCGCATCGGCGCCCAGATCAAGCACGGCGACATCCTGGTGGGCAAGGTGACTCCCAAGGGAGAAACCCAACTCACTCCGGAAGAGAAGCTGCTGCGCGCCATCTTCGGCGAAAAGGCCGGCGACGTGCGCGACGCATCGCTGACCTGCCCTCCGGGCATCGAGGGCACGGTGGTGGATGTGCGCATCTTCAGCCGCAAGGGACAGGAGAAGGACGAGCGCGCCAAGCTGATCGAGGCCGAGTATGTGTCGAAGCTCGAGAAGAACCTGGGCGACGAAATCCGCATTCTGACCGACGAGCGTTTGAAGCGCCTGGACGGAATTCTTGGCAACAAGGAAGTGCTGGCCGATCTGCACGACGAGCGGACCAACAAGCGCCTGCTGACCAAGGCTGCGATTCTGGATCGCGACACGATCGAGCGCATCTCTACGAAGAACCTGAAGCGCATCCGCTACGCCGACAAGGATCCTCGCGTCAACGAGCAGATCGATGAGATCGAAGAGATGACCTCGCGCCAGATTGAAGTGCTGCGCAAGATTACGAACGAGAAGATCGCCAAGCTGCAGAAGGGCGACGAGCTTCCTCCGGGCGTGATCAAGATGGTGAAGGTGTACATCGCCATGAAGCGCAAGCTGAGCGTGGGCGACAAGATGGCAGGCCGTCACGGCAACAAGGGCGTGATTGCGCGCATTCTTCCTGAGGAAGACATGCCGTATCTGCCCGATGGAACTCCGGTGGAGATTGTGTTGAATCCCCTCGGCGTGCCTTCTCGTATGAACGTGGGCCAGATTCTTGAGACGCACCTTGGCTGGGCTGCCCATGCGCTGGGCGCGAAAATTGCGGCGCTGATCAAGGAAAACAACGATGCGGCCTACACGCGCGAACTGATGAAGAAGGAGTTCGCGGGGACCGCAACGCTGCGGCAGTTGCTTGAGCTCGACGACGAGATGCTGTTGCGCGTGGGAGCAGGCATGAAGCGCGGCATCTGGTTCGGAACCGCTGTGTTCGACGGCGCGCAAGAGAGCGAGATCAAGGCGCTGCTGGCTTCGGCCGGCCTGCCTTCCTCTGGCAAGACGGCGCTGTTCGACGGCATGACGGGCGAGCAGTTCGAGCAGCCGGTGACGGTGGGCTACATCTACATGCTCAAGCTTTCGCACCTGGTCGACGACAAGATTCACGCGCGCTCGATCGGACCGTATTCGCTGATTACGCAGCAGCCTCTGGGCGGCAAGGCGCAATTCGGCGGACAGCGTTTCGGCGAGATGGAAGTGTGGGCGCTGGAAGCCTATGGCGCGGCCTACATCCTGCAGGAACTGCTGACGGCGAAGTCCGACGACGTGTATGGCCGTACGAAGATTTACGAGGCCATCGTCAAGGGCGAAGCGGCGATCGAGCCGGGCGTACCGGAGTCGTTCAACGTGCTGATTCGCGAATTGCAGTCGCTGTGCCTTGACGTGGAGTTGATCAAGCGCGCGGACCTGATCAAGAAGCTTCCGGTGCCGGAAGCAGCAGTAGCCGATTGAAGCGAGTTGTCAGTTATCAGTTATCAGTTGTAAGTTGTCAGTTTTCAGAAACCCGCGTTCATTATCCGCGGGGTCGACAAAATTAGTAAGCGGCACGGTCGAACTGAAAACCGACAACTGAAAACTGAAATCTATCGTTCAGGGTCCTTCTTGAAAGCGGCAAACACCGCTACCCGGGAAGGGAGGATCCTTAAAAAATCCCGGGAGATACCGCGGCAGGCGTCAAAAAAGGCTTGCCAAGGAGGGTCGCCTTGTTCCGTTCGAACCCGTTTGAGCTTACCAGCCCCATTACCGACTTTGACGCAATCCGCATCATGCTGGCATCGCCTGAGAAGATCCGCAGCTGGTCGCATGGCGAAGTAACCAAGCCAGAAACCATCAACTACCGCACCTTCAAGCCGGAGCGTGACGGCCTGTTCTGCGCGCGCATCTTTGGACCGGTGACCGACTGGGAGTGTTTGTGCGGCAAGTACAAGCGCATGAAGCACCGCGGCGTGATCTGCGATAAGTGCGGCGTTGAAGTGACGGTGAGCAAGGTGCGCCGCGAGCGCATGGGCCACATTGAGCTGGCGTCTCCCTGTTCTCATGTCTGGTTCTTCAAGGGTCTCCCGTCGCGTATCGGCCACCTTCTGGACATCTCGCTGCGCGATCTTGAGAGCATCTTGTACTTTGAGTCGTATGTCGTGGTCGATCCGGGCGATGCGCCGGTGAAGGAACGCGAGATCATCAAGGACGAAGGCAAGTTCCGCGAACTCGATCAGCAGTTCCGTCCGTCGGGCTTCAAGGCCATGATGGGCGCGGAAGCGATCAAGGAACTGCTCAAGCGCGTCCAGATCGACGAGCTTGGCATTGAGCTGCGCGAGCGCATGAAGACTGAAACTTCGGCGCAGAAGAAGCTGAAGTATGCCAAGCGCCTGAAGGTTGTGGAGGCGTTTCGCAAGAGCTCGAACAAGCCGCAGTGGATGATTCTGGATGTGCTGCCCGTGATTCCACCGGAGCTGCGCCCGCTGGTGCCGCTGGATGGCGGACGCTTCGCCACGTCGGATTTGAACGATCTCTATCGCCGCGTGATCAACCGCAACAACCGGTTGAAGAAGCTGATGGACCTGCACGCGCCGGAAGTGATTGTGCGCAACGAAAAGCGCATGCTGCAGGAAGCCGTGGACGCGCTGTTTGACAACGGCCGCCGTGGCCGCGTGCTGAGGGGCGCCAACAACCGTCCGCTGAAGTCGTTGAGCGACACGCTCAAGGGCAAGCAGGGGCGTTTCCGTCAGAATCTGCTCGGCAAGCGCGTGGACTACTCAGGCCGTTCGGTCATTGTGGTCGGGCCTGAATTGAAATTGCACCAGTGCGGGCTGCCGAAGAAGATGGCGCTTGAGCTGTTCAAGCCCTTCATCTATCACCGCCTGGAGCAGACGGGCCACTGCACGACCATCAAGCAGGCCAAGGAGATGGTTGAGATGCAGGAGCCGGTGGTGTGGGACATTCTTGAAGAAGTGATCAAGGACCATCCCGTGCTGCTGAACCGCGCCCCCACGCTTCACCGCCTGGGCATTCAGGCTTTCGAGCCGGTGCTGGTGGAAGGCAAGGCGATCAAGATTCACCCGCTGGTGTGCACGGCGTTCAATGCGGACTTCGACGGCGATCAGATGGCGGTGCACATTCCGCTGTCTCCCGAGGCGCAGATTGAAGCGAGCGTGCTGATGCTGGCTTCGCACAACATTCTGTCGCCGGCATCGGGGCAGCCGATCACCGTGCCCACGCAGGACATGGTGCTCGGTCTCTATTACCTGACCAAGGCCAAGAAGGGCGGCAAGGGCGAAGGACGCGTGTTCGCCAACACCGAAGAGATCCTGATGGCGCTGGAAGCGAAGGAAGTGGAGACGCTTTCGCCGATTCGCCTGCGCTACACGGGCAAGGTGCTGGACATGACGACGGCGTACGACGACCAGGATCTGACCCACACCGAGGCGGTTGACTTCAACAAGGAGTACATCTCCACCACCGTGGGCCGCGTGATTCTGAATGACTCGCTGCCGCCGGGGATGCCGTTTGTGAACGGCCTGTTGAAGAAGAAAGGGATCGGGCAACTGGTGAACTATTGCAACCAGAACCTGGGCCTTGAAGTCACGGTGGGCATGCTGGATCGCATCAAGTCGCTCGGCTTCAACTATGCGACCAAGTCCGGATTGTCGGTCGGCCTGGACGACATGGTGATTCCGGCCAGCAAGTACACCACGGTGGACGACGCCGACAAGAAGGTGATCGAAGTCCAGAAGCAGTACATGGACGGCGCCATCACCAACGGCGAGCGCTCGAACAAGGTCATCCAGATGTGGTCGGCGGTTACGGACAAGGTTGCGGACGAGATGTTCGGCAACATGAAGCGGGCTGACGACGAAGGCGCGATGAACCCGATCTACATCATGGCCGACTCCGGCGCTCGTGGATCGAAGCAGCAGATTCGCCAGCTTTCGGGCATGCGCGGACTGATGGCCAAGCCTTCAGGCGAAGTGATTGAGACGCCCATCACGGCGAACTTCCGTGAAGGACTGACGGTGCTCGAATACTTCATCTCGACGCACGGCGCGCGTAAAGGATTGGCCGATACGGCGCTGAAGACGGCCGACTCGGGCTACCTGACCCGCCGCCTGGTGGACGTGGCGCAGGATGTGATCGTGACCGAGTACGACTGCGGCACGGTGGAAGGCATCTATGTAGGCGCGATCGTCGAATCGGGCGAGATCATCGAGCCTTTGCGCGACCGCATTATTGGCCGCGTGACACTGGAGCGCATCAAGGACTACGACGGAAACATTGTGGTGGATGTGAACCAGGGCATCGACGAAGACAGTGCATCGGCCATCCAGGGCGCGGGCGTTGAGAAGGTGAAGATTCGCTCGGTGCTCACCTGCGAATCGCGCCGCGGCGTGTGCGCGCTGTGCTACGGGCGCAACCTGGGCTCGGGACGCATGGTGGAACTGGGCGAAACCTGCGGCGTCATCGCTGCGCAGTCCATCGGCGAGCCGGGCACGCAGTTGACCATGCGTACCTTCCACGTGGGCGGAACTGCGAGCCGCGTGCAGGACAAGTCGCGCCTCGACGCCAAGAACAACGGCTTTGTGCGCTTCATCAACCTGAACACCGTCGAGAGCAAGGACGGCACCCTGGTGGCCATGAACCGTTCCGGTTCACTGGCTATTCAGGACGAGCGTGGCCGTGAAAAAGAGCGCTACGTGGTGGTTTACGGCGCGCGCCTCAAGGTCAAGGACGGCGAGCATGTCAAGCTGGGCCAGTTGCTGGCCGAGTGGGACCCGTACACGTACTCGATCCTCACTGAGATCGGCGGCACGGTGCAGTTCAAGGACCTGCAGGAAGGCATCACGCTCAACGAGGAGGTCGATGAAGTCACCGGCCTGTCGCGCTGGGTGGTTGCCGATGCGCCCGACGAAAAGCGCCAGCCTGCCTTCATGGTGAAAAACGCGAAGGTCAGCAAGCGTTACCTGCTGCCGCGCGGCGCTCACCTTATGATTCAGGACGGCGAAGACGTGGGCCCCGGCGACGTGCTGGCCAAGATTCCCAAGGAGAGCACGCGCACCAAGGACATCACCGGCGGTCTTCCGCGGGTGGTGGAATTGTTCGAGGCGAGAAAGCCGCGCGAGACGGCCATCATTTCTGAAATCGATGGCGTGGTTCGCTTCGGCGAAGTTGCCAAGGGCCAGCGCAAGATTTACGTGACCGCGGACAACGGCGACGAGAAGGAATACTCGGTGCCGCGCGGTATCCACGTGAACGTGCAGGAAGGCGAGCGGCTTCGTGCAGGCGATCCTTTGATGGATGGCCCGCTGAACCCGCACGACATTCTTGCCGTGCTGGGCGAAAAGGAACTGCAGTCTTACCTGGTGAACGAAATCCAGGAAGTGTACCGTCTGCAGGGCGTGGCCATCAGCGACAAGCACATCGAAGTGATTGTTCGCCAGATGCTGCGCTGGGTGCGCATTGACGAAGTGGGCGATACCAACTTCCTGCTGGAGCAGCAGGTTGACCGGTTCCGCTTCCGCGAAGAGAACGAAAAGGTGCTGGCCAACGGAGGCCGTCCGGCAATCGGACGTCCGCTGCTGCTGGGCATCACCAAGGCGTCGCTTTCCACGGACAGCTTCATCTCGGCGGCCAGCTTCCAGGAGACGACTCGCGTCCTCACCGAAGCCAGCATCAACGGGGCTATCGACAACCTGCGCGGCCTGAAGGAGAACGTGATTGTGGGACGGTTGATTCCCGCAGGCACGGGCCTGGAGTACTACCGCAACGTGCAGCTTTCTCCGGAACTGGAAGAAGCGGCGGCACGCGTGCAGCAGGAAGTCACCGCGGAGATTGAGGCAGCCGAGCGCGAACTCGAACTCATGCGGCAGGAAGGCGAAGCCGAGGAGATGGCAGCGGAGTAACCACCTGCGGTGGGGCAGACGGCGCTTGCGCGCCAATGCAGCATTGTGCAGAGCATGCAGTTGACCATGGAGGGCCCGGTGCAAACCGGGCCTTTTCATTTGGGTGCGCCGCGGGAAATAGGCTGATTTGGTTGAAACCGGGACGGGATTTGTGGGGCTGAAGCCCCATCTCTCTCACGTTATGCGGCTTGCGGCACGACTGAAGTCGTACCCCGATACAAGGCGCGTCCAAGGCGGCGTTCTTGAGTGAGCTTTGCAGCCAGGCCTCTTTATTTTGGGGTTTGCTCGCTGCTGCCGGTCTGGCGGAGGCTCACGGTATCCTCAAGCGGATGGTGGGTATGCTTGCGCACGTACATGGCGGCGTCGGCGGCGCTGAGCAGGCTGTCTTTGGTGGCGCCGTCCTCGGGGTAGAGAGCGACGCCGACGCTTGCGGAGCCGGAGAGGACAACGCCCTCGACGGCAAACGATTCCGCAAAGCAGCGTTCGAGGCGGTGGGCCACATCCTGGACTTCGGCGCGGCTCCGGACGGTGGGAAGGAGCGCGGCAAATTCGTCTCCGCCGAGTCGCGCCAGGGTATCGGCAGGGCGGAGCTGGTGCTTCATGCGGGTGGCTACCTCCTGCAGATACAGGTCGCCGGCCAGGTGACCGTACATGTCGTTCACCTGCTTGAATCCGTCAAGGTCGATGTAGATGAGGCCGAAGATGCCGGCGTTGAGGCGGGCCTCTTCAACTTGTGCGTGGAGACGCTTGTCAAAGGAAAAGCGGTTGTGGATGTCGGTGAGCAGATCGAACTCGGAGCGGCGCAGCAGGTCAGAGTAAAGGCGGCGGGTTTCGATGGCCAGTGTGGCCAGTTCCGCGGCCATGGAGAGGGTTTCTTCCTCGATGGCGGCGGGCTTGGCGAGCTGGTCAAAGGCGGCAGAGATCTGGCCGAGCGGGGGGCCGGAACGGGCCGGGATTTTGTGGTGGAGGACGCGCATGGCGGAGGGTTTCTCGGGGCAGTTTCCCAGCAGTGCTCCGTCCGCCACCTGGCACCAGCAGGGCGCGCCCTTGAGCTTAAACGAGACCAATTCCGTGATTTGTTCAATGATCTCGGCGAGGGGACGGGAGCCGTTGATGTCTTCAAGGATGCGGCCGCGGCGGCGTTCGATGTAAGCGGTTGCCGCGGATTGGCGGCGCACCTTGCGTTCAAAGGCCCAGCTCCTGGCGCCCACAAACAGGACCAGGACAAGCAGCACTCCGATGGCGATGGTGAGGTTGCGCACGTTGAGAGGCGACGGCCGGGCAACGACGGCGATATCGGCGGGAGTCCGCATGATCAGATCGAACGGGACATTGCCGCGGAAGGGATTGAGTTGCCCGAGCGTACAGATGCCGGATGCGCGCACCGTTGAACCGAGCGGAACATCGTTGAAGGGCAGCGGGGAAAGGTCTCCAGTATTGGGATGGCGATAGATGGCGGAGAAGACCTGACCGTCGGAGACGAGGACATACTCATCCTGCGAGGTCTCCCGAACCTTCATCACCACCTGTCCCTCAATTGAGACCAGGTCGAAGATATGTTTGCCGGAGGTGAGCTCGGCGAGAGTGGCCGGCTGGGGAGCGATGGGAGCGAAACCCTGGTGTTCCAGCACCTCTCCGGCGGTGAGAGCGAGAGAGCCGTCATACAAATCGGGAAAACCTGTGACGTCCACCTGGTCGCCGACCTGAACGGGCTTCTCCGAAGCAGTCACAATCCACAGGCTCCTGGCTCCGCTTTGAAGAACTATGGCCGAACCCGGCTGGTAATAGGTCACGGTTCCATGGACACGGACTCTCCGGCTGAAGTTATTGACATGGTAGTTCGCCATGATTTCGTCCATGCGGGTAACGGGCAGAGCGGACGGAAGGGTCTGCGCATGGTGGAGGACTTTCAGGTCGGTTATAGAAGAAACGGCGAGCGCAACTCCGGTTTGTTGCTTCTTGCCATCGAAGAAGGCCCCCGATACGCCGGTCACCTCAACTTCGGCGTCCAGCAGTCCAATCAAAGTCTCCGGATCGGTGTTGTCGATGTAGGCGTTGATGAGGCCGCCATCGGTAAGCAGTTGAGCGTGCGTCGTAGGCTGGCCGGGGGTCCATACCAGGTCAGCGCTGTGCACCTGTGCCCGCACTTTCACGCGGACGGAATCGAACCTGGAGCCGACCATGTCATCGTAAGAGGCTGGGACTGGCGCAGGCATGTCGCCATGATGGAGAACGGAAACGCTGTCAGCGAAAACATAGGGCCTGAAGCTGTCGTCGGCTCTTCCGCGCACCAGCACGCGATCTCCCACCGCAGCAACGATCTTTGCGTCCGCCCACACATAGATGCCTTCGTTCGCATCCTGGACGAACAAGGCGTCGTCGCCTCTTCTCCTGTAGGTGACCGTGGCTTCAAAGGCGACGGGAGGTTGCTTGGCGGCGTCGGCATGGCTGAGGGCGTGGATGGCATGGAGCGAAGCGAGCGGGGCGGGAGACGCACACCAGGCTGTTGAGACGCACCCCATGGCTGCCGCGAGGGTGACGAATGCGAGCGGGATGACGGCGAAGGCTGGGACGGATCTGTTCATTTTTGAAAATAGGCTTTAGGCCGCGTCTCCCCTGGATTTAAATCGGCAAGAACCACCTATTAAATCAGGCGATAGCAAATTTAAGCCTACACCCATGAAGCCTTCAGCGGGTGAAGATGACCGGCGGCCAGGGTAACGGCGAGGTGGGCGAAGGCGAGCGACGCCGGCGTATTGGATGGCAGCCGGGAATGAGAGCGCCGGAGACTACTCGTCGACGGGGAGCCTGCCTGGGCGTTGCTTGGTGTGCTTGGAAACGTACATGGCGGCGTCTGAGGCGCTAAGCAGGCTGTCGCGGGTGGCGCCGTCCTCCGGGTAGATGGCGAGGCCCACGCTGGCCGAGCCGCGCAGCGTGTAGCCCTCCACCGCAAACGGCTGGTCGAAGCAGTGTTCCAGCCGGTGCGCGATCTCTTCCGCCACGCCCCGATTGGGCACCATGGAGAACAGCACGGCAAACTCGTCTCCGCCCAGCCGGGCCAGCATGTCGTGGCCGCGGAGCTGGCGTTTCATGCGCATCGCCACCTCCTGGAGATAGAGGTCTCCGACCCGGTGTCCGTATACATCGTTGACCTGCTTGAATTCGTCCAGATCGATGTAGATCAGCCCGAAGATGCCGGCATTGTTGCGCGCGTTTTCAATCAGCTTGTCGAGATGCTTTTCAAGCGAGAAGCGGTTGTGAATGTCGGTGAGCAGGTCAAATTCCGAGCGGTGCAGCAGATCGTTGAAAACCCGGCGGGTTTCAATCGCAAGGGACGCCAGGCGCGAGCCGACGGTGAGCGCCTCGATCTCCGCCGGTTCAGGCTTGGTTCCAGGATGGAATCCGGCAAAAAACGCGCCCAGCGACACTCCGGTGCGGCCGGCAATCTCCACGTTCACGAGGCGCAGCGTTTGCGGGTCCGCTGGATGATGTCCCAGGCGCGCACCATCCGCAACCTGGCACCAGCAGGGCGCGCCGTCGAGGCGGAAGGAAACCATCTCCGTGATCTCTTCAAGGATCTCCGCCAGCGGGCGCGATCCGTTGATGTCCTCCAGAATCCGGCTGCGGCGCTGCTCGAGCTGGGCCATGCGGCGCTCGAACGCGGCCTCTGATTCAATGCGGGCTTTGAGCGCGCTGGTCTGGCGCCGTACCTTGCGGTTGAGGGTGACCACCCAGAACAGCGCGGTGATGACCACTACCAGCAAGACGGTGACCAGGCGCATCAGGTTTTGGGTGTTGAGCCATGAAGACTCGGCGACCACAGTAATGTCGTCAAAGGAGCGCAGCAGGATGTCGAAGGGCACTTCCTGGCCGGGGCTGATGGTATTGGCGTCCACGATGACGCAGATGCCCGCGACGCGGATTTTGGAGCCCACCGGGATGTGCGGCATGGGCGCCAGCCCGATGTTGCCGGGCGGGTGGCGATAGATGGCGGTGAACAGCCTTTCGTCCGCGGATAGAACGTACTCGTCCTGCGCGGCCTCGCGTACTTCGGTCACCACCAGGCCTTCAATCGAGACCAGGTCGTAGAGATGGCCGTCGGGCGAGTTGCTGCTCCAATAGCCCAACTGGCGCCAGTTGACCGATTGCGGCTTGATCGGAAACTGGACCTGGCTGTCCCTGATTTCGCCGTCGGTCAGGGTGAGCATCCGTTCGTGCGCATCAGGAAAACCGGTCGCATCCGCGCGGTCGCCAACCCGCAAGGGCTCGCGGGTATGGGTGGCGATCCACAGGCTCCTGGGGCCGTCCTGCAACACGATGGCCGATCCTGGCTGGTAATAGGTGATGGAGCCCTGCACATGGACCCTGGGTGTCAGGTCGTTCAAGTGGTAGACGGCGAGAACCCGGTCCATCGAGGCAACCGGGAGAGACCATGGGTCAGTATCCGCGCGCTTGAGCACCTTGATGCCGGCCAGCGAGGAAACGTACAGGATCACGCCGGTCTGCTGCATTTTGTCGTCGAATTTTCCGGCATCGGCGCCGGTGATTTCGACGTCGGAATCCAGCAAGCCCTTCAGGGCCTCGGGGTCGTCGCTGTCCAGGTTGGCCTCAAAGTGGCCGCCCTCGGTAATCAGTTGCAGACGCGCGCTGCGCACCGGGTTTGCGCCGTTCGAGGCGATCAGATCCGCCGCCCGCACCCTGGCATGTACGGTGACCAGCATGGAGTCGAAATGGGACTGGATCAACTGGACGAATGTGGCTGGTTTGGACGGAAGCGGCGCACCGTGGTGCAGAAGGGTCACGCTGGTGGCATTCACCACCGGCCGAAAACTCGGCTGCATCTTGCCGCGCACTTCAACGCGATCGCCGGGACTGAGTTGGGTGCCGCTGGGCGGGCGTATGAAGATGGCGTCATCGCCATCCTGCGCAAACAGCAGGTTCTCATAGCCGCGCGAATAGATGACGGTGGCCTCGAAGTCCACGGAGGGGCTCTGACGGGCTTGCTCGTTGGTGACGGCATGAACAGCGCTGAGCGAAGTCAGCGGGGCAAGACCCGCAGCCGAGGCGGTGGCCAAGCCGAGAACGATTCCAGCCACTGAAATCATTCGTTTCATCGAGAAAATCCGGTCATAGTTGCCTGGTTTCATTTCAATCGTGACAACCGCAGCAAACAGGGGATTCAGCTCATCCATCGCACAGGCAGACCCAATGCCGGTCCGGAGCCCGTGCGCAGGCGGAATCTTCCGGAAGTCGATGCACATCTATTTTACTCCGATGCAAATAGGATTGAATCTTACTCTGAAGGAAATTGGATTGAATAGGCCCTTCGGGGCAGGCGTTTGGTACATTTGGCCTGCTTGAGATAGCGGGCGTGGGCCATTGCTTGCCACTCGGTTGCACAGGGTTGATTGACGCCCATGCGGTGCGTACGGGTAGGATTCAGTGCGCAGGAGAATTTACCCATGACCAGGAATGCCGGAGACAGAAGCACCTCCCAGTTTCCCCATAGCGGCACACAGTCGCTGCCCACCCGCCGGATTCGCGTGATCGGGGTCCCGCTGGACATGGGCGCCAGCCGCCGCGGAGTGGACATGGGGCCCTCTGCGATGCGCGTGGCCGGCCTGGAATCGCGGCTTGAGGCGCTTGGCCACCAGGTGACGGATGGCGGCAACATCCGCGTCGAGGTAGCCGAAACACGGACTTCAGGGGACAAATCCGCACGCTATCTGTCGGAAATCGCCGAGACGTGCAGCCGCACCGCAGAGGCCGTGTTGAAAACACTGGAGGAGGGCATGACCCCCATGGTTCTGGGCGGCGACCACTCGCTGGCCGCCGGCTCGGTGTCCGGCGTGGCGGAGTTTTACCGCCGCAAGGGGGAAAAGATCGGCATCCTCTGGATCGATGCCCACTCCGACTTCAACACTCCGGAGACGTCGCCCTCGGGGAACGTGCACGGCATGCCGCTGGCCGCGCTGCTGGGGCAGGGTCCGGAGGTGCTGGGCAACCTGCTCGGCTTTTCGCCCAAGATTGCGCCGGAAAACACGGTGCTGATTGGAGTACGCGACATCGACGCCGCGGAGCGCGAGAACCTAAGCAGGGCAGGCATCACCGAGGTCTACACCATGCGCGACATCGACGAGCGGGGCATGAGGACGGTGATGGAAGAGGCGTTGCGCGCCGCCGGACACGGGACGGCCGGATATCACGTGTCGCTGGACATGGACTGGATCGACCCGGAGGACGCGCCGGGGGTGGGGACCCCGGTACGGGGCGGGGCGACGTATCGCGAAGCGCACCTGGCGATGGAGATTATTGCCGACCATGGGCGGCTGCTGAGCTTCGAGATCGTGGAGGTGAACCCGGTGATCGACGAGCACAACCGGACTGCGGATTTGGCGGTGGAGCTGGCTTGCTCGGCTTTTGGGAAGAAGATTTTGTAGCGAGCTACGCCAGAACCGGGAGAAGTTCGTTGCGGGTGCCCACGTACTCCTCCTGAATCTCTCTCGCCCATTGCATTGCAATGGCAAGTGGGGAGACCGGTTGGGGTTCGCGGGCGGGAAAGCCGTTGTAGGTCTGCCCGTCCAGCTCACGTCCTGCGCGCTTCTTCCGCACTCCGCCCCACTGTTTGAAAAAGAAGGGGACACCTGCCTCGCCGCATTGATCCCGAACCTCGGTGACCCACTCCTTCTTCAATGGCCTCGCCCCGTTGCCGCTCTCCCCACCGACGATGACCCAGTGGATGCCGCGGAGATTCATGCGGCCCAATCCCTCAAGCAGCGGTTCGACCGAAAGAAATCTCACGGAGGCGGGCGCGCCCTGAAGGTCGGCTAGCCGCGGCAGCCCGTGTTTTTTGTTTTCAACGCTGACGCCCCACCAAATGTGAGAAGCGGCACCAGCGAAGCTGAGGCGGCCGCGCAGCAGGTTTGCCATGCGGGCCGAGCGTTTGGTGAGTATCTGGTAGGTGTGCCATTTTGCCTTGACCATTACCTTTGCGACGGCCTCAATGTACTCATCTGGAACGTCGTCGTGGAACAGATCGCTCATGGAGTTGACGAAGATCATCTTTGGCGTCTGCCAGCGCAGAGGCTCGCCGAGTTTTTCCGGGACCAGGCGAAGGTCAAAGCCCTGCTCATACGGATGCCCAGGCACTCCGCGAAAACGCTCCGCAAACACTTCGGCATAACAGTGTTTGCAGCCGGGGCTGATCTTTGTGCAACCGCGTACGGGGTTCCAGGTTGCGTCTGTCCATTCGATTGCGGAATGCTCAGCCATTTGCGATCTCCCCGTGGTTGGCGTATTTGGCGAATATGGCTTTGACTATCTTGTCGGCAGTTTGGTTCTGGGCTGCGAAGAAAAGGTAGTAGACGATTGCACCATTGCTGTTTCGCATCGGCATGGGCTTGGGAACGTATCTGAAGCCCCCGATTTCTTGGAGGCGTTTCCGGAATGCTTCTGCGACTTCTTCGTTCGTGGCTTTTTGCTGCATTGGCTCAAACAATCCGGGAGTTGTGGGGTAGGCCGCACTTTCCCAAGTCTTATCTCCCCAAAACCTTGTCATTCTTTCCCGATGAACTTCCGAGACTCTCTCCGAGTTATGCCAAAGAACGTTTCTGTTCATGTCCATGACGGGAAAATTCAGAAAAATCTCTATAACGCTTGATTGGCCTGCAGCCTTGATAGTCTCCCAGTTCAGGTGCAAACCGTAGGGGTCAAGGATGCACAGAGCCCGTTGGAAATCTTGGTATCGGATCTTTGGAAAGACCTCGGTAAGCAGCACACTGTTGCAGTCTCCAAGATGCACGAAAACGTTTGGCCGGCCAGCCGACAACCTCTTCAACTCCGCAACACGTGCGCCGTCGATATCGACGAAATGCAAGAACTCAAAAGGCGGGTCAACGGAAAGCGCACGGGCCGGACTCCCTTGAATGATTCGTTCGGAGCCTTTCGCAATGTGATGCCCCGCTCCAGCGAAGCCATCGACATAAATTGGGCGGAGGTTCCGGCTTCTAAGAATTTGATTGTATGGCTTCGCATATTCCTCAAGAATTGCGAGCTTTACCTCTGACCAGACCCCAACTTCGTCGAATCTCAGTTCTGGATCCATGATGCCTAAAATATTCGCCCTTTCTTCACCTCGACGTCAAGAGACGATTCGTGCTGCGCTGTCGCGAGTAACCCAGCTGAACAACACATGAACCGTCCCGCCAAACTAGAATCAGAGGTGAGATGGCGAAAAAACTGCGGGTGGGAATTTTGTTTGGCGGGCGGAGCGGCGAGCATGAGGTTTCGCTGCTCTCGGCTGCTTCTGTGTTGAAGGCGATCGATCGGAAGAAGTTCGATGTGGTTCCGATTGGGATCAACAAGTCGGGCCACTGGCTCACTGCGGGCGCGGCGACGGGGTTGCTGGAAGGCAGCGAGTCAGCAGTCAGCGAGTCAGCTTCGGCGCTGAGCGTCGCCGAGCCCTCGAGCATTGACAGCCATGCGGCGCTCGATGGGCAGGGGCTGGACGTGGTGTTTCCCGTGCTGCACGGCACTTTTGGCGAGGATGGGACGATCCAGGGGCTGTTTGAGATGGCCGGGATCGCTTATGTTGGGTCGGGGGTTCTGGGCTCGGCAGCGGGCATGGACAAGGACTTGATGAAGCGCCTGTTCATTGAAGCGAAGCTGCCCATTGTGAAGCATGTGACGCTGCTGCGCGCGGAGTGGCAGAAGCGGCCGCGCAAGGCCGTTGCACGCGTGGAAGCGGCGCTGAAGTACCCCGTGTTTGTGAAGCCGGCCAACCTGGGCTCGTCGGTGGGCATCAGCAAGGTACATGACCGCAGCGAGCTTGGCCCGGCGCTGACAGAGGCGGCGAAGTACGACCGCAAGCTGGTGGTGGAGCAGGGGGTGGGCGGCAAAAAGGCCAAGGCGCGCGAGCTGGAAGTTGCCGTGCTGGGCAACGACGATCCCAAGGCGAGCGTGGTGGGCGAGATCATTCCCGGCAAGGAGTTCTACGACTACGAGGCCAAGTATCTGTCGGATGGGTCGGTGCCCGTGATTCCGGCGAAGCTGACCCGCGCTGAGGCAAAGCAGGTGCGCGAGATGGCGCTGGCCGCCTTCAGAGCGTGCGATCTGTCGGGGCTGGCGCGGGTGGATTTTCTGATGGAACCGGACGGCAAACGGCGCATCTATCTGAACGAGGTGAACACCATGCCGGGGTTCACCAGGATCAGCATGTACCCCAAGCTGTGGGAGGCGTCGGGGCTGCCGTATACGGAGTTGATTACGCGGCTGATTGAGCTGGCGCTGGAACGGCAGGAAGAGAAGATGCAGACGAGTTACACGAGGGATTAGGGAACAGGGAACAGGGATTAGGGAACAGGGATTAGGGAACAGGGAACAGGGATTAGGGAACAGGGAACAGGGAAGATGCTCGCGGTGTCTAACTGAATAGAGCAAAGAATTTGGGATGGCAGGCATTCTGACTCGCCTGCAGGACCAGCGGGCTTTTCTAATCCCTAATGTCTAATCCCTAATCCCTGCCCAACCGTATTCTGAATTCGAGGAACTTCGCCATGACTTTGCTCGATGCTCCAGTGTTTGACGAAAGACGCGAACGGCGGCGCAAAACCGCGCTCTTGAGCGGCGCGGGGCTGCTGTTTGTGCTGTTCATTGGCTGGTGGCTGGTCGCGGGGCGTCCGGTGGACTGGCCGTGGAACTGGAACAATCACCTGCTGGGGCGTTCGGCGGTGAACCGGTTTCTCACGGCGGTGGAGCAGAACGACCTGGGCAAAGCGTACGGTATCTGGCTGCATGACCCCGATTGGCAGCAGCATGAGGCAGAGTATGCCAAGACTCCGTATGAACAGTTCCTTCGGAGCAAGGGATACGACCCTGCCAAGCAAGGGGCAATCGATAAGGACACGGCCAAGAAGCTGGCCGACGACTATGGCGCCGCGGTGCACGACAAGGACTGGCGGAGGCACCACGACGACACTACGCAGTATCCCTTTTCACGCTTCCAGATAGATTGGAGCTCGACCAGCCCGGACAACACGTATGGTGTGATCAAGAGCCACCAGATTGTGGCGGCGCGCATGTATGGGAATGTGCTGCTGACGGCGGTGCTGATCAACGGGCGAAAGAGCGGCGCGCTCAATCTGGACTACGATCCGAAAGACCACACTCTCAATTTTTCCCCGGAGGGAGTGGAGATTTATCTCGGACCGTAGGTGAAGCTAGTGTGGTGTCTCTAAAATTCCTGGCAAAACGTCCGAAAGAACAGAAGCGGATTCTTCGCTCACCACCCCCAAACTGAAGGGCGTTTGGGGCCCCGTTCGCTCAGAATGACAGCCTTTATTTTGATATGAACTTTAGAGACAAGACACTAGCGAAGGAGTGAAGAAGTGAACCAGTGAGCTAGTGAGGGCGCGCGGCTTTGGCCGTGTAGCGCTGGTTTGCATCGAATGGGCAGGAGAATACCATGCCCCAAAGCTCACACGATAAAGCAGCGGAACTTCACAACCTGGCGGCCCATACCCACGCCGCCGCGGCTGCAGCTCACGGCAAAGAGGACCATCTTACTGCTCATGAATTGAGCAAACAGGCTCTTGAGCAGTCGCAAAACGCCCACCGGCACTCTGCGCAGTTGTTGGAGAAGACGGAAGAATCATAGGGTGGGGCGAGAGGTCGGGCGTCTGCGGGAAAACTCCTGTTCTTATCGTGATTTTCCGAAAAGCAACCCCGAGGGGCTGAAGCTCAACTCATTTTATTGGCTTTATCGGCACGACTGAACAGGCCGCGGAAAAAGGCCTGGTTTTGGGCGAAACTCGGCAAAAGCATACCTCAGGGGCTGAAGCCCTTGTTGATTTAATTGGCTTTATGCCGGGGATAAATCCCCGGCCTACCGCCCGAACGAGTTTTTCCGCAAGCTGTGAAGTCGTGCCCTTTCAAAACAGGAGGCCTGTTGCTGGCCGCTAGCCGAGACGTATGCCAGCGACCGGGTGAGGTTGTTCACAGTGCCAAGGCGGCCAGCGTGGCTTCGAGGCTGGCGGCGTCTTCCACATTGAGGCCGTTGCGGTCGGCGTCAATCTGGCGCAGGAGGCCGCACAGCACCTTGCCTGGGCCCACTTCAATGAACTGATTTGCGCCCGCTGCCAGCAGCGCATGGATGCAGTCGACCCAGCGGACCGCGCCGGTGACCTGGCGGATGAGCGCGTCGCGTGCGGCATCGGCGGTGGTGACCAAGCCGCCGGTCACGTTGGCGGCCACGGGAATGCCGGGATCGGCAAGCGTGAGCGCAGCAAGCACCCGGGCGACCTCTTCCTGCGCCGGTTGCATCAGCGAGCAGTGGAATGGAGCGCTCACCGGCAGCATCAGTGCACGGCGCGCGCCCTTGGCCTTGGCAATGGCCGAGGCCTTCTCAACGGCGGCAAGAGCGCCGGAGATTACGGTCTGGGTGGGCGAGTTGAGGTTGGCCGCGGCGACGATCAGGCCGGTCTCGGCTGCAGCTTCCTGGCAGGCTTCGACAACCCACTCCGGCGACGACGAGAGCACGGCCGCCATGGCCCCCTGGCCGGCAGGAACTGCAAGCTGCATGGCCCGCCCACGGGCCTTGACGGCGCGTACCGCATCGGCAAAGGAGAGCGTGCCTGCGGCGACGTGTGCGGACCACTCGCCCAGCGAATGCCCCGCGGCCAGCGCCGGCGTGACACCGTGTTCCTTGAGTACACGGCACGCGGCCACGCTGACGGTCAAAATGGCCGGTTGGGTGTTTTCGGTGAGCCGGAGGTCGGCTTCTGGACCCTCGAAGATCAGGTTGGAAAGCGAAAAGCCGAGTGCCTGGTCGGCTTCAGCAAAGGTCTGGGCGGCGATAGGGAAACGCTCGGCGAGGTTGCGGCCCATGCCTACGGTCTGCGAGCCCTGCCCGGGGAAGAGAAAAGCAATTTTGGTCGACATTCCGTTCCTGATTTTATCCTGCCAGGGCACCTGCGGTGCGGCAGACGCTCGCGGGAGGCTCGCACTGGCGAATTGCTCCCCACCCATGCGCCAGAAAAAAGGTGCAAGAATGGGGCACGGAACTTCTTTGGTTTGTTTGGCGCAGGTATATTCCGAATGCTAGGGCCTGTCATCTAATTCCCAGGGTGCAGCGTTGCGAGGGAAAATCGGGTCAGACGAAGCCGAGCCCGAAGGCTGTGGCGGGTCCACCGTCAAGGGCGAGAATGAAGTATGACCCGATTTTCCCCGCAACCCTTCGGGCCGGGGCCAATTTTCCCGATTTCGTCGTCATTCGTCGCTAGCAGACACCCGGTATGCGTCACTCCTCACTCCTTGAACTCGTGAAAATTGGCTCCCGGCGCTGCGCCCTGGGAATTAGATGACAGGCCCTAGTTCCAGCGTTTTTTATCGTCATGGTCGTCGTCGTCGATGGGTCGGCCGTTGCCGTCGAAGCGGACGGTGCGGCCCTGGGAGCGCATGTAGACCTCGAACTTGCGCGCGGCCTTGCGCCGCTTCCAGCGGTAATAGCGGTTGCGCAGTCCGTACCAGGTCTCGCTGAAGGCGAACGAGAACCCCCTGCGCGGCGAGAGGCGAATGAAGAGCAATCCGGCCAGCGCCCCGCCCAACTCCGCGAAGGCGTACATGCGCATGGCGCCAAAGAGCATGGCCAGCGAGACCAGCGCGTAGATGACGGCGAGGTAGCGCACCTTAATGCCGATGGGGAGCGGAAACAGCATGAATTCGATGTCCCCATGGAGCGTGCCGAGGGCTACCAGCAGCCCGAAGATGCCGCCGAAGCAGCCATAGAGTGCAGTCTCCGGCAAGGAATAACCCAGCGTGCCGTGGGCGACATAAATTGCGGTTGCAGCAACGGCAGTGCCGAGCACGGAGGAAGCGTACAGGCCGTTGACCCAGTTCGCCCCGTGCATGCTCTCCAGGATCCCCGCCATAAACCACAGCGAGAGCAATTCAAGCAGCGTTCCGAGGATGCCGGTATGGACAAAGCTGTAGGTCAACGGCTGCCAGAGGTAGCCGTGCAGAAAGTCGCTGGGGGCGAAGCCGATCGCGCCGATAAGCCTGCTTGCGTCCTCGCGGAAGGCCAGTTGCGCCAGCAGCAGGCCAAAGAAGGCGAACAGGTTCATGAGAATCAGGCGGCGGGTTGCGCCGCTGAAATCAGGGAAGGAAAACGAACTGGCGCCGTACCTGGGCATCGTAACCATCAGGGTAAACGGTGGAGCGGGTGGGTGTCATGCAGGGCGGTTTCGGGGAGTGCGGAGGGCGTCGTCTAGCATCCTGAAAAGAAACCAAGCTCCCAACTGCCAGGAAATGAACATCTGGCGGCGGAGTGGATTGCATTTTTGGCACAAATCCAGCAAGTTAGCGTGCGCTTCGCGCACATGGCGGGTCAGCAGGTTAGCGGCGACGTTGCCTGAACACCCGCACATCGCCATGATTCAGCGATGAAAGGAGCACAGTCGCCGATGCGTCGATGATTGGGCCACCTGCCTGGAGTTCCTTTATGGGACGACTGCCAGGCCGCGGTGGCCGGCGGCGTCAACCGCGCGTACGCCGAAGACCACGTTGTCTTTGGAGATGGGCACGGTGACGGTGATCGGGCCGTCGGCGGCCGGCGCTGCTATTGTCTGCACAAACTGCCAGTCGGGCGCCGTGGTTTCGCGACTCAGCAGCTCGTAGTGCAGGCCGGATGGAGATCCTGCCGGAGCTTCCCATTGCAGGGTGCTGCCGTTGTCCAGCTTCTTTGTCACCATGGTGACCTTGACCGGCAGACCGGGCGAGGAGGCCAGGGTGGCGAGTGTGGCGGCGTTGAGGCGGGCAACATTGGCGATGTAATTGAAGTCGTCAAACTGGATGAGGTCGCCCAGGATGGGGTCCGTTGAGCCGGGAGGCGGCATGACGACTGTCTGGTGCTGATGGTTGAAATCCTCGCGCCACTCAGTGAAGCGCACCGCGGCAAAGCCCTCGCGATTGAAGGAGGTGTGGTCGCCGCCGCGCAGGTAGCGGTCAGGCCGGAAGACGAGAAACGGGGCGAAGGGGGCTCCGGACGCCGCGGGGAAGTAGGTGCGATCGGTGTCGGCGATGGCGCGGGCCAGTTGGCGGCTGGGCGAGTCACTCTCTTCGCCGAGCGCGCGAATGCGCCGAGCCTGCTCTGGCGTGGCAGCCACGGGAACGCCTTCCGAAAAGACCCGTACGCGGTCTTTGAGCTGCAGCGTGTCGCCGGGGGTGGTGTTGCCGCCCACAATGTCGTTGTTGAGCACGCCCTCAAGCTGCCAGCCCTCGCTGCGGGCCAGTTTGGCCAGGTGCGTGGAGCCGTTGAGGCCCTGCTCTTCGCCGGCCACGGCCACAAAGACCAGGGTTGCCGGAAGATGGAGCTTGCTGAGTGCGCGGGCACATTCGAGAGAAACAGCTACGCCTGAAGCGTCGTCATTGGCGCCGGGGGCGGCGATGCGCGCGTCCAGCACGTTGGTGGCTCGCGAGTCGTAATGGCCGGTGACCAAATACATGCGTTTGGACTGGACGGGGTCAGTGCCGCGCAGAATGGCGTAGACGTTGGTGATGGTGGTGGGTTTGGGGACGCGATCGGAAGGAACCTCGGTGAAGGTGTCGCGGTGGACTTCAAGGCAGCCGCCGCACTGGGTGGAGATCTGCTCAAACTGGGCGAAGATCCAGTCAGCGGCGGCGGTGACGCCCTGGCCCGGAGGCAGATCCGTTTCCATGCTGGAAAGGGTGTTGCGGGTGCCGAAACCAACCAGGGTCTGAATCGTTTTTTCGATATCCTTGGGCTCAATAGCCTTGAGGGCACCGGCAATGGCCGGGTCTGGCGGGGATGCGCCCACGGGCGTCGCATGGAGCAAAAAGTCTGGCTGAGCCGAGGATACCGGGGCCAAGACCGAGACCGCGAGAGCGACTGCGCACGGCAAAATCCAGCGGGGGAAGTTCATAGCGTATTCTCCTGAGTTAGCTCTCACGTCTATTGGAGTGATGGGGGCTCTTGACCTGAGGCCGGGTTCTCCCCAAGAATATCGGAGTCGCACCAAGAATTACGTCATCCTACAAGACGAAGCACTTTTGGAAAGAGAGGAGGCTGCCATGCCCAGCTGCCCTGAATGCGAGAATGAACTAGACGTTGAACTGGACGAAGTGGAAGAAGGCGATGTTCTGGCCTGCGAGGAGTGCGGAACTGAATACGAGGTGGTCGGCGTAGAACCCCTGGAACTGGCGCGGGTGGACGGCGATCTGGACGAGGACGACGAACCGCTTGCAGAGGACGAGGAGGAAGAGTGAAGATTCGCCGCACGATCTTGCTGGCCGGGGTGGCAGCCGCGGCCGTGGCCGCAGGGGTGTTTCCCGCGGGACCGCGGAACGCGCTGATGGGGCCGCCGATGGCACAGGCTCAGAACGTAGGCCAGCGGGTGGTCTCGGGAACCGTTTTGGATGCTGCTTCCGCTTCAATCAGCGGCGCAACCGTGTTTATCAAGAACCTGAAGACCAAGTCGATCCGCAGCTATACCTCCGATGCGAAGGGCAGGTTCCAGTTCACCCAGGTGAACATGGCAGAAGACTATGACCTTTGGGCGGAAAAGGACGGGAAAAAGACCGTCACCAAAAGCGTAAGCTCGTGGGACGCGCGCAAGCAGTTTGAGTGCGAGCTGAAGATGAAGTAGGGACCGCGATGGGAAAATCAGATCGTCTCAAACGGGCGCGGATTTCCGCCGAAAACGTATATCGAGGCCCTGAACGCGCGGCAAGATGGCTAAACAGGCCCAATCCCCGGCTCGACGGGAGAGCGCCGGCCGCGCTGCTGGACAGCGACGATGGCGCGCAGGGGGTTGAAGAGCTTTTGGGGCAGATCGATGAAGGCTTTTTCGTCTGATTCTTGCCTGCCAAGGCGCCGCTGCCAAGCTAGGTCTGCAACCGACAGACACCCCGAACTCATCTTACTGAATTATTAGCCCCTTGCGGTTTCTTTCGCCAGGCTACCCGTCCAGCTTCTTCGTCACCAGCTCGTTCAGCAGCGCCGGGTTGGCCTGGCCCTTTGAGGCGCGCATCACCTGGCCCACAAAAAATCCCGCCATGGTCTTTTTGCCGGCGCGGTACTGTTCCACCTGCTTGGGGTTGGCGGCAATCACTTCGTCGATCATGGCCTCAAGCGCCGATGAGTCGGTAATCTGCTCGGGCTTTTCGCGCTCGTACACAGCAGGGAAGTCCTCGCCCTTTTCGAAACACACGTCAAACAGTTGCTTCAACTGCTTTGAGCTGATCTTGCTCTCGTCCAGCAGATCGGCGGCGAACACAATGCCGGCCATTGAAACGGGAGACTGCTCCTGCTCCAGGCCCAGCGCGTTGAGGCGGCCGCCTACCTCGCTCAGCAGCAGATTGGCCACGCGGCGCGGGTTGCGCGCGGTGCGGGCAGCGGCTTCAAAGCGGTCGGCAAACTCGCGCGAGGCGGTCAGCGTGGCCGCGTCCTTGGGAGCCAATTCGTATTCGGCGATCATGCGCGCGCGGCGGCCTTCGGGCAGTTCGGGGAGCTTTTTTCTCGTCTCGGACAAGAACTCAGCCGAAACCAAAAGCGGCGGCAGATCCGGCTCGGGGAAGTAGCGGTAATCGTGTGCCTGCTCCTTGGAGCGCATGGAGTAGGTGCGGCCTTCGTTGGCGTTCCAGAGACGGCTCTCCTGCAGGACGCGGCCACCGGATTCGAGCACTTCAATTTGGCGTTCGATTTCGTATTCGATGGCTGCGCGGACGAAGCGGAAGCTGTTGACGTTCTTGACTTCGACCTTGGCGCCAAAGGTCTGAGAGCCTTTGAGCATGACGCTGACGTTGGCGTCGCAGCGCAGCGAACCTTCTTCCATGTTGCAGTCGGAGACGCCGGTGTAGAGCAGGATCTCTTTCAGTCGCGTGAGGTATTCGAAGGCCTCGTCGGGGGTGCGAATGTCGGGCTCACTGACGATCTCAACCAGCGGCGTGCCGCAGCGGTTCAGGTCGAGATAGGTGCGCGTGGCGGAGTCGGAAAAGCCGTCATGCAGGCTCTTGCCGGCGTCCTCTTCCATGTGCAGGCGGGTGATGCCGATGCGCTTCGTCCCGTTGGGCGTGGGTACTTCGATAAACCCGTGCTCGGCAATCGGCTTGTCAAATTGCGAGATCTGGTAGCCCTTGGGCAGGTCGGGATAGAAGTAGTTTTTGCGCGCGAAGATGGAGCGCTCGCGCACCTGGCAGTTGATAGCCAGAGCCGCGAGTGTTGCAAATTCGACGGCCTTGGCGTTCAGCACCGGGAGCGCGCCGGGGAGGCCGAGGCAGACGGGGCAGATGTTGGTGTTGGGCGCCGAGCCAAAGTGGTTGGCGCAACCGCAGAAGGCCTTGCTGGCGGTGAGCAGTTGAACGTGGACTTCGAGTCCAATCACGGGCTCGTACTTGCTGAGGATCTCCGGTGCGAGGGCGGCGGGCATATTTGGATTTTAGCGTGATGGCGCCACGCGGCCGCAGTTGCGGCTAGACGTGCGAAGACGAGGAGACGTTCACTTCAGACTGCTGACGAGGGCTTCGATGGAGAGCAATCCACGAATATGCTGCGTGGGCTAAACGGGCTGCGGGAAAGGGCATGTTTTCGGATTGACTTCGAGGGAGATGGCGCGCGGGCTAAAGCCCGTTCTCTCATTCTAAAAAACTTATGGCACGAGTAAACTCGTGCCCCTTCGCACATCTACGTCTCATCGGAGTTTTTCCGCAGCCTGTAAGGCCCCATCTCTCTCATCTAACTGCTGATTGCGGCCCGACTTAAGCCACCCCAGCGACGAAGACCTGTCGCCGGGGACCCCGGGAAGTCGCACCCCGATAAGAAACAGGGTGTCGATTGGACCTGGATTTGAACAATTTGCACGAAGGTACGGTGAGGATTGCGTGAATCAATTCAGCAAGTTAGAGCGGTTTCAGGATAGGTATACCCTATCTGCACTACTGCGAGGTCGCCGCTCCTTGGGGTCGCGTCGACTTGAGTGTATTCCCTTTGGGTACGGCAATCCTGAAACCGCTATAGCGTCCGCTTCACGGACATGGCAAGTTAGCGAGTTGGCGGCGGCATTGACCTATATAGGTTTCATTCCCCGTGGGTCGGCGAAGCCGGTGGAGGACCAAGAAGAAACAAGACTGTAAGTTAAACAAAAAAGGGATCTCCGCAGAACAGTATGCCCGACCCACTCATCGAGCAAAGGCCGTTCGATGAATGGGGCACAGTGCTTCTACCTAAGGTCCGGATCAATAGGGCCTTGTTAGTGACGAGCTACTCGACGGTTACTGGGATGCCCTGGCGGACGACCGTCTTGCCTTTGAGCTTTCTTTTTTGCTCTTCGACCATCCGGGCTACGTCGGACAGGAGTTTCGACGGCTCGTAGATGATGCCGTCCTTGATGGTGTACTTGATGCCGCCCACGCGCTCCACTTTGCCCGTTTCGTCGTTCAGCTTCATCCATCCGGTTCCGTAGAAGACTTTCAGGTTTTCAAGCGGGTTCTGATTCACAAGCACCAGGTCAGCCTGTTTGCCGGGCCGGATGATGCCAAAGTCGATGGTGTTCTGCCTGGGACTTTCTAACTCGACGGCGCCATTGTAAGTGGCAGCGCGGATCACTTCGAGCGGAGTCAGACCGGCCTCACGCAGAAGTTCCAGCTCCTCGATGTAAGTGAACCCGTAAGTCTGGTAGATAAACCCGGCGTCTGTGCCCACCGTGACGCGGCCGCCCATCTGGTTGTAATCCTTGATGAGATCTTCCCAGACCCGGTAGTAGTTTTTGAATGCCACTTCGTCCTCTGTGGTCCAGTAATACCAGTAAGAGCCATGATTTTCGCGGTTGGGCTGGTAGTACTCCATCAGCGAGGGCAGGGTATATTTCTCGTGCCACTCGGCGGTGTAGGCGCGCATCAGGTCGCGGCCGGCCGAGTAAATCGTCAGCGTCGGATTCATCGTTGCGTCGTGTGCCTTGAGATCGGCGAGAAAGTCGTTCCACTGGGCCGAGCCGCGGGGATAGATCTTGTCCCAGTTGCGGGCGATCTGGCCGAAGCGCACCGAGTCGTCGTTGTAATTCTGCGCGGCGGGGTAATCCTGGATCGAAGTGTCTTTCAAAAGCGATTCGAAGAGCCCGTAACTGTGAGTGACCGTGCGCAGGCCCAGGTCGACGGCGATGCGCGCGGTGAGCCGCGATTCGCTTTCCTGGCCCAAATGGGCGAGCGAGCCGAGATGGCGTTTCTTTGCCTCATCGAGAATCGCCGCCACCACCTCCGGGTCGCCGCCGAAGAGCTTCACGCCGTCGGCGCCCTTGTCCGCGATGAAGTCCACCCATTTGCGGCCGAGCTCCGGAGTCAGTTCCGGAGATTCCTTCCATCCATCCCCGGTAAAGGCGGGCTGATAGACGAAGATGTGCGGCGCCACGATCTCGTTCTTCGCTGAGCGCTCGCGCTCTTTGAGCGTCCAGTCGAGGGGCCCGGCCGGAACGCCGCGTACCGTGGTGACACCGTGCGCGAGCCAGAGCTTGTTCACGTACTCGGCTTGAGGAGCCTTCTGGGCATCGCCGTAGTGAACATGCGTATCGACAAAGCCGGGCAGCAGGTACATGCCCGTGCCATCGATCTCGTAGTCGCCCTTGGCGGGGCGCTTCTTGGGGTCGATGGGCCGGTGCGGAACTCCCACGTCGACGACGTCGGTGATCTTGCCGGCTTCGACAACAACGTCGATCGGCCCCTGGGGAGCAGCGCCGGTGCCGTCAATGACCGTGACACCGCGGATGACCATGCGTTTGAAGGGGCCAAGCCCCTCGCCCGGCTTGCGGTCGGGAGCGGCAATCAAATCCTGCGCGCAGAGGCAGACGGGAGCCAGGGCAAGCAAGGCAATTGCGCAGACGATCAGGGAAAAAGTTCTGGGCTTCAGCATCGGCACATCCTTTTCTGTGAGGGGAAGCAGACCAATGCTGGCCGGGGTTTTTGCTAGCCCCTTTTTAATGCAGATTGCGGAAGAAGGCTCATGGTGGCCCCCAACCGTTCAAAGACATCCCTCAGCGGCTAAAGCCGATGCCGATTCTGAGGCAGTTATGGCACGATTAAAATCGTGCCCTTTCAAAGCAAAGGCTTGAATATTGTTCGAAAGCGAGTTTTCCGCATCCTGGATAGAGGCAAGGATTCCGTGCCCCCCCGCTTCAGCATGTTTTGGCGTGCGAGAAGTGTAGCTTATTCCGCCGGATCGTCCGCTGTAAACGGCGAGCAGCACGGCTTCTGGCTGGCATGGAAGTTCATCAGCTCCAGGCGAATGCCGTCGGGGTCGTACAGATTGAACTGGCCCTTGCCGTCCTTGCCGATCTGCGTGTGCTCGTCGTGACGGCCCGCGAGCCGGTTGCCTTCTTCCAGCTTTCGGTAGGCCATGTCCACTGAGATTTCGCCGATGGAGAGATGGTCAAGCACGCCCAACTGCTGCTGCGACATCGTGGCCGGAATTCCCGATCCAGACGGACCGCTGGTGAGCATGTATTCCAGCCAGTCGTGGCTGTCCGGCGATTGTTGGCTCACCCAGTCCAGCTTGCCCTCGACCATGCCGCCAAACCAGTACGGCTTGAAGCCGAGCAGGTCGCGGTAAAACGTGTCTTCCACCGCGCGGCTATGCACCATAAATCCAACGTGGATGATGTGCGTACCGACGGCCGCGGGAAGGTTGAGCTGCTGGCGGCGCTCAGGCGGTTGCACAAACTCGACCTTGTTGCCTTCGGCGTCTTTCACCGCGAACCAGCGGCTGCCGTCCGCGCCTTTTTCTACCTGGCCGGGCACCTTCCACGCCTTGGAGCCAAGGAAGCGGCGCAGAGCCTCCGCATCGTCTGTATTCCAGGCCGTGTGGTCCAGGCGGTTCACGCCGGCGTCTGCCGGGAGCGGAAGCACTTCAATGTACTGGGTCGCGCTCAGCGCGTACTTCACGCCCTTGGGATTTTCAGGATCTGGCAGCTTGAGCGCGCCGATGATTTCGGTGTAGTAGTGATCCGTTGCCGCGGGGTCAGAGGCGTAGACCGCGATGTGCGAGATGCCCGTGATTCTGGGCCGTGTGACCGGCTTGTCTGCCCACTGGGCTGCGGCGGAGACGGTGAAAACGACGAGGGAAGCGGCGGCCAGAAACCTCAAATTCATACTGCACCTCAAAATCTCTTGTGGGTCCACGATAAATCGCTTGCGCGCCCTCAAGCAAACCGGGGGAGCACAACTTTTCTGGCGAAAGAGGTGAGGGTTGGGCAGTAGAATGCGCACATGCGCCGAACCTCAAGTCTCTCCCCGATCTTTTTCGCGATCTGCATCGCAGTTGCCTTGTCTGGCACAACGGCAATGGCCCAGACCAGGCTGTACAAGACCTCCGACGCCGACCGCGCCGAGGCCAAGGCGATCCTGAAGCAGCTCATTGAGATCAACACCACAGACACGCCGCAGGGCAACGTGACCACCGCAACGGCAGCCATGCAGAAGGTATTTCTCGACGCCGGATTCCCTGCCGAGGACGTTCACCTGCTTGGCCCCAATGAGCGCAAGCAGAACCTGGTGGTTCGCTACCGCGCCGCCGGCACACCGACTGAGAAGCCGGTGCTTTTTCTTTGCCACATGGATGTGGTGCAGGCGCTGCGCTCCGACTGGTCGACCGATCCCTTCGAATTCGTCGAAAAGGATGGCTACTACTACGGCCGCGGCACGCAGGACATGAAAGACAGCGATGCGGCGATTGTCTCCGCCTTCCTGCGCCTTCACCGCGAAGGCTGGAAGCCGAAGCGCGACCTGATTCTTGCGCTGACCGCCGACGAAGAGGGCGGCAAATTCAACGGCGCCAACTGGCTGGCGACGCAGCATCGCGAACTGGTGGACGCGGCCTTCGTCATCAACCCCGACGCCGGCGGCATTGAGCTGGACCACGGACATGCGGTTGTGGCCGATGTGGAAGCCACCGAGAAGGTCTACGCCGACTTCCAGATTACGGCCACCAATCGCGGAGGCCACAGCTCGCTGCCGCGTCCCGACAACGCCATCTACGAGCTCACGACGGCGCTGAACAAGCTCCAGGCCTACGCGTTTCCCTTCGAGTTGAATGAGGTGACCCGTACCTACTTCAAGAGCCTTGCCGCGCAGGAGACGGGCCAGAACGCCGCGGACTTCAAGGCGATCCTGGCCACGCCGCCCGACCTGGCCGCTGCAGCGCGTCTCGGCGCCGCCGAGCCGAGCTTCAACTCCAACTTCCGCACCACCTGCGTCGCCACGCGACTCAGCGGCGGCCACGCTCAGAACGCGCTTCCGCAAATCGCGCAGGCCAACGTCAACTGTCGCATCTTCCCCGGCCACTCGCCGGAGGAGATTCGCCGGCAACTGATCGGCATCTTCGGCGACGACAAACTGGTGGTGAAGTACGTCTCCGACGGCGGCGTCATCTCCGACACCGCGCCTGAACGCAAAGCCATGGTCCCACCGCCGCCCATCCCTGAAGTTTTTGAACCGCTTACCTCGCTGACCCAGCAAATCTGGCCCGGCCTGCCGGTCACGCCGGAGATGGAAAATGGCGCCAGCGACTCCATCTACTTCGCCCTCGTCGGCATTCCATGCTACGGCTTTTCCGCCATCGCCCTGGAACGCGACGACGTGCGCGCTCACGGCAAAGATGAGCGGCTGCCGATCGATTCGTACTGGAAGTCGCTGGACTTCTTTTATTCGTTCGCGAGGGCGGTGGGAGGGAAGTGAGGTTGATTGAGAATCGTGAATGCGGTGCCGTGGCTTGATGCCTGCAACGAAGAACTGAGAGGGGTCGGGGAGGATGGATAGGAAAACGATGCGGAATGCAAATCGCAAGCTCCTCCTTGAGGACGCGGTTGCCGCATGGGATCACTACAAGGCAACTGGCCTGCATGTCACCGCGGAGGAAGCGGACATCTGGCTATCCATGTTGTCGGCAGGCGAACCCGCCGAGATCCCTCAATGTCACCTTTGAAAGCTGTCGTCTCCAGGCCAGGGAAGGTATACAATGTATACATAGGAGATCTTGATGGCGAGCAACATGATCCATATCCGGATCGATGGCAAAGTCAAAGCGGAGGCTGCGGAGACGCTGGCCTCGATGGGCCTCACTGTCTCTGACGCCGTGCGGCTCCTGCTTACCCGTGTTGCTGCGGAGAAGGCCATGCCGTTTGAAGTGCGCGTCCCCAACCGCGCCACGAAGGCAGCCATTGATGCAGGTGAGCGAGGAGAAGTCTCCAGTGCAACCAGCGTTACCGAGATGATGGCCGCACTCAATGCGAACGATTGAATGGACTACGGCATTCAAGCGGGACTATAAGCGCACCCTCGCTACTCCCCGGCACAAGGACATTCAGACCCTCCTTGGGGTAATCGCTACTCTGCTTGCGGACGATCAACCGCTTGAGGAAAGGCATCGCGATCATGGCCTCGGCGGAAACTGGAAGAGTCATCGGGAATGTCATCTCAAGCCCGACCTGCTGCTGATCTACAAGCTGCCGGACGGGAAGACGTTGCGGCTCGTGCGCATGGGTTCCCATAGCGAATTGTTCGCGAAGTAGCTTTTCGACTTCAATAAGGAGAACCACATCGCTGATTGAACCCGCATTTCATTCAGTGGATGGCGCGCGTCGTGCGTGTTCGATTCATCTCCTCCATCGCTGCTAAACTAGAACTTCATGATTCTCCCGTTCGTCCGCGAAATCTTTGCGGAGCTGGAGCACTCTTCGGGCTTCGAGCGCGTTCGCAGGCATCTCAGCCTCGCCGCGGGGCGGAGACGTGTGTCTGGCCTCACTGCGACTGCCCGCGCGATCTATATCCCTCTCATGGCGCGTGCCGCACGCCAGCCGGTCATCGTGGTGGTGGCCGACAACAAGGCCGCCGAGGGCCTGGAACCCATGCTCAAGGCCGGATGCGAGCTTACCGGCGCCATCGATCCCTCTGAAGTGGTGCGTCTGCCGGCACACGACGTGCTTCCCTTTGAGAACCTCTCGCCTCATCCCGACGTGCAGGAGCAGCGTGCCTCTGCTTTGTGGAAGCTTGCCACCGGCGCCGTCTCCATCCTCATTGCGCCGGTCGAAGCTGCCGCCCTCAAGCTCTTTGATCGCGATTACTACGCCGGCCTGGCGGTCACGCTCAAACGCGGCGAAGAGGTCGACGTCGAAGTGCTCACGGGGCACCTGGCCAGCGTCGGCTATACGCAGATGGACCTTGTGGAAATGCCTGGGCAGTTCACGCGCCGCGGCGGCATTCTCGATGTGTATTCGCCGGAGGCCGACCGTCCGGTGCGCATTGAATTCTTCGGCGACGAGATTGAGACCATCCGCAAATTCGATCCCGAAACGCAGCGTTCGCAGTCCGGTCTGGATGAAACCCAGTTGCTGCCGCTGACCGAGACGCCGGTGACTGAGCGCCTGCTCGCCGCTGTCCATGCGCGCCTCAATCGCCAACGCCTTGACGTAGAAGCCACAGGCGGAGACGAGGAGATGGCCATTGAAATGGCTGCTGCCGGCGGTGTCAGCGTCTTTCCCGGGTGGGAGTTTTTCTCCGCTGTCGCCGGCGCGGAAAAGTCGCTGCTCTCGCTGGCGCCCAAGTGCGTGCTGTTTGTCGAAGAGCCGGCCATGGTCCGCAATCAGATTGAGCGCTGGTGGAACAAGGTGGAGCAGCGTCACGACCGCTCGGCCATGGGCTCGCTCATCACGCCGGAAGACATCTATCTGCGGCCTGAAGTGTTGCAGGCGCAGCTTGACGCCCACATGGGGCTCGATCTCGATCAACTCGGCGTGGTCGACATTCTGGACGACGATTCGACGCTTGGCGAGATTGAGCTGAACACGCGGCCCACTCTGCGCTTTCACGGCTCCATCCCCGCGCTGACCACGCAGTTGAAGGCGCTGATGGAGACGGAGACGCGCATCGTGCTCGCCGCGCCCAACCAGGGCGATGTGGAGCGACTGGCGACCGTGCTGCGCGAGTACCAGGTGCCCTATCGCCTCGGCAGCCGCAACCCGCATCCCGGCGAAACCATGCTTGACGAGGGTAGTTATCTTGCCGGCGATCTGCGCGTTCCGGTCATCGTGCGCAGCCCAGTGGCTTCGGGAGTCACGTTTGGTGACTCCAACCTGATTCTCTTCGGCGCCAACGATCTGAGCGACGATGCCGATGTGGCCGCGCGGCCCGAGCCCAAGCGATCGAAGACCGCGGCCTTTGTCTCCGATTTTCGCGACCTGACCATTGGGGATTACGTCGTTCACGTCGAGCATGGCATCGCGCAATACCAGGGGTTGAAAGAGATTGTGCAGGACGGTCTTTCGGTCGAGTTCATGATTCTCGAATTCGCCGAGCAGGCCAAGTTATACGTACCGCTAACTCGTCTCGATCTGATTCAGAAATACCGCTCCACCGATGCAGGCCCGGCGCCGGTGCTGAACAGGCTTGGTTCGCAGCAATGGGCCAAGACCAAAGCCCGTGTCCGCAAAGCCATGCAGGACATGACCGGCGAGTTATTGAAGTTATATGCCGAGCGAACCACGGCCCAGGGCAACGCATTCTCCAAGGACAATGAGTTTCAAAAGGAGTTTGAAGACTCCTTCGATTACAACGAGACCGACGACCAGTTATCCGCAATCCGCGCCATCAAGTACGACATGGAATCTGCCACGCCGATGGATCGGCTGCTCTGCGGCGATGTGGGCTACGGGAAAACAGAAGTCGCCATGCGCGCGGCCTTCAAGGCAGTGCAGGACGGCAAGCAGGTCGCTGTCCTCACGCCCACGACGATTCTGAGTTTCCAGCATTTTGAAACATTCAAGAAGCGGTTTTCGCAGTTCCCCATCAACATCGAAATGATCTCGCGCTTCCGCACGGCGAAGGAGCAAAAGGACATTGTTGCTCGCGTCGAGACCGGCAAAGTTGACATCCTCATCGGGACGCACCGGCTGCTCTCAAAGGACATCAAGTTTCAGGATCTTGGCCTGCTCGTTGTCGATGAAGAGCAGCGCTTCGGTGTGCGTCACAAGGAGCGGCTGAAGCAGATGCGCAAGGAGATTGACGTGCTCGCGATGAGCGCCACGCCCATTCCGCGCACGCTGCACATGTCGCTCGTCGGCCTGCGTGACATGAGCGTGATTGAAACGCCGCCGAAAGACCGCATGGCGATTCAGACCGTGGTCGCAAAGTTCGATGAGAAGATCGTGCGTTCTGCCGTTGAAGTGGAACTGGAGCGCGGCGGGCAGGTCTACTTTGTGCACAACCGCGTGGAGTCAATCTACGAAATCGCCGCGCGGATTCAGGAGCTTGTGCCCGCGGCGCGTGTGGCTGTGGGCCACGGCCAGATGGGCGAGACGGAGCTTGAGCGCGTGATGCTCGCCTTCATGCGGCATGAATACGATGTGCTGGTTGCGACGACGATTATCGAAAACGGTCTCGACATCCCGCTTGCGAATACCATGCTGATCAATCGCGCCGATCGCCACGGCCTGAGCGAGCTTTACCAACTGCGCGGGCGGGTTGGCCGCTCCAATCGCCGTGCTTATGCGTACCTTCTGATCCCAGCGGAGAACGAGCTGACCGACATTGCGCGCAGGCGCCTGGCAGCACTCAAAGAGTTCAGCGACCTCGGCGCGGGATTCAAAATTGCGGCACTCGATCTCGAATTGCGCGGCGCAGGTAACATGCTGGGCGGCGAGCAGAGCGGGCACATCGAGGCTGTTGGATTCGAACTCTACACCTCCATGCTTGAAGCCGCGGTGAAGGAGATGAAGGGCGAGAGCAGCGAGGAGCGGCCAGCCACGCAACTCAACCTGGGCATTGCGCTGCGCATTGACGAGAGCTATGTGCCGGAAGAAAATCAGCGGTTGCGTCTCTACAAGAAGATCGCCGGCTCATCCAGCGAAGCCGCAATCGCCGAGGTGCGCGCCGAGATGGAAGATCGCTATGGCGCGCCGCCCGACGCGACGGTCTATCTGCTTGAGGCGGCCATGGTGCGCCTGGAGTGCGAGCGGCTCGGCATTGCGCAGGTGGATCGCCGTCGCAGCGAATTGCAGATTCGATTCATGGAGAATGCCAAGGTCGATCCGCAGCACCTGATGCGTTTGGTAGCGAAGAACGCAAAGCGCGGGGCGCAGTTCACGCCGCAGGGACTGTTGAAGTATCCTTTGACTGCTGCGCGGTCCGATGAAGTGTTGCTGGAGATTCACGAGCTGCTTGCCAACCTTGCGCCAGCGCCCGTGAACGCTTAGTACGAAGGTTCTTAGAGAGAGGGACGATGAGGAAGATTGCTGCACTGTTTGCGATTGGAGCTTGCATGGGATCTGCGGTGACTGCTCGCGCGGCAAATGAAAACTGGAAGCAACAGTTCGAAAAAGTCTCGGATGAGTACTTCGACCAGGTCTACCTTCACTATGGTCCTTCGACCGCAACGCAGGTGGGCTACCACCAGTATGACGCGCAGTTGGAGAGTTACTCACGGCAGAATATAGAAGCCGAGATTGCAGCGCTGAGGAGCTTTGAAGAACGGGTCGAGGCTATTCATGGGGACAATGCCGCGCTTGATCAGACAACCCGCGGCGATCGAGAGATGGTGCTCAATAACATTCACTCATCGTTGCTTGAATTGGAGACGATTCGTCCCTGGGAGAAAAATCCGGATAACTACTCCAGCGCTTGCGCAAACGGCGCGTTCGTGTTGATGGAGCGCAAGTTTGCTCCGCCGGACGACCGGCTTCGCTCAGTGATTGCGCGCGAAAAACAGATGCCGGCGCTGCTTGCCGATGCGCGCGTGAATCTGAAGAATCCGCCGCGCGTTTATACCGAGATCGCCATCGAGCAGTTGCCGGGAATCGTTACGTTCTTTGAGCACGACGTGCCGCTGGCCTTCGCGGACGCCAAAGATCCGGCGCTGAAGGCCGAGTTTTCCCAGACCAATGCGGCAGTGATTGCCGCACTCAGCAGTTATCTCGGATGGCTGAGGACCGACCTGCTGCCCAAGTCGAATGGAGACTTCCGCATTGGCGCGGAGACATTCAGAAAGAAACTGGAATACGACGAAATGGTGGATATTCCTCTCGATAAACTGCTGGAGATTGGCTGGGCCGATCTGCACCAGAACCAGCAGCACTTCAAGGAAGTCGCAAAGGAACTGGAGCCAAACAAGGGACCCAGCGCAGTGCTTGAGGAGTTAGGCGAGAACCATCCCGCGCCCGATCATCTGCTGGATGCATTTCGTGCCACCTTCGATGGATTGGTGAGCTTCATTCATTCGCATCGTATCGTCGATCTTCCATCGGAAGTACGGCCTATCCTTGAAGAGTCGCCGCCGTTTATGCGCGCCACGACCTTTGCCAGCATGGATACGCCGGGGCCGTTCGAGACTCATTCCACCGACGCCTATTTCAACGTAACCCTGCCCGATCCCTCGATGACTCCTGAACAGGTGGAGAGCTATATGCATTCGTTCAACGTGGGCACGGTGATTTCGACAGCGGTCCATGAAGCCTATCCGGGGCACTATGTTCAGTTTCTGTTTACGCCGCAGGCGCCGAGCCGGGTTCGCAAGCTTCTGGGAGCCAATACCAACGTGGAAGGCTGGGCCCACTACACCGAGCAGATGATGCTGGACGAAGGCTATGGCCAGCCGGGTGTGGGCGCAAAGGACGAACGCGAGTCGAAATTCCTGCGTCTCGGCCAACTCCAGGATGCGCTGCTGCGCAACGCGCGCTTCATTGCGGGCATCGAAATGCATACCGGCCAGATGAGCTTCGACCAGGCGGTGGAGTTCTTTCAGAAAGAAGGGTACCAGTCAAAGGAGACAGCGATTGTAGAGACCAGGCGCGGCACCAGCGACCCAACCTATCTCTATTACACGCTGGGCAAGCTTGAAATCATGAAGCTGCGCGAGGACCTGAAGAAGAAGCAGGGCGCGGCGTTCTCGCTGGAGGAGTTCCACAATAACTTCCTCAAGCAGGGATTTCCGCCCATCAAGATCATTCGCGAAGCGATGCTGGGCGATAACTCGCCGACCCTATGACGGATGTGATTTACGTCTCAGGTTGATGCGCGATCGAGATAAGGAAGATGCAATGAACAAGCGAGTACGGAAAGCGGTATTCCCGGCGGGCGGCCTGGGCACAAGGTTTTTGCCCGCCACCAAGTCGATTCCCAAGGAGATGCTGGCTCTTGTGGACAAGCCCATCATCCAGTATGGCGTCGAGGAGGCGGTTGCGTCGGGAATCGAGCACATCATCATCGTCACAGGGCGCGGCAAGGGCACGATGGAGGATCATTTCGACCATAGCTTCGAATTGGATGCAACGCTCGAGCGGCGCGGCAAAGAGGAGTTACTGGCAGTTTCGCGGGGCGTGTCTGCTTTGGCGCGCATCAGTTATGTGCGACAGAAGGATCCGCTGGGGCTTGGTCATGCCGTGCTGTGTGCGAAAGACCTGGTGGGCGACGAACCGTTCGCCGTTATTCTGCCCGACGACGTGATTATGTCCGAAGTGCCCTGCCTGAAGCAGATGATGGATGTGTTTGATGAAAAGGGCGGCTCTGTGCTGGCTACCATGACGATGGACGGGCCGGCGATCAGCGCCTATGGCGTGCTGGCCGGCGAGCAGGATAAGCATAACCGGAGAATTTATAACTGCACTGGAATGGTGGAGAAGCCCAAGTTAGAGGACGCGCCTTCGAAACAGGCTATTATCGGACGGTATGTGCTGACACCGCGCGTTTTTGAACTGCTGGAGCAAACCACCCCTGGAGCCGGCGGTGAGATACAACTTACCGACGGCATCAAGGCGCTGCTGAAGGAACAGAAAGTGTTTGGTTATACCTTCGAGGGCAAGCGTTTCGACGCCGGCGATAAGTTTGGCATGTTGCAGGCAACGGTGGAGTTTGCATTGGAGCGGAGCGACCTGGGGCCGCAATTCCGCGAGTATCTGAAGGGGCTGGCTCTGTAAAACAGGGATCAGGGGTCAGGGGTCAGAGATCAGGGATCAGGGATCAGGGGGCCGGCGCTAAGAAGCCGGCGTATGTAAGCCATGGGATTCTTGCCGATTTTCTACGCGGGTACGTTCTTCTTTATAGCGCTCTGCGGCTATGTGTGTCTTTCGGTGGTAGCTGGAATGGACGCGCTCGGAAAGCGAGTTTTTCTCTCAATCCTGGCATTCGGGGCTAGCTCGTATGCCGGATTTCTTGTCGTTATTCTTGCCATTTCCTTCTCACCCTTCAAGGCGATCCTGGAAGGACGCGCCCAGCCATTGATATTCGGCCTCGCTTACATCCTCCCAGGGTTGGTGGGCGGCTGGGTATCGCTCAAAGGCTTTGGAGCCTTAAGGCGGCCCAAGCGGCAAGGCTGAATCCAATCCCTAATTATGCCTTCCACTTGATGTTGCAGCCGATGGAGGGCTGCTGGTCTGCTGGAACAGGCTCGCCGGCAAGCACAAGGTCAATGGCGGTGCGCAGATCATTGCCGGTCACGGGGATGCCGTTGCCTGGGCGGGCCCCATCAAATTGTCCGCGATAGACAAGGCGGAATTCCGTGTCGAAAAGGAAGAAGTCGGGGGTGCAAGCGGCTTTGTAGGCCTTCGCTACGGCTTGAGATTCGTCGTATACATAGGGGAACGTGAAGCCGAATGTTTCGGCCTGGTGCTTGAGTCCTTCGGGGTTGTCGGTGGGGTGGGCGACTGCATCATTGCTGCTGATGGCGACAATGGAGAGCGAGCGGGAAGCGTAGTCCCTGCCGAGGGCGGCCAACCCTTGGTTGATGTGTTTTACGTAAGGGCAATGGGCGCAGATGAACATGACCAGCAATGCCGATTCGCCCTTTGAGTGGTCGAGTTCGACCTCGTTGCCGGTAACTACGTCGGTGAGGATAAATTCGGGGGCAAGTGTGCCGAGTTCGAGCATCGCCGATTCAGTAAGTGCCATGGAATCATCTCCTTTACAATCCAATAGCCTGGAACCCTTCGAACTTACTTGGATGCTAAAACAGCGGCGTCTGTCGTCCCGGCATGGTGATCCCGAAGTGCTCATACGCGAGCCGGGTTGCGACGCGCCCGCGCGGGGTGCGATCGAGAAAGCCGATCTGAATGAGGAACGGCTCGTACACTTCCTCGAGTGCGTCTTCCTCTTCAGCGAGGGTCGCGGCCAGCGTGCCCAGGCCGACCGGGCCGCCGTCGTATTTCTGCATGATGGTGAGCAGGAGGCGCCGATCAATCTCGTCGAATCCGTGGGCATCCACTTCAAGCATGGTGAGCGCGGCATTGGCCGTGGGGCGATCGATGCTGCCTGTGCCGCGCACCTGTGCGTAGTCGCGCACGCGACGCAGCAGGCGGTTGGCGATGCGCGGTGTGCCTCGTGAGCGGAGGGCAATCTCGGCCGCGCCGTCCTGGTCGATGGGCACTCCCATCACCTCGGCGGACCGGGTGACGATGAAGCGCAGGTCCTCTTCCGAATAGAACTCCAGCCGCAGCAGGATGCCAAATCGCGAGCGGAGCGGCGAAGACAGCAGGCCCGGCCGGGTGGTGGCGCCGATGAAGGTGAAGGGGCGAATCTCCATCACGTGGGTACGTGCCGCGGGGCCCTGACCGATGATGATGTCGAGCTTGTAATCCTCGAGCGCGGTGTAGAGCTTCTCTTCCAACACCGGCTGCATGCGGTGAATTTCGTCGAGGAAGAGCACCTGTCGCTCGCGCAGGTTGGTCAGGATCGCGGTCAGATCGCCCTGTATCTGCAAGGCAGGGCCGGAGGTTTGTTGGAAACCGACATCGAGTTCATTGGCAATGATGGTGGCCAGTGTTGTTTTGCCCAGGCCGGGAGGGCCGAACAGCAGCACGTGATCGAGAGCCTCGCCGCGCGACTTGGCGGCCTCAAGGGCGATGGCAAGCTGCTCCTTGGCCTTGGCCTGGCCGATGAACTCGCCGAGCCAGCGGGGCCGGAGCTTCAGTTCAAAGCCCTGCTCTTCTTCGGCGCGCGAGGCGCTGACGAGCCGTTCCGGGGAGTTGTCGTGGGCGATGGCCATGCTGGGAGAAGTCTAACGGTTGCCGCCCGCAATGAGCAAAATGAGCAACGCGGGGCGATTCTCACATGGGGGGCAAAGACTTGCATGGTTCGAATTGGTGCGAAATGAAAGCGACTTTCTTCAGTGCATGACTCGTGGCGTGCTCGAAAGCTCACAGAAATCGGAGTCTGGCGATTGCGCATAGCTTTGAAGACGCATTGAACTTATCCAGCAACCAAGACCGCGGCGAGTTTGTTCGCGGCGTCGATGAATCTCCTTCGAGTAAGCCAAAGTCCACGCTTTGGCTGCCCCTTAGACCCATGGTCAAATGCTGCTTCTCAATCTATTGCAAGATCGAGAATGGAGAGGCAGAGTGGGTAAGAAGTCGTAGTGAGGGAGTCTTTTCGAGGTGAAGGAGTCCTTTTTGGAGGGGATAACACTTTGGGATGGGCCAAGCGGTTACCAATGGGGGATGGCCGCATGAATAGCGTATTCCAGCGGATGCCTGCAACTGATTTTGCATTGACATACGATGGGGCGAACGCTATCCTTCGTTAGCATAACTTCCATCCAAAGAGCGTAGGAATTACTGGAGCGCTGGGTCGAGGACGGTTCGAACCAGCCGGCTGGGAGCGCGAGGAGACCTAACGATGTTCGACCGTATTCGCCTGGGCACACTGATGTTCATCTGCCTTGCCTTGCCATTCGCCGGCTGTGGCAGCTCAAATGAGATCGATTCAATTACAGTTTCCCCAACGACCCTGAGTTTTGTGGGGGTGGGACTCACTGCGCAGCTCAAGGCCACAGCGACGATCGGCCATGGTAGTCACCCCGCTACCACGGAGGATGTGACCACCCTCGTGACCTGGAGCACCGGCAGCTCAAACGTGGCGACCGTGAGTTCTTCCGGATTGGTTACGTCGGTTGGAGCTGGCAGCGTCCCGATCACGGCCAGCATCAGCGGCTTCACGGGCCCGGTGACCTCCAGCGCGCAGGCGACGGTGACCACGACTTCGACCGGGCCCACGAATACCGATGTGACGTCGATCTCGATCATTCCCGCCAGCCAGACGGTTGATTCGCCGACCGACACAGGCCAATTCATCGCGATTGGAACGACAGGCGCAGGAGCCACGGAAGATCTGACTTCGACTGTCGCATGGACCTCAAGCAGCTCGACGGTGGCTACGATCAGCAAGACCGGCCTCGCCACTGCAGTGGGCAAAGGCACGACTACGATTACGGCTGTTTTCACTAATTTGGACAAGACTGTTGCGAGCGGCACGGCCACCTTTACCGTTTCGAACGGAGGGAGTTCGTCGGCGGAGCCGATTACCGCTATCTCGATCATCCCCGGCTCGCAGTCGGTTGCCGCGCCGGGTGCGACCGCGCAATATATCGCCATCGGGACCTCGGGAATCACGGGTCTTCAGGCCGATATCACCAACCAGGTGACCTGGAGTTCCAGCAGCGTAAGCATTGGCACCGTCGCCGTGGGTGGACTGGTTACCGGAACAGGCCAGGGTTCGACGGCCATCACGGCAGAATTCACCAACCCCGACAAATCGGTAGTGACGGGCTCTGCCGCTTTCACAGTTACAGGCAAATCCGGTGGAACGCCTGAACCGATCGCTTCGATTGCAATCCTGCCGTCGACCTTGTCGGTTGCCGCGCCAGGGCAAACCGGGCAGTTCATCGCGATAGCAACTTCCGGCATAACCGGCGCTCAGACAAACGTAACGACCAGCGTCACCTGGGGTTCCAGCACCGCGGGAGTGGCCACGATTGGCGCTGCCACCGGGCTTGCAACGGGTGTGGGTCAAGGCAGCACCGTCATCACGGCAATCGCCACCAACCCCGACGGCAGCGTTGTAACTGGCGTCGCATCCTTTACCGTGGCGGGAGCGTCAACCCAGCAAATCAGTTCGCTGTCGATCATCCCCGGATCTCAGACGGTTCCGTTGCCGCTGACTCCTTCGGCTGCTCCGACCACTTTCTTTGTCGTGATCGGCACCAACGGCGTCACCGGTCTGCAGCAGGACGAGACGAACGCTGTTTCCTGGACATCGAGCAATACAGCGGTAGCAAAGGTCAACAATGGCGGAGGAGCGACGATCCTCGGCCAGGGTACGACCACCATCACGGCTCAATACACCAACCCCGCAACCGGAGCCACTCCCCTCAACGTTGTAACGGCGACGGCTAACTTGACGGTGAGCGGCGAAACATCGGAGCCTCTCCTTTCCCTGGCGATCCTGCCCAGTTCTCAATCAGTAGGATTCCCAGGGCAAACCAGTCAACTGACCGCGATCGGGACATTCTCCGAAGCGCCAGTGACGCAGAACCTTACCAACAGCACTGCCTACCCGGTGACCTGGACTTCCAGCAATACAGCCGTGGCTACGGTCTGCACGGCCGGTTCGCCTCCGCCCTGCACTCCGCAGACCGACGGACTTGTTACCGCGGTAGGCCAGGGCACCGCCGCCATCACTGCCATTGCGTCGAACCCCGACACGAGCGTGGTGACCGGCGTTGCGACCTTCACCGTAACCAACAGCAGCTCGGAGCAAGTTACCGCGCTTACGATCATTCCGAGCGCGCTCTCTCTCTCTGCGACGGGCCAACCCGGCCAGTTCATTGCGCTGGCCACTTCCGGGGCCACGGGGCTGCAGCAGGATGTGACGAGCTCACCGCAACTTGTGTGGAAATCCAGTCTTATCAACATCGCCACGGTTTGCACCTTAGCCGGGGGGAGCACACCAGCCTTCTGCCCGACGACGCCGGGCCAGGCTCAGGGTGTGAGTGCGGGCAGCTCAACCATTACGGCCGAATTCACAAATCCCGCTTCCGGCTCGGTTCCCTCCAACGTGATCACGGCGACGGCTACCGTTACGGTGACCAATACGCCGGCGGCGGAGCCTTTGCTCACCATTAACCTTTTGCCGGCGAGTGCATTAACCGACAATCTGGAGGGGACCGCCCAGTTCTTGTCGTTCGGAGACTTCTCGACAGCGCCGACCATCATGGATATCACCAACGGCTTCTACCACTCCGGATTCCCCAACACGGGTTGCACGGCTGCCCTGGCATTGGCGAATACGAACGCTATTCAGGCCGGAACTGCAGCTCCCAACGCTCAGTGCTCGTTTGTTCCGGTCACCTGGGCTTCTGTCCCGTTCCCCTTCGACTTCCCGATTAACTCGGCGGGTGCTCCGGGAGCGTTCGGTGGGTTGATCACAGCAGATGCGTCTGGAGTCGCGGACGTATATGCGGTGGCGACGAACCCGGATGGGACGCTGGTTTACAGTTCAAACACTGGAACCTTCAATTGCCCGTATGCGCCGCCTACCTACGGCGTCACCATCACCACCCTTCCCAACGGCACGACGATCACCGTCACGAACTATAACGATGTGCTCAACCCCGGCACGTGCAACGCTCTTACGATAGCGGACGGGCAGTTGTCGACGCTGACGGTCTTCAATGCAAACCTGTCCAGCACAGGTCTGAACCAGACCAACTGGCTGCTCACCGCTCCTTCTGCCACGGGAACGCCGAACGTGATCCATTGCGGCGGGGCGACCGAGCAGGCTGCGCCGGGCGGATCGGTTTGCGAGGCGACCTATCCCAACGGCACCATCGTGACCGTGACTGCTCCAGCGGAAGCGGGCGTTAACTTCGGCGGATGGTCCGCGGCCTGCGTTGCACCGCCGGGCGCTTCCTACACTTCGCCTAACCCAAATCCCTCAACTTCTGCCGGACCAAACTCCTGCACGGTTGTGGTTGGAGGAGGTTGCGTCTTAAACACCCAGACGGAAACCTATATTTGCTCCAACACGGCAAATATAGCCGTGGGCGCAATCTTCAACTAAGAGGCAACCAAACCAAGACAGTGAAAGCCGCCTCTCGGGGCGGCTTTCCTGCGTCTGGGGAGGCAATGGAGGGGTGCGGTCCGGCTCTATTGATTGGGCCCACAATTAGTGCTATATTTCCCACCCTTGCGGCAGGAAAAAGCCGCAAGAATGGGGCGCGGAGCCTCAGTATTCATGGGCCGGATCAATAGGCGGGCGCTTTCGCTTCGGGCCAGTAGCGGAAGTTGCGGAAGGTGGCTGCCCCGGAACCGCAGGCGTAGAGCGCCGGGCGCACATCCAAAAAACCGCCGAGTACATTGTGGTGCATGCCGGAGATCTCGGCCGATTCCTGGGTCTTGCGCCAGGGCTGGCCAGACAGGCGGTAGTAGAAATCGATTTCCTGGCGGTCATTGACCACGCGGAGGGTGGCGCGCGTAGCGCCCTTCTCCGTGTGGCTGGGACCATATCCGTTGGCCAGGCGGACGCCGATCCCTTCCGGCGAGAGCGTGATACCGGTGGCGTGCTGCGGGTCATAGAAGAGCATCAGGCCCGATTCGCAGCCTGGGGCAATCTCAATATCGACCTCTACCGTGTAGGAGTGCCCGCCGACGGGCGTGGTCATCGCGGCGGTGTCGGCAAGGGACTGGCCGTGGGCCTTGAGCGTAAGGGCCCCGTTGCCGGTGCTCAAGCGGGCCAGGTCGAACTCGTGCCAGAATCCCCATTGGAGACCCAGTTCAGGGCTCGTGAAGTCGTCTGACGGGTCGAAGAAGGGTTCCTGCATCGTGCCGGGCACGGGCATGGGGATCGCCGAATCGGCGGAAATCTCAGGGGAAACGCGAAACCAGCCGTCCGGAGTCCACTCAATCGGGAGCAGCAGAAGCTGGCGGCCCAGCGTCCGGTAGCCGTTCTCGTAGGAGTGCACCGTCATGGCCCATTTGCCTTCCGGCGTATCCACCAGGCGCCCATGGCCCAGCGAGAGCCAACGGTCGTCGCGGAAGCGGGTGTGCACGATGGGGTTATAGGGGGAAAACTCCCAAGGGCCGTCGGCGTGGCGGCCGCGGGCGCTGATCACGGAGTGGCTGGTGGACGGGCCGGCAGTGCCGCCTTCCGCCACATTCAGATAGAACCAGCCGTTGTGCTCCAGCAGCTTGGGGCCCTCCAGGCAGGTGCATTCCATGCGCGTGGTTGCCGGCACCGGCCAGGGCTCGAGAACCGTCCGCGGCGGCGTTTTTACTGAAAGCCCATCCGGGTTCAGCTCCGCCATCTGGCCGCCGTTCATGTAGAGGAAGCGCCGGCCGTTCTCGGCGATGTGCGCGGGGTCGATGGCGTTGATGCCCAGGTCGACCGGCTCGCTCCACGGCCCCGTTGGATGGTCGGCGCGGACCACCCGCAGCCGGTTGTCGGCGGGAAAGTAAATGTAAAAGCTGCCCTGGTATTCACAAAGGTACGGGGCGTAGACGTTTCCGTAGTATCGGCGGAGGGCGGCGGCCACCGGGAGCCAGTTGACAAGATCGCGTGAGTGCCAGATGAGGAGTCCGGGGGCGTAATCGAAGCTGGAGTGGGTCATGTAAAAGTCGTGTCCCACGCGAATGGGGCTGGCGTCCGGATGATCCCCTCCGAGAATAGGGTTGCGATAAAAAGCTCCCGGCTGAGCTATAGACAATCGGTTGCTGGATGAAACTGCCAGGGCAGTGGAGACAGCGGCGGTGTTGAGAACGAAGCGGCGACGGGTAATCATGCAGTTGTAAGTTTACTCTTGGTTGTTTATGTTTGCGCTTGTCATCCTAAGCGTATAAGTTGAGGTGATCGTCATTGGTTCAGGGTCGCCAATCCAGCAAAGCGGCATGCTCGCTGCAATTCCCATATAAATTCCTCCCGGTTTACCGGTGATCTTCACGAGTTGCTCATTACTTTATTGAAATCACCTATAGGTTCTTTATGGATGTGGTCTTACTTTCAAGAAGAAATCCTAAGTTGTACTTCGATTGCAGAACCACAGCCACACATCCCTACGATGGTTTTTACAGCGGGAAAAGTCGAAGCGCATCTGGAGAGACAGTCAGGTTCAGATCCTCCGCCCTTCCCGTAGCCACGACACAATCATGACCGGGCAAGCGTGCCTGCGGGCAGCAGAGGAGATCCCTGTCTCTTGATAGGTTGCCCGGATGCCCTTCATCAACCGATTCAACATTTCAAGTGAAAGTGAGAGGCCGAATGAGAAATCACTACACCAAAGCCATCCCCGCCGTGGCGCTGCTGTGCCTGGGATTTGTTTCGATGACGACCCAAGCGCAAGAGCAAGCGACAACCGCAACCAGGGTAACCACTGCGCGCGTCGAGTTCCCTGAAGTCACGGGCGCTGAGAACGGCCCTGCTGGCGCGGCCAACGCAACAGCTACTCCCGCAACAGCGACGCCCGCCACCCCTGCAACAGCCACCACCACAGCCGCGCCGCCTGCCGTGGCCGCGCCGTTTTCCGCTGACCTGGTGATGAAGGAACTGGCAGAGATGAAGGCGCGTATCGCGCAACTGGAAGCCGAACTCAAGGTGCGCAGCGGAGCAGAGGCGGCAGCGGACGCGGATAAAGACGCCAATGCCTTGCGATCAGCCGAAGGCGGCGACGCCCCCCTCGCGACGGGCCAGGCAGCCGCCACACTGGGTGCGCCGGCCGCTCCCGCGCCTGCTGAGATTACGGCGGAGACGACCACCAAGTCCGCGCCATTCCCAGGCGACTGGACGTGGCTGAATTCGGGCGGTCACAACGTTGACAGCCCCATGTCGACCAAATACTTCACTCCCGAGGTCCGGTTCGACGCGAACTACATTCTCGATTACAACCATCCCACCGATGACTCGATGGGCGGGTCCACCGAAATGTTCCGTTCCGATGAGTGGCAACTGGAACAGGTGAGCGTGGGCGGCGACTTCCGGATTCAGAATGTTCGTGGCCGCATCCTCACCATGGATGGTTTGTTTGCCACCACCACGCCCCGCAACGATGCAAGTTATAGCCGCGGGCAGTGGAATCTGGCCGGCGCGTATCGCTACTTCTCAGAAGCGTGGGGCGGCTATCACTGGAACGTGGGCCACGGGCTGAATGCCGATGCCGGTATCTTTGTCTCTTACATCGGACTGTTCAGTTACTATAACTTCGATAACTGGACTTACCAGCCATCGTATGTTTCCTCCAATACACCGTGGTTCTTCAACGGACTGCGCATCCAGTATTGGCCGACCGAGAAGCTGAAGATTGAACCCTGGATCATCAACGGCTGGCAGTCCTATGGGCGCTACAACGGCAAGCCCGGATTGGGCGGCCAGATCCTGTGGCGTCCGACGCCCAAGCTGGACCTTGTGTGGAACGACTATGGCATGGGCGAAGACGACGCCGGCTATCCGGGCCGGTCGCGTGTGCACGCCGACTATAGCGCGCAGGTCAAGTTCTACGACAACCCCAGGGCGACGCTGGACAAGATTGCGTGGACGCTCACCGGCGATGCAGGCTGCGAATACGGCGGCGGCCCGGCGGTGGGCTATTACAACCCCAAGGGGCTCTCGCCGGAGATGGGCTCCGCCGATTCCTACACCGGCGGCGTGAACTGCCATAACAGCCACAACGGCAAGCCCAAGCAGATGTTCGTCGGCACCATGAGCTACCTGCGTGCGTGGTTCAAGCATGACCTCTACGGCATCACCCTCGGCGGCGGCCTGATGAACAACCCCGGCCGCTACCTCACGCTGCTGCCGCCCATCAACGGCGCCACCGCGACCACCGGCTCGCCCTATTACACCGAGAACGCCGGCGATCGCGCGCAGATGAAGGACGGCACCATCACCTTCGATTACATGCCGGCGCAGTTCATCACCTTCCGGCTTGAGCAAGCCTACCGCTACTCCGATACGCCTTACTGGACGGGCCGCGGCGGCATTACCCCTGTCGGCGGCAACAACAACAATCCGGCCGACTACGTGTGCGCGGGCAGCAACGTGGATTCCGGCTACGGCTACGGGCATCTTGCCCAGGCGGAATCAAACTGCGGCAGCCCCGGGATGACCAGCGCTATCTGGTGGCCCGATCTGCGCACCAACCAGACCAGCACCATGATCGCCATCATGGTCCGCTTCTAAACAGCCGAGAACGTGTAACACGTCGGGACCTGCCACAACGGCAGGTCCCGCCGTTTTTGTGCGCACTTTGCCTTGTGGAACCCGCGCGGACGCGCCGTTTAAACTGGAATTGACTCGTTTGATCGTGATGACCCTCCGGTTTGGCAGGATTCGCCGCTTCCGCTTCAATCTTCCTCAGCGCATTGCTGCGGGATTGCTGGCGCTTTTTCTGATCCAGGGCCTGTGGCTCACCGGGCACCAGACACTGACTGATCGCGACTACCAATATGCGCGCTGTGGCCGCGAGATGTGGGAGCGCGCGTCGCCGCTCGCCGGCTACTTCACCAGTTGCGGCAATATTCACGACGGTGTGCTGGCCTACCGACTGGCCGGGCTCCCGCTCACGTTGAATCTGCTGGTCGAGCGCGGGCTGGATCACTTCCGCAAGCCCGAGGACAGGGTGGTGCAGGAGGCCACCGGCACGCTCTCGGCCGCGAACCTGAGCATGTGGGAGCTGCGCCACCAACTCACGCATGTGCTGCTGCTGCTGCGGCTGCCGTTTCTTTTTGCGGGTTGCATGCTCGGCGCGGGCCTGTGGTGGGTCACGAGGCGACTGTACGGCAACCTGGGGGGCTACACCGCGCTGGGGCTCTACTGCTTCTCTCCCGCGGTGATCAAAGCCTGCGTCGCGCCCAGTCCGGAGGTTCTTGCTGCGCTCGGTGTCTATGCGGGTGTCTATACCTGCATCGGCGTCGCCCACGCCATGCAGGGACCGAGAAGGAAGTGGCGTCCGCGGATTGTGCTGCTGACCGTAGCCTTTGGAATTGCCGCCGCCTCACACATTGCCGCGCTGCCCCTGGTGGCGCTGCTGGGCTTCTTGGCGATGCTATGGGTCTCCGAGGGCCGCAGAAGCCGGATGCTGCCCGTGGTGCCGATTGCCGCTGCCGGAGCGATGATTCTGGTGTTCGCCTGCTACGGCTTCTCGCCGGATGCTTTCAGTTACCTGTTCCGCTCCGCGGCGGGGATGATGTGGGTTTCTTTCGATCCGGCAATGCGGTTCTTTTCCTCCATAGGCAACGCAGGAATTACCGTAGCCGCGGCTGCCGCGGTGGTGTTCTACATCGGGATTAAAAAGGCACGCTATTTCGGCAATACCGCGCCGCTCTTCTGCGCCTTGATCCTGTTTTCACTGGTACCGACTGGCGTGCCTGGGTCGCCCTGGCTGTGGGCGCTGCCGTTTCTGCTCACGTTTGTGGGCGGTGTTTTTGCCGATGCGTATGAGGGACCGCGTGGAAGGCTGGCGATGGCCGCGGCTGGAGCGATCCTGGTGCTGCAGGCGGTGTTCTGCGTGCTGACGCTGCCGGGTCTGCTGTAGCGGTGCCCTCCGCCGATCCGGACCCGCGCCATACTCAACGCAATCACTCCCGCAGGTGTCATCCCGTGATTCCTCTTCGAGCGTCTTGTTTCGGATTTCTCCTCCCAATTGCTCTCTTGATTGGCCTGGCACCTGTTGCTCATTCCCAATCGCAGAATGTGATGGTCGTGGCAATCTCCCGCGACAAGTCGACCCTAACAGGGGGGGATCAGTTCGGAGGACCTTAGCCAACAAGGGAAGGTCGATGTCGAAATCCTCGCCTATCTGACACCCGACGGCGAGTGGAGGAACCACCCTTGCGCGCAGAACTATGGAAAGCCATGCGAAAGATTTGCGAAGGAATATCTCGGCAAGTCTCATCTCTATACGGTCGTTAGTGCCGACGGCCGGGGAGCAACGGTGAACGCCGCGCCAGTAGCGTTGAGCGAATGCTACGACTACACCACCACGGGCAATTATGCCGGCGCGTCGATTCGGAAGACGGCGATCGCAGCGGACTCGGCGCAGATGTTCACCGTGGGTTCGCCGGCCGCGCGCCTTAGAGCGGTTTCAGGATAGGTATACCCTATCTGCACTACTGCGAGGTCGCCGCTCCTTGGGGTCGCGTCGACTTGAGTGTATTCCCTTTGGGTACGGCAATCCTGAAACCGCTATAGCCTCGTTGAGGCCCAGCCCATTAAGCGCGATCTTGAAGCGTTTGTGCCGTCGAAACTCGACTCCACCGTCGAATTACGCATCTACAAGGTTCAACTTGAGGAAAAGAGCTTCTTCGTGGTCCAGAGAGCATTTCAGGATTTCGCGTCTGACCCGAAATACGATACCGGGAAGGGCGCAATGAAGTTTATCTTTGCTATCGGGTCTCAGGAGAACGGGCGATTTCAAGTTCTTTATTGGAAAGACGATATTGAGGATGAGAACGAACAGGTTCTCGGAACCATTCATCTGAAAAGCGGTCGCGACTTTCTCATCACGACCATCAGCGATCCCGAATCCCAGATTTTTCATGTGTACGGTATGCGCAACGGCAAGCTGTCCCTCGTCTATTCTGGCGGCGGATCGAGTTGCTGAGGTTTCACGCGAGGAACGACAAGAAATGACGATTTCTTATGAAGAAGTATTCAAGGAGTTTTCCGTTGAGGATCAGCAATGGATCAAGCGGCGCGCGGAGGAACTCAAGGCCGAGGAACTGAACCTGCGCGAGGTGCGGAGGGCCCGCAAGCTCACCCAGGCGCGCCTGTCGAAGAAGCTCAAAATAGGCCAGGAAGGCGTTTCGCGCATCGAGAAGCGGACCGACCTCTACCTCTCCACGCTGCGCAGCTATGTCGAGGGAGTCGGCGGCAAGCTGTCGTTGATCGTGGAATTTCCTGATCGCGCGCCGGTGATTCTGGCTGGCTTGGGCGAGAACGCCGGGCAGAACGAGGCACCCAAAAGGCGTAAAAAGAAGGCCCGTACCGTGACCAAATCCAAGCCAAAATCGCGCCGCGCAGCCTGAGCTTTTTGCGCTTCATTGCGGGGCGTCTTTCAATGTCTATAAATATAACCAAAATAAGGACTTATTTCGCTCCATTCGCCTTGCAGAAACGCCCTCGGAGCGCGTAAAATAGAAGCAGCCCGCAAAGTCCGGCCCCGCTTTCACCGGAACCTTCTTGCCGCCTTGTGGCGGGCAGCAAAAAACTATGGCAGACGATCAGAATCCCCAGCTTCCTCTTGAGGGCGGTACGCCGCCCAACAGCGGCACGAACCTCATCCCGATCAACATCGAAGAGGAGATGCGCCGCTCTTATCTCGACTACTCGATGAGCGTGATCATCGGGCGTGCACTGCCCGATGCGCGCGACGGCCTGAAGCCCGTGCACCGCCGCGTGCTTTACACGCTGAGCGAAATGGGCCTGGCGCACAACAAGAAATATGCCAAGTGCGCCAAGGTCGTCGGACAGGCCATGGGTGTCTACCATCCCCACGGCGACTCGGCGATCTACGACACGCTGGTGCGCATGGCGCAACCGTTTTCGTTGCGCTATCCGCTGGTCGACGGCCAGGGTAACTTCGGCTCCGTGGACGGGGACCCGCCCGCGGCCATGCGTTACACCGAGTGCCGCATGGATCGCATCGCCGGCGAACTGCTGGCCGACATCGACATGGAGACAGTGGACTTCACGCCGAACTACGATGAGTCCACCTTCGAGCCCACGGTGCTGCCCACGCGCATTCCCAATCTGATCGTCAACGGGTCAAGTGGCATTGCCGTCGGCATGGCCACCAACATTCCGCCTCATAACCTTACGGAGATTTTGAACGCGGCGATTGAGATGGTGCAGAATCCCCGCGCCGGCCTGGCTGAAGTTTTGAAGCACGTGCAGGGCCCCGATTTCCCGACAGGCGGATTCCTCTACGGCAAGTCGGGCATTCCGCAGGCCTACAAGACGGGCCGCGGCCGCTTCATGATGCGCGCCAAGGTGGCCACCGAGTACCTGACCAAGGAAAAACAGGCCATCATTGTCACGGAGATTCCGTACCAGGTCAACAAGTCCAAGCTCATTGAGCGCATCGCGGAACTGGTCACCGATAAAATCATCGACGAAATCAGCGACGTGCGCGACGAGAGCGATCGCGACGGCATGCGCATCGTCATCGAGCTGAAGCGCGGATCGCAGCCTGAGATTGTGCTCAACCAGCTCTACAAGCACACGCAGATGCAGGAGAGCTTCTCCATGATCTTCCTCGCGGTCCTCAACGGGCAGCCGCGGGAACTGGGTCTGGACGAGGCGATTCGCTGCTTCATCGATCACCGCATCGACGTGGTGCAGCGCCGCACGGTGTTCCTGCTGCGCAAGGCGCGCGATCGCGAGCACATCCTGGAAGGCTACAAGATCGCGCTCGACAACCTCGACACGGTCATCAAGATCATTCGCGGTTCCGGCTCACGCGCTGAAGCCCGCGAGAATCTCTATGCATGGGGCAAGGGCACGTCGATCGTGGTCACCCTCGATCGGGTGCGCCTGCCGCATGAGGAAAAAGGCCTCACGCTCAAGCAGATTGACGCCATCCTCGAGTTGCAGCTCTACCGCCTCACCCAGCTCTCCATCGATGAACTGATGAGCGAACTGAAGCAGGTGCGCGAACGCATCGCCGAGTACGAATCGATTTTGGCGAGCGACGCAAAGCTGCGCGCCGTGATCATCAAGGAGCTCGAAGAGGTTCGCGAAAAATATGGGGACGCGCGCCGCACGCAGATCGTGGACGAAAGCGCCGAACTCCAGCTTGAAGACCTCATCGCCGACGAGCAGGTTGCCGTGACCGTCAGCCATCAGGGCTACCTGAAGCGGACGCCGATCAGCATCTATCGCCAGCAGCGCAGGGGCGGCACCGGCCGCACCGGCATGAAGACGCGCGATGAAGATTTCGTGGCTCAGTTGATTGTGGATTCGACCCACGCCTACCTGCTTTGCTTCACGAACACCGGCCGCGTCTACTGGGTCAAGGTGTACGAGGTGCCTGACGTGAGCGCCGCAGGCAAGGGCAAGTCCATGCAAAGCCTGCTCGACCTTCAGCCGGGTGAGAACGTCCGCGCCATCCTCCCCGTGCGCGATCTTGAGGAAGAAGGGAAATTCATCTTCTTCACCACGCGCAACGGAACGGTGAAGAAGACCCCTCTCAAGGACTTCTCCAACGTGATGGCGCGCGGCATCATCGCCATCGGTATCGACAAGGACGATGAGCTTGTGAAAGCGCGCATCACCGACGGCAGCCAGATTGTTTTCCTGGCCACGCATCTCGGCATGGCCATTCGCTTCGACGAGAACGACGTTCGGTCCATGGGCCGTCCGGCCTACGGCGTGCGCGGCATCGACCTCGCCAAGAACGATTTCGTGGTGGGCGTCGCCATCACACCCAAGGAGCACGAACCGGGCGCATACCGCATTCTTGCGGTCACTGAGAACGGCTTTGGCAAGCGCACCGATGTGGATGAGTACCGTTTGCAAACCCGCGGCGGCAAAGGCGTGAAGAACATGGCCGTGACTCCGCGCATCGGCCGCGTCAACACCATTCAACTGGTCGACGACACCTCGGAGCTGATGGTGATCAGCCAGTTTGGCAAGATCATCCGCATTGACACCAAGACGATTCGCGCCGCCGGCCGCGCCACGCAAGGCGTTCGCCTGCTCAACCTCGAGACCGACGACAAGATCGCCGCCGCCGTCATCATCCCGCCGGAAGAGTTGAAGGACGACGAGCCGACGCTGTTGCAGTAGGAGATGGCCCGTGTACTCCAGGTTTCGATTCTGAGACCTAGAGTACCTGGACCGCATGCGTGAGGACCTTCATGGATAAGACCATTCGCCGGGTGAACGACCCAGAGGAGCAAGAGGCCGAGACTTATCGCTACTGGCAGAGTCTCTCCGTTGGCGAACGTCTCTCTGCCGTCTGGGATGCCAGTGAGGCAGCCTATGCCTTTGCCGCCGCATTCAAAGGAGCTCCAAGCGATGATGAGCAAGGACATGAAAGACCTGCTGCGCGTATTCAACGCTCACTCCGTTGAATACCTCGTTGTCGGAGGCTACGCCTTCGGCGTGCATCTGGAGCCGCGCGCTACCAAGGATCTGGACCTATTCATCCGCGCCGATGAGGAAAACAGCAAGGCTATTTTTCAGGCACTCGTGGAATTCGGTGCGCCTCTTACAGGCCTGACTCCGGCGGATTTCAGGGATGGAACGGTTTTCCAGATGGGCCAACCTCCAGAGCGGGTCGACATCCTGCAGCAAATCGATGGCATCAGTTTTGACGAAGCCTGGCAGAACCGAATCGTTGGCCGGATCGACGGCGAGGTTCCTACCGCAGTCATCTCCAGAGAAGACCTGATCCGTAACAAGCTCGCCGCTGGAAGAGAACAGGACCTTCTTGACGTCAAAAGGTTGCGGGCTGTTGAGCAGGAGTTCCCGCCCAAAAACCGCTGAAGAGATAGCTGGGCTAGAAGATCGCCGCTGCGGTCATCATCCCGCCGGAAGAATTGAAGGACGACGAGCCGGCATTGTTGCAGTAGGATTTATGTAGGCGCCCGGGTCTCCAAGCCTTCGTTCCGCTGAGAGTTCGGGCGGCCAATTGCAGATGCATCGGCCCGCTGGGTGTGCGGGGAGGCAGGCTCACATGATTCAGCCACAGTCGTTTGATGTGACGCGTGGAGAGTTCTCCGAGGACGTGAAGGCGTGGGCGATACAGGGTAAGAGCGGGCGATTTCTTGCGATACCGGACTCCCGTTTTCCCGGTCGAAAGCCAATCAGGTTTTTTGCAAGTCAATATGATGCGGAGCGCGTCATAAAAGTGGTGCTGGACGTGAAGCCGGTTCTAGAGGCACAGAATCTTGTACCCATTGAAGTGCATCTGCTCAAGGCTCTCCGGGATGCCGCGGCCGCCAATCAACTGGGACATGCAGACAGCTTCGTTCTTCTTTCCATCGCCGAAGTCTACGAGTTCATCCTTCAGTTGAAACAAAAGCCGATCAATCAGGCGGGCTGAATCCTGACCGCGGGGGTAAGCTATTGGGGACGACTCTCGCCTGCTGGACCTGGAGCCGGGCGACAAGATTGCCGCGGGCGTCATTCTTCCGCCGGAATGGTTGAAGGAGGACGAGCCGACGCTGCTGCGGTAGGATGTGTGTGGGCGCACGGGGGCTTGAGGAAATGAGCAGTATCCGGGCGAGCCAACGTCGGGATGGTTCGTATCGTGAGTGCCTGTCCCGCGGGTGAACGAGCATGACTTCCCGGCGCAGATTTCTCGCGGCTCTTCCGGCATTGGGCGCCTCTGCCGCACTCGCGGCGGACGCTTCATCTCCTGCAGACAATCGCGCTGATCAGTTTATGGTCGCGCCGACAACAGTCATTCCGCTCGAGACCGGCTGGCTGTTCCGCCTGGTTCGGTCTGGATTTCCCAATGAGCCGGCTGAGCCTGCGGGCGCAGACGGCTGGGAGAGCGTAACGGTTCCGCATACGTGGCAGACGATCACCGGTGAACCGGGGCATGTGGGCTTTGCGTGGTACAAGATCGAGTTCGACTGTCCGGAAGCGTGGAGGCAGCAGCTTGTGCGTGTCGAATTCGAAGCGGTGTTCCACACTGCGCGAGTTTTTCTCAATGGCAACCGTGTTGGTTCGCACTTTGGCGACGGCTACACGGCGTTCACCAGCGACTTGTCCTCGAAACTGACCTTCGACAAGCCAAACACGCTTCTGGTTCACGTCGATAACACGCCATTGGAAGCCTCGCTGCCGCGCATGGAGTCGTTCGACTGGGCCAATGATGGCGGGCTGATCCGTCCGGTCTCGCTGCTGGTTACGCCGCGCATCTTCATTGAACGCATTGAAGTGGATGCGACACCGGACTTGGAACACAATACGGCGGAAGTGAAGATACGCGCGATGGTGCGGAACACTCTTGATACGCCGCAGGTGTTTCGTGTGGAAGCATCGGTACGGCGAGAAGGAACCGCGTCCGAGACATTGAAGGTTACATCTTCCGGCATGGTCGCCGTCGCCAATCCCTGGGCCACGGTGGCTCTGCCCGCGATTCCGATTGAGTCGCCTGCACTGTGGCATTTCGATGCGCCGCATCTCTACGTCGCCACGGTGGACCTTCACACCGATGCAGGCTCGCACAGGTTTGTGGACACTTTTGGCATTCGCAAGTTCGAAGCGCGCGGCACGGAGTTTTATCTCAATGGAGAAGCGGTTCGCCTGATGGGCGTGGAGCGCATGGCCGGCAGCCATCCTGAGTTTGGCATGGCCGAGCCGGCCGCATGGATTGAGGCGAACCATCGCGACATGAAGGAGCTGAACTGCGTTTTCACACGCGTCCACTGGGCGCAGGACAAGCGCGTGCTCGACTTCTGCGATCGCAACGGCATTTTGATGCAGGAAGAGGTGCCGGCCTGGGGTGCAATCTTCAGCAACACGACCGACTCGGTACAGCGCCAACTGGTGTTTTACGGTCAGGAGCAACTGCGCGAGATGATTCTGCGCGACCGCAATCATCCCTGCATTGTCAGTTGGGGACTGTGTAATGAAGTGGATGGCAAGAATCCGCGCTCGCGGCAGTTTGCACGCGCGTTGGCGGTGGAAGCGCGCGGGCTCGATCCTTCGCGGCTACTGACCTATGCGTCCAACTCGCTCGGCGAGCATCCCGAAGACGACATGGCCGGGGAGCTTGATTTCATTTCGATCAACGAGTACTACGGCAGTTGGGAACCGGGCGGCCCGTCGGATGTACGCGCCCACATGGACCGCATCTGCAAGGCATTTCCCAACAAGCCCATCGTGGTTTCGGAGTATGGTTGGTGCGAATGCCAGCCGTCCATTCCTCCCGGCGATTCGCATCGAATCGAAATCGTGGACGGCCACACCGATGTGTTTCGCGAGTTCCCGCAGGTGGCCGGCGCCATCTACTTCGACTACAACGACTATCGAACACTGGTGGGCGATAAAGGCGTGGGGTCGTTCCGCCAGCGCGTGCATGGAGTGGTGGATCTCTACGCCAATCGCAAGCCGTCGTTTCAGTCTCTCCGTTTGCAGGCCAGCCCGATTGAATCGGTGGTCCTCAAGAGCACCGCGCCCGCTCATTTCTCGCTGCAAGTCGTCTCGCGGCGCACGCTGCCCGCGTATACGCTGCGCGGTTATCGTGTGCGCTGGGTCGTGTATGGGTATGACGATCTGCCCATGGAAGGGCGCATCGACGATCTGGCGGCGATTGAGCCGGGAGGCCGTGTTGAACTCACTGCGAGTTTCGCGCAATCCGATGCGAAGCGCATTGTCGTGGATGTCTTGCGTCCGACCGGCTACTCAGTTGCAAGGGTAGAATGGCTTGCATCCTGATTTGACTGCTAATTCAGATCTCGATTCTGTGACCTGGAAAGCTCGACCTCACGCCGACCAATCCTCCACTACCAGCCCCTTCACTCTTCTGAACTCGCGCGTGTTCGCCGTTACCAGAATCAGATTGCGGCTCAGAGCCTGCCCCGCGATCAGCGTGTCGTATTCGCCAATGCGCCGGCCCTTACTTTCAAGTTCCGCGCGAATTTCTCCGGCACCTCGCGCGTCCTGCTCGGAATATTCGAGTGTGGCGACAGCGCTCTTCAGGAATGCAGTCAGCCGGTTTCCATTTTGAGGCACACGGCCACTCTTAGCTATGCCATACCAAAGTTCATGCACAACGATGGAAGAGGTGTGAGGGATGACCTTATGGTTCGTGGCTCGAATGTAGCGCTGGCGAACTTGAGTTGAAGTCCCGTTGATCAGCGCAATGCAGACATTGGTATCGAGCAGGTAATTCACTTGAAATACTCACGAATGGGAGCAAGGTTCTGTTTGCGCCCATCGGGGAAAATCGGGTCGCCTCCCATCGCATCCATGCGCGCGAACAATTCCTCGATCGATTCCTTCTCGATCAGAGGTACAGGCTCCAGCAACACGCCAGCGCCCATGCGGCTCACGTGCACCCGGTCGCCCTCAAAACGAAACTCCTTGGGCAGCCGCACCGCCTGGCTGCGGCCATTCCAAAACAGCTTCGCATCCGTCTTCTTTGGACTCGTTCCTGCTTTTGCGGCCATGGGCGCCTCCAGTAGTATCTACCAAAAGTATATACCAATTCTCACCTGACGCGCTTCTAGAGCCTCTTCAACTTTGCTTCGAGGTCGGGAATGTAGCTGACCTGCGCATCTGGCTCCAGGTGCTTTGCTGAGTCGATGGCTGCCTGCCACGCTTGCCGGGCTTCGTCCTTGTGGCCCAACGCAACTGCGGCATCGCCCAAGGCCGTCTGGCTGGTGATCTCTTCCGGATCAATCGCAACAGCTTCTTTTGCAAGGGCCAGCGCGTCTTCCGGCTTGTGCGCAGCCAGCAACTCATACGCGTGCTGTGCGCGGCTCAACGCCGCGGCCTGGTTCATCCTGAAGCTGCCGCGATACACGAAGACCGAGTAATCAATGCTCTCCGCCGGTTGCAGCGGTTGAAAATCGCGATAGGGATTCATGAGCCCGCTGGGCCACTCGCAGCCGCTCAGGTCGCCTGCGCTGATCAGCACGGCGCCGTTGATCTGGGCCGGCACAATGTCCGACGCGCCCAGCCAGGACGTGTCGATGGTGGGAAGCGCGTGGCAGGTGATTCCATAGACTCCGGGATCGATCTCGGGCCGCGCAAAGTATGCAAACCAGCATTCTTCGCCGGGGTGCTGGTCCTGCCACAGCTTCACCTGAAAGAGCTGCTGTGCCCAGTCCACGTTGGCGTCGCTCAGCAGGTTGTGCACATTCTTCGGGCCGCCCCAGGCTTCGTTCGCATAGGCCATGTAATTCGGAAAGACCGTGAGCGCGGAGACGATGTGCGCAACGATCAGCGCGGCTCCGACCCAGATCCAGCGGCGGTTCCGCTCAGCCAGCGCCACGATTCCGCCGCCGGAAAGGATCGCCGCCAGGGCATAGAGAGGCAGAATGTGGCGCGCGCCGATATTCATGCCTGCCTGAATGGCAACGGCCAGGTACACGATCCACGGGATCAGGATGAAGGCGAGTTCGCGTCCCTTGCGCAGCCGCCCGCTCGCGATGGCCCAGCCTGCAACCACCACCAGCGCCAGCATGCCGAGCGTGGTCTTGATCAGGATGGCGGCGGGGAAGTACCACCACACTCCATGCGCGTAGACCTTGCCGAAGATGAAGGTGGGATAGAATTCGGCGACGCGCTTCACGTCCACGAGGCCCATCAGGTAGGACTCGGGCAGCAGGCGATAGCGCGCAAAAAACATAATCACGCCCGCGCTGAAGTGCCCGAGCGGCGCTGCGTAGTCAGCCAGCGCAGTGCTGAGCTGCAGGCCCGCAGGCCGTGCGGCGTAGCGGAAACCATAGAAGCTCCACAGCACCAGTACGCCCACCGCGACGATTGCCGCCATGGCGCCGCTCAACCGCAGGGCAACTCGCGTGCGAGTTCCTTTGGGCGCTGAAAAAACCTCCCAGCCGGCCAGCAGCACCAGCATGGGCGCAAACAGAATGCCGGAGTGCTTGGTGGCCAGCAGAAGGCCGGCGGCGATACCTGCTAACAAGAGCCGCACCAGCGAAGGCTGCTTCACATAGCGATAGAACCCGTAGACCGCGGCCAGAAAGAAAAGCGTGACGCCCATATCCGTCGTCACCAGCGCGGAGTGAGCCAGCAGGTTGGGATCGAAGACAACCAGCACCAGCGCAATCAGCGCCGCTTCCGTGCCAAACCACTCGCGTGCCGCAAAAAACACCAGCAGCGAAAGCGCCAGCGCCAGCAGCCCGGCAGCAAGCCTCATGCGGAAGACCAAATGCTGGCTCGCGCCGTCATTGCGGGCAAGAAAATCGCGCCCACCCAGGTACGCCTCCGCCTTGAAATCGCGGCCCGTCAGCGGTGGGACCCACAAATCGCGCCCAAGGAGCGGGAGCGCAGCCAGCATTTTTACCAAAGGAGGGTGCTCCGGGTTGAGGCCGTAGTCGCCGGTGTGCAGCATCATGTACCCGGCAAACATGTGATTGTCCTCGTCCCAGGTCAGGGACTCGCGATGAACGACGTACGCCACCTGCGCCGCCTGCACAACCAGCAACACGACAACGGTAATCCAGACCCATTTATTCGAGATTTTCACTTGAGCTCGGGTGATCCCTGATTTTCAGGCGATCTTTGAGGTTGGGAACTTTCTGATTGTAAACGGCTTTGCAATCTGTCTGCACGGTGCGACAGTTATCAGACATGCCCGCACCTCAACAGGTACTCGGTATTGAACTCGATTGCGTCTAAACTAAAGAGGCTCTGGATTCTCCGCACTCTCCTTTATGCGGCGAAACCTTCTTACAGCAATTGTGCTGGCTGCACTCTCGGTTTCATCAGCCAACGGGTCGACGGTTAGACCGGCGAAGGCCCACAGGCACGCCCAGACCACCCCAGCCGCTCACATGGTTGCGAAGAAAGCCGGGCGCGCCACTCCGCAGGAGGTTGGCCGCGCTGCAGGACTCAAGATTCGCCGCGACCTGGCGCTTCGCCAGGCTGCCAAATCCACTGCACACCACGCTCACCCCACCCAGGCCCATGGCGCCGTCGCAGCCGAAGCGCCGCGCCAGAGCCGGACCCGCGCAGCGCGTACCCCCGAAGTGGCTTCCGCACCGGCAGCGATTCGGGCCCGCAAGCCTGCCCTCCAAATGCCCAAAGCCGACGCATCCCGTGATCCAGGCTCGGCTGCTGAAGCACAAACGGCAACCAACGCAAGCCCGTTTGCTGCAGCAAATCCCTTTTCCCAATCAAGACCCTATGCGGAGCCTGGCTCCTCATCGGAAACAGGCACCACCGCTGACGCCGACCCTGTACCCGCCACGCAAACCCGCTCTAAAGCGGAAACGCGCGTGAAGGAGTCCGAAACAGCCTCCGCCGACCCTGAACCGGTAGCAGCGACGCTCACCCGCCGCGCCGCCCTGCGCGCCGTGTCGCTGCGCACTTCGCGCTTCGGCATGCCGGCGCCGCTGGTTGGTTCGCGCGCCATTCTCGAGCACCAGAACGCGATGTCCGACGCCGAGGGGCTGGAGCGGATTGAAGATGAAGACGACCTCGCCGACCGAATCGCCAAAAAGATGCTGGTCCCTGTGCCGACGTCCATCGCGCTCATCATCAACGGCAACCTACCCGTGAACCACCGCTATTGCAGGCCGTGGACGGCGCTGTTTCTTTCAGACCTTGCGCGCAGCCACGCGGCGGAGTTTCGTCGTCCCCTTGAAGTCAGCTCGGCCGTGCGCACCATCGCCTACCAGAAGCGCCTGATGGAGATTAACGGCAACGCCGCTGCCGCTGAAGGGGACATTGTGAGCCCGCATCTGACCGGCGCCACCATCGACATTGCCAAGAGCCCGCTGAGCCGGCAGGAGATCGCCTGGATGCGGACTCATCTGCTGCCGCTGGAGCAGGCCGGCAAGATCGACGTGGAAGAGGAGTTTCAGCAGGCTTGCTTCCACATCACGGTCTACAAGAGCTACGCGCCGGCGCGCCGTGCGACGCGGTCAACCACCGTGATGGCGAAGAGCGCCAAGCCGGAAGCGGTGCAGCCGGAGGCCGGGCAGATGGAAGTCGCGCAGGCTGATATTGCTCCAGCTCCGGTCTCGCCGAACAGCAGTCACCACGCTTATGGCAAGCACCGGCGCCATGCCAGGACCAGGGTTGTGGCGCAGGTCGACGATCCGGTTGGCGCGATGGCCGCACGCGGACGGTAGAAGCCGGCATTCCTGATTCACCCGCCCCTTCTCAGAAAATGATTGGGTTATTCAGGCGTTGCAGCGGTACAATCGCGTGCAAATGCTTTTCTCTTTCACGGCCCGCAGCCGGCGGTGACTTGCTCTCTGCGGCGAGTTGGGTGAAAATGCAACTGCGAGCGCGATGGCGCCGTCAAGCTGAGCGAACGATGTGCAACAGCCCTAATCCGGCTTTTTGAGAGGCGAAATCATGAGCGACATGGAAGTGCAATCCGCCGCTGTTCCAGCCCCCGGTCTGTCTGAATTGCAGCGCGTGACCTACGCGTTCACCGCACCATCGAAGACCTTTGAAGACATCAAGCGCGGCAACAAGAGCTGGTGGATGCCGTGGCTCATATTTGCGTTGGTTGGCTACATTTTCTTTGCCGCGATCTATATGAAGATCGGCATGCAGACAGTGGTGGACAACCAGATCCATCTGGACCCGAAGGCAGAAGAGAGAATGGCCCAGGCGCCCCCGGCCTCGCGCGAGATGTCGAACAAGATCTCGCTGTACGTCACTGAGGGAGTCTTCGTCGCGGGCCCGGTCTTCGTACTCGTGATCGCAGCCGTCGTTGCCGTTGTACTCTGGGGCACCATCAACTTCGTTTTTGGCGGCAAGGCCACATTCAGCCAGGTCTTTGTGGTTTGGTTCTTCGCAAATCTGCCCACTATATTCAAGTCCCTGCTAGGTACGATTGTCATCTTTGCGGGAGCTGCGCCGGAGACATTCAACATCAAGAACTTCGCTCCTACCAACCTGGGAGCGTTCCTCAATCCAATTGAGACCAACAAGGCGCTCTACAGCCTGGCCTCTTCGCTGGACGCAGTGACCATCTGGTGTTTGATTCTGATGGGTATCGGCATCGCCACAGTGGCTGGCGTGAAGCGGAGCTCCGGGTACATCGCCGTATTCGGATGGTGGGCCATCATTGTGCTCGTCGGCGTGGCCTTCGCGGCGATCACCGGCTGAAGAAGCTTGTGGCTCAAAACAAAAGCGGCGCGAATCCGATCAGGATTCGCGCCGTTTGTTTTGCTTGATCTTTCGCGTCGAGCCAGAGCCGGCAGCCAGAACGAAGCAGCCAAAAGCTAGCAGCTAGAAGCTAAGAGCTGTTCTTACTCCGTCCACCGTCGGATGATCAGCGTGGCGTTGATTCCGCCGAAGCCGAATGAGTTCGACAGCGCCACATCGAAGCTGTGATCGACAGCCTTGTTGGGCACGTAATCCAGCCGGCACTCGGGGTCCACATTGTCCAGGTTGATGGTGGGCGGAAGCTTCTGGTTGAGCAGTGCCATCACGGTGATGCCGGCTTCAAGGCCTCCCGCGCCGCCCAGCAGGTGGCCGGTCATGGACTTGGTTCCGCTGATTTTGAGTCTGTGGCTCAGTGCGTGCTCGCCAAACACCAGCTCAATCGCGCGCGATTCGTTGCCGTCGCCGGCAGGCGTTGAAGTGGCGTGGGCGTTGACATAGCCCACTTCTTCCGGAGTAATCTTCGCGTCTTTCAAGGCTGCCCGCATGCTGCGCTGCGCGCCTGCGCCTTCGGGGGCAATGCCTGTCATGTGATAGGCGTCGGCGCTCATGCCGTAGCCAATTACTTCGCCCAGAATCTTTGCGCCCCGCGCCTTGGCAAATTCGAGCTCTTCGAGAATCAGAATGCCCGCGCCCTCGCCGATCACAAAGCCGTCGCGATCCCTGTCAAAGGGGCGGCTGGCGCGTGTGGGTTCGTCGTTGCGGGTGGAGAGTGCGCGCAAGGCCGCAAATCCGCCCACCGAGAGCGGCGTCACGGATGCTTCCGCACCTCCGGCAATCATCACGTCCGCATCGCCGTACATGATCATGCGCGCCGAGTCGCCAATGGAATTGGCACTCGTAGCACAGGCCGTGGCCGTAGCCGAGATGGGCCCCTTGGCGCCATAACGGATGCTGATCTGCCCGGCCGCCATGTTCACAATGACCGCGGGAATGAAGAAGGGAGAGATTTTGCGCGGGCCGCCTGCGAGCAGGTTGGAGTGCTCGCGTTCGATAATCTCAAATCCGCCGATGCCCGACCCGATGTATACGCCCACCCGGTCGGAATTTTCGTCGGTGATTTGAAGGCCCGACTGGGCCATCGCTTCCTGGACGGCCGCGAAGGCAAAATGAATGAATCGCCCCATCTTGCGCGACTCTTTTTTGTCCACGAAGTTCAAGGGGTCAAAGTTCTTGACCTCGGCGGCAAAGGTGACGGGGAAGCCAGTGGTGTCAAACCCCTGAATAGGGGCCATACCACTGGCGCCAGCCAATAGCTGCCGCCAAACTTCGGGCGCGGTGTTGCCCACACCGCACACCAGCCCCAGGCCGGTGATAACGACTCGACGCGCCACTGGCTACTTGGCACCTTTCGGGTCTTTCGCGTTCTTCTCGATGTAGTCGATCGCGTCCTTGACGGTCTTGATCTTCTCGGCGTCCTCGTCCGGAATCTCCAGGTCGAAGGCCTCTTCAAACTGCATCACCAGTTCCACAACGTCCAGCGAGTCCGCGCCCAGGTCTTCCTGGAAGCTGGCGCCGGGGGTCACCTCGGCTTCATCCACCTGCAACTGCTCGACGATGATCTGTTTTACCTTCTCTTCAACGGCCATGCGTGCTTCTCCTCGTTTTCTTCCAAACCTGGTGTTTTTTTGAAACTTGGTTTTGATCTCAACTTGCGCGTCGATCAGGGGTCAATTGCAATCCCATGCTGTTTGCCTACAATACCCGCCCGCGGCAGGGGGACACAACCATTGCGCCAAAAAAAGAACGCATGGCCCCGAAACCTCAAGTTTACCGGGCCGGTGGGGGTGTGTAAAGGCGGAGCCAGAGATCAGGGATCAGGGGTCAGAGATCAGGATGCGCCGATTCGCCGCGATCATCCATTTTGGCGGGAAATGCACAGGGCGAAGGCGTACATTAGGCGAAGTGGGGAAGGGATAAGAAATGCAGGGGTTGATTGGCGCCATCGTTGCCGCGTTTGCGGGAATTGTTCTGGGCTTTTGGCTGCGGGCCGCTTCAAACAAGGCGGAGAAGGGGCAACTGGAGAAACGAGCTGGCGAGCTGATGGAGGAGTTGGCTGCCGTCCGAGGCGATCTGGCGCAGGCACAGGGTGAATCGGCGGGCCGGGCGGGATACGCTTCGCTGGCGGGCGAGCGGGCAAAGACGATCGAGAAGTTGACCGCCGATCTGGACGGCCTGCGTGGGGAACTGCAGACGAGGTCCCAGGCGGAAAGCAAGTCCGCCGCGCGCATCAGCCAACTGGAGGCCGAGCTCAACAGCGAGCGCGCAGGGCTGGCGGAGAAGCTGGCGTTGCTGGAGTCCGCCAAGAAGACGCTGGCTGACCAGTTTGAAGCCCTGGCTGGAAAAATTCTCGATGAAAAATCGAAGTCGTTCTCCGAAGGCAGCCAAAAGGAGCTTGGAACGCTGCTCTCCCCGCTCAAGACGCAAATTGAGGACTTCCGCAAGAAGGTGGAAGAGGCGCAGAGCGACTCGAAGACCGGCGTGGCCAGGCTGGAAGGCCTCATCGGCAACCTGGGCAGCCTCAATCTGCAACTTGCCGAGGAAGCAAAGAACCTGACCACCGCATTGCGCGGGTCGGCCAAGGCGCAGGGCGACTGGGGCGAGTTCATCCTGCGCGACCTGCTGGAGAAAGCGGGCCTGCATGAAGGCGAGCAGTACAGTTTTCAGGAGAGTTTTACCGGACTGGCTTCGGAAGACGGCGAAAAATCGAAGACCGCGCGGACGGACGTGATCGTCTATATGCCCGGCGGGCGCAATCTGATCATTGATTCGAAGGTCTCGCTGCTCGCGTACACGGATTACGCAAACGCCGCCACCGACGACGAGCGCAAAGTCGCTCTGAAGCTACATCTGGCCAGCGTGCGGGGCCATATTACCGGCTTGTCGAAGGCCGGCTATCACAAGCTGCCGGGGGTTGAGTCGCCCGACTTCGTGGTGATGTTTGTTCCTGTGGAGCCGGCGTTTCTGCTGGCGTTGCAAGGCGACCCCGAGCTGTGGGCCGACGCCTACGCACAGGGAGTCCTACTGGTCGGACCCACCACGCTGCTCTATGTGATTCGGATTGTGAACGTGCTGTGGCAGCAGGAGCTGCAGGCGCGCAGCGTGAGGGACGTGATGAATCGCGGGTCAGAGCTTTATGACAAGTTCGTGAATTTTGTGAGCGATTTGCAGAAAGTCGGGGACAGCCTACGCGCGGCCGACACGAGCTACTCGAATGCCATGAAGAAGCTGGTGGGTGGGCGCGGGAATTTGATTCGACAGGTGGAGATGCTGCGGGGGCTGGGGGTTAGAACGTCGAAGGCCATTCCGAGAAATCTGCTGGATGCCGCGGATCTGGATGCGGCCGACGTGGACGAGCCGGGATTGGCGCTGGCGGCGGAGGCGGAGGAGTCGGCCAGCAGCGAAGGCTCGGTTTCTTGAAGTTTCGAGTGGGGCGCCTGAAAGAACAAACGCAGATTCTTCGCTCACCACCCCCGAACTGAGAAGCGTTCGGGGGTCCTTTCGCTCGGAATGACACTTTCAAATGTGGAAAGAATTCCAGACTAAAGACACTAGTGAGTTGGTTAGGTTCGATAGAGTCCCTTTGACAGACCCTAAGACGGTTTCATTTCAGGGCCTTAGCCGGGTTTCGAAGGGGAAGTCCGCGCGACAACTTACACTATTTTCGTGTACACTGTTTTCGTATGCGTAACGTAACCCTCAGTGCCGAAGACGAACTCATCGACCGCGCGCGCCTGGTTGCGCGCGAGCGCCACACCACGCTCAACGAGGCCTTCCGCGAGTGGCTCACGCAATTTACGTCTACCAGGAACAATGTCGAAGCCTTCGACGACCTCATGGACCGCCTGAAAGGCGTGAATGCCGGCCGCCATTTCACAAGGGACGAAATGAATGAACGATAGATGTTTTCTAGATACCAACATTTTTATTTATTCGATCGACCGACGCGATCCGGTAAAGGAACAGAAGGCCGCGAAACTGATTCGCGATAGCCTTGGTTCTCTCAAGGGCGTGGTGAGTTTCCAGGTGGTCCAAGAGTTCGTTAACGTTGCGACAAAACGCCTGGTCGCACCCATGTCCATCGAATCATCCCAACTCTATCTTGAGAAGGTGTTCCTTCCCCTCTTGCGCGTTCATTCCTCCGCGGCTCTGTATGGTGAAGCGCTCGCGTTGCAGAGCCGGTATCGGCTCTCATGGTATGACTCGCTGATTGTTTGCGCAGCCATGCAGGCCGAGTGCGGCATCCTCTATTCGGAAGATATGCAGCACGGGCAGCGTTTCGGCACGCTTCAAATTCAGAACCCGTTTCTCTGATCTGGCTCGAATTCCGCCATCCAGAGCGCGGCGCCGCTGACTAAAGCGGAATCAAAATAAGTGTGTCCTGTCTGGACCTGTGCAAGGTCGCCGCTCCGTGGGGTCGCGTCGACTTGAGTGCAATGCTTTCGGGATATAGCAATTCTGGTTCCGCTGTAGTTGGCCGGCTGACTCGCTAAACGCCCAGCTCCACAAACGCTTCCCGCATCCTCCGCCACGTTGTTTCGAGGTCTTCCGGCAGCATGCGCGTTTCGCCGATGGTGGTCATGAAGTTGGTGTCCCCGAGCCAGCGCGGCAGGGCGTGCATGTGCAGATGGCCGGCAACGCCTGCGCCGCCGGCTTGCCCCACATTCATGCCGATGTTGAATCCCTGCGGCTGGTAGACCGTTTGCAAAGCCCGCTCGGTCTGCTGGCCCAGGTCAATCAGTTCGTGAGCGGCTTCGGTGGTCAATGCCGCCAGCCGGTCAAGATGCTCGTAGAGCACTACCATCACGTGCCCCGCGGAGTAAGGAAAGGCGTTGAGGCAGATGAAGCAGTGTTTCCCGCGCTTGATCAGGCCGCCGGCGCGTTCCGCCTCGTCCGCATTCATGCCGCCGGCAATGGCGTAATCGATGGACGCAATCAGGTTGCAGAAGACGCAGCCCTTGTCGCCGGGCCAGGCCGAGAGCGCGTCGGCAACGCCGGGGCGCGTGGAGGATTTGGCAGAGGTGACGTAGGCGTAGCGCCAGGGAGTAAAAAGATGATCCATAAGTTTTTTGCCGTCGCCCCAGTATAAGGGGCGTTCTCCGCACTGCGAAGGGTTGTGCGTTTCCCGCGCGATTCGGCGGTCCATTCTGCCGGAGGAAGTCTCTTCGCTCGAAAGAATCCAGAAAATCTTCCACGCTATGGGACGGAAATCCACAAAAAGCCGGCTGCCCAGCTTCTCTTCGCCGACCCAACGCAGCACTTAAGTCCAATGCTTGAGATCGCCCAATATGAAATTGCGATTTCAATCCCGTTTTGGGCTGGTTGTGGGCAAGCTGTTGGATTGACGCGGGAAAGCTGACATCGCTATACTCAGGAGCGTAGCTTACTGTGCGGATTCCAGCAGCGGGCTACGGCCGCCCTTCAGCAAGCAGTTGCCTGCCGGGTGTTTCCCACGGAGACCAGTCGCGAACGCTCCAGCGCAGCCTGCTGGCAGGACTGTCCCTGCGAAAACACTTTTGGCACAAGCAGCGGCTGACTTGAGGGACGCGGTCAGGTTCCAGGCCGGCGGCCATCGCCGTGCTGGAGTCAAACCCAGCGGCAAGCACAATTCGCCGCGGGAGCAAGGAATTCCGGAGCCGCAGTGATGCCAAACGTCCTCAATCCCGAAACCGAGAGCATAACCCTGAACACCGAATTGGAAACCCCCACACTCGAGCCTGCGACGGAGCAAGAGCAGCCGTCGTACGAATCCACGTCCAACCCTGAGACCGCCGAAGCAGTTGAAATTCCCGCGCTGGACGCCGATGCCCCAACCGAGCCCGCAATCGAGGCCGCACCTGTGGAACAAGCCACTCACGTGGAAGACGCCGCAGAGGCCGCCCCGGTCGTAGCCGAGCTCGCATCAGGAGTTGCAACGGAAGTTACCGCGCAATCCGAACCCGTTCCTGTCGCCGAAGCCGCCGCGGAAGTCACGCCCGCCGCCCCGGCAGTTACGGAAGTACCCGAGCGGTCCGCATCTGAATCGGAGTCTGCCGCGCCTGTCGCTGCAGCGCATGCCCACGAAGGCCACGGCGCTGAGTCGATGGACGACTTCTCCGCCGCGCTCGCCGAGTTTGAACGCGAGCAGGCCGCAGAGGCTGCCGCCGTTGAAGCTTACGGCGACAAGATCGTCTCCGGCACGGTGCTCAAGCAGACGGAGAAGCACCTGATTGTGGATGTGGGCCTCAAGTCCGAGGGGATGGTGCCCCTGGAGCAGGTTCTCGACCACACCGGTGCCGTCAGGTTCCAGCCCGGCGACGTGATTGAAGTTGTGATCGAGCGCGAGGAGCCCGAAGGCGGATACCTGGTCAGCTACGAGCGGGCCCAGCGCCTGCGCGTCTGGGACGTGATCGAAAAGGCCGCCAACGACAAGACTCCGGTGATCGGCACAGTGGTCAGCCGCGTCAAGGGCGGACTCACGGTCGACATCGGCCTCAAGGCATTCCTGCCCGGTTCGCAGCTTGAAATTCGCCCGGTCCGCAATCTGGATGGCTATCTCGGCCAGCAGATTGAAGTCCGCGTGATCAAGCTGAACAAGAAGCGCGGCAATGTTGTGGTGAGCCGCAAGGAAATCCTGGAAGAAGAGCAGAACGCCAAGCGCTCCGGCACGCTGGAGCAGTTGGGCGAGGGCGCGGTGCTCACCGGCACGGTCAAGAATCTCACCGACTACGGTGCGTTCGTTGACCTCGGCGGCATTGACGGCCTGCTGCACATCACCGACATGAGCTGGGGCCGCCTCACGCATCCGCGCGACCTGGTGAACGTGGGCGACGAGATCCAGGTGAAGGTGCTCAAGTTCGACAAGGACAAGCAGCGCGTTTCGCTGGGCTTCAAGCAGCTCACGCCCGATCCGTGGCTCGATGCAACCGAGCGCTATCCGGTGGGCGCACACGTCCATGGCCGTGTGCTGTCTGTTACGGATTACGGTGCGTTCGTTGAGCTCGAGCAGGGGATTGAAGGCCTGGTTCACCTCTCTGAGATGACCTGGTCGAAGCGCCTGAAGCACCCGTCGAAGCTGGTGAAGCCGGGCGATGAGGTTGAGACGGTTGTACTCAGCGTCAATCCGGCAGACCGCCGCATCTCGCTGGGCATGAAGCAGTTGCTCGACAACCCCTGGGAGAACCTGACCGAGCGGTATCCGGCAGGCACAGTGGTTGAAGGCCGGGTGCGCAACCTCACCGACTTTGGCGCCTTCATTGAAATCGAAGACGGCATCGATGGGCTGGTGCACGTTTCCAACCTGAGCTGGACCAAGCGCGTCAAGCATCCTTCTGAAGTGGTGAAGAAGGGTGAAAAGGTGAAGGCAGTTGTTCTCGGCGTGGAGCCGCAGAACCGCCGCCTCTCGCTGGGCATCAAGCAGCTCCAACCCGACGTTTGGGAGAGCTTCTTTGCCGCACATCGCGTGGGCGATGTGGTTCACGGCAAGGTGCTGCGGACGGCGCAGTTCGGCGCATTCGTTGAGATTGCCGAGGGAGTGGAAGGTCTTTGCCACATCTCCGAGGCAGGCGACGAGGGCGGCGGGCCATCCAAGCTTGAGACTGGTCTGGAGCACGACTTCAAGATCATCAAGATCAACGTGGAAGAGAAGAAAGTGGGCTTGAGCCTGCGCGCAGTGAGTGGCCATGAAGCCAGCCGCGCGGAAGTTCAGGACTACAAGGGCGAAAATCGCGGCGGAAGCCACAAGGCGCCGGTCTCCTCGTCCACCACGACTCTTGGCGATCTCATCAACTGGAAGAGCGAGCGCGAAAGCTAGTTCTCGCTTGCAGCCAACAACACGGCGGCCGCCCTTCGGGGCGGCCGTTCTGCGTTGTACGCCGTCGATTGACCGATAACGGTGAGCCTTTCGCGACCACCCTGCCTGCCTCAATTGAAATTCGCAAACAACCCCGTGTTATCTTGGGCTCAAGGTCAGGAGGGCCGAGCCGATGCCGACAGCGTTTCCCCGCTGCTTCCTTGCTGCCTCTCTTTGCGCTCCCTTCGTTGCGCTCGCGCAAGCCCCTGCACCCGCGCCTCAACCGGCTTCCACCATCCACGTCCAATCCAACCTGGTCGTCATCGATGTCATCGTCACCGACTCCCATCAGAATCCTGTGCGCGGCCTCACCCAGGCAGAGTTCAATTTGAAGGAAGACGGCCACTCGGAGATCATCAAGAGCTTCGAGGAGCACACTGCGGATCAGGCAGCGGCTGCGCCCCAGACGCCAGCGGTCAGCCACGACCCCGGCTCGTTCACCAATGAATTCGCACTGCCGGCCACCGGGCCGCTCAACCTGATTCTGCTGGATCATCTCAACACGCCGCAGACGGATCAGGAGAAGTCGCTCGACCAGGTGAAGCAATATCTTCAGACGGCTCCGGGAGGCGGGCGCTACGCCATTCTCTCGCTCACCTCGACGCAGATGTATTTGTTGCAGGGATTCACCTCGGATCGCGACCTGCTTTTGGCAGCACTCAACACCAAGCAGGCCGCGCCCAGTTTTCCTGTCTATTTCACTCCCGCCATGTCCTCCTCGCCCACGGCCCCGTCCGGTATGAATCCGGCAACGGCAGCCAAGCTCGAGGCGCGCCGGCAGATCGCGCTGGATTCGCTCAACCAGCTCGGCCGTTACCTGGGCCAGCTTCCCGGCCGCAAAAATCTTCTCTGGTTTTCTTCATCGTTCCCCATCTCCATTCTTCCCAACGGAGAGGCGCCGGAAAACATGCGCCCAGCTTATATTGAAGAGTTCAGGGAGACGGTCAACCTGCTTGCGCATAACCAGGTCGCTGTCTATCCGATTGATACCCGCGGCCTGACTACCGAGCCATTGTTCACCAGTTCCAACGCCAACACCGGTGGCGGAGGCCGAGCCAACCCGGCAGTCCCTTCGCAAAACGATGCGTTCTATTCCGGCAATGCAGCTCGCCGTGCCGCCATGGAGGACATCGCCGATGCAACCGGCGGTGAGGCTTTTTCCAATAGCAATAACATCAAGCAGTCAGCGGCGCGAGCTGTTGAGGGCGGCTCCAACTATTACACCATCGCCTATACCCCCAGCAGCGACAAGTGGAAGGGGCAGTATCGCAAGATCCAGATCGAACTCGCGAAAAAGGGCTTCTCGCTCGCCTACCGGCGCGGGTACTATGCCACCGATCCCAACGCCACGGCGCCGCAGAAGGATGCGAAGGACGAAGCAAAGACTAATAGCGCCGAGCGCGCTCCCTTGAGCGTCATGCAGATGGCCATGGTGCATGGCGGCCCGGAGCCGACGCAGATCGTCTTCGAGGCCATCGTGCGGCCCAGCATCGCCCAGGAGGAACCCGCTCCCTACCCGCACAATCAGCCCAATGCAAACGCCAAAGGGCCCTTTCGCCGCTACAACGTGCACTTGAAAGCCCATCTCGACGACATTCACTGCGAACCGACGCCGCAGGGCCCGCTCTACTGCGCCATCGAGTTTGTCACCTGCGTCTATGACGCGGACGGCCTGGCCATCAACACCCAGGTCAACGACATCAAGGAGATGGTGAAGCCGGATTTTTTTGCTTCAGTGCATCGCACCGGCAACAAACCAGAGCTTCAGTACAGGCAGGAGATCAGCGTTCCAGTGAAAGGGAACTACTTTCTGCGCGTAGGCGTGCATGACCTTTTGACCAACCACGTCGGCGCGGTGGAATTGCCGGTATCCGCCGTGAGCAATCTTCCGCCGCTCCCGGCTGCCAGCGCCGCTCCTGCACCGGCTGCAAAGTAGCTCGCTGCGCACCGGGACTTGTCCTCCCGATCACTCAGTCCCATCGAGCGAATCAATCACCGCATGCCCATGCGCATCCGCGGCCGGCCTGGCGCACGCTGAAGTTGCCGCTGGTGGCCGGGACCCAGCCCTGGGTGCAGCACCAGCGCGCTGTGGCGCAGAGCTGTTCACCGGCGGCTTTTAGAGTTTCCGTATCGGGGACCATACAAGAGGCAGTGTATCAATCAGTCAGTTTGAATGCATCGCAGGCGACAGCCGGTTGACGACTCTCCACGCTGCCCGTCTATCGCGTATCGGTATTCGGAATTGAGGCCCTATGAACAGGGAGCGTCCGCACCTTTCAGCCAGGTCATCCGCCGATCGCGTACAAAGCGCAGCCGGCTATCCTTTTGACCACTTCCTACAAGGGAGCGTTGAGCCGAAGACGAACCCCTGGGCCATTGGCACAGCAACTCTCGCGAATGGCGCCATCCTGGCAATGCTGCTTCTTGTGGGATTAGGCAGGACGATCGGCCATCTTCCGACGCCAATGCCGGGCGATAAGATTCATCTCAGCGACTTCACGCTCTTTGCGCCCTCCTCAGCGCGAAGTGCCGGCGGAGGGGGCGGCGGTTCCAACCAACTCACAAATCCGATCGAAGGTAGAACGCCTCGACAGGAGAGCATGCCTATCGTTTCGCCGCAGGTTCCTTTGCTGCAGAATACGCGGCTGCCTGTCGATCCGGCGATTGCCGTTCCGGTGGAGATCAAGCTGCCCGATAATGCTTCGCTGCCGAACGTCGGCGTGCACAGATCACCCAACGTGAGCCTGCTCTCGAACGGACCCGGCGGCCCTGCCGGACTCGGCACTGGTTCAGAGGGCGGCGATGGGCCGGGGAAAGGCAACGGCTATGGCCCAGGCTTCGAACGTGGTTTTGGCGACTCGGTTTATCGACCTGGAGTCGGAGGCGTTTCAAACCCTGTTCCCATCGTGACTCCGGAGGCCGAGTTCTCCGATGAGGCGCGGCGCAACAAGTACCAGGGAATCTGCGTGGTGTTTGTGATCGTGGACGCGCATGGCTATCCGCGGAATCCACGCGTGGTGCAGTCGCTGGGCATGGGCCTGGATGAGAAGGCGCTTGAGGCGGTGCAGAAGTACCGCTTCAAGCCGGCGATGAAAGACGGCAAGCCGGTGGCTTCAATGATCAACGTTGCAGTGAACTTCCGGTTGTTCTAGGAGAACTCAGCGTTTCTGGAACTCGCGCAGTACCAGCACGATTCCCAGCGCCGCCAGCACGCTGGCCAGGGCAAACAGGAACGCGCTCCCGTAGCCCCAGGCGCCGATTACCGCACCGGCAATTGGGCCGACCAGGAAGAACGAAACGTCGGAAAACCCGGTGAAAACGCCCAGCGCAGTCCCGCGGTTGTGCTCCGGAACGCGCTTTACCGCCTCCACGCCCAGCGCGGGAAAAACCAGTGAGAAGCCGAATCCCGTGACCGCCGCACCGGCCGACGCCAGCCAGGGCGACCCCGCGCTCCACGTTACCAGAACCCCCAGCGACTCGACGATCAGGCAGACAATGGCCACCGCGTACCCGCCAAACCGGTTGATGGTCTGGATGAAGAGCAGCCTGGCGGCAATAAACGCCACGCCAAACGCGGTCAGGCAAAACGCCGCGCCGTTGGGGTTCCAGTGGCGGCTGATGTAGTAAAGCGTGACGAAGGTGGCGAGAACGCTGTACCCGATGCCGCCGAGGGCCAACGCGATGCCGTGCGGGGCGATCCGGCCAAGCACGGCACTGAAGGGCAAGTGCTCGCCCGGCGAGACTGGAACCGGGCTCTTGCGCAGCGCGAGAAAGAAACTGACGGCGCAGATCACGGTGGTGAGCAGGCCCAGGGAAACGAGCCCCCAATCCTGATCGAGCATCACGCCGAGCGGCGCGCCCAGCGCCAGGCCGCCGTAGGTGGCTACGCCGTTGTAGGAGATGACTTTGGCGGTGTGCTTCGGCCCGGCGCTGGAGATTCCCCACAGCGTTGCTCCTGTCGAGCCGAGGCTTTCTCCCACGCCCAGCGCGAGCCGGCTCAGGATCAGCGCGGTAAACGTCAACGTCGAGCTGAAGTGCAGCGCTGCCGCAGCCAGCAGCATTATGCCGCTGAGTGTGCAGGCGGCCATACCCCAGAGCACGGAGACCTTTGCGCCGGCAGTATCGGAGATCCGTCCGGCCCAGGGCCGGCTGAGGAAGGTGGCGATGTACTGGATGCTGATGACCAGGCCGGCCAGCGCGGCATGCATGCCCATGCGGAGATGCACAAACGCCGGCAACACCGCGAGCGGCAAACCGATGGATAGATAGCAGATGAAGGTGAAGTAGCTGAAGGTGAGAATCGACCGCACGGCGGCGCGCGAGCCGAGCGGTGAGAGGGATGCCACGCTTTCAGTGGGGGAAGTTTGCATGCAGTCGGGGTCGAACCGGGAGATTCAGGCTCTCTAGAAAGTATAGCGGAGCCTGAGTTTCCGCACCGGTTGCGGCGCTGGCAGGATGAACGCAAGCGGAAGAGGCACTAAACTAGAGGGATGCCGAGCTTCTTCGTGGAAAATTTCGGTTGCCGTGCCGCTCGCGCCGATGGCGAAGCGGTCAGCGACCGGCTGCGCTCGGCCGGGCTCGCCGAGGAAAAGGCATCTCTCGCGGATGTGGTCGTCGTGAATACGTGCAGCGTGACGGCCGAAGCGGACCGCGCCGCACGGGCGTTCATCCGCCGTGCCCATCGGCAGAATCCAGCAGCTCGCATCGTCGTTACCGGCTGCTATGCGCAGCGCGCGCCGGAAGAACTGGCCAGTCTGGCAGGCGTCTCCGCAGTGGTGGGCAACAGCCACAAGGCGCTGGCGCCGGAGATTGTTCTGGGCCTGGTCAGGAGAGCCGCGGCGCTTGCTGTCGCCGGTCATTCAGCCGCGCATTCAGAGCTGCTGCCGGTCGGTTCGCTTCTGGCTGGCGGAGCGCCAACATGGGTTGACGACCGGTTTGCGCACTCGTTTCTTGAGGAGGCGCAGCTTGCGCCGGGCGCGCAGACCCGTCCCAACCTCAAGATTCAGGAGGGTTGCGGGAACCGCTGCACCTTCTGCGTGATTCCGCAGACACGCGGCTCGTCGCGGAGTCTTTCCGCGGAAAAGGTCATGAGACAGGTGGAAGGATTTGTGGCGGCCGGGGGCAAGGAACTGGTGCTTTCCGGGATCAACCTGGGGCGCTGGGGCCGGGATCTTGTCGAAGGCGGCAGCGAGCGGCTGACGTTTGCCGGGCTCGTGCGCCGCATTCTGGAGCAGACTGGGCTGGCGCGCCTGCGCCTCAGCTCCATTGAGCCGATGGATTGGGACGCGGAGTTGATCGGGCTGATGGCTGAGTTCGGTGGCGGAAGGCTGGCGCGCCATGCGCATCTGCCGCTGCAGTCGGGTTCGGACGCAGTGCTGCGGCGCATGCATCGGCGCTACCGGCCCTGGCATTACGTGGAAAAAGTGGAAGCGCTGCTGCGCGCGGCCGGCCCGGAGCTGACGCTGGGCGCGGACGTCATGGTGGGGTTTCCGGGCGAGAGCGATGCCGAGTTTGAAGAGACGGTTGAGCTGATTGAGCGGCTGCCGTTTGGCTATCTGCATTTGTTTCCGTTTTCGCCCCGGCCGGGTACGCGCGGTTGGGCGCTGCATGCGGAGCAGCCGGTTGCGAAGGCGGTGGTGGACGGGCGGATGGAGGCGCTTCGTGCGCTGGCGGCTGTGAAGACCGCGGCGCACCGGAAGAGCTTTGTGGGCCGGGAAGTGGAAGCGATCACGCTGCATACGCCAGTGGGCGCGAGTGCGACGGCGGCGCTTACGGAGAACTTTCTGCCGGTGGAGGTGGAGGGTGGATTCGAGGCTAACCGGCTGGTTCGGGTGCTGGTTACAGGGATGGGTGCCGAGGGTTTGTTGCGAGCGGCATGCCCGGTGCTGGTTTAGGTCTTGCCGCGCCACGCGTTCTGTGAGCAAGCTGGTTATCCTACCCCCTCCCTCTTGAAAAATAAGCGGCTTATTTTCAACGAGTTAGGAAACGGCTGTCTCTCCATATAAGAAAACAAACGAGTTATTGTCAAATAGGAGAAAACAGGTGGGTTATGGGCGATTTTTTGGACTGGACCGCCGGGTTTGGCTCGCATTGCCAGAGACACTCTGCCGGATCAGGAATTGGACTGTTTCAATTGTGCGCCAGATGAGGATAATTATCGGCAAGGTTGGGCTAGGATTTTTTGCATTTTTTGCGGGGTTAGAAACGAGGGCTCCGCGCGGCTTCGCCGCGTACGAAATTTCGGGATTGTGGGGTGGTCTTTCTCGGCCCGGCTCAACAGGCTGCGGAAAGAGGCCTGGTTTTGGGCGAAACTCGGCAAAAGCATATCTCAGGGGCTGAAGCCCTTGTTGATTTAATTGGCTTTATGCCGGGGATAAATCCCCGGCCTACCGCCCGAACGAGTTTGTCCGCAAGCTGTGAAGTCGTGCCCCTTTTACAGTGCGCGTCTGTGGCCGCCTACCACCCTTGCGACCAGGCGCACTTCGCAAGGATGGGGCACCCGGCGGCGGAGAATTTGACGTTGCCGTTGGGGCCTGCGCAGTAGGGCACCGCGGCGCCATTTCGGTAGCTGATTTTCGGATCAGATCCACGAATCGGCTTCATGGGGCTAAAGCCCCATTTCTCTCATTTAAGATGGCTTTCGGCACGACTGAAGTCGTACCCTGGCAAGAAACAGAATGGAAGGTGGAAAAACCCGATGGCCGATGGTGGGCCTTTGCGGTCTCCCACCCATCGAGCAAAAAGACGCTCCGACCCAGAGGGTACCCCGATGGGGCACAGTTTCATTTCCTGTGGGTCGGCGAAGCCGGTGGAGGACTGATACAGTGCGCGTCCAAAGGTGTGTTTGTCAGCAAGCCGGTGGGCTGAAAGGCCCCTCCTTCGGATGACAAAGGCTTGATAGACGCGAGGTCCGCGAATCGGCGGCGTGGGGCTGAAGCCCCATTTCTCTCAATGGAGGGGGTTTCCACGGATTGCGCTACGCTCCATCCGTGGCTACTTTCATTCTGCCCCGCTGGGGCAGGCACTGCAGGACGGTAGTGGTAAACATGCATCGGAAGAGCGGGGCCGATGCTATACTCAGTGTGCGCCTGAGTGCCTGCGGCGACTCCGGAATACCCCGGAAGCGGGCCCTGGCAAATTTTGGAGGAGCACCATCGCACTCGACAAACGTTCGGCAAAGTCCTTTATCCGCATCAACGATAGAATTCGTGCGCGCGAAATCCGCGTCATCGACGAAAACGGCGAACAACTTGGCATTCTGGCGCCTTTTGAGGCGCTGAAGTTAGCCCGCGAGCGGGGCCTCGACCTGGTGGAAGTGTCGCCCAACGCGGCTCCGCCGGTCTGCCGCATCCAGGATTACGGCCGCTTCCTCTACGAGAAAGACAAGAGCGACCGCGCCGCGCGTAAAAAGCAGAAGGTCATTGTCGTCAAGGAAGTCAAGTTCTCCGTGACGGTGGACGATCACGACTACCAGACCAAGAAGAACCAGGCGGTCCGCTTCCTGAACGATGGCGACAAGGTGAAAGCCAGCCTGCGCTTCCGCGGCCGCCAGATGGCCCACCGCGAACTGGGCTACGCCATCATCAACCGGCTCATTCAGGACATTGGCGAGGCCGGGATCGTGGAGTTCATGCCGCGCATGGAAGGCACCATACTGCACGCCATCATTGCGCCGTCAAAGAAGCAGGAACAGGCTGCGCCCAAGCCCAAGCCGCCCGCGCCTCCGCCTCCGGCAGCGCCTCCCGCAGCGCCTCCCGCGGTGCAATAGGGCTCTTTATTGAAGAGAAGGTAAGCAAGGCCGCCTGTTTTGGGCGGCCTTGCTGCTTATGAAGGCCTGATTCCGAGCGGAGTCGATGGGAGGTGCATGGGACTGAAGTCCCATTTCTCTCATTTGATGCGGCTTGCGGCCCGAGTAAACTCGTGCCCTTATTACAAAGCGCATCCAAAACTGGGTCTTTTACCAAACTGTGAAGTCGCACCCTGCTACAAGGCGCGTTCAAAGCAGAGTCTGTCATCGATCTGGGCTCTCTTGCTTTGACCGGCTTGCGCACGACTGAAGTCGTACCCTGAAAAGAAACAGGATGGAATGTGATAGGAACCGATGGCCGGAGGTTGGCCTTTGTCGGAGAAATGAAGACTCCTGGCGGCGAACTGGATTGTGTTTTGGGACAAACACAGCG
>Ga0302198_10000054_pt1 | contig 102023 bp, 85 predicted proteins | sample II_Bog_N2_2_FD_193521 | JGI IMG/M metagenome (GOLD analysis project Ga0302198, IMG submission 193521) | Peat permafrost microbial communities from Stordalen Mire near Abisko, Sweden - II_Bog_N2_2 | ecosystem: Environmental > Terrestrial > Soil > Wetlands > Peat | place: Sweden: Abisko...
CCCTCGATCCTTTCGCGGATATGGGAGCCCTTTTTCACCACAAAGAGCCCTAGCAAGGGGACGGGCCTGGGCTTGTCCACGGTTGCGACCATTATACGCACCCACCACGGTTTTTGTACGCTTCAAACTGAGCAGGGCTGCGGATCCACGTTTCGGATCTATTTACCCGCGGCCGACTCCCCGAATAGGAGCTCGAATAGTCCCTTTTCGGCGCCTGCGCCTCGAGGCGCAGGTGAATTGATACTCCTTGTCGATGACGAACAGCCGATCCTCGAGACAGTTGGCAGCATCCTGACCCAGGGAGGATACCGGGTCATCACCGCTCGAAACGGCGTCCAAGCGAGCGAGATCTTTGGGGCGAAGTGCGACGAGATAGGGCTTGTGATCACGGACCAGGATATGCCCGAACTCGATGGTTTGGGGCTGCTGCGTTTCGTGCAGAAGCTCAAACCCGGTTTCAAGGTACTGGTGATGAGCGGTCTGAGCGGCGGGAACCCTCTTGTTCCGGATGAGGAACTCGCAGCCCCGTTCCTTTCAAAGCCCTTCACCTCGCTAGAGCTGCTGAAGGAGATCGACCGCCTGCTGCACGGCAAATCGGCCACGATCTAGTGGCGAAAAATCATTCGGGATGGCGGTGCTGGGAGTTTAGCCGCCGCTCAGAAGCTCCTAACATAGGTCTCCCCTTGGGCGTCCACGAACGTGAGGTGGTCCGATTCCACTTTCACGAGTTTTAATCCAAGTGACTTATCGATCAGATCGTTAACCTTGTAGACGTGGCCATCGACCAAGGCTTTGCTATCCAGGCCGGCTGCACGGACGCCTGAAATGCGGTACCTGTCGATGATTCCCTGAATCAGATCGTTGTGGCTCTCGGGCGCAGATGCGACGGATGCTGCAGCGGCGGGCGCTGAGATTACGGGCGAAGGGACCTGGCGAGCGGCCGGTAAAGGGTGCAAGACAGGGGCCGAGGCGGGTTTGGTTGCGGCAACGGGAGTCGGGGAGGGTGCGCTCGTCTGCAAGACCTGGGGTAATGCTATCACGGGCGATTGGACCACGACCTTCTGGGGCGACGGGGTTGGGGTGGGGACCGGGGCCATGGTCCCGGTCTTCTGCTCGGACTTGCCCGCCACGAAGACCCCTGTGACCACTGCTGAGACTACAATCAGGCCAAGCGCCGCGGCGCCAATGAGGACCATGGTCTGAGTCCGCATCGGCCCTCCCGACCCCTGGGCATGCCTGTTGCCGCCGCCGGGCATCGGAGCGACGACATCGGCCTGCTCCTCCGCGCGCTGGCGAGCGGCCTTTTTTAGGGCATCGTTAATGAGACTCATCGTCGACCGCTCAATTGGTGAGATTCGCCATGTCCCTGATGGCCCTGCGCGCGTCCCAGAAATTCACCTCGTCGGACTCCCGTATGAATGCCGAGAGCATCGCCTTGTCGCAGAGGTTATTCACCACTCTGGGTATACCTCTGCTCGACTTGTGGATGGCCCGTAGGGCCCATGGAGTAAAAACAGGGCGTCCCGTACCCCCTGCGAGGGTCAGGCGATGCTGGATGTAGTGGATCATGTCCCTCTGCGTGAGGGCGTTCAACTCGTAGTGCACGAGAATGCGCTGTCGGAGCTGCCGCAATTCCTGCCTCGCCAGCACCTCCTTGAGTTCGGGCTGACCCATAAGGACGATTTGAAGGAGCTTCTGCTTGTCTGTCTCGAGGTTCGATAGCAGTCGGATCTGCTCAAGCACTTCAAACGAGAGATTCTGGGCCTCGTCGATGATCAGGACTATATCCCTTCCGCGGTGGATCCTCTCCAGGAGGACACGGTTCATCTGGGAGACCAGGTCGACCTGGCTGCGGGCGAGCTTGGTCTCTCCCAGCTCGCCGAGAATCGCCTTCAGCATCTGGGTTTCCGTAACCCTTGGATTAAGGATCAGGGCCGTATCAAAGTGCTCCGGATCGAGTTCGTTGAGAAAACGGCGGCAAAGGGTCGTCTTCCCACAGCCCACCTCGCCGATCAGCACAATGAAGCCTTTTCGCTCGCGGACCCCAAACTTTAGGTGCTGGAGCGCCTCTTGGTGGGTGGGACTAAGAAAGAGGAATTTCGGATCTGGAGTGATGTTGAACGGCATCTCCTTGAATCCGTAGTAGCTCTGATACATATGCGGCTCCGAGTAAGCCCGGCCCGGCCGCAAAACGCACGCCAAAACCCGCAACGCAGCCGGATGCTCAAAAAGAATTGCGAAGCGATGGTGGGGCGCTGTTTATCAGCGTCAAAGATCCGTGAATTTACGTCGCGTAATTGTAAGCCTATATCTTCTGCTGTTTGCCGGCCTGGGGCTCACCGGTGCGTACCTTTTCATCGACGCGCGCGCCGAGTATGACCGGCTCGAGCAGGTCGAGTCGCTTAACCGCGGCCGCCTTGCCGAGGTGCAGGACCGCCTTCGCAGCCAGGAGAAGGTGCTTGATCGCCTGCGCAATGACCCGGCATTTGTCGACCGAGTGATCCGGAAGAAGCTGGGCTACGCAAAACCCGATGAGTTCATTTTCCGTTTCGAAGATTGAGCCCGTCAAATGACCCACGATCCCAACGCACTTATTGAGGCTTTTCGCCAGGCCGGCCAGGGGCAGGTTTTTGCCTTTTTTGACCGCCTCTCGCCTGCGGCAAAGGCCCAGCTGCTTTTGGAGGCTTCCGAGATCGACCTTTCCGAGGTCGATCGGTTGGTCCGCACGCTTGTCCGCTCGGGAGGGGCGCAATCGGTGGACCTGGAGGGCCTGGCACCGGCGCCCTACGAGCGCCTACCGGCGCACGGGGGCAGTGCGGATTCATGGGCAGCTGCAAGGGTCCGGGGCGAGGCCGCGCTCAGGGCGGGCAAGGTCGCCGCTTTCACGGTGGCCGGAGGTCAGGGAACGCGTCTGGGATACAATGGCCCGAAAGGGACTTTTCCGGTCACGCCCGTCAGGCATCGTCCTCTTTTCCAAGTGTTTGCAGAGAAGATCCTGGCTGCGGGCAGGCGGTACCATAGACCGCTCCACTGGTTCGTCATGACGAGCCACCAGAACCATGACGCCACAGAGGCGTTCTTCTCGGAAAACGGGCATTTTGGGTTGGATAGGTCCCGCGTCCATTTCTTCCGTCAGGGACGGATGCCCGCCGTCGACTTTTCCGGAAAGATTCTGCTGGAAAGCCAGGGCTCGCTCGCCCTTTCGCCGGACGGCCATGGCGGATCGCTTCGTGCGCTCGCCAGGAGCGGGGCCCTGGATCTGATGGCTTCGGAGGGCATAGATACGCTCAGCTATTTCCAGGTCGACAATCCGCTGGTCCGCTGCGTCGACCCCGCCTTCATCGGGTGGCACCTGCTGGGGGGATCCGAGATGTCGAGCAAGACGGTGCCAAAGGCGTACCCGGAGGAGAAACTCGGGCATTTTTGCATTCAAAAAGGAAGGCTGGTGGTGATCGAGTATTCGGATCTTCCTATTGAACTCCAGAGGGAGAGGGATCCCGCGAGCCAAGCCCTGCGGTATGAGGCGGGTAGCATTGCGATCCACGTTATCGATAGGGAATTCATCCGGCGCATGGCCGCCGGCGCCGGAGCTCTTCCGTTCCACAGGGCCGATAAGAAGATAGCGACGGTGGACGCAGAGGGCCGGGAGGTGAAGGCTGCCAAAGCCAACGGCGTCAAATTTGAGCTGTTTGTCTTTGACGCGCTCCCCTCGGCCAAAAATCCGGTCGTCGTTGAGACGGACCGGGCCGACGATTTCTCGCCCGTCAAGAATGCCGAGGGTGTTGACTCTCCAGCCACATGCCGGGCCGACCAGCTGCGCCAGTTTGCGCGTTGGTTCCGGGCCTCGGGCATCGCCCTGCCGACGGACGCCACGGGATTGCCTGATTTCTCCCTAGAGGTTTCCCCGCTCTTCGGCTATGACGAGGCTTCCTTCAAGGAAAGCTGGTCCGGCCTGCTGCCGAAACCTGCGATCGCGGAAGGCCTTTGTCTAGACCCCCTTTGAAATGACACAGTCCGAAAAACTCCAATCAGCGGTCAGCGCGAGCAAGCTCATGCCCGCGGCCGCGGACAATATCACTGCCTATCTCGCCGCCAAATTGCCCCCTTGGGCCCAGTCGAGCATTGGCGAATTGATCGACAACGGGTCCTGGAGCGAGCTTAACGACCGGTTCTACCGCGAGCTCGAGTTTGGAACCGGAGGGATCCGGGGAAGGACGATAGCGACCGTGGCGACTAAGGCCGAGACGGGCACCCCGGGACTATATGGGGTTCCAGAGCACGCGGCCGTGGGGAGCAACATGCTCAACGACTTCACGCTCGCTCGGGCCGTGATCGGGTTATTTCACTACACGAAGGGCTATTTGGAGGGAAACAACGACACGGCGAATCCCCGGCTCGTCATTGCCTACGATGTCCGGTTCTTCTCGAGGCACTTCTGCGAACTGGCGGCCTCGATATGGGCGCGTCTCGGGGGGGAGGCGTTCATCTTCGATGGACCCCGACCGACGCCCCAGCTCAGCTTTTCGGTGCGCCACTTGAAGGCCCATGCCGGCGCCGTCATCACCGCCAGCCACAACCCGCCCCATGATAATGGCTTCAAGGCGTACTTTGTGGACGGCGGGCAGGTGATCCCGCCCCACGACAAGGGAATCGTGGCCAGGGTCGCGTCGGTCCCTCTTGGGGCCATCTCCGCTTACCTGCAAAAGGATCTGAGCCGCGTGACCACGCTCGGCCGCGAGGCGGATGACGCCTACCTCTCCGTCGCGGCCTCGGCTGCCATAGACCATGCCATGCTGAGGAAGTCGCGCCTGCACGTGGTCTACACGAATCTCCACGGTACGGGGGCCATCCATTCGGTTCCGCTCCTGATCCACGCGGGCTGCAACGTGATCGAGGTCACCGAGCAGCTCACGCTCGATCCCAGGTTCCCGACGGTAAAGTCGCCCAACCCCGAGAACGCTGAGGCCCTATCGATCGCCGTGAAGGTCGCGGATTCCAGAAACTGCAATGTCGTGATGGCAACCGATCCCGACTGCGACCGCATGGGCGTGGCCGTCCGGGGGCCATCAGGGAAGATGGAGCTCCTGACGGGCAACCAGATTGGGTCCCTCATTGCCGAGTACAGGCTTCTCAAGTACAAGGAGCTCGGATGGATCCCGAAGGCGGGCTCGCCCAACACGTGCATCATAAAGACCTTTGTCACCACGCAACTCCAGGATGCGATCGGCCGAGGGCACGGCGTGAAGGTGATCGACACCCTAACCGGATTTAAGTGGATCGCCGCGAAGATCGCATTTTACGAGGAGCGCCTCAAGAAGGCGATGGGCCCGGAATGGGACTATGACGCGACGCCATTCCGTGAACGCACCCAGCTGCTTCAGGAGCATAGCACGTTTTACGTGTTCGGCACCGAGGAAAGCTACGGATACCTTCCGAACGACTACGTCAGGGACAAGGACGGCAACGCCGCATGCCTTATGTTTGCGGAACTCTGCGCCTGGGTTGCAGGCCAAGGGATAACGGTGCCGGAATACCTGGACAGGCTCTACCTCAAGTACGGCTTCTACCTGGAGGACACGATCAATATCTATTACGAGGGAGCGAGCGGAAACGCCAAGATCAAGCGCATCCTCGACACCTACAGGTCATCCAGGCCGACGGCCTTCGGCGACGTGAAGGTCACGGGGTTCCAAGACTTTGGAAGGGAGCGGATCTTGGACGCCGACGGAGAGGAGATCCCTAAACAGGACCTCTACGTCGTGACCCTTTCCAATGGCTACCGATTTGCCGCGCGCGGCAGCGGTACCGAACCCAAGATGAAGTTCTACCTCTTCGCCTCCGACAAAGTGGGGGACGCCTCCGGCCTGCCCGCGGTGAAGTCCCGCGTTCGCGAGGAGCTTGGACGCATGAAGAGGCTGATCGAAGCTGACGCCCGCACGCGGGCGGAGGCCTATCCGGGACCTATCGACCATGGCTAACGTACCTGGCCTGAGAAGCCCCTATGCAAAGGTGGGTCGGCTCGTCTATTTGGGCCGGATGCTCGACAAGATCCGCCTTTATGCCGCCGGGAACCTCCCCGGCGACTACCATGCGAACTTGGGAGACACCAATCCGGGCGTGTTCGACGCCCGTTGCTGCAAATTCCTTCAGGTTTCCTTTGAGGAGATCAGGCGGCTCGCGCTCGAGGGCGCCAGCGACGAGGCCATCTTGGATTGGGCGGAGAAGAAGGGCGGCCGCCGCAGCGATGAGGAATGCACGGTCTGGAACTCCTTCCTGATGAAGCGCGGATGGCATGATCCCGCCGCCAACGTCGATTTCCTCAAGAAGCGGCTCAAGGAAGCGGGGCTCGAAGGGAAGTCGATAGAGACCTACTTCGACTATATCGACTTCGACGAGGGACGGGACCCCATTTCGGCCAAGGCCTGGGAGGCCGTCTTTTAGAGGAGCAGGAGGGCGGGCTTCTCCAGGAGGTCCCGAAGCGCGGCGAGGTAGGTGGCGCCCACGGCACCGTCGACCACGCGGTGATCCGCCGATAGGGTGAGCGTCATGCGCTGGCCGATGACGATCTGATCGCCCTTGACGACCGGCTTCCGGACGGTCGTGCCGACGGCAAGGATGGCCGCATTCGGGGGGTTGATGATGGCGCAGAACCTGTCGATTCCCATCATTCCAAGGTTCGAGACGCAGAACGTCCCGCCCGTGAATTCAGCGGGGGTCAGCTTCTTGTCCTTCGCCCGCTTGCCGAGCGCCTTTGCCTCGGTGCTGATCGCGAAGAGGGTCTTGAGGTGGGCATCGCGGATCACGGGCGTGATGAGTCCGTCCTCGATTGCCACCGCGAAAGAGACATGCGCGGCCGGGTGCTGCCTGACCGCAGTGCCCTCCCAAGAGCAGTTGACCGCCGGCACGCGGCGAAGGGCCTCGGCCGAGGCCTTGAGCACGAAATCGTTCACCGAGAGTTTCACGCCGTCCTTCTCTAGCGCCGCGTTCAGCTGGGCACGGAGTTCAAGGAGCGGGCCCGCGTCGACCTCGATATCCAGATAGAAATGCGGGATCTGTGTCTTAGACTCCACCAGGCGGCGCGCGATCGTGCCCCTCATGTTCGAGACCGGCACGAGCTTGTCGTCCTGTATGGGGCCCTTGGAACTTAGCGTGGAGGAGGTTAAGGACGGGCTCGGGGCTCCCTTTGCGGGTCCGGCGAGCACATCGACCCTGAGGATGCGCCCGCCGGGTCCGCTGCCCTTAAGGGTCGTGAGGTTTACGCCCTTCTCGGCTGCCAGCTTGCGGGCCAAGGGCGAGACCTTGATCCTTCCGGAGGACAGAGCAACAGGTTCGGGTAAGGCTGCGGGCGCCACAGGCGCAGGTGCCGGCGTGGCAACGGCTACCGGAGCCACAGCCGGCTGGGCCTCGGGAAGGGCCGCCGCCGACTTCGGGGTCGGCGCATCGACCTTCTCGCCCGGCTTCCCGATGGCGCAGAGGGCTGCGCCCAGCGGGACCTGCGAGCCGGCCTTCACGAAGATGGCCAGGAGCGTGCCGTCGAAGAAGCTCTCGAGCTCCATCGTGGCCTTGTCGGTTTCCACCTCGGCGAGCATGTCGCCGGATTTGACGGGATCGCCCTCTTTCTTGAGCCATTTGATGAGCGTACCCACCGTCATGGTGTCGCTCAGTTTCGGCATTTCGATGATGTTGGCCATGGGAGCGTTTCTCAGCGGTTATTCCAAGGCTTCTAAGGCGGCCTTAAGTATCCTTTGGACGTTGGGCAGTTGCTCCACCTCGACGGGAGGGCTGTAGATCGAAGGGGAGTCGATGGTGGAGAGCCTGGCGATCGGGGCATCGAGTTCGTCGAAGACTTCGCTCTGGATCATGTACGCAAGCTGGGCTCCGACGCCGCAAAAGGGCTTCTGCTCCTCAACGACGAGGACCCGGTGCGTCTTCCTGACGGAGGCTAGGACCGTCTCGATGTCCAGAGGCCGGATGGATCGAAGGTCGATCACCTCTACGGATTTGTTGTGCTCCTGCTGGAGGGTATTGGCCACCGCGAGAGACAGGATGACCGCGCGGCCGTAGCTGACTATGGTCAAGTCGGTGCCCTCGCGCTTGACGTCCGCCTTTCCAAGGGGGACCAGGTAGTCGTCCTCCGGAACCTCGCCCTTGTCGCCGTAGAGCATCGTGTTCTCGAGGAACATGACGGGGTCGTTGTCGCGAATCGCCGATTTTAGCAGGCCCTTCGCGTCATAAGGCGTAGCCGGGACGACAACCTTGATGCCAGGGTGGTTTGCCAGGACGTTCTCTGGGGTGTGGGAATGGGTGGCGCCCACGTTTGTCCCGCCGTTGGCCGGACCACGGATCACGATCGGGCAATTGATCTGCCCGCCGGACATGTAGCGGACGTTGGCTGCGTTGTTGAGGATCTGGTCGAACGCGACCGAGTAGAAGGACCAGAACATCAGCTCGATCACGGGTCGCACACCGAGCATGGAGGCGCCGATTCCCATGCCGATGAAGCCGGCCTCGCTGATCGGCGTGTCGACGATGCGTTTTGGGCCGAACTTGGCCAGAAGCCCTTCGGTGACCTTGTAGGCGCCGTGGAACTGGCCGACTTCCTCGCCCAGGACAACAACGTTGGGATCCCGGGTGAGCTCCTCGGCCAGCGCCTGGCGGATGGCCTCGCGATATTGGATTACAGGCATCGCTTAATTGAAGAATAGCCGGCCGCCGGACTTGCGCTCGGATGGGTTGTCAGCCTCCCAGTAGACGTCCTTTTGAAGGTCGTCGGCTGTGGGATAGGGGCTCGCCTCCGCGAAATCGGCTGAAACGTCCGCCTCGGCCCTGGCTTCGCTGTCGATCTTTTCAACGAGCGCGGCGTCCAACACCTTCTCGGCTAGGAGGATTGCCTGGAAGACCTGGATCGGGTCCTTCGTCTTGCGGTATTCCTCAATCTCGGATTTGGCTCGGTAGGTGTTGTCCGGGTCGGCCACGGAGTGGCCCCGGTAACGGTACGTGCGGATCTCGACCACAGCCGGCTTGCAGTTCGTGCGGGCTTCCTCGAGGTAGCGCGCCATGAAGGCTCGAACCTCGTAAAGATCGTGGCCTTCGCAAACACCCCATGACATGCCGTAGGCCTCGGCGCGGCGCGCCAAATCACCTGCCGATGAGCGCGCCTGGCTCGTGCCCATGGAATAGCCGTTGTTCTCGATCACGAAGATGACCGGCAGGTCCCAGAGAGCAGCGAGATTGTACGACTCGTGGACGGCACCCTGGTTCACGGCGCCGTCCCCCATGAAGGTCATGCAAGCGCCTTTCAACCCCTTGTACTTGAGGCCATAGGCCAGACCGACGCCCAGCGGCACTTGGCCACCCACAATTCCATGGCCGCCCCAATAGTTGCGGGAAGGATCAAAGAAATGCATTGAGCCGCCTTTTCCCTTGGAACAGCCAGTCACTTTTCCGTAAAGTTCTGCCATCAGGGGATTTAGTTCCATCCCCACCGCGATTGCATGACCGTGGTCCCTATAGGCCGTAATCACATGGTTGTCCTTGCCCATGAGGGAGCAACATCCCACAGCCACAGCTTCCTGGCCGATGTAAAGATGGAGGAAGCCGCCGATCTTTTTTGCCTGGTAGGAACGCAGGCTTCGCTCTTCGAACCTCCTGATACGCACCATCAAGCGATAGAGATCGATCTTCTGGGCGGCTGAAAGGGATGCGTTGACAGGGGCAGCCGCATGACCGGATTTCGCGGTCAGGGACGGGCTCCGGTCTTCTGCTATGGCGCTGGATTTCTTGCTCACAGTGAGTGGAAAGGGTCAGCTTCCAACCGGATACGTCGGAAATCAAGCGCGGTTTTCAAATCGGTTGGGGTGTGATTTCCTCAATTTCGACCCGAACCGGCCTCCCGGGCTGGCAGTCGGCTTTTAGGGACACGAAACGGTCGCGGTATCGGTCATAGGTGGGCCAAAGCGCTGTCTTGTCGGTCTCGGGTATCTCTAGATTGTCCACTGACTTGCGACTGAAGAACCCGAAACGCCCTTCGGAGATGTCGGGGGGAAGCCCCGGAAGCGGCTTCGTGCAGCGAAAAAGAAACATGAGCCAGTGCGACTGGCCCTCATAGGCCTTCTCAGCAATCACGGAAAACAAGTGGAGGTCCGACGTGGCGACCTCAAACCCGGTCTCCTCGCGCGTCTCCCGGACAGCGCACTCAAAGGGCGATTCCCCCGTAGCCATCTCCAATTTCCCGCCAATGGGGCTCCAGGCTCCCTTGTTGGGCGCCTTAGCCCGCAGGAGAAGCAAATGTTCGCCGGCTCTGTTCTCGAGGAAGACCAGGACTGCAATCTTGTAGGGCAGTGGGGCATCCTTAACTCCCGAACCCGCGCCCCCGTTTGCGGCCTGCTTATTCGTTGGTTCTTGGGTGTTTGGTTTCACGTCGGGATTGCGGCCTTCACCCCTTTGTTCACAGGACCCCATATGGGGGTCAACGTTTACCTCGCATTTCCCGTGCCCGGACCGCTGGGAAATCGATTTTAAATCCGGTAGGCTTGAGTTCGTGGAGCGCTTCCCGTTCCCCCGCGTCCTCAATGTGCCGGGGGGATCCCTGTTCTCCTGAGCGCGCTGCAACCGCTCAATTTGGTTCCACTCTAGGCAAATGTGCCCGAGACTGTGTCGGCGCCATGGCCCCTGGGAATCAAAGCTGCAAGACACCCGGGCAGAACCCGATGCCGTGGACGCTACGCCTAAGCGCAGTCCTGGCGGCCATTCTATTCGTAGCATGGTGCGTGCTCATGTGGCCCCAATGGACCAGGGAGCCGAATCTGATGCACGGGCTCCTTATGCCCGTGGTGTTTGCCGCACTCATCTACGAAGGCGCGAAGTCGGGTTCTGATTCCTTCCTGCCGGATACCGCCGGAATGGATATCCTGCAGTCCTTTGTCGCGTTCATTGGCCTCTCAGCCGCCACGGCGGGTTCATTCTATGGGGATGCCATGGGCTGGGACCACGCCCTTGCCTCCTTCTTGCTGAGCGCCGCGCTGGTGGCCCTCCTGCTCTCGCTGTTAATGGCGTTTAGCCGCAGAGGCACGCACATCATAGCATTCGGGTGGCCTTGCATCGCGGCCCTGCTGCTCTGCCTTCTCTGCGCTCCCGTGCCCCCGGGCACGTCGGCCCGATTAACGTCGTTTCTGCAGCTTGGCGTGACCGAAGCCGTCCTTCGGATCCTGAATGCAGTGGGCGTCCCCGCGTTCAGGACGGGCAACGTCATCGAACTTGCGCACGCGCGGGTGGGCGTTGATGAGGCCTGCAGCGGTCTCCGAAGCCTTGTCTCCTGCATGTTTGCCGCGGTGTTCATTTCAGCCGCATGGGTGCGCGTGCCGCTTGTGAGAGTCCTCGTGGTGCTCCTGGCCGCGCCCCTCGCCATCGGGATGAACCTCGTCCGCTCGTTTGCGCTCGCCTATGCCGCCGAACGCGGACTGCACATAGAGGGCTCCGTGCACGGTTTTGCCGGAATGGCGATTCTAGTGCTCACGTCCCTTATTCTTGTGCTGGTAGGCGTTGCGTTTGGTTCCGAGGGGAGGCCGGCCCCGCCTCACACCGAGGTGGCGCCCTCGCGACCGCGCCGGGCGCCCGGATGGATTGCCTTAGCCGCCGTTCTTTTTGCCACAGGGATGATGGGCTCATGGTTCCTTAGGCCCATTGAGAGGGCGTCGCCGGTCGGCCGGTCGCCCGACCTTGCGTCGATCATTCCGGACAAAATTCCAGGATGGGAGGTGTCAAAACCGGAGGACCTCAGGCAATTTGCCCAGGAACTGCGCACAGGTTGCCTGATGCAAAGGTCGTACAGCCGACTGACCGCATCGGGCCGCGAGGAGGTCACCCTCTACGTGGCCTATTGGAGGCCTGGGCAGGCGTCGGTGACCTTTGTGTCATCGCACACTCCCGATATGTGCTGGCCGGGATTGGGCTGGGCGATGGTGCCTGGAAGAACCTTAACCACGGATTTGCGCGTCGCCCGTCATGCTCTTCCTCCCGTTCAGGCCCGCTCTTTTGAGCGTTCGGCCGAGGCGTTAAATGTTTGGTACTGGCACCTCTACGGCGGCCGAGTGGTCAAGGATTTCGACACCCACTCGCCTCTGCTCGTGCTGTCACAAGTCGTGGAAAATGGTGCGCGCGACAACCGCGGCCAGATATTTGTGAGAATCTCCGCCAATGCCGAATGGTCTCAGATTGACGATGGCGCGCTGCTCTCGACCTTTTTTGGAGGACTTCGCCAATGGGGGTTTTGACCCCATACGGATGCGGCCTCTTTCATTTGCGGAAGATAGGGTAGACGAATAGGTTGGGCCTATGAGGGGATGGTTCGGCGACCTCGGCCGGCTTTCATGGGGACTGTTTTATTGGAATCTGCAAAAATCGCTTTTTCGAGCCCGCGGTGCGTCCGGCGAGGCCCCCTGTCAGTCCCCAAGCGATTCGGGGATCGCGGGCCTGACCGGCTGCGACGCATGCCTTGGATGGACCGACAAGAGCCGGTTCCGACGCCTTTGCCCGCTGCTTGAACCGGCGACTGGCACACGGCATATTTGCTCGGTCGCGGCGGAGGGCGTTAGGCCGTTCTGGGGGAGAGCCTTCGCTTTTTACGGGGGCTCGCTTTTTGCCGTCGCCCTGGTGGCCCTGGTCGGCGTCTTCTCGGCCTACAGGGTCATAGGATACCGGGTTCCCCTCTATGTCCTTGCATGGCCTCCGGCATGGCACCGGGTCCAGCAGGCGCGCGCGGATTACTACTACCGGATGGCGCTTCGCTCCTATGCCGCGGGCGATGTGCGCAAATGCTTTCTCGCTCTTGGCCAGGTCTACACTCTCGACCCGGATAATATCAATGGCGCCCGGCTCCTGGCGCAATTCGCACAGATCGCCAATCCCGACTATTCGGACGCGATCTATTCGCGCCTCCTGCTCCTATCCCGAGGGGACCGCGATGAGACGGCCCACGCGTGGTTCCGTGCGCTCCTTGCGCGCGGTGACCTGGCCGCCGTGTCCGGGCTTTCGGCCAAGATGCTTAGGGAAGGGGCAGACCACGGGCCCGCGTGGGCGCAGGGCCTCTTGTTCGCGGAAGATTTGACCGCAGATACCCGGACCGTGGACGGCTTGCTATTGGCCCCGGGCAAGATCCCCACCGAGGCTCGCTCCGTGCTCTCGCTTGCTCAGTCAATCCGGACGGGATCGAAGGCTGACAGGAGCAACCTGGTTGAGATATCTTTGGGCAACGCAACCACCCCCTTCGAAATCTACTTTTCGCTCAACCAGATGACCGAGATAGGAAGAGCGGCCGATGTCGTCACGTTCCTGCAGGGACCCGAAGGCGCAGCGCTCTCTGCCTACGACCGAAGTTCGCTCGAGCTCGACGCATATTCGTCCCTGGGTTGGCACGTCCTTGAAGCGCAGGAAGTGGGGTTTCTTTTAGACCAGGGCGCCTCTCCCTCCATAGTCACCCTGTTGTCGGCACATCTTGTCCGCTACCCGAACGCCGACACGGCGGAATATGTCTTCAAGCGGCTCGATAAGAAACCTATGCCCGACACGGCCGCCAACTCTGGGGCGCATATAGCGCTCCTCTGCATGGCTGGCGTGAACGGCCTGAATCGGCGCATGCACGAGGAGTCCGAAATCCTGGGCAGGATCGTCGGCGGCGATTTCGCGGCTTCGGGCCTCCTCTTTGAATTCTTCGAAAGCACTTCGCCCAGCAAGAACCCCGCAATATTCTTACCTGCGCTCGCTCAACTCCCGCTCGAGGTGGTTTACGCCCTGACCGCACGCTACCATGCCGCGGCGCTGCAGGCTACGAGCCTTGCGGTGCCGGCAAATCCACCAGGCGGCAACCACCGAACCCACGCATATGAGGCCATAGAAGGAGGGCTCGGGGGTCGGGGCGATCTTTCCCGTGCTCGAAGTCCATCCCGCAGTTTGGTTTCCCGGTTGGAACACGATTGAGGCTAGGCTCGATGAGCCAGGGTTTACATTGGCGTAGAAACTATCCACCGACTGGTTCCAGTTCTCGACTGTGAGGGTAGCCTTGCCGGTCAGGGTGAGCGAGGCGATGGACAGGGTGGAGCTGCTCCCATTGCCGAAATCGATGACCGAGTTGCCCGTAACCGTCAGGGAATTGATGCTCTGTGAGGTGCCGTTCAACGTCAGCGTGCCGCCTGCGCCGAGCGTCAGGTTTGTCCAAGCAGTCAGCTGGTTGTTACCGGCGAAACTTAAATTCCCGGAACCCGACACGCTGACGCTAGACCCGAGTGCGTTTCCTGACGACTTGCCCAGGACCACGGTTCCGCCGGTGATGTACGAAGTGCCGCTGATATTGTTTGAAGCGGTTCCAGCCAAGATTGTCGTGCCGGATCCCGATATTGATAGATTCCCGGTCGTATTGATGGCCGAGTAGATCACCTGCGTGCCTATTCCGGTGATCGAGACGCTGGAGGCGTTGATCTGCGCACCGGATAAGATGGTGCTTCCCGACCCGGAAATCGTGAGGATTCCGGATCCTAGGTTCAGCGTGCTTGCGGCCGTAACCGAGCCGCTGCCGGCAATGGTGAGCCCTCCGCCCGCGTTCACCATGCTGCCGTTGAAAGAAACGTTCCCTGGTCCGGTTACGGTCAGCGGGCTGGACCCCGAGGCGGTGACGGTTCCATTGAACACCGTTGGTCCCGTCGACGAAACCGCGACCGTGGCGCCTGCGTTTAGGGCCCCATTGAAGGTCGTCGCGCCGTTGCTGACCAAGACATTTCCGGAGGTTGAGGCGGCGGCTCCGAAGGTGGTTGTCCCCGTGTTTGTGACCGTGATGGAGGAGGAGCCGGTCGAGCCTTGGTTGAAATTCACCGTGCCGTGGCCACCCGCCGTGACCGGGCCGCTCAACGTCTCGGTCTGCAAGTTCACGACACCCGAGGAATTCGTCGTGAGGCTCCCGTTGCCTCCGACCTGTCCGGTCAATGTCGTGTTGCCCGCACCGGCCACGGTCAGTCCAAAGCTCTCGGTCGATATCGGGCTGCCCAGAGTAAGCGTGCCGCTCGCGCTCGAAATTGTCGCGGCGCCCGTTAGGCTGATCTGGTCATTGAGGGTATTGTTTCCTGAGACATTCTGGATCGCTCCCGCACCGGCCACGCCCGACCCGGCTATCGTAAGCCCGCTTTCATTGACGGAGACGTTGTTCTGAAAGGCCAAGGTTGCGCCCGATATCACCGTCGCAAACGCCCCGGATCCGAGAGCTGTGTTGCTCGTGGCCAGCACGGTGCCGGCGTTTACCGTCAGAGAATTCGAAAAGGAGTTGTTGCCGGAGAGCGTCAGGGTTCCCGCTCCGTTCTTATAGATGTAGGCTGAGCTATTGCCTCCACTGATTGCCCCAGATATCGCCGTGTTATTTGGGCCGTCAATAGTCAGGTCATTACCGTTTGTAGCGATGGGCCCCGAGAAGTTGAGGTTGCCGCTATCGGCCAGCCAGGTTTGGTCGCTGGCTATCACCACAGCGCTCGAAACCGATTGTGTGCTACTGCTGCTGTTGGTGAATCCGCCGTAGATGGTCAGCGTCTTCCCTTCGGCGCTCGCCAGGGTAAATGACGAGGTACTGCTGCTAAAGGTGATCGTTCCTACCGACCAATTCTGGTTTATATCCGGCACAAGGTTCGTGCTTCCGCTGAACGTGATAGTCGATGTTGTAGAGTTGATGGCCGGCACGTTGCCCGAATGCCAATTTGCGGCCGTGGACCACAACTCATTGGCCCCTCCTCCGTTCCAAAGCATTTGGGCGCCAATCGACCCAGGGAATGCTGCGAGCGCCAAAGCTCTAAGCACTAGGAGGGCCAACCTAAGGGAAAAGCGTACATTCATATGCGTCCTTGACGTAATGTACACGGCCGCGGCAAAAGCGCAAATAGCGGTCAAATCGCCACTTAATTCGATGCAAGCCCCCGACACATTGCGAAAATCGGCACTCAGGGCCGGGGATGGAGTGGCGCATGGTGTCTCCGGAATCCCCGGGCCAATCCGTAGGCTTTGTGGCGTAACGTTAAACGACTCCGGAGACGGTTGGGCTACCTTGGGAAACCTTGTGGCCCATGGGTCGCAACGGCGACACCGCTAGCGGAACGCACCTGTTGCGCCTCGTCGGGCGTGCCTTGGGTGACGCCCCGTGCTCCACGCCGGATCAGAGGATCAGGTCGGGCGGGACGTTGGCGAGCGATTCCTCCACCGTCGTAAGGCCCATCTTCACCTTGAGCATCGAGTCTTGGTGCAAGGTCTTCATGCCTGTGGCCATCGCGATTCTCTTCAATTCGGCAACCTCGAGTTCCTTGTTGATTCCCTCGGTAAGCTTCTCGTTGTTGACCATCAGCTCGTGGATGCCCACGCGACCCTTGTACCCGAGGCCATTGCACACGGGGCAGCCCTGGGGGTTCGCTTTGAAGATCTGGCCGCTCCAGCCGATCGCCTTCTCCAATATCTGCTTTTCGCGCCCCTCGGGCTCGTAGGGCATCTTGCAGTTCTTGCAGACCCTGCGCAGAAGGCGCTGCGCGCAGACGCAGACCAGCGAGGCCGAGATGTTGAAGGGCTCGATCCCCATCTCCGAGAGGCGCGTTACGGTCGAAGGTGCGTCGTTGGTGTGGAGGGTGGAGACAAGAAGGTGGCCCGTGAGTGCGGCCTCGGATGCGATGCCGGCCGTCTCCTCGTCTCGGATCTCGCCCACGAGGATCACATCGGGGTCCATACGAAGGTAGCAGCGAAGCGCCCGTGCAAACGTGAGGCCGATCTGCCGATTCATCTGCATCTGGTTGAGGCCCGGAAGCGTGTACTCGATTGGGTCCTCCGCCGTCTGGATGTTCATGTCCGGCGTGTTCACCTCGGCAAGGGCGCTGTAAAGGGTCATTGACTTGCCCGATCCGGTCGGGCCGCAGTGCAGGATCATCCCGTAGGGCTGGCGGATGCACTCGCGGTATCGCGCCAGGTTCTCCTCGGAGAATCCGAGCGCAGGGAGCGGCAGCGTGGATTTCTGCTTGTCGAGGATACGCATGACCACCTTCTCGCCGAAGTTCATCGGGCCGGTCGCCACGCGAAGGTCGATGTCGATGTTCTTCTTGGTGTACTTCTTAAAGACGATGCGTCCGTCCTGCGGCAGGCGCCTCTCCGATATATCAAGGTTGCACATGATCTTCAGCCGCGTGACCAACGCGGTTGAGACCTGCTTGGGCAGGCGAAGTTTCTCCTGGCAAAGTCCGTCGATCCGGTACCGGACCAGAAGATCCTTTTCCATCGGCTCGATATGGATGTCCGAAGCCCCGGAGATATAGGCGTCCTCTATGATGCGGTTGGCCAGCTGGATGATGGGGGCCGAGTCCTCGCTCTCCAGGTCAACCGCCTTGTGCTCGCCGCCCTCCGCGTCGATCTCGTAGGCGTCGCTGATCACCTTGGTTACCGATCCGATGTCGACATCGTCGTTCGATGACGCCTTGGAGTCCTTGAAGAACTTCTTCACCAGGGACTCGAACAAGGTCGCCGAGACGACCTTCACCTCGTCGATGCTCAGCTCGGTCGCCTGGGCGAAAGCCTCCCGCTTCGCGTAGTCGAGCGGGTTTATCATCACGACAGCCACCGAACCCGGGCCGAGGCTCTTGTGGGGGAAGATGCCCTCCCTTCGAATGATCGCGTCTCCCGTGGTCTCAACCAGCTTCTCGTCGATCTCCAGGTCCTCAATCTTCGTGACGAGAGGCAGGTCGGTCAGCCTGGAAACAAATCTCGCGGTGTCGTCGGGCCCGAGCTGGAACTTCGGGTCGATCATCCGGTGGATCAGTGCGGAGGAGTACTCTGCCACCTCGTTCAGGAGCTTAAGGTCGGCGTCCGTAAACTCGCCGTTTGTTCCGGCTGAGAACTCCTTGTTGAGGGTCTGGATCGCGCCGAGCGTGATTGAGGTCTTCAGCGGGACCGTGAGCATCGACCGGACTTCAAACCCGGTCGTCTTCGCCATGGTCGTCATCATGGGCGCCTGGGTCTCCGTGTTCCGGTAAAACACCGGTTCGCCCGTCTGAATCACTTTCCCGACAATGCCCGTTCCGATCGGCACCTTCAGCTGAAGCAGCTTCGCCTCCATCTCCTTGAATTTCGCCTCCTTTTTGGGGTCGTCGCTCCAGAGAGAGGGGGAGTAATAGATCTGCTTAAAGGCGATGTCATTGCCCTCGACCATGTACAGCGTCATCGACTGGGCCTGGAGCGCCTCGACCACCTTGGATGCAGTCAGCTCGATCACCGAAGCCACGTCCTCCTTGCTAGGAGCGGGCTTTGAGATGATCTTTATCAGCAGGGAGCGCCTTAAAGCGCTCGCGATAGACGGGGCTGCCATACTCTTTGTGGATAACGGAATTGCCATCGCAGGGGGCAACCCGCAACGAGAAACGGTCCCAGCCCCTCAATAAGACGCCCATTTCCCTTGCCTAGCCCGACTCTTGAGAAAAATCTCCCCATCCATGGCCGAAACAGAGAGACACCCGTTTCTGCAGGGGCTGAGCAAGCATCGCGGAGCGCCGCCGACTGTTGTCGTGATTTTTGGGGCCTCCGGCGACCTGACGGCTCGAAAGCTGATCCCAGCCATCTACAACCTGAGCTTCGACAACCTTCTGCCGGCCGACTTCCACCTGATTGGCTACGGCCGAAAACCGATTCCAGACGAAGAGTTTCGGTCGATCGCATCGGTTGCGATCAAGGACTATTCGCGGCGCGAGCTCGATACGGAGGTTTGGGGCAGGGTGGCTGCAAACACGAGCTACGTGTCCGGAGGATACGACGAGAAGGCAGGGTTTGACCGACTTGCCGAGAAGATCCGCCAGATCGAGGCGTCGATTGGCAGTGAAGCGCAGTCCCTGTTCTACATTTCCACGCCGCCTTCGGTCTTCGGTCCCATCATCCAGAACCTAGGGACAAGTGGGCTCGGCTCGCGGTACCTTGGCAAGCCGCACAAATCTAAGGTCATCATCGAGAAGCCATTCGGGCGCGACTTGGATTCGGCGCGAGCCCTCAACGCGGAGCTGCGGTCGGTCTTTGAGGAGAACCAGGTGTATCGGATCGACCACTACCTGGGCAAGGAGACGGTCCAGGATCTCCTGGTGCAAAGATTTGCCAATTCGATCTTCGAGCCGCTCTGGAACCGAAATTTCATAGACAACGTGCAAATTACGGTGGCCGAGGACCAGGGAGTTGGAACCCGTGCGGGATACTATGAGCAGAGCGGGTGCCTCAGGGACATGATCCAGAACCACACGACCCAGCTCCTGGCGCTCACAGCCATGGAGCCGCCAGGCTCGTTTGATGCGGAGGCCTTACGCGACGAAAAGGTGAAGGTCTTGAAGGCGATCGAACCCATCGGGCTGGGTCCGGATGGCGACGCGTGCCGCGCCCAGTACGCAGCTGGGATGACCGCGGGAAAGAACGTTCCAGGCTACCTCCAGGAGGCTGGAATCGCCCCGAATTCGACCACCGAGACCTACGCGGCCATCCGGCTCTCGATCAACAACTGGCGGTGGCAGGGGGTTCCTTTCTACCTGCGCTCAGGCAAGAGACTTGCGCGGCGCGTCTCCGAGATCGCCGTGCAGTTCAAGAAGCCGCCTGGGACGATCTTCCCCCAGAAAGAGGGGTTCAACCTAGCCGCCAACATCCTCTCGTTCCAGATCCAGCCGGACGAGGGCCTCAGCCTGATATTGAACGCCAAGATCCCCGGGCTCGAGACACGCACCCAGCCCGTGAAGATGAGTTTCCGCTATGCGACGACCTTCGGCTCCAACACACCCGAGGCTTACGAGAGGCTGGTCCTGGACGCAATGATAGGGGACGGGACGCTCTTCATCCGGGGCGACGAGGCGGAGACATCCTGGAAACTCTACACACCGGTTCTCAATTTCTGGCAGTCTGAGGGTCAAAATGGCATGGGCAGCTATGATGCGGGCTCGTGGGGTCCGCCTTGCGCCGACGAGCTTCTCGCGCTGCATGGGCATACCTGGCGCAAGCCCTGAAGTGTCGGACACACGGGCTATGCCGGAAATCTTTGACGCGCTTCCTGGGATCGAGGTTCCCGTGGGGTCGATTCCCGACGGGCTATCGAAGATGTGGGAGCAAACTGCATCCGATGGGAAACCGGCCCCTGAGGGGGAGTTCGCGATGGCGATTCAGGTCAACCTGGTCCTGCACCTGGGTTTCAAGACGGATGCCGAAGACGCCGTCCGCCAGTTCGACACGGCCGTCAAGTTCTCACGGTGTTACCCGAGCAGGGTCGTGGTTCTATGTCCGATCGCCGACGATTCAACCCCCTCAGAGATCCGGGCGAAGGTTTACGGCGAATGCTCAATTGGCAAATCTCGCGACGACACGCGCTGCTGCGAGTTTGTGATGCTGAGCTACCCTCGCTACGCACGCACCCACCTTGAGAACCAGGTCTCCATCTGCCTGTCGACGGACCTCCCCATCTACTACTGGGTCCACAAGTTCAGCGATCCGTCCAAGCTCGCCGACTACCGCTACCTGCTCACTGCGGCCAAAAGGGTATTGATCGACAGCGCCTCGTCAGCTCTGGACGGGGTTGAATACCAGTGGCCCGTGCCCGGGATCGTGCGCGACTTGGCCTTCGCCAGGCTCCTGCCCGCGCGCCGCTCGATCGGGCAGTTCCTCGGCCGCTACCCGGTCGAGGTCCTTGCCCGGGGCCTGAAGTCGATAAGGCTGTCCCACGGGGTGGCGGTGGCCGCGGAGGCCCGGGTCCTTCTTGCGTGGCTTAATGAGCGCGTTGCCGCATGCGGGGCCTCGAAGGAGGCCGTTGACATCGCCCAGCCGGATGGGATCGGTGCGAGGGCCTTCGACCTGTCCTTCTCGTACGAAGACTCGCGGTTCTTCTCGTGGAAGGCGGACCTGGACTCGGCTCACGCATTCTTCGACGCGGACTTTGGGTCCGGCCGCAACTCGATGACGACATCGATTTCGCTGCTTTCCCCGGAGGGCGCGCTCAGCGAGGCGATGTTCTTCTGAGCTCAGTCGATGCGCAGAAGCGTGTAGCTGCGCTTGCCCTTGCGAAGGAGCAGGTACTTGCCGAAAAGCAGGTCGCCGAGCGCGACCGAGCGGGAGGCTTCGTTCACGCGGAGGTTATTCACGTAGATGCCACCTCCCTCGATGTCCTTGCGTGCCTGGCCCCGGGACGGACAAAGGCCCGACTGAACGAGCAGGTCGATCAGGGGGGTCCCGGCGCCTTCGACCTTTGCCTTCGCAAGCGGCTTGGTGGGGATCTCTCCAGCGACGTCGCCAAAAAGCTGCTCTGTGATGCCGTCCAGGCCCCCGCCAAACATGATCTCGCTTGCCCGGATGGCGTCATCGCAAGCCGTCTTCCCGTGCACGAGGGTGGTCGCCTCACGGGCAAGTGCCTTGTGGGCCTCCCGGGCGGCAGGGTTGGCGAGGTGTTTTGCGTCTAGCTCCTCGATCTGGGCGGGCAAGAGCAGCGTGAACTTCCTTAGGTACGCCGCGACCATGCTGTCCTCGGTGTTGATGAAGAATTGGTAGAACCGGTAGGGGCTCGTCTTCTTTGGGTCGAGCCAGACGGCGCCGTCCTCGGTCTTGCCGAACTTGGTTCCATCGGCCTTCGTGATCAGCGGGAAGGTCAGGCCCCATGACGTCAGCCCCAGCTTCTTTCTTATCAGGTCAGTGCCGGCCGTGATGTTGCCCCACTGGTCGGATCCCCCGATCTGGAGTTCGCAGTTGTGGGTCCTTCGCAGATGGTAGAAATCATGCGCCTGGAGGAGCATGTAGCTGAACTCGGTATAGCTAATCCCCGACTCGCCCTCCATCCGCGAGCGCACACTATCCTTCGCTACCATCATATTGACAGAGAAGTATTTGCCAATATCACGAAGGAAATCAAGATAGCCGATGCCCGCCGTCCACGAGGCATTGTCGACCATGCGTGCCGGGTTAACCTTGGAGTCGAAATCAAGGATCCTAGAGAGCTGGCCCTTGATACTTGCCAGGTTCTGATCCAGTTGCTCCCGGGAAAGTAGGTTGCGCTCGGCGGACTTGCCGGACGGATCGCCGATCATGCCCGTGGCGCCCCCCGCAAGGGCTATGGGGTTATGCCCGTTCAGCTGGAAGCGACGGAGCATCAACTGGCCTACCAGTGATCCGACATGCAGGGAATCCCCCGTGGGGTCGAAGCCGCAGTACAGCGTGGCGGGGCCGGCGGACAGGCGCTGGTTGAGCGCGTCTAGGTCGGTGCAATCGGCCATCAGTCCGCGCCATTTGAGCTCTTCGATGATCTTCATGGGGCCCCTCAAAAAGCCCCCACCAGGCCCCGGCCGCAAGGGATTTTGTGCCGGTCCTGCAAGAGTTTGGAAAAAACGATTTGCGGAGTAGGGGGCCCTTCACCAACTTGTCACTTCCTACAGGTCGCTCCCATCTGGCGCGAACCGCCACTGCAGTCCCTCAGAAAAACCAATCCATACCATGCCAATCTCAATAGGTACCAAGGCCCCGGACTTCACTCTCAAGACATCAGTGGCAGACGGACTCAAGGACGTCACGCTGAGTGCCAACTTCGGCAAGAAAAAGACCCTCATCCTGTTTTTCCCTCTGGCGTTCACAGGGGTGTGCACGCAGGAGATGTGCGATGTTACGGGCGGGCTAGGCGAGTATACCGGCCTGGATGTCGAGGTGTACGGGATCAGTGTCGACAGCCCATTTGCCCAGGCTGCGTGGGCCAAGCAGAACAAGATCGGCGTCACGCTCCTCAGCGACCTGAACAAGAAGGTGGCAGCCGCATACGGCGTCATATTCCCAGGGCTGGCGGGGATCGGGGACACAAGCGCAAGGGCGGCTTTTGTCATCGGCACGGATGGGGTCGTCAAGTACGCCGAGCAGACTGCCACGCCCAAGGATCTTCCGAATTTCGCAGCCATCAAGGCCGCCATCGCGAAATAACCCGGAACCCAGCTCGATGAGCCAGCCCCACGATCCCTTCAAGACGCTCAAGACTTTCCAAGCGAACGGGACCGCTCACCGGTTCTATTCGCTTCCGTCGCTTGCCGGCTCCGGCCTCGATGTCTCAAGGCTTCCGGTTTCGATCCGGCTTGTCCTTGAGTCGCTCGTGCGAAACTGCGACGGGAAGCGCGTCTCCGAGCACGCCGTCCGTGCGCTGGCCTCGTGGAAAGCCAAGGATTCCCGCACCGAGGAGATCCCATTTGTGGTGGCGAGGATTGTGCTCCAGGATTTCACGGGCGTACCGCTGCTGGTTGACCTGGCCGCGATGCGCTCGGCTGTCGCCCGGACGGGAAAGAGCCCGAAGATCATCGAGCCTTTGGTTCCAGTGGACCTGGTCGTTGACCACTCGGTGCAGGTGGATTTTGCAGGTAGTGCCGAGGCGCTGGCAAAGAACCTGGAGATCGAGTTTCAGCGTAATCGCGAGCGCTATCAGTTCCTCAAGTGGGGCATGCAGGCGTTCGAAACCTTCAAGGTTGTGCCCCCGGGGATAGGAATCGTGCACCAGGTGAACTTGGAGTTCCTTGCCAAGGGCCTCCTAAAGGATTCGGGCGGAGTCTACTATCCCGACACGCTTGTCGGCACGGACTCACACACGACGATGATCAACGGCATCGGCATCGTGGGGTGGGGCGTGGGCGGGATTGAGGCTGAGGCAGGGATGTTGGGCCAGCCCGTGTATTTCCTGACGCCCGATGTGGTCGGCGTCTACCTTACCGGCGCGCTCAAGGAGGGCGTGACGGCTACGGACTTGGCGCTCACCGTGACTCAGCTGCTGCGCAAGGCCAAGGTCGTTGGAAAATTCGTCGAATTCTACGGTCCGGGCGCCTCCGCCCTTCCCGTAGTCGACCGCGCCACTATCGCTAACATGGCTCCGGAGTACGGTGCGACGATGGGGTTTTTCCCCGTCGATCAGGAGTGTACGAACTATTTGTTGGCAACCGGCCGCAGCCCCGAGCATGTGGCGGTCTATGAGGCCTACTATAAGGCCCAGGGGCTCTGGGGAATCCCAAAAAAGGGCGACATTGATTACAGCCAGAACATTGAGCTCGATATTGGCACCGTGGTGCCGAGCGTGGCGGGCCCTAAGCGGCCGCAGGACAGGATCGAGCTCCCGAACCTGAAGAAGGAGTTCGTTAGCTCGTTCTCGAGGCCGGTGGCGGAGAGTGGATTCGGCAAAAAGGCGGAGGACTTCAAGGGCGCCAGTGTGGACGTCGAACTGGACGGGCACGGTTCGGCCAAGCTCGGACACGGAAGCGTGCTGATCGCCGCGATCACCAGCTGCACCAACACCTCGAACCCTTCGGTCATGCTCGCCGCGGGCCTTCTTGCGAAAAAAGCTGTGGAGCGAGGCCTGAAGGTGGGTCCAGCGGTCAAGTCCTCCTTAGCCCCGGGCTCACGGGTTGTTACCGATTACCTGACGCGCACGAAACTCCAGCCGTACCTGGACACCTTGGGCTTCCAGACGGTTGGCTATGGCTGCACGACTTGCATTGGCAATTCCGGGCCCCTCTCTGCGCCGATCGAGAACGCCGTAATCAAAGGCGACCTAGTGGCCGCGTCCGTGCTCTCCGGCAACCGCAATTTCGAGGCCCGCGTACATCAGAACATCAAGGCCAACTTCCTGATGTCACCGCCGTTGGTGATCGCATTCGCCCTCGCAGGCCGTGTCGACATCGACATGACCAACGAGCCGCTTGGGACGGGCAGCGACGGCAAGGACGTCTTCCTCAAGGACATCTGGCCCACGCTTTCCGAGGTTAAGGATCTGATGCAGTCGGCCCTGAAGCCCGAGGTGTACCGCAGGCTCTACACGGACTTCGCCTCTCAGAATCCCAAGTGGAACGATATCCCCTCGTCCGTGGGCGACACGTACTCGTTCGACCCGAAGTCGACCTACATCCAGGAGCCCCCCTTCTTCTCGGACTTCTCGATGCAGCCCGGCGCGATTGCGGAACTCAAGGGAGCGAGGGCACTGGGCGTCTTTGGGGATTCCGTTACGACCGACCACATCTCCCCGGCAGGTTCGATCAAAAAGTCATCGCCGGCGGGAAAGTTCCTGCTGGATAACGGCGTGGCCTTCGAGGACTTCAACAGCTACGGCTCCCGCAGAGGCAACGACCGCGTGATGACGCGCGGCACATTCGCAAACGTTAGGATTAAAAACCTGATGCTCGGCGGCGAGGAGGGTGGCAACACGCTCCTGCAGCCCGAGGGAACGAAGCACTCGATCTTCGACGCCGCGGCCGAGTACCGCAGGCGCGGCGTTCCGTTGGTGATCATCGCCGGGCAGGAGTACGGGACCGGGTCGTCGCGCGACTGGGCAGCAAAGGGGACGAACCTCCTGGGCGTGAAGGCTGTCGTGGCCCAGAGCTTTGAGCGCATCCACAGGAGTAACCTGGTCGGGATGGGCGTCCTTCCGCTCCAGTTCAAGGAGGGGACGACCGCTGCAACCCTTGGCCTGGACGGATCTGAGACGTACGCTGTCCTCGGTCTCGGCCATGCCCTCAAGCCCCAGCAGGACCTGACCTTGCGCATCACGCGCAAAGGCGGTGAAAACCTCGATGTTCCGGTACGCTGCCGGATCGATACCCCTATCGAGATCGACTATTACCAACACGGCGGAATTCTCCCCTATGTCCTCCGGCAAATCCTAGCCAACGCGTGATACCAGAAGCGGCAAAGCCGGTTTATTTGGTCGATCCCTCGTCGGATCCGGTGGTCGTACGGATTGAAGGAAGGGCAAGCTTCCTGAACAGTGCCTGCTTGAGGGATTTTGTGGCGCAGATGATGAAGCAGGGGAAAACCAAGTTTGCCGTCGATTTCCTGCGGTGCACCAGCATGGACTCAACGTTTCTTGGCGTCTTGGCCGGATTCGCTCTGGAGCTCCGCAAGTGCAACCCTAAGGGAAGCCTGGTCCTCACGCGCATGGGCCAGCGCAACCTGGAGCTCGTCCGCAATCTGGGGCTCCACAAGCTCCTCACCGTTGACATAAGCGAAGGCGCCGCGGGCGCCGAGAGTTGCAACACCCCTCTTGTGTGCGGGGACCGCGGGGAGCTCGAGAATGCAAGGCTGGTGCTGGAGGCGCACGAAAACCTCGTAAATGCCGACGAGACGAACCGTGGGAAATTTCAGGACGTCCTTGTTTTCATGAAGAACCGCGTTGAGCAGGGCTAGAGTCTCCTGTTCACTCCCCAGAACGGCCGCCCGCAGCCCGGGGGTTACTCCATGCCTTTATTCCTAATCACGTGCCTTCTCCTGGTGGCCGCCGCGGTGTGCGTTGCCTGGGTCCGGCTTAAGGGGGAGATGGACAGGCTCGAAGTGCAAAGAAGCCGGGCGGTCACGGATCGTCAGCGCGCCCTCGACTTCATGCACTTGATGGCCGAGGCGCTCGGTGAAGGCCTTTCCCGCCAGGAGCTGCACCAGCGCATTGTCCACGCGTCCATCCTTTGCACGGGGGCCCTGAGCGCCTGCATCTTCGAGAAGATCAGCGATAACGTGATGAGGGGCGTGGCCGTCGAGGGCCTTTTCCCTCCGCACCGGCCCCTGCCCGACCACGTGAAGGGCAAGCTCACGACCCGGGCCAAGTTTATCGAGCAGGTGCTCAAGTCCGAGGAGTTCCCTGTGGGCGAGGGCATCGCCGGCCGCGTGGCGCAGACCGGCCGCGGGGAGCTGATCGCCGACGCGGCCCGGGATCCTAGGATCGTGAAGCACGACGACCCCAACCTCCTTGTGAGGTCGGTCATCGCCGTCCCGATGACTTTCCGCGACCGCTTCTTCGGCGTCCTCGTTGTGGCAAATCCTGTGGACAACAGTCTTTTTTCCGAGATGGAGCTCTCGCTCATGCAATCTCTGGCGGAACAGGCGGCGCTTGCGCTCCACAACGCTGAGTTTTTGAACCTCCAGATCGAGCGCAAGCAGCTCGACCTCGACCTTTCGATTGCGAGCGGAATCCAGCAGATGCTCCTCCCATCGCAGTCGACCGTGTTCGCAGGCCTCGACTTTGACGCCCGCTACGCCCCTGCGCAAAGAGTGGGAGGAGACCTCTTTGATATCATTGTCCTTTCTCCGACGCGCCTCGGAATCGTAGTGGCAGATGTCTCCGGCAAGGGCATCGGGGCTTCCCTTTACATGGCGGTCTGCAGGACAAACCTCCGCCAGATCGCCCCGAGGCACACGTCGCCCTCCCAGGCGCTCGTCGAGCTCAACCGTGCCATGGACACGGACATCCGGGGTGAAATCTATGTGACCGTGCTTTATGCCGTGATCGACATCGTTGCGAACATCGTGACCTTTTCTCGAGCAGGGCACGAATTGCCGCTATTCGCGCGCAAGGACCCAGCCACGGGAGCCTACCTCACCCACCTGGTGCGGTCGGAGGGGATGCCGGTTGGGCTGGTCCCCGACGAACTGTTCGCCTCGGCGGTGGAGGACAAGGTCGAGCCTTTTGACTCCGGCGATACCCTTGTGCTCTACACCGACGGCGTAACCGAGGCTCCCAACGAGGAGGAAAAGGAATACTCCAGCGCCCGGCTGGCAGACGTGGTCAGGGCCCTCCACATGCGGTCGGCACGGGAGATCAACGACGGGGTCCTTGAGAGTGTGCGCCGGTTCTCCGGCACGGTCGGCCAGAGGGACGACCTCACACTCGTGACCGTAAAGAGGTCCTGAGCCTGGGAGGCTGGGAAAGCCTATGCCCGAGCGAAATCGGATCGTGATAGCTGGAGGCGGGGCCGCAGGCTTCTTTGCGGCGATTGCCTGCGCCGAGGCCGACCGCCAGGCGGAGGTCACACTCCATGAGGCCACAATGCATCCCCTAGCAAAGGTCAGGGTCTCGGGAGGAGGCAGGTGCAATGTCACCCACGCGTGCTTTGACCCACGGGAGCTGACCCGGAACTACCCGAGGGGCCCGCGGGAGTTGATCGGGCCGTTCCACAGGTTCGGGCCCTCCGAGACCGTGGCATGGTTCAAGGAGAGGGGGGTCGAGTTGAAAACCGAAGCCGATGGCAGGATGTTTCCCGTGACGGATGACTCCGCCACCATTGTCGCGTGCCTCAACGCCGCCGCCACGAAGGCGGGCGTTCGCCTCCTGATGGGCTCCGGGCTGAAGGCTCTCGAAAGAGTCGAAGGGGTGGGAGGGGCAAGGCTTAAGGCAACGCTGTCAAGCGGTGAACCTGTGATGGCCACTTCCGTGCTTATCGCCACTGGCGGGGGAAAAGGGTCGGCGGGACTCTCCATTGCTGCCGCGGTGGGCCACACGATTATGCCCCCCGTGCCGTCTCTCTTCACGTTCCATGTGGATGACCCCCGGCTAAAGGAGCTTAGCGGCGTGTCCGCGGCCCGGGTGGGTATTTCGGCAAAGGGGACCCGCCTCAGGGAATCGGGCCCGATCCTGGTAACCCACTGGGGCCTTTCGGGGCCTGCAGTCTTAAGGCTCTCGGCCTGGGGGGCGCGTGAACTCCACGCGATGGACTACCGCTTCACCCTCGTCGTGAATTGGGCCGAGCCAAGGTCGACTGACGAGGCCAGGCACCAGCTCGAGGCCGATCGGTCGGCGCATCCCAAGAGAAAGGTCGTAAGCTCGAATCCCTTCGGCATCCCCGCGCGCCTCTGGGAGCGGCTTGTGGCCGCCGCCGGCATAGCGGCGGAGACGACGTGGTCCACGGCGTCAAACGACGCCCTCCGCGCGCTGGCCCTCCAAGCGACGGCCTCCGAATTCGCCGTCTCGGGCAAAAGCATGAACAAGGAAGAATTCGTGACCTGCGGGGGTGTTAGCCTCCCCGAAGTGAACATGGCGACCATGGAGAGCCGCCTATGCCCCGGACTCTACTTTGCAGGCGAGGTCCTCGACATCGACGGCGTAACCGGCGGGTTCAACTTCCAGTCCGCCTGGACGACCGGATGGCAGGCCGGCCAGGCTATGGCTCTTCGTTGACCTACCGTTTTTTCAGTGGGCCTTGGCCTTCGGCCGGGTCGCGTAAAGGACGAGGAAGATGAAGAACAGGATGACCGGCAGCGCGGCGACACGCCCCAGCATCTCAAGCCCCGCGGATGCCTGGATCTTCAGCCAGTTGATCGCCAGATCGCTTCCGTCGGGGGCTGCGGAAAGGGCCTGGATCGTCTGGTTGGAGGGGATCCTCTGGGCGATGCCATCGTCGAAGTACTTTCCAAGCACCGGGAGGATAAAGCTCACACTTAGCATCCCGCAGCCGCCCATGATTGCCAGGCCCATCGCCCCAGTGCTCGGGAACCGCTCGTTGACAAAGCCGAGCATCGTCGGCCAGAAAAAGCAGACTCCGAAGGCGAACACGGTGGCGCCGACAAAGAGCAATAAACCCCCCGTGGCGTGGCTCATAGAGTAGAGGCCAAGCGCGCTCAAGATGCTGCTGACAAGCAGCATTCCCAGCGGCGATAGCTTGTGGACGAAAGTGCCCGCGCAGGAGCGGCCGACCGCCATAAGGCCGTTGATCCAGGCGAGCACTAGGATTCCGGGGACCCCGGCGCTGGTAAGGATGTTGGGGATCCATGTGGTGCTCCCGAGTTCGGTCGAAGCCGTCATGAACATGCAGGCCACCATGAGCAGGAAAAGCGGATTGAGACACGCCTTGAGCATCGAGCCGTAGGAGATGCCCTGCTGAACCCGTTCAGTCTTCGGGAACGGCTGGCCGACGAAGAGTATCCCATAGGCGGCCAGGGGTATGAGCATCGTGGCGAACTCGGTCTTCCATCCGAAGCCCACCTTCTCAAGGAGATAGGCGAGGACCCCGCCAATCACGATGCCGCCCGGAAACCAGACATGGAAATGATTGAGCTTCGTCGTCTTATCGTTGGGGAAAAGAGTGGTGATGAGCGGATTACAGGCCGCCTCCACCGATCCGTTGGCGATACCGAAGATAAGGGTGCCAAGGTAAAGGCTCCAGAAATTCCAGGCAAAGATCGTCAGGAGGATCCCCGCAAGGTGCCCGACAAACGCGAAGGCCATGATCCGACCGAGGCCGAGCGCATCGCATAGGGGGCCGCCGAAAAGCATGGCCAACGTGAATCCCCAGAACGCCGTTCCGTTTACGAGCCCAACTTGCTCATGGTTCAGGTGGAACTGCGTGGCCCACGGGCCAACGGCCCCGGCCCTGAGGGCGAAGCTCATTGCAGTGACGACCAGGGCGACCCTGCTCGCGAGAAAGAGGCGTTTTGCGTCCATGGTAATCGGGTTAGGGCTTAAGGCCGAGGGTCGCCAGATAGGTGAGGCTCGGCGGGATATTGTTCACCGGGTCCGACGTCTCGTCTTCGATGATGAATTGGTCGGCTCCGATCTTCATTCCCTCGGAAATGATCGCTGGCCAGTCCATGCGGCCTTGACCGACGATGACGTTGTCCTCGACGGGCCGTCCTCCGGTGTATCCAACTGAGTCAGCGCCCTTTTTCATGTCCTTTACGTGAAACATCTTGTAACGGTCCGGATTCTTCTTGAGCAGCGTCACCGGATCCTGCCCCGCAGCGACAACCCAGAACACATCCATCTCGACAAAGACGAGTTTCGGATCGGTCTCCTTAAGTAAAACGTCGTAGGCCGAGGTCCCGTCGGCAAGGGGCTTGAACTCGTAGCCGTGGGTATGGAAGCCAAAGCCCATACCCTGCGCCTTAAGCGCTGCGCCAAACTTATTGAAATTCACGGCGGCGGCATGAGCGTCGTCGACTGTGAAGTCGCCCTTATGGGGAACCCAGGCGACGATTACATTGGATACGCCGAGCGTCTTGGCATCGGCGATCACGCCATCGAGGTCGATTTGCATCCTGTCGTAAGGGAAATGCCCGCACACGATTTTCAACCCATGCGCATCGGCTTGGGCCCTGAACTCCTTTGGCGTCAGGTTGTAGGTGCCGGCGGACTCGACGTTCGTGAATCCCAGTTTCCGCACCAGGGCCATCCCGTCGGGCACGCTCGCCTCCATTTGGTGCCGTAGGCTCCAGAGCTGGAGACCCACGGGATTGGGCTCTGCGGCGAACGCAGTAGCGGACAACAGGGCGAGGGCTGCAATTAGCTTCGATTTCATTTTCTAGGGGGTCGAATGAATCCTGCTCAAGGGGTTGCGCAGGCGCCCGAAACAGGTAGGCGCGTCGACAAATTTGGAAGGAATCGTGAAATGTACAAGTAAAGAAGCCCCATCAAGGCGTCTTGCCACGCGGGCTCCCCGAACCAAGGTTATCGGGAGCATGCCAGCCACAGCCGAGCCCAAAGCCGCCCGCTTCTCGCTTCCCGACCCGACCGGACATTTCGGTCCCTACGGCGGAATCTTCGTTCCCGAGACGCTCATGGCCGCGCTCGAGGAGTTGGAGAAGGTCTACGCCGAGGCCCGCGTGGACCCGGAATTCCAGAAGGAGCTCAGGCGCCACCTGTCCGAATTCGCCGGAAGACCGACCCCGCTTTATTTCGCGGAGCGTCTTACCCGGCACTGCGGCGGGGCGAAGATCTACCTCAAACGCGAGGACCTCCTCCACACGGGCGCCCACAAGATCAACAACGCCATTGGACAGGCGCTGCTGGCCCTCAGGATGGGCAAGAGACGCGTCATCGCAGAGACCGGCGCGGGACAGCATGGCGTGGCGACGGCCGCCGTCTGTGCGAAGTTTGGTCTCGAGTGCGTGGTCTACATGGGCGCGGTCGACATGGAGAGACAGGCGCTAAACGTGTTTCGGATACGCCTGATGGGCGCCGAGGTCCGCAGCGTGGACGCAGGCCAGAAGACGCTCAAGGAGGCCATCAACGAGGCCATGCGCGACTGGGTGACGAATGTGCGGTCGACTCACTATATCCTTGGAACCGCATATGGAGCCAGGCCCTACCCGGAGATGGTCCGTGACTTCCATAGGGTGATTGGCGCAGAAGCCAAAGAGCAGATCCTCTCCCGTGAGGGGCGGCTCCCGGACGAGCTTGTCGCGTGTGTGGGCGGAGGCAGCAATGCGATCGGCCTTTTCTTTGAGTTCCTAGACGATCCCTCAGTCAGGATGACAGGAGTTGAGGCGGGAGGCAGGGGCATCAAGAAGGGCGACCACGCCGCACGGTTTGCTGGCGGCAAGTTGGGCGTCCTGCAGGGCTGCAAGACCTACATCCTGCAGGATCCGGACGGGCAGATCGAGCTCACCCATTCGGTCTCTGCCGGCCTCGATTATGCAGCCGTCGGACCTGAGCACGCCTATTATCGGGACCTGGGCAGGATCGAGTACGCTTATGCCACCGACGACGAGGTCCTGGAAACCTTCCAGCTTTGCTCCAGGCTTGAGGGGATCATCCCGGCCCTGGAAAGCACGCACGCGCTGGTGCACGGCATGAAGCGCGCCCGCGCCCTGGGCCCCGGAAAGATCGTGATCGTAAACCTAAGCGGCCGCGGCGACAAAGACGTGCAGCAGGTCGCGAAGCTGATAGGCAAAAAATTATGAGAAGCATGACCGGATACGGCCGGGCAACCTCGGCACCTGCCGGTGGTACGCTCACGGTGCAGGTCAGCTCGGTGAACCGCAAGAGTTTGGACCTCTCGGTGAAACTGCCCGAGGCCTGGGAGGGTCTCGAAGCCGAGGTAGGGGAGCGTGTCCGGCGCATTGCTGCCCGCGGGAAGGTCCACGTGGACATAGAATTCACGATGGGCAAGGGGCGCGACGAGGTGGCGTGGAATGACGCGGCCGTGGGTGTGACGCTCGACAAGCTCTCTGAGCTAGCCGATGCCCGCCGGGTCCCCTTTGAACCCACGGCGGAGTTGCTCTGGCTCGTTGCGAGTTCCCAGAGGACGCCGGTTGCCCTACCTGCCGCGGAAAACATCCGAAAGGACCTCCTCCTCGCGCTCGACGAGGCCCTTCGTGGGTTTGCCGCAATGCGCGCGAAGGAGGGGGAAACCCTCTTTATTGACTTCATCGAAAGGGTGGGGCTGTGCCGCCGGCACATGGAGCTTATCGCCTCCCGGGCGCCGTCCGTCGCGCCTGCCTACCGCGCACAGCTCATGAAGCGCCTTCGCGAAGCGGGCCTCGAACTGGACGTAGACGACGAGCGTGTCCTTCGCGAGATCGCCCTCTTTGCCGACCGATGCGACGTGAGCGAGGAGATCACGCGCTTCCGCAGTCACCTGGACCAGCTTGCGAGTCTCTTAAAGTCCGAGGACGAGATAGGCCGCAAGGCCGACTTCATCCTTCAGGAGCTGGGCCGCGAGGCCAATACGGTCGGAAGCAAGTCGAACGACCTTTCCATCTCGAAGGCCGTGATCGAACTCAAGAACGAGCTAGAACGGATACGCGAGCAGATGGCGAACGTCGAGTAGGTGCCCGCTAGACCACGCCCGAGGGAGACCTAAGCGAGTACAGCGCATAGAGGAACACACCCGCACAGATCGCAGAGTCGGCCACGTTGAACGTGGGGTAGATGTAGTGTCCAAAATGGAAGTCGAGAAAGTCGACCACGTGCCCACGCGCAAGCCGGTCGATCAGGTTGCCTGCAATTCCTCCGCACATGAGGCCAAAGCACGCCTGGATTCGCGAGGCTTGCAGGCCCAGCGCCCTGCGCCCGATGAAGATCGCGACCAGAGTTGCAGCGGCAAGGACCGCCAAGAGAACGCTCCGGCCCGAAAAGACGCTCCACGCCGCCCCTGTGTTGCCCACGTGGACGATGTAGAAGAAGCCGCGGATGACGCGGATGGCCCCGCCCGCCTCGCCGTAAGTATTCACGGGAAGAACGGAGGCGATCCATGCCTTTGTGGCCTGGTCGGCCGCGAGCACCGCGGCCGATATGGTTATAAGCCGCCTGTATTTGACGATGCGCCAGGTGAGCGAGACCCCTGGGTCGACCGACTGCATTACTCTTCTGCTCCGTCGTCCTGAGGAATCGATCCGCCCTCCTCGCCTGCCTCGCCGAAGAGGCCGGCCTGTGCGCGGGAGTGGTGGCGGTGGCGCTCGATCTGCTTCTGGGCCTCCGCCGAGTAGCGGGTGAATGGCACCGCAAGCAGGCGTTCCTTGGATATCGGCTTTGCCGTGATCTCGCAGATTCCGTAGGTGCCGTCGCGGATGCGCTTGATCGCAGCTTCTATCTCAGAGAGGGCCTCCTGCTCGTTCGAGACAAGACTGAGCGCGAAGTCGCGGTCAAAGGTGTCGGTTCCGGCGTCGGCCATGTGCTGGCCGTAGGACGAGAGATCGCCGGCGTCGTCCTTGACGGAGCGCTTCAGGGTCTCCTCCGAGTGCCGCTCGATTCCCTCGGTCAGATGCTTGCGCAGGTCCAGCAGAAGCTTGTGGAATCGCTTGTACTTCTCGGGGACTCCGCGCTCCTCGATCACCTCCGCAGCCTTCGTGCGCTTGGGATTGAATCCTAGGATGTCGGCGAGCGAGGCCGCCTTGATGTGATTGGGCTTAATGGGCTTCTCGAGCGCGGCGCTGAGCGCCGCTGAGGACTTTGAGACCACCTTTGTCGTCTTAGTCGTCGACTCGGCCTTAGCGGTCACGGTCTTCGCGATCGCACGCACCTCGTCCAAACTAAACGCTATGGGCTTTGTGGGTGCCTTCCTGGCGAGGATGCTGTCGCGCAGGGCGGTTTTCTTAGATGGTTTTTCCATGGGAGCACGTTTGCCCGGGGCCTCTGCGACCGCTTCGGCTGCCTTGGGTGTGGGCGCCTTCTTCGGTTCGACCCCGTGCACTTTCGTTTTAGACGGTTTGGTTTTTTTTGTCTTATCCATGGGGAGTCTTGGGATTTTTTCTGAAACGGGATAACACTACAGGGCCTCGGCGCAACGGGGGCATACATCAGCGACCGGGGTTGTCAAAAGACTTGGCACCCAGCGCCAGCACCGCGGGCAGCGTACATGGCCGAGTTCTGCGCAGGTTTTGACTCCAACGCTGAACGGATCGCCTGGCTCGGCTGTCACTTGAACTTTCACTTCCGAAACAATAAATATCTCCGGCAAAGAGCCGAGATTCTTCTCAAGGGATTCTTTCATCGGGTCGCCGTCGGGAACCAGGAGTGTCACGGCGGCGTCCAGCGATTTCCCGATGCGGCCGGCCGCCCTGAGAGGCTCAAGGGCCTCGTTGACCTTCGCGCGCATCTTGAGGAGCGCCCCGAATTCCAGGGAGGCGGCGGTCTGCGTCGAGAGCGCCTGGGGCCAGTTCTCCAGGTGCACGGAACGCGCTCCGAACTCGGTATTGGTGTGCGCGAAGGACCACGCCTCGTCGGTGGTGAACGGGATTACCGGCGCCAGGACCTTCACGAGCGTATGGAAGATCTGGTGGATGGCCGTCTGCGAGGAGCGGCGCAGGGGATTGCGGGTGCCTAGCGTGTACAGGCGGTCCTTCAGGATGTCGTGGTAGGTCGCCGAGAGCGTGACCGAGCAGAACTGGTTGCAGAGCTGGTAGACGCGGTGAAATTCGTAGGCGTCGTAGGCCGCTGCGCACGAGCGGGAAAGCTCCGAAGCCTGATCCAGGGCCCAGCGATCGAGCGGATCGAGCCTCTCGGGCAGCACGGAGTCCCGAGATGGGTCAAAATCGAACAGGTTCGCCAGCTGGAATCGGAAGGTATTGCGGATCAGGCGGTACGTCTCGCCCACGTGGGAGAGAATTTCCTTCGAGATGGGGATGTCGTCCCGGAAGTCCTGCGAGGTGATCCAGAGTCGGATTACGTCGGCGCCGTACTCGGCGATGTAGGCGTCGCTTGTCTGGGGCTTTTGGTAGGAGGAGCTCTTCGAAATCTTCTTCTGCTCTTCGTCCACGATGAAGCCGTGGGTGAGGACGCCCCTGTAGGGGGCCGAGCCGTAGGCGATGACCGAGGTCCAAAGCGACGACTGGAACCATCCGCGGTGCTGGTCGCTTCCCTCAAGGTAAAGGTCGGCAGGCCACGAGGTGCCGCCCTGGCCGCGCCTGAGGACCGCGGCATGCGATGAGCCTGAGTCGAGCCAGACGTCGAGGGTGTCCCGGCCGCACGTGAGCGCCGCGGGGGCAGGCCAGCCTGCGGGAAGGCTGACGCCCTCCAGGAGCTCGCCGGGGGAGGACTCGTACCAGATGTTCGTTCCCCGCTTCTCGACCTTGTCTGCGACCGCACGGATGATGCCGGCGTCCAGGAAAGGTTTCTTCTCGCTGTCGTAAAATGCGGGGATCGGCACACCCCACGAACGTTGGCGGCTCACGCACCAGTCGGGGCGCGACTCCACGGCCCCCCTGATTCTGGCCTCGCCCCATGCGGGTACCCAACCCCCAACCGCGGCGATCTTCGCAATCTGCGCCAAGGCCTCGGCCCTCGAGCCCCCCGTGTCCAGGGAGACGAACCATTGGTCGACCGCCCGGAAGATGATCGGGGTCTTCGAGCGCCAGCAGTGGGGATAGCTATGGGTGAATTTCTGCTTCGCCAGCAGCGTGCCCGTGGAGTCGAGCTTCCTTAAGACGGCGATGTTCGCCGGAGAGGTCCGCTTCTTCTCCAGGTCCTCCACGCTCTCCAGCGTTGTCACGCCGACCATATCGGCAGGGATGCGCCCATCGTCGAGATACGTCCCGTTGTCGGCCACCGGGCAGTAAATCTCGAGCCCGTACTTGAGTCCCGTCTGGTAGTCCTCGGATCCGTGCCCCGGGGCCGTGTGCACGCAGCCTGTGCCGCTGTCTACGGTCACGTAGTCGGCGAGCACGACGGGCGAGGCCCGGTCGATAAAGGGGTGCCTTGCACCGAGATTCTCAAGGGTGCGCCCCGCGAAAGTCTTGAGCACGGTGGGCTCCGTCTTGAGCCCGGCGGCTGCAACGACCTGACCCAGGAGGGCTCCGGCCACGATGATCCGTTCTTCGCCCAGATCCGCCACGACGTAGTCCACGTCGGGGTTTACGGCCGTGGCGAGGTTTGCGGGGATCGTCCACGGTGTCGTGGTCCAGATGACAATGCTCAGGGGCTTGCCCGTGGGCAGGCCGAAGCGTGTGGCCTCAGACTCCGGAATTCTAAACCGCACCCAGATCGACGGAGAGGAGTGCTCCTTGTACTCGACCTCGGCCTCCGCGAGCGCCGTCTCAAAAGGTATGGACCAGTAGACGGGCTTCTTGCTGCGGTAGACGATGCCTTTCTCGACGAATGCGGCGAAGATGCGCAGGATGTCGGCCTCGAAAGCCGGGGACTTGGTCTTGTACTCGTTCTTCCAGTCCGCGAGCACCCCGAGCCGCTTGAACTGCTCTTTTTGCTTTGCGATCCACGTCTCAGAAAAGGCGTCGCAGAGGCGCCTAAGCTCAGGTATCGGAACCTGCTTGTTGGCGTCGCGCAGCTCGCGTGCGACCTTCTGCTCAATTGGAAGCCCATGGCAGTCCCAGCCCGGGACGAAAGGCGTGCGGAACCCCTTCATAGCCCGGTAGCGCAGGGTGACGTCCTTAAGCGTCTTGTTGAGCGCCGTTCCGATATGGACATCCCCGTTGGTGAACGGAGGCCCGTCGTGAAGGACAAAGGAGGGTGAACCCTCTCGATTGCGCTGGATCGCCTCGTAGAGCCCCGTCTTCTCCCAGTGGGCCACCCGGGCCGGCTCCCGCTGGGCGAGCGCCGCCCTCATGGGAAAATCAGTCCTGGGCAGCTGCAGTGTGTCTTTGAGATCGTTCGCCAAAAGAATAAAAATGGGTCCGGGAGGGTAAAGGCCCCCTAGGGCGAGTCAAGACACGCGCTTCGCCAGCTGCGTCCCCGACTTGATGCAGTCGGGCAGCGCTATCCCATCGCGGACGCTTCCGCCGATCAAAAACCCCGGAAACCGTGCCTCGCATTGGGCCATGGCCTCCATGAAGCGCCCATAGCCGAGGTTGTACTGCGGAATCGCCCGGTTCCAGAGGACGTGCCGGGAGAAGACCGGCTTGCCCTGTGCCCCGACAAGGTCCTTTAGATCGCCGCAGACGCGCTCCATGAGCTCCGCCTGGGGAAGTTTCGCAATCTCGGGCTGGAGGGCCCCCCCGGTGAACACCGTGAGCCCGACATGGCCCTCCGGGGCGCGGCCCGGGAAAAGGCTTGAGGAGAAGAGAAGGCCCAGAATGGAGCGCTTTTCGCCCTTCGGCACGAGGGCGCCGAACCCATCGAGGGGGTGGCTCACTTGGTCCCGCCGGAAGCCCAGGAATAGCGACGCCACCGGAGAGTACTCGACCTCGGAGAGCGCCGAAAGCGGTTTCCCCCGGTCGGCTCCAACCTCGAGCCGCGCAAGGCTCCAGGCCGGAAGGGCCGCGAGCACGAAGTCAAAGTCGCCCGACTGGGCCCCTCCCGGTCCGTCCCAGGTCACCTGCCACCTCGAGGTGGCGCCGGGGTTGAGCGCCCGCACATCGGCACCAAGCTCGATGGAGCCGGCCGGCAGGCGGGCCGCCAAGGCGTCAGTAAGGGCTTGGAGGCCCCGTTTAAACGAAATGACCGGAGCAGAACCCTTAAGGCCCTGGTCCCGGCGTTTGCGCGCTCCCTTGATCCCGGCCCGGATGAAGGAGCCGGTGGTCTTCTCGGCCTCCCAGAGTTTAGGGAAGGCGTACCTTGCTGAGAGGCGCTCCGAGTTGCCGGCATAGATGCCGCCGATGAAGGGCTGCACGGCCCGATCAAGAACCTGGGCGCCCAGATGGTCCGTGATGAACGTCGACACGCTCACGTCCTCGGGCCGGTTGCGGGGGCGCTGCAGGATCTCAGAGAGGATCTTCACCTTTGTCCCGAAGGAGAAGAGGGGGGTCGAGAAGAACTGACCGGGTCCGGCGGGGGCTGCGATCAACCTTCCACCGAGCATCAGGAACCGCTTCTTGGCGGCCGGTTCGGTGGTGATCCGTTCGGCGGCGAGGCCCAGCTCGGCGATCAAGGCGCTGATCTCGGGCGACGCTTCCTGAAACGAGTTGGGGCCCGCCTCGGCAAGCCAGCCGTCCACCGCGTCCGTGCGGATGTTGCCGCCCACGCGGGGCGCGGATTCGAGGACCTTCACGGAGTGGCCCGCCTTTGAAAGCTGCCACGCCGCTGTCAGGCCGGTGATACCCCCGCCAAGTATTGCGACTTTCATGGGCGAACTACTTCCATGCAACGACCGCCTCGAGAAGCGCTTCCACGCAGGCGATCTTCGCCTGCGGGAGTATCCCGTGGCCCAGGTTGAAGATGTGCCCGTGGGTGCCGCGCATCGACTCGAGGATGCGGCGCGTCTCCCGGGCTGTGATGGCGGGGGTCGTGTTGAGGATTGCGGGGTCCAGGTTGCCCTGCACGGCGACGTTGGCGGGCAGGCTCCTGCGCACGACCGACAGGTCGTTGGACCAGTCGACGCTCAGCACGCGTGCCCCGGTGAACGCCTGGTCCGTCAGGTGGGGCCCTGTGCCCTTGCCGTAGATGATGATCGGGAAGCCCTCAGGCATCGCGGCCACGATCTGGCGGATCCAGCGAAGCGACGCCGCCTCGTAGTCCGGCCCCGCGATGATTCCGCCCCAGGAGTCGAAGATCTGGATGGCGTCGGCCCCGGCGCCTATCTGCATCTTGAAATAGGCGATCAGGGAGGCGGTGAGCTTGCCGAGGAGCAGGTCAAAGGTGTCTCGGTCTTCGTAGAAGAGCGCCTTCACCCGGGCGAAATCCTCGGAGCTGCCGCCCTCGACCATGTAGGTGGCCAGGGTCCACGGGGAGCCCCCGAACCCGAGGAGGGCCTTCGATCCGTCGAGTTCGCGCTTCAGGATCGCGAGCGCTTGGCCCACATACGACAGTTTCTCGGGAACCGCGGAGGCGGGCCCCAGGGCCTCGATCATCGAACGGTTCTCCAGCCTGTGTTCCATGGCGATCCCGCCCTCGTCCCTGAAGGTATACCCCTGCCCGAGCGCCTCGGGGATGACCAGGATGTCCGAGAAGAGGATTGTCGCGTCGATTGCGAACCTGCGGATGGGCTGCAGCGAGACCTCCGCCGCGAGCTCTGGCGTGCGGACCATCTTCAGGAACCCGTGTTTTGCCTTGAGCTCGCGGTATTCGGGAAGGTAGCGGCCGGCCTGGCGCATGATCCAGACCGGGGGCCGGTCGAGGGGCTCGCAGGAGCAGGCGGATAGGAATCGTTTGCGGGAGTTCACAGGGATTGCGCGAGCCAGTCGCGGGGCTTGAGAAAGTAGTCGAGGAGGCGCGCCTCAGGCGAGCCGGGATCGGGCACGGCCCCGTAATCCCACCTGACGAGCGGCGGCAGGCTCATCAGGATGGACTCGGTCCTGCCCCCGCTCTGCAGGCCGAAGAGCGTCCCCCTGTCCTGCAGGAGGTTAAACTCGACGTAGCGGCCCCTGCGGCGCAGTTGGTGGTCGCGCTCTCGGTCGCCGTAGGGCGCTGCCTTGCGGCGGGCCACGATAGGGCGGTAGGCCGGCACGTAGGCGTCTCCCACGCTCCTCAAGAGTTCGAAGCTCCGCTCAAATCCGAACTCGTTGAAGTCATCGAAGAACAGGCCGCCTATTCCCCGGGGCTCCCCGCGGTGCTTCAGGAAAAAGTAGTCGTCGCACCCCTGCTTGAAGCGGGAGTGGAGCGTGTCGCCGAAGGGCGCAACGGCCTCCCGCGCCGTGCGGTGCCAGTGAACCGCGTCCTCCTCGAACCCGTAGTAGGGCGTCAGGTCCCATCCCCCTCCGAACCACCACGCGGGATTCGGCCCCAGCGCGTCCGCAACGAAGAACCGGACGTTCGCGTGCGAGGTGGGCACGAAGGGGTTCCTCGGGTGGATCACCAGGGAGACTCCGACCGCACTCCAGGGCTTACCGGCGATGTCAGGGCGCCTCGCCGAGGCCGACGGGGGCAGGGCGGTGCCCTCCACGTGGGAAAAGGCCACGCCTGCCTTCTCAAAAACAGCCCCGTCCTCAAGGATGCGGGTTCGCCCGCCACCGCCTTCGGTTCGGCTCCATGAATCCTCGCGGAACGCGGCCTTTCCATCCTCGGACTCGAGCGCGGAGCAGATCGAGTCCTGAAGACCCGCCAGGTACGCCTTCACGCTCGGGAAATCGACGCTCATCTCTAGGAGCCCTTTTCCCCGGGGATATGGATCACCGGGCCGGAATCCGTCGTGCCTGGCGCGGGAGCGGACGGGCGGGTGGGGGCAGAGGGCTGGCCCTGCGGGGCCGCCGGGGAGCCGCCGGGTCCCTCCTGCTTAAAGGCGGCCCCTGAGACGGGCAGTTTGATGAAGGCCTCGGTTATCAATTCCTGCACGTTTAGGTCGCGCGTGCGCGAATCCGGGCTGTCCATCATGACGACGATGATGCGGCGGCCGTTGCGCAGGGCCGTTGCCGAGAGGCAGAAGCCCGCTCCGCTCGTGAAGCCCGTCTTCAGGCCATCCACGCCCGGGATCCTTCCGAGAAGGTGGTTGTGATTGTTCATCAGGACGGGCTGAAGCCGCATCCCCGCCCCGAAGGTCCTGCTCTTGACTGAGGTGTACTTCAGGATGTCGGTGTGCAGCAGCAGGTACCTGCAGAGCACCGCGAAGTCCCTGGGCGTGGTGAGGTCTCCCTCTGCGATCCGCCGGCTGGGCGGTGGGAAGCCGTGGGGGGAGCGGAACGTGCTGTGCAGCATGCCGAGCTCCTTCGCCTTGGCGTTCATCATCGCGACGAACGTGCTCACCGTGCCGCCGGCCTTGTGGGCGAGCGTGTACGCGGCGTCGTTGGCCGACTGGATCATCATGGCGTAGATCAGCTCCTCGACCGGGAAGGTCTCGCCCTGCTTGAGCCAGACCTCGGTGCTGTCCCTGAGCGCCGCGACCCTCGCATCCTCGGGCGTGACGGTGACCGGCGTGGTGAGGGAAAGCGTGCCTTTCTTGATTTCGTCGTCGAGCACGGCATACGTCATCAGCTTGGTCATGCTCGCCGGCGGGCTGATCGCATCGGCATTGTCCTCAAAGAGGACCGTGCCCGTCGCGGCATCGGTGGAGATCGCCCCCTTGTAGGAAGGCGCCGTGCGCGCCAGGACAGGATTGGCCATTGTGGCCGCCCATGCCACCGATGCGATCGAGGATGCCCAGATGAGACGCTTCAAAAACATGGCCAAAGGCAAACGGGGCCCGGGTCCAAGGCAACAGGGTTTCGCATTCCCGGGATCAATTTGCCACGGGAGCAGCCTGTTCAAGGGGTAACTCCCTAAGTTTCAGGTCCGGGTTCTTCTCGACAAAGTAACGCAGGGTCCAGTCGTTCGGGAACAGCACCACGGGCTGGTCGAGCTTGTCGGACCCGAAGCTCACGCCCGACGCCACGATGAGGCCGGAGGGGTTCCTCAGGGCGGGGTGGGGCTCAATCCAGCGCAGGATGGTCCAGGGCGTCATTACGAGCCGGCTCTCGGCGTTGTATTCGCTCTTCAGGCGGTACTGGACCACCTCGAACTGCAGGGGGCCGACCGCGGCCAGGAGCGTCGAGCCCGGGGGGGCCGAGCGCGCCGAAAACGACTGGACGACACCCTCTTGGAGGAGCTGCTCGAGACCAGCCCTGAACTTCTTAGAGTCGGCAGGGTTGGGGTTTGAGATGTAGGCGAAAACCTCCGGCGGGAAGCGCGGAATCTCGTCAAAATGGATTGTACGGTCCTCGGTGAGCGTGTCGCCGATTCCAAATGCGTCGTGCCCGACGAGCCCGATCACGTCCCCGGGCCATGCTTCGTCGACGGTCTCCCGGTCCTGGCCAAAGAGCTTGTGAGAGGAGGACAGCCTGACCGTCTTGCCGGTCTGGACATGCAGGACGGCCATGTCGCGCTCAAATTTTCCCGAGCACACCCTCATGAAGGCGATCCGGTCGCGGTGGCGGGGATCCATGTTCGCCTGGATCTTGAAGATGAAGGCCGAGAATTTGTCATAGGTGACTGGCACCACACGGGTGGCGCCGCCCGAGGTCGAGGAGCGCGGCTGCGGGGGGATCGAGTCCCTGAGGAAGCCGTCGAGGAGCAGCTGGATGCCGAAGTTGTTCACGGCGCTGCCGAAATACACCGGTGTCTGCTTGCCCGCGTGCACCGCCTCCAGATTGAAGGGATGCCCTGCGCCGTCCAGCATCTCGAGCTGTTCGCCGACCTCCTCGAAGGTCGAGTCGTCAAGCTTCGCGCGCACGGAGGGATCGCCGAGCGAGGAAACCTTGTCCGGAGCTCGGTAGGCGCCGCCGGGCACGCGCTCGAAGAGATGCACCTGTTTCGCCCGGCGGTCATACACTCCGCGGAACGAGGGTCCATTTCCAAGCGGCCAGACAATAGGCGAGGCCTGGATGCCGAGAACGGCCTCCAGCTCGTCCACCAGGGCGATCGGGTTAAGTGTCGGCCGATCGCACTTGTTCATGAACGTGAAAATCGGGATTCCGCGGCGGCGGCACACCTCGAAAAGCTTGCGGGTCTGGGTCTCGACGCCCTTCGCAGCGTCGATCACCATTAGCACGGCGTCCACCGCCGTGAGCACGCGGTAGGTGTCCTCCGAGAAGTCCTTGTGGCCTGGGGTGTCCAGAAGATTCACCGCGCAGCCGTTGTAGTCGAATTGCAGGACGGTCGAGCTGATCGAGATCCCGCGCTGCCGCTCCAGCTCCATCCAATCCGAGGTGGTCGAGCGCTGGTTCTTTCGGTCCTTCACCGCACCGGCCAGGTGGATCGCGTTTCCGTAGAGCAAGAACTTTTCTGTCAACGTCGTCTTACCCGCATCGGGATGCGAAATGATCGCGAAGGTGCGTCGGCGGTCGATTTCAGGCGGGAGGGACATTTGGAATCGGTCATTAAAAACCGCCGCCCGCCCCCTTGGAAGCCTATTCGGGAGGCACCCTTTGCCCGCACTTTGGGCTTCTATGCTGGGCCGCGTCGGCGATGATCCGTGAATGCCGGTTTCCGCTTACAAGCTTAAGGCCAACGCCAATTCCAGAGTCCTGACCGGCCACCCCTGGGTGTTCGCGAACGAGGTGGAGGCGCCCCTGCCGCCGGAATGTGACGGGGAGGTCGTGGAGTGCCGGGACCGGGTCGGTCGGCTCCTGGGGACCGGGATTTGCAACGGCAGGTCCCAGATCGTCTGGCGCAGGTTGAGCCGCGAGCGCGTGGCTCTCGACGAAGCCTATATCGGCGAGGCGCTAAGGAGGGCCGTTTCGCGGAGGGCGCCAGGCGACTATAGGCGGCTTGTTTGGTCTGAGTCCGACGACCTGCCGGGAGTCGTTGCGGACCAGTACGGCGACACCCTCGTGGTCCAGATACAGACTTTGGCGATGGAGAAGCGTTCAGCGCTGATCGGGGATCTGCTCGACGGACTTCTCCACCCCAAAGAGATCGTGTTCCGTAACGACGCCCCGATCCGCAGGCTCGAGGGCCTCGCCTTTGAGACCCACACGCGCTCGGGACGGGCTTGGGAGCCCCGCTGGTCCTCCATTGACGGCTTCGACATGTGGCTCGACCTGATGGGGGGTCAGAAGACCGGGTTTTACCTGGACCAGCGCGTCCAGCATTCTGCGGTCGCAAAATACTGCCAGGGCAAGCGCGTCCTCGACGCGTTTTGCAATCAAGGGTCCTTCGCAATCCACGCCGCCCGGGCGGGGGCTACGGAGGTTCTGGGCCTGGACAGCGCTCGGGAGGCCGTGGAGGCCGCGCGGCGCAACGCCACGCGCAACGGCGTCACGGCCACCTTCGAGGAGGCAAACGTCTTTGACTGGCTCAACGACCCCGCCAACAAGCCGGGACCGCGCTGGGATGTCGTGATTCTCGACCCCCCGCCCTTTGCAAAGTCGAAGTCGGCGCTGGAGGGGGCCTTAAGGGGATACAAGGAGATCAACCTGCGGGCGCTCCAGAGGCTGGCGCCCGGGGGCGTCCTTGCCACGTACTCCTGCTCCTACCACATGCAGGATGCCGAGCTGCGCTCCGTGCTGTCTCAGGCGGCAGCCGACGCAAAGCGTCGCGTCAGGGTCCTCGAGTTCTGCCACCAGCCGCCCGACCACCCCGTGCTTATTTCGATGCCCGAGAGCGAGTACCTCAGGGGTTATATTCTAAGCGTGGAATAAGGCGCCCGGCGCGCCGCTGCGCAGGCTTGCGTCGAAGCCTGACAGTTTTACACCTTGCACCATGCCTAGGCCGGTCAACGCACTGATCATAGATGACGAAGCGCACGTTCGCGTGCTCATACGCGTGCTCCTGAAGCAGCTGGGGGTCGAGACCGTCTGGGAGGCTGCCGATGGCTCGGCCGCCCTCGAGCAGGCGGCGGCCCACAAACCCAACGTCATCCTGCTCGACATCAACCTCCCTCAGGTCGGCGGGCTCGAGGTGCTCGCAAAGCTCAAGGCCGCGCATCCCTCCATCCCGGTCATCATTGTTTCGTCCCAGAGCACGATGAAGACGGTCATCCAGACTCGCGAACTGGGTGCGGAGGCCTATGTGCTAAAGCACGCCCCGAAGTCAGAGGTGCTCCAGATGATCTCGGACGTCTTCGACAGCATCGCCGCGGACACGGACGGGCCGGAGGATACGGCCGAGGCGAAGCCCGCGGCACCGGCCTAAACCGGCGCCGCGCTCGCAAGAAGCCAACTTAGAGTTTGCCGCCGTAGATCGCGGAGGCTCCGAGCTCCTCCTCGATCCTGAGAAGCTGATTGTACTTCGCCACACGGTCGGTGCGGCAGAGCGAACCGGTCTTGATCTGGCCTGCGTTAGTCGCGACGGCGATGTCGGCGATGGTGGTGTCCTCGGTCTCGCCCGACCGGTGCGAGATCACGGCCGTGTAGCCGGCCTCTTTGGCCATCTCAACGGCGTCCAGGGTCTCCGTGAGGGTCCCGATCTGGTTCACCTTGACGAGGATCGAGTTGGTCGTGCCCGTTTCGATGCCCTTCCTCAGGAATTCGGTGTTGGTCACGAAGAGGTCATCGCCGACGAGCTGGACCTGGTCGCCGATCGCGTCGGTCAGCTTCTTCCAAGTATCCCAGTCGTTCTCGGCGCACCCGTCCTCGATCGAGATGATCGGGTACTTCCCGATAAGATCCTTGTAGTAGGAGACCATCTGGGCGCCGCTCAGGGAGCGGCCGCTCGACTTCTTGAAGACGTAGCTCTTCTTCTCAGGCACGTAGAACTCGGAGGCGGCGGCGTCGAGAGCAAGGGCGATGTCCCTGCCGATCTTGTAGCCGGCCTGCTTCACTGCCAGGGCGATCGCGTCAAGCGCCGCCTCGGTTGACTCCAGCTTCGGGGCGAAGCCGCCCTCGTCGCCGACCGCCGTCGAGAGACCCTTTTCCTTGAGCACCTTCTTGAGCGCGTGAAAGACCTCGCATCCCATGCGCAGACCCTCGGCAAAGGAGTCCGCTCCGATCGGCATGATCATGAACTCCTGAAAATCGATGGGGGCATCGGAATGCGCCCCGCCATTCATGATGTTCATCATCGGGACCGGCAGCACCTTTGCGTTCGTTCCGCCGATGTAGCGGTAAAGGGGCTGATTGAGCGCGGCTGCGGCGGCCTTCGCCGTGGCCAGGGAGACTCCAAGGATCGCATTTGCGCCTAGCTTCGACTTCGTCGGGGTCCCGTCGAGGGCGATCATCGTTCGGTCGACCGAGACCTGGTCGCATGCGTCGAAGCCGATCAGGGCCGGGGCGAGCTTGGACTTCACGTTTGCGACAGCCTTCTGGACACCCTTGCCACCGTAGCGTTTCTTGTCGCCGTCGCGCAGCTCGATGGCCTCGTGCTCGCCCGTGGAGGCGCCGGAGGGGACCGCGGCACGGCCGAAGGCGCCGGAGGCGAGGCGAACGTCGACCTCGACGGTCGGATTGCCGCGGGAGTCGATGATCTCGCGGGCTGTGATGGAGGCGATGGATGTGTTCATGGAATTTATGCGTGAATAGCAGACTCTATCAGAGTGGAGACCCGCGGCCGGGGAAAGTCCAAAGTTCGCCCCCCCGTGCCCCTAGAAGGGTGTACGCGTGCGGCTAATCCGGCGTAGTAGACGGGAAACGGGGCCAAACGCCTTGGGCCGCGAGGCCTCGGGGATTTGTGAGAGGAAGCCGCGCTCGACGGCAAGGGAGGCCACCGACACCCCGTCATAGTTGCGGGTGCCCATCCTTTCCAGCGTGAGGAGCTCAGCCGGCACCTGGTCCAGATGGCCCTCGTAGGCCGCTGCGTGCAGGGGCGTGTCGCCATTGTCGTTGCGGGTGACCAGGAGCGCTGCGGTGAGCTGCGCCCTTGGTATCTTGCTGAGCTGCCCGGTCTCGGCCGCGGCATGGACGGCGGTGAAGCCGGTCTTGCTCGGGATGGAAAGGTTTTCGAAGTCCAGGAGCGCGGCAGGGATCTGCTCAAGGTGTCCCGATATGGCGGCGGCGTGAAAGACGGTGTCACCGGCCGTCGTCGTTTCCTGGAGGGCTTCGCGCGTGAGCATCGCGGTGGGAACCTGGTCCAGGTGGCCGTTGAACGCGGCCACGTGCAGCACGGTCTCCCCGCTCAGGTTCCTTTTCGCAAGATTCGCGGCCGTCACGAATTGAGCAGGCATCCGGTCGAGTGTACCGTGCTCTGCGGCCTCATGGAGAATCGTGTTGCCGGTGCCATTGACCGATTGGAGAACCTCTTCCGTCAGGAGCTCGGCCGGAATCTGGCCCAGGCTTCCGTGCGCCGCGGCGGTGTGGAAGACCGTGTACCCGGCATTGCTGCGGATCGAAAGGTTCTCGGTCGTCATCACCTCCCGCGGGACCTGGTCCAGGTGGCCGCCAATCGCGGCATGATGGAGCGGCGTGTAACCCGCATCATTCTTTTGGGTCAGGTACTTCGCCGTCAGGACCTCAGCGGGCAGACTCGCCAATTCGCCGTGCTTCGCCGCCAAGTGAATCCGCGTGTGACCGGAGGGATTCCTCGCTGTGAGCTCGGCGATTGTTGGAGCGGCTTTGTCGGCCATTAGGGATGGGAGACAAGGGAATGTTCGGCGGACCTGCGAAGCAAATCAAAAGGCCCGCATTTCGGGCCCCGGCCGGGGATTGGATTTGCAAACTTCCCGTTCAAAACATACTCACAGGGGCATGTATCCAGCGGATCCCAGTCCAGCTCCAGCAAAGGATGCCGTCCTCATCGTGGATGACGAAGAGGCTATCCTTCAGGCCTTTGAGGCGGCCCTCTCCACGTACTTTGACGTGACAACCGCCACCTCTGCCAGGGCCGCCGACTTCATCCTGCAGAAGAAGCAATTCAAGGTGGTCGTGGCCGACCATCTGATGCCCGGAGGAAACGGGATGAGCTTTCTGGTGAGGGCCCGCGAGGAGTTTCCCAAGATGCAGAGGATTCTCGTCACCGGCTACATGAAGCCCGAGATGCTCATCCGGAGCGTGAACGAGGCCGCCCTCTACCGGTACCTGCTTAAGCCCGTGACCCTAGCCGAGCTGATTAAGGTGGTCCAGGGCGCCGCGGAGGCCGCTCCCGAATAGGCGCGATGCCGACGCCTGAAAAGGCAAAGACCCCGCTTCCGGTCGTCCTGCTCATTGACGACGAACCCCTCCTCTTGGATTCGCTCGGCCAGGAGCTCCAGGGGACCTGCAAGCTCTATACGGCCGCATCGGCCTCCGAGGCGGACCTTCGCCTGGCTGCGCGCCGTTACGACGTCATCGTGTGCGACCACATGCTCCCGGGAGAGCAGGGCCTCGATTTCCTGACCAGGGTCATGGAAATGATGCCTTCCACCAAGCGAATCCTGATGACGGGCTACACGAGCCCGGAGTTCATCTCCCGGAGCCTCGCAATCGCGGGGCTCTCAGCGTGCCTGGTTAAGCCCGTCAGGGCCTCGCAGATCGCGGAGGCGATCAAGGCCGCGCTCGCTTCCTGAGACCCCGCAGTCTCGAGCGCAGAAACGGAGCCGTTGGGCTCCGCTTTGCGGCCATCAGGCCGGCAAGCGGACCCTGGTAGATGAGCTCGCCGCCGTTTGGGCCTCCGCCCGGACCCATCTCGACAACGTAGTCGGCCTCGGCAATGAGGTCCAGGTTGTGCTCTATGACGACCACGGTGTGCCCCTGGTCCACGAGAGACTGTAGGACGCTGATCAGCCTCTCGCAGTCGCTCAGGTGAAGCCCGATTGTGGGCTCCTCAAGGATGTAGAGGTTGTGAGGGAGGGTGCCGCGGCTCCGCTCCCTATAGGTCGCAAGGCCCTTCGCGAGCTCGGTCACTAGTTTCAGGCGCTGGGCCTCGCCCCCGGATAGCGTGGAGGAGCTCTGCCCGAGCGTGAGGTAGCCAAGCCCGCAGTCCACCATCAGGCGGCACACCTGGGAGAGCTCAGAGTGGAAGCTGAAGAACTCGCACGCCTCTTCGAAGGTCAGCTGGAGGACGGCGCCGATCGAGCGTCCCTTCCATGTCACATCGGAGAGCTCCGGTCCGTAGCGCGAGCCCCTGCAGTCGTCACACGGCAAGTAGGTGTCGGGCATGAACGCCATTTCCAGTCGGATGCGTCCCGCTCCTTCGCAGGTCGGGCATCTGCCGCCCTTGGTGTTGAACGAGAACCGCGAGGCCGTGTAGCCCCTGATCTTTGACTCCGGGAGTGAGGCGAAGAAGGTGCGGATCTGGTCGAATATCCCGAGATAGGTAGCGGGGGTTGAGCGGGGCGTCTTGCCGATCGGCGACTGGTCGACCTCGATCACGCTGCGAAGGTCCCCCACGTTTCGCAGGTCCCTGAAGCGCGGCTTCGGCTCGTGCGAGATCCGAGCGAACTCGGCGCCCGTGATGGCCCCCTTCCGGTTCTTAATCGCACACTCGGCGGCGGGTCCGAGCACGTCGCGAAAGAGCGTCGACTTGCCCGCCCCGCTCGGCCCGGCGACCATGGTCAGGCGCCCCACGGGGATCCGCACGTCGAACCCCGTTAGGTTGCGGTAGTGCGCGCCCCTGAGCTCTATCCATCGGATGTCGGGCGCGCCCACCTTTCGGTACGAGCCCTTCAGCGGATGAACGATCCCACGCGCCAAGAACACCCCCGTGAGCGACGATCCGTTTGCCTTGATCTCGGCCGGCGTGCCGCGTGCCAGGAGTTCCCCGCCGTGGATCCCCGCCGCGGGACCGAGGTCAATGATCAGGTCCGCCTGCTCCATGAGCTCGTCGTCATGCTCGACAACGAGCAGCGTGTTGCCCTTGTCACGAAGGGCCAGAAGGGTCGATATGAGCCTCTTGTTGTCGCGGGCGTGGAGGCCTATGCTTGGCTCGTCGAGGACATAGAGGACGCCGGCCAGGTTCGTGCCGAGCTGCGCCGCGAGGCGAATGCGCTGGGCTTCGCCCCCAGAGAGGGTCTTGGTCGGCCTGTCGAGCGAAAGGTAGCCGAGGCCGACATGGTCCATGAACCTAAGCCTTTCGCGGATCTGCGGCACGATGTCCCGGGTGACGAGCCGGCCCCGCTCGTCCAGCTCAAGCGATTCGAGGCTTCTTAGGAGGTCCGATGGGGGAGAGGCCAGGAGCGCCGGGAGTGACAGCGGGGGCTTTCGCCCCTTCATGTGGAGCTTAACGGAGCTCGATATCCGGTTCAGCCTGCCGCCGTGGCACACCGGGCAGAGTTCGCCGCCTTCGCCGCGCTCATCGCCTCCCTCGAGTCCCAACTGGCGCAGCCTCACCGTGTTCTCGTCCTCGTCCTCGTCATCGGGCTTGGCCATCCAAGGATAGATCCTGCCATAGCCGCGGCACGCCGGGCACCAGCCCCGTGCCGAATTGAACGAGAAGTCCTTCGGATCGAGTTCGGGGAAAGACTCACCGGTCTCGACGTCGGTCCGGGTCGTCGAAAACCAGGAGAGGATCTCTCCGCGCTGTGTGAGCAGGAAACATGACCCCTTCCCGACGTGGAGCGCGTTCTCGAGGGCCTGACCCGGTTTCTTGTGGCCCTTCAGGTCCGAGACGACCGCCTCGATGTCGTGCTCCTTGTAGCGATCGAGCTTCCGGAACGCTGCGACGCTCGTGAGCTTGCCGTCGGCCCGCATCAACTCGTAGCCCTGCTTGCCGATCCAATCGGCGATCGGTTGGTGATGGCCCTTTCGGCCCCTGACGAGCGGGGCACAGAGATAGAGGTGCTTGGCGCTCCGGGCCGCCCGGGAGCTGAGCACCTTCTTGAGGAGCTTCTTCAGGGCCCCCGGCGAGAGCGGCGTGACCGCGCGGTCGGTGTCGGGATGGTGCTGGACCCCTATGCGCGCGTAGAGGAGTCGAAGGTACTGCGCCACCTCGGTGATCGTGGCGACCGTCGACTTGAGCGAGCCGCGGGTAACCCGCTGCTCGATCGCGACCGCGGGCGGGATGCCGGTCAGCTGGTCGATCTCCGGGCGCGGCAGCTGCTCGACAAACTGGCGCGCGTAGGGGGACATCGATTCCATGAACCGGCGCTGGCCCTCGGCGAAGACGATATCAAAGGCAAGGGTCGACTTGCCCGATCCCGAGACGCCGGTGACCACCGTCAGCTGTCGCAGCGGGAATGAGACCGAGAGGTTCTTCAGGTTGTTCTCCCGGGCACCCACGATCTCGATCGAGCTCGCGGGCGACGGCGCGACCCGGCTTGCAGGGACTTCGCCTACCGGACCCCCGGTTTCCCCCGAGGTTCCGTCAGGACTGAGCGCTTCCGCCAAGTAGCGCGAGGTGGCAACGCCCGCCTGCGCCACGGTCTCTGGGGTACCCTGCGCTACGACCCTGCCGCCGCCTGCTCCGGCATCGGGCCCGATCTCAAGGATCCAGTCCGCCGACTTGAGCACGTCGGCATTGTGCTCGATCACGACCAGGCTGTGGCCCCGGTCGACCAAAGCATGCAGGACGCCGAGGAGCCTGCCGACATCGTGACGGTGGAGGCCCGTGGTGGGTTCGTCCAGGAGGAGGAGTACCCCCGAAGTCCCCGGAAGGGCCCCCAAATAGCGCACGAGCTTAAGCCTCTGGGATTCTCCTCCGCTAAGCGTGTTGAGCGGCTGCCCCAGGGAAAGGTACCCCAAGCCGACTGACTCGAGGAACGAGAGCCTGTGACGGATCTGGGCGGAGTCCGCAAAGAGGGCCAGCGCCTCGGTGACGCTCATCTGAAGTATTTCCGCTACCGTCGTCTTGTTCCAGCGTATCGCGAGGACCTCGGGCTTGAAGCGGCGGCCTTCGCAGACCGGGCACGGGACGTATACGTCGGAGAGGAACTGCATTTCCACGCGCTCGTACCCCAGGCCCTGGCACTGGTCGCACCGGCCGTCGCCGCTGTTGAAGGAGAAGCTCGAGGGGCCGAGACCCGCTTCCTGCGCTCCCGGAGTCGCGGCAAAGAGCTCGCGGATCAGGTCCCATGCCTCGACATAAAGTGCGGGATTTGATCTGGGCGTCCGCGATACGGGTCCCTGGTCGACCAAGACCGCCTCCGAGACCAGGTCGGCGCCCAAGATTGACGCGACGCTTGCGGGGTCCTCGGCCGCCCTTCCCTTGTGGGAGAGAAGGCCCTGGTAGATCACGTTGTCCAGGAGCGTGGACTTTCCAGATCCGGAAACCCCGCTCAGGCAGACGAAGCGGCCGAGGGGTATCGTGAAGTCCTCCCCGATGATGTTGTGCTTGGTGGCCGCCTTGAACTGGAGGCTCGGGTGTCCGGCGGGCACGGGCCTTCGCCCCTCCGGCCCTTCGATCCGCCTCCTGCCCGAAAAGTAAGCTCCCGTGATGCTCGCCTCGTCCTTGAGCATCTCGTTTACCGTTCCTTGAAACACCACGTGTCCCCCGCGGGCGCCCGGCTCAGGCCCGATCTCGATCACGTGGTCGGCCGCCCGGATCATCGCCTCGTCGTGCTCGACCACGACCACGGAATTGCCCGCCCCCGCCAGCGTGCGGATGATGGCGATCAGCCTGTCGATATCGCGCGGGTGAAGGCCGACGCTCGGCTCGTCCATCACGAAGAGCGTGTCCACAAGCGACGTCCCCAGGCACCCCGTCAGGTTCACTCGCTCAACCTCGCCGCCGGAAAGGGTGCGCGAGGGGCGGTCGGGCGTCAGATAGCCCAGGCCCACCTGGTTCAAGTAACCGAGCCGTGTGGCGATTGACTCGTAGGCAAGCTCCGCCTGCCGACCACCGGCCTCGGGCCGGGCGTCGCGCATCAGCTCGCGCAGCCGGTCGACAGGCAGGGCGTAAAGGGCGGGCAGCGAGAGCCCCTTCCACTTCCAACAGAGGGCCTCGGGCTGCAGGCGGGCGCCCCCGCAGTCCGGGCAGGTGTTGTAGGATCGGTAGCGCGACAGGAAGACCCTCACGTGCATCTTGTACGTGGTCTTCTCGAGCCACCTGAAGAATCCCTTCACCCCGTACCAGTATTTGGGCCATGTCTTTGCGTTTTCCTCTCCATAGCCCGGCTCGCCGTCGATGACATAGGCCTGCTGCTCCGGGGTGAGGTCCTCAAAGGGGACATTCAGCGGGATTTTTTTCTTTTTCGCGAAGACCCGCAGGTCGTCCATGGACGAGCTGTAGACCGCGCCTTCCCAGCAGCGGAGCGCTCCTCCGTCGAGGGTCAGTGTCCGATCGGGGATCGCCAAACGGTAATCGATCTCGATCACGCGCCCAAATCCGCGGCATTTTGGGCACGCCCCGAGCGGCGAGTTGAACGAGAAGAGGGCGGGGGAGGCTGGCCGGAACTTCCTGCCGGTCTTCGGCGAGTGCAGGCCCCGCGAATAGTGGCCGAGCTCCGATAGGCCCTCCGCCGCGACGATCCTGGCCTCGCCGCTGCCGAAATGAAGCGCGGTCTCAACCGCCTCGGTGAAGCGCGCCATTTCCGGCGCCTCGACCCGAACCCGGTCCTGGACGACGAAGATGCGGCTTGAAGCCTGGAGGGGGGCCGTGTCGCCGAGGAGGTCGTCGATCCGCCGCACGACCAAGGCGTTCTCGCCGGGAGCGTCCGAAAGGATACGCACGTAGGTTTGGTTCTTCAGGTTCGCGAGGATCTCTGCCCAGGAGAGGTTCTCCGGCCGTGAGACTTCGAACGCGATGATCACCTGCGCCATGGGGCTCGCGGCAAGCGTCTTGCGCCAGATGGACTGGGGGTTGTCGTCCTCGACCTTCTCGCCGCTCACCGGGTCGAAGCATTCGGCCACGTGGCTGAACCACACTTTGAAAAAGTCCGTGAGCTCGGTCATCGTCCCCACCGTGGAGCGGGACGACTTGACCGTGTTGGTCTGCTCAATGGCGATCGAGGGCCGTATATTCTCGATCGAGTCGACCTTCGGCTTGTCGAGGAGTTCGAGGAACTGGCGGGTGTAGGCGCTGAACGTCTCCACATAGCGGCGCTGCCCTTCCGCGTGAAGGGTCTCAAAGACGAGGGAGCTTTTGCCGGCCCCACTTAGGCCCGTGACGACGACGTACTGCCCCAGGGGCACGTCGAGGTCGAAACCCTTCAGGTTGTTCTGGCGTACGCCGCGCAGCCTGATGCATTCCGGCTTTTTTGGGGAGCCGCCGGCGCCATCCCCCGGGGCTCGTTTCATGGGGCCGGTGCGGACGCGGTGCCCCCGAGGAGCTTTTCAAAGAGGGTGAGGTAAGCCGCGACCTGCCTCTTGGGATCGAACGACGTCCGCGCAAAGGCGCGGGCTTCGGCGGCTCTCGCTTCGCGCTCCTCAGGCGAGTCGGACCGGAGGCGCGCGAGGGCGGCCCGGAAGCCGTCGGCATCGCCCTGTTCCAGCATCCACCCGGTTCTGCCAGGCACGAAACATTCCTCAATGCCGAGGGCCCTGCTTGCCACCGCCGGAAGCCCGTGGGACTGGGCCTCGATCAGGAAGTTGGAGAGCGCCTCTTCCTTCGAGGCGTGCACAGCGATGTCGGCCGCCTTATAGTAGGGGCTTGGGTCAGCCTGGTATCCGAGGAAATGGACGCGGCCCGAGAGGCCCAGGTCGGCGGCCCGCCTCTCGCAGGCGGCCTTTTCGGGCCCCTCGCCCGCCATCCACAGGCGCCAATCCCAATCGGCAGGGAAGCCGGCCGCGATTTCAATGAGCGCCCGCTGGTTTTTTTCGGGCCGGAACATGCCGACCGAGAGAAGCACCGATGTCGAGGGACCGGCGCCCAGCCTCGCGCGAAGTTCCCTATCGCGGCCCTGGGATGCCTCGGGGAAGACGAGCGAGTTGTGGATGACCGAGGTCTTCGCACGCTCAAGGCCATGCCGGGAGACGAGGATGTCGGCGGCCTCCCGGCTGTTCGTGACCAGGTGTGCCGCGGACTTAACCGAGGAGTAATAAAGACGGGGGAGGACCCCGCCTGCCCGGAGGGTGGCCACGACCTGGGTGGGGAGCCTTCGCCGTGTGCCGTGCCGCTGAATTCGTCCGGCAAAGCAGTTGGCGGTCTTGCCCATGCAAAGGACAATATCCGGCGAGGCGCCCAAGACCGTCCGAAGCAGACCCGGGGCGAACCAGTCTATCCCGGTGTCGAAGGGTTGGAGCGAGCGGTGGGGCCCGGTGACCGATGGCGCCAGTTTTCCGCCGGGTCTAAATGTTACAAGCTCCGCTTGGTGACCCATTTGCGCAAACTCCCGGCCCAGGAGTATGGAATGCCTCTCCGTGCCGCCGCTGCGGAGACGATCCTGGAGAACAATGATTTTCATTGCCCGTGTCTTCTGCCGGGGGAAAGTGGCATGACCGATGAACTCACCGTTCGGACAGCTCCTCGTGAGATGGATGATCCTTGCCGTTGGCGTCGTCATTGCGACGCATCTGGTGCCCGGCATTCATTACAGCGATCCCACGGCCCTGGTCATGGCAGTGCTCCTTCTGAGCTTCTTCAACGCCATCCTGAGGCCCCTGCTCGTTTTGTTCACTTTGCCGTTCATCATCTTCACGATGGGGCTTGGTATTGTCGTGATCAATGCCTTCCTGTTTTTGTTTGTGGGAAGCCTCGGGTTTGGCTTCACCGTGGCCGGTTTCTGGCCGGCTGTTTGGGGCTCTCTGGTGCTCAGTCTCACGAACTTGGTCCTTGCCGGTTTCATGCGCTCGTCCCGGTCCCGCCCTCCGGCTCCCCCGAAGGGCCCCACGGGGACCGGAGGCGACATCATCGATATTTAGTTGCCGAGTGGCCAAGGCGCAGCACGTTGGCGGAATGTCTGAATCCACGGAATACGACCTGATCGTCATCGGAGGAGGCCCTGCGGGCTACGCCGGAGCCATCCGCGCGGGCCAGCTTGGCAAGAGGGTGGCTTGCGTCGAGCTGGAGCGGGCCGGAGGCACGTGCCTTAACTGGGGCTGCATCCCGACAAAGGCCCTGCTAAAGAGCGCCGAACTCTACCAGAAAATGAAGAAGGCCGAGGCCTACGGCCTGAGTGCCAAGGAGGTCGGATTCGACTTTGCCAAGGTCAACGAGCGCTCGCGCGTTGTGGCCGGCCAGATGGCCAAGGGCATTGAGTTCCTGTTTCGAAAGAACAAGGTCGATTACTTTGTAGGCGCGGGACGCGTCGACGCGCCGGGTCTGGTATCGATCACCCAAGGCGAGCACAAGGGCAAGTTCCTGAAGACCAAGAACATCATGGTTGCGACCGGGTGCAAGATGCGCCGCATCCCGGGCCTCGAATTTGACGGCGTGCGGGTCATGACCTCGCGTGAGGCGCTCGCCTCCAAGGTCTTCCCCAAGTCGATCGTGATCGTCGGGGCCGGCGCCATAGGCGTCGAATTCGCCTACTTCTACAACGCATTCGGCTCCAAGGTCACGCTGGTCGAGATGCTCCCGCAGATCCTCCCGGTCGAGGACGAGGAAGTCTCGAAGACGCTGCAGCGCTCCTTTGAGAAACAGGGCATCGTCATGCACGTCGGGACCAAGTGCGAGAATTTCAGGGTCGGCAAGAGCTCGGTGAAGGTGGACCTGGTTTGTGGGGACTCCCGCAGCACAATCGAGGCCGATGTCGTCCTTTCGGCGATTGGCGTGGTGGCGAACCTAGAGGGCGTGCTCGCCCCGGCGCTCAAGCCCGATCTCGAGAAGAATTACCTGAAGGTGGGCGACGATTACCAGACCACGATACCGGGGATCTACGCGGCGGGTGACATCATCGGGCCGCCCTGGCTTGCGCACGTCGCCACGTATGAGGCCATGAGCGCTGTGAATGGGATGTTCGGGCACGGCAAGCCGAAGCGCATCAAGAACTACCCGGGCTGCACCTACTGCCAGCCCCAGGTGGCGAGCATAGGCCTCACCGAAAAGGCCGCGCGGGCGAAGGGCCTGAATATCAACATCGGCAAGTTTCCCTTCACGGCCTCGGGCAAGGCCGTGGCCTCGGCGGAGACCGAGGGCTTTGTCAAAGTGGTGGCCGACGCGAAGACCGGAGAAATCTACGGCGCGCACATCATCGGCTCGGAGGCAACCGAGCTCATCGCGGAGTACAGCTTGGCCATGGAGCTTGAGGCCACGGTCGACGAGGTGCACCAGACGATACACGCTCATCCCACCCTGAGCGAAGCCGTGATGGAGGCCGCAGCCTCCTCGATTGGCGAGGCGATCCACATCTAGGGCGGGCCCTTTCACGAGCCGTGATAAGAGAGGTATCTGAAGGCGAGTCCCACGAACCGCAAAACGGGGCGCGCCACCCGGTCCACCTCAATGTCCACAAGCTGGCGAGGCTGGCCCTCTTTGGCTTCATCCTGACGTTCATCCTGGCCCGGGTCTTTGTGGTGCTGATCATGGCCCACGAGGTCCCGAATTTCTACTTCTTCCTGCAGGGAACCCACGTCCACCACCTAAACTACGGCATCTTTCTCCTGGCAGGGGTAGGAGGGTTCGGGGTCTTCCGGCGGTCAGTGGGGCGCACGGCCGAGGTTACGGCGCTCCTCTACGGCGTGGCCATGGCGCTCACTTTTGACGAGTTCGGGATGTGGCTCCACCTCGGGGGCAGCTACTGGCAGCGCGCGAGCGTGGACGCCGTGATCGTTGTCGGCGCCGTGCTGGGGCTCTGCTCCTACATGAGGTCGATCGAGCGCTTCGAGGCGCACCACAAGTGGGCCTCGGCGATCCTCCTTGTCGCGCTCGCGGGCTTCGCGTGGGTCCTCTATTCGGCCGGACTGCATTTGGGCAACGTCGTCGGCCCGAAGCTCCTCGAGCTTGAGGCGTCCTCGTCCCCCTAGAAGACTGCTTACCCCGCCCGGATCTCCCTCAGCAGGCTTGTAAGGTACGGGATCAGCTGCTTTTTGCGGCTCACGATCCCGGGAAGGTCGAAGATTTCGTCCTTCTCGACATGGGAGTAGGTGATCCGCTCGATCAGCTCCGGGTCGCCCTTTACGAGAAGGAGTGAGTTCTGCGTGTTCACGTCGGTGACCAGTAGGGCCGCGAAGGAGAGTCGCTCGCGCCTTCGCAGCTCATCCAGGGCGGTCGCAATGCTCTTGGAACGGCTCCAGAAATTCCCGAACCCGAGTTCCTCGACCTGGGATACTGCAAAGCGGACCGACTCCTCCTCGTACACCTTGTGATCGGCCTGCACGATCGCCTCCGGAGTGTTCGCCTGAATCACCGACCCGGACGAGAAGATCGCCTCGGCGAGGACGCGAGGCTCCTCCCCGGCGATCGACGAGAGCCATCCGAGGATGTCGGCGTCCTTGGGCGTCGTGGTCGGGCTGTTGAGCAGGAGCGTATCCGAGATCAAGCCGGCCATCATGATCCCCGCAGATTCGGGGGAGGGGACCAAACCCGAGGAACGGTACATGTCGGCGATGATCGTGCAGGTTGACCCGACGGGCTCGTTGATGAAAAGGATCGGAGCCTGGGTGTTCATGGGCCCGAGGCGGTGGTGGTCGATGATCTCGGAGATCACGACCTCATCGGCGCCACTGACGGCCTGAGATATCTCATTGTGGTCCACAAGGATGAGCTTTGTGTGGATCGGTTTCAGGATGTCGCTCTTTGAGAGGATGCCAGCCAGGATGCCGTTCTCGTCGAGAACCATGAGGGCCGGCGCCGCCAGCGTGGAGATCTTGCGGCGGATCTCGCTAATGCGGGTGTCGCGGTTCACGGAGGCGAAGTTCCGGTCGACGACGCGCCCTATACTCGAGGCCGTCCTAACAACCCACGCGGTCGTGGCCGAGTCATAGGGACTGCTGATCAGGCTCACCCCCTTCTCTCGGGCCCGCTCCACCACGTCCGAGTCCACCTGGACGCTGCCGGAGACGATGATCCCCCGAAGCCCGAGCTCGATCGCCCGAAGCTGGATGTTGCGACGGTCGCCGACGATGATCAGGGAGTTCGCGGCCGGAATCCCGTCCCGCTCCGAGATCTTCCAGAAGGAGCCGATGTCCATCGTGCCCAGGCGGACATAGAGCTCCTCATGCCGGGTGTCATCCACCGCATGGATGACGGTGGCCTTTAGCGCACGCGCGATATTCGCAAGGGTTCCCTGCACCTGGCGCATCAGCTTCGGCTCGCTGACCCGAGGGATGAAGATGCCGCCTAGATGCGGCAGGGAGATCGTCCCCACGACCCGGCGGTTGGAGTCGATCACGGGGAGCAGGCCCATGTTGTGCCGGTCGATCAGCTCCAGGGCCTCGGCGCAGGTGGCGTTCTCGGGAACCGTGACCACGTTCGATTCCATCATGTCCCGGACGCGGGGCCACACGTCGCTCAGGTAGACCGGAAGGGGTTGTTTGAATCGCTCCAGGATCGTGTCGATTCTGGCGTTCGAGTTGCCGCACCGTGCTGCGACGTGGCCCTTTTCACCCCGGGCCTCCTTGTAGGCCGCATAGGCGATGGCAGAGCAGATTGAATCGGCATCGGGATTGCGGTGCCCGATGACGTAGGTGGTGTTTGCGGAGAGCGCGAAGGGCGCGGTCGACATGGCCGGCACTGTGGGGCAAAAAGCGGCGAATTCAAGGAACTCGACAAGACTTTGGCCTGAATCGTAGCATTGGAGCATGAAGATCTATCTGGATGGCAGATTCGTGGACGAGGCTGACGCCAAGGTGTCGGTGTTCGATCATGGTTTGCTCTACGGTGATGGTGTCTTTGAGGGCATAAGGCTCTACTCGGGCAATGTGTTCCGACTGGACGAGCACCTGGAGCGCTTTGAGTACTCGGCAAGGGCCATCATGCTCGATCTTCCCCTTACGCGCGCCGAGCTCAGCCACGCGGTATGCGAGACCTGCCGCGTGAACGGCCTCACCAATGGCTACATCCGCTTGGTGGCGACCCGCGGGGTGGGCGACCTGGGTCTGGCGCCCTGGCTTTGTTCCAAGCCGTCGTACTTTGTGATCGCGAGCAAGATCGCCCTTTACCCATCCGAGCACTACGAGAAGGGCCTGGCGATCGTCACGGTCCCGACCCGGCGGGTGGGGCCGGGCGCATTCCCATCGACCGTCAAGTCCCTCAATTACCTGAACAACATCCTGGCAAAGATAGAGGCCCGCCAGGCGGGCGCCCTGGAGGGCATCATGCTCAACGACCAGGGCTACGTTGCCGAGGCCACGGCCGACAATGTGTTCATCGTGCACAAGGGAGAGCTCTTGACCCCTTCGCCCACCCAGGGGGCGCTCAAGGGGATCACGCGCGGCACGATCGTCGACGTAGCAAAGGATTTGGGGCTGCCGCTGCGCGAGGCCAACCTGACGCGCTACGATCTTTGGTGCTCCGACGAGTGCTTCCTCACCGGCTCTGGAGCCGAGGTGATCCCCGTCGTTAAGCTGGATGGCCGCACGATCGGGACCGGTTCGCCCGGACCTATCACCCGCAAGGTCCTCGCGGAGTTCAAGAAGCGCGTTTTGATCGAGGGAACCCGAATCTGAGCGGGCCGGGCGCAGTGCGCCTCAATGACGCTTGAGAGCGCGCGAATTGGGTCGTATTGTTACATAGTTACAGGAATGCGCGAGCGGCTTGCCCATTGGGGAAGGCCGTGGCACATTTGGTGCATACCAAAACCACATAATTCATGGCCAATCCGTTAAAGTGCGATCTTTGCTCAAAGCCTGCCACGGTGCACCTGACCCAGATTCTGGATAACAAGGTGCACAAGGTGGACTTGTGCGAGGAGTGCGCCCAGGAGAAGGGGGTCACCGACCCCAGCGGGTTCTCCCTGGCCGACCTGCTCCTGAAGGCTTCGCTAAACCCGGACACTTCGGGCCTTGCAGGGGTGCGCTGTGAGCAGTGCGGGTTCACTCCCAACGACTTCAAGAAGCAGGGTCGATTTGGTTGCCCCGCCTGTTACATCGCCTTCAAGGGCATCCTAGACCCCATGCTCGAGGGTATGCACAAGGGCACGGTCCATTCCGGGAAGATCCCGCAGAGGGCCCTGGAGCGGAAATCCCTCTACGACAAACTCACCAAGCTTGAGGTCGACCTGTCCGAGGCGATCAAGGCCGAACGTTACGAGGATGCAGCACGCTGCCGCGATGAGATCAACCAAGTCAGGCAAGCCGTCGGTCAAAAACGCTGATCCCATGACCATTGGATCCCTGATCGACACGCCCTCTGAGCTGACGGATGCATCCAGTAGCAAGTCCGCGATCGTCCTGATGACGAGAATCCGGCTTGCGCGCAACCTTGCGGGCCATCCCTTCCCGGGCTGGGCCAAGCCGGCGCAGCGCGAGAAAATACTCGATGCCTGCAGGGCGGCGGTGACCGCAACTTCGGCGATGAGGCGGGGCCTTGCGGTCGGGGTGGACGAGCTCGGCGAGCTTGAGAAGAGGATCCTGGTCGAGCGACACCTGATCAGCCGCGAATTGAGCGGCTCAAAACAGGGCAGCGGTGTCGTGATCAGCAAGGACCAGGCGTTCTCGGTCATGATCAACGAAGAGGACCACCTGCGCATTCAGCTGCTTCGGTCGGGCTTCCAGCTGAAGAAAACGTGGGCCGCGATCAACGAGATGGACTCGACCCTTGAGGACTCGCTCGACTTCGCTTTTTCGCCCTCGCTGGGCTACCTGACGGCGTGCCCGACCAACCTTGGCACCGGCATGCGGGCCTCGGCCATGATGCACCTGCCGGCCATGGTCATCGCGAACCAGATGGAGAAGGTGGTCCGGGCCGTGAACCAGCTCGGCATGGTGGTGAGGGGGCTCTTTGGCGAGGGTTCCGACGCAAGCGGCAGCATCTTTCAGATCTCGAACCAGACCACCCTCGGGGAGTCAGAGGAGGAAATCCTCAAGCGCCTCTCCGGGGTGCTGCAGTCGATCATTGAGCACGAGTTGAACGCCAGGGCCCGCCTGCTGGAGCAGGATTCTGGTAAACTCTTCGACAAGATCGGTCGCGCTTACGGCATCCTCCAAAACGGACACGTGCTCAGCTCCAACGAAGCCATGAACCTGCTCTCCCTGATCCGCCTCGGGGTGGATCTCGGGGTTTTCCCCGATGCCAAGCGCTCCGTTACGGACCGTCTCTTTATCGAGGCACAGCCCGGGCACCTTCAGTACGCCCAAAAGGGAGAGTTCGAGGCCGGCCAGAGGGACCTCCTGAGGGCAGAGAGATTGCGTTCCGAGTTTGCCAATTTCGCCCGACCCGATTTTACTCTCCCATCGACCGGAAACAACTGACCCATCGCACCAAGACCCATGTCGCAGGAACCGATGAATAACTTCACGCCACGCGCCCAGCAGGTGCTGGCGCTGGCCCGCAAGGAAGCTGACCGCTTCCACCATAACTACGTCGGAACCGAGCACATCCTTTTGGGTTTGATCAAGCTTGGCCAGGGCGTCGCTGTCAGCGTGCTTCAGAAAATGGGGCTCGATCTCGAGACCGTGCGTGCGGCGGTGGAGAAGCAGGTGGGTACGGGGCAGGAGGCGAAGGCGCAGGGCAGCATTCCTTACACACCGCGCGTCAAGAAGGTGCTGGCGCTAGCCGGCAAGGAGGCGAAGGCCCTCAACCATTCCTATGTCGGAACCGAGCACATCCTCCTTGGCCTTCTGCGTGAGGGCGAGGGCGTGGCGGCGCGTGTCCTGAAGTCCCTCGATGTCGACATCGAGCGCACCCGCAATGAGATCCTGCGCGAACTCGATCCCCAATTCTCGGGCGGCACCGAGGGTGGGAGCGAGGAGGCCGCAGCCGGCACGCCCCAGCGCCCCGGCCTGCAGCCCGACGAGAAGAAGGAGGTCAAGACGCCCGCGCTGAAGGCATTCGGCCGCGACCTGACGGAGCTCGCCCGCAAGGGCGAGATGGACCCGGTGGTGGGGCGCAAGCCCGAGATCAAGCGCGTGATCCAGATCCTGTGCAGGCGCACGAAGAACAACCCGGTGCTGATCGGCGAGGCCGGGGTGGGCAAGACGGCGATCGTCGAGGGCCTTGCCCAGGAGATCGCCGCCGGCAACGTCCCCGAGATACTCTTTGACAAGAAGGTCATCACGCTCGACCTGGCCCTCATGGTTGCGGGCACCAAGTACCGCGGACAGTTTGAGGAGCGGATCAAGGCCGTCATGGACGAGATCAAGCGCGCCCGTAACGTCATCCTCTTCATCGACGAGCTGCACACGATCGTGGGTGCCGGCGCCGCCGAGGGCGCGATGGACGCTTCGAATATCTTCAAGCCCGCGCTGTCGCGCGGCGAGCTCCAGTGCGTGGGGGCCACGACGCTCAACGAGTACCGCAAGTACATCGAGAAGGACAGCGCCCTCGACCGCCGATTCCAGTCGGTGAAGGTCGAGCCGCCCTCTGTCGAGGACACGATCACGATCCTTAAGGGCATCCGGGGTAAGTACGAGGACCACCACAAGGTGGTCTTCACAGACCTCGCCCTTGAGACTGCGGCCAAGCTTTCCGACCGCTACATCACCGGGCGATTCCTGCCTGACAAGGCGATCGACGTCATGGACGAGTCCGGCTCCCGTGCGCGCATAGCCGCGCTCAGCCGCCCGCCCGACATCGAGAGCCTTTCCAAGGAGATCGAGGAGGTCTGCGCCCAGAAGGAGAAGGCCATCAGCGAGCAGCACTTCGAGGAGGCCGCAAAATTCCGCGACAAGGAGAAGCAGCTGCGCACCAAGCAGGAGCAGGCCACAGAGCAGTGGAAGAAGGCCCGCGAGGAGAAGCGCGTCACGATTGACGAGGAGCTCATGATCCAGGTCGTCGCGGACTGGACAGGAATCCCTCTTTCCAGGATGGAGAAACGCGAGAGCGAGAAGCTGCTGAACCTGGAGGGCGAGATATCGAAGGCCGTCATTGGGCAGGGCCTTGCGGCCAGCTCGATTGCGCGCGCCCTGCGCCGCTCCCGGGCGGACCTGAAGGACCCCCGCAGACCCATAGGCTCGTTCCTTTTTGTCGGCCCGACCGGTGTCGGCAAGACGGAGACCGCAAAGCAGCTCGCCGCGCAGATGTTCGGCAAGCAGGACGCGCTGGTTCAGATCGACATGAGCGAGTACATGGAGAAGTTCTCCGTGTCGCGCCTGATCGGGTCGCCTCCGGGCTATGTGGGCTACGAGGAGGGCGGGCAATTGACCGAGTCCGTCCGCCGCCGTCCCTACGCCGTCATCCTCTTTGACGAGGTGGAGAAGGCCCATCCGGACGTTCTTCAGATCCTCCTGCAGATCCTTGAGGACGGTCGCCTCACCGATTCGCTCGGCCGCACGGTCGATTTCCGCAACACGATCATCATCATGACCTCGAACGTCGGGGCGCAGCTCCTGCAGCGGCAGACCTCGATGGGCTTCGCCGCTGCCACAACGAGCTTCAACGACGCGGAGAAGATGCGCGAGAAGGTGCTCGAAGAGGCCAAGCGCGTGTTCAAGCCAGAGTTCCTGAACCGCATTTCCGATATCGTGTTCTTCCGGCCGCTCGACAGGAACGACCTGACGGCGATCGTGGGCCTGGAGATCGGAAAGTTCGCTCTGCGTCTGGTCGACCGGAAAATCACTCTTGAGTTCACGGACGAGGCCAAGGAGCTCCTGATCGAGAAGGGCTACGACGAGAAATACGGCGCAAGGCCCCTGAGAAGGGCCGTCGAGCACTTCCTTGAGGACCCGCTTGCGGAAGCCATCCTCCGGGGCGACATCAAGGAGGGTGAGTCCGTCCTGGTTGTTCGCGACGGCGAAGTCCTCAATTTCAAACAAAAGACACCCCCTGCGACCACGTCCGGCGTGGCGCCCTGAAAAGACGGCCAACCGCCGTTGAGCAAAACCCCGCCCCCCGCCAAACGGGAGCGGGGTTTTCAGTCGCAGGACGGGGGGTGAGGCGCTTTAGTCGGCCGCCGTGAAGGTCCCGATCCTCACCCCGCTTTTGCTAGCGCTTGTGGCGGCGTATGCGCTGGCGGCGCCCCGCGCCGCCAGCGCGCAGGCTCCCGGCTTCCAGGTCCCTGACGCTGAAACCAGGGATCCTCCGACCCAGATGCGCGTCGACGCGGTCTGCGACTACGCGGCCACCTCGGGCTGGAATTCCGCCGTCGTGCCCCTGCGCATTGCAGCCGTCAAGGCCTACCGGCAGGACCGGTTCGCCGCCGCTGAGGCCTGGTTCCACCTCTACCGCTGGGCCGCCCTGTTCTCGGAGCCGGAGAACCTCTTCATCGACCGATGGGTGAGCGCTATCGAGGCGAACCACCTCAATTATGAGGGTGTTGCTGGCGAGTACCATGCGTCGGGGGACCCGATTGGACTAAAGATGTCACAGGGGCTGCAAGGCTGGGTGCTCTCAAACGAGGCCTTCTCGCAGGAGTTCTTCTCAAACTTGAAACCGGTCGACCACATCCCGAACGTCTTCGCGATCCTCGATCTGCTCTACCAGCGTGATCCGGCGAGATTTAGCCGCTACGCGTCGCTGGCTCTGGCAATAGCCCTGGTCTACGACGTGCCGCCGCCGCCGTACTGGCCGCACGGGCAGGTCACGGCGCAGGCGCTTCCAAGGAAGCTGGCGAAGCCCGAGGTCACCTACGACAGGTTGATCCAGGACGATCAGAGGGGGCGCACCTACTTTAGGGTCGGGAAACTGCGGGCGGAGGAGCTCAAGTTCGTGGTCGACACAGCGGCCCCCCCGTCGGAGCTCGAATGGGCGGTATCCAACGTGCCTTATCCCCTGGACCAGCTTGAGGAGGCCTACTCGAGCATCACCTATCGTCTGGACCGTGCGGCCGAAACCAGGCTCATGATCTGGTCGGGACGCCCCTACACGCTCCAGGCGATAAAGTCGGAAGGGGGCATCTGCATCGACCAGGCCTACTATGCGTCCGAGGTGGGGAAGGCCCGCGGGGTCCCGACGCTCCTCTTTACCGGGGGAGGCCAGGACGGGCGGCATGCCTGGTTCGGCTACCTGGACGGCGAGCACCGGTGGCGTCTCGATGCGGGCCGCTACGCCGAGCAGCGCCTGGTGACAGGGATAGCCCGCGACCCGCAGACCTGGCTTGATATCTCCGACCACGAGCTGCAGTTCCTCTCCGAGCGGTTCCACGCGCTGCCGTCGTTCATGCAGTCGCGCATCCACGAGGAGTTTGCTGGAGATTTTCTTATGGTGGGCGACTTCGCGGCAGCGGCGCACTCCGCACGGTCGGCCGTGAACTTCGAGAAGAGGAACATCAATGCATGGGAGATCCTGATCGCGGCAAATTCGAGACTCGGCCTCGACGCGGCGCGGCAGGAGGGCGTCATGAGGGAGGCGTCGCTGGCCTTCACGCCGAGGTACCCGGACCTTGTCGCCTCCTACAGCAGCCGGATTTGCCAGAGCCTGCGCGCGCGGGGAGAGTCGAGCCTCGCCGACTACGAGGAGCGAGGCCTTGCTGAGCGCTTCAACGGGGACCGGACCGACCTGGCGGTCAAGACGGCCTCGGCTATCCTCGAGCGCAGCATCGCGACCCAGACGACCGAGGCGCAGGTTGCCACCTACAATGCGATCATCGCCCGTTTCGGGCACGGCGCGGGCACATTATTCTTTGACCAGATTGTGGTCGCCTTTGCCGAGCACCTCTCGCTCCTGAAAATGAAACCTCAGGCACGCGAGGCGGTCGAGCGGGCGCGCGAGGCCCTCGCGGTCCAGCCCGGCACCCAGTTCGCGCTCGAAGTGGACAAGCTCCTGGAGCGCCTCCAGGACTAGGGGCGCGACGTTTGGCCTTCCAAAAGACGAAAGGCACGAAAGTATTCCGCCATGGACGCACCCGCACAGCGCAAACCCGCCCTGGGTTTCATCTTTGTCACGCTGGTGTTCCTGGTCCTCGGCTTTGGCATCATTATCCCGGTGCTCCCGGGCCTGGTGACGCAGTTTGAGGGCGGAAGTGTCGCCGAGGGCTCCAATTACTATGGCCTCCTCGTGGGCGTGTTCGCGGTGATGCAGTTCATCGCTTCCCCTATTCTCGGCTCGCTCTCCGATCGCTTCGGGAGGAGGAGGATTATCCTGGTGGCCTTGGCCGGAACGGCGATCGACTACGTCATCATGGGCTTTGCCCCAAATATCGGCTGGATGTTCGTGGGGCGGATGATCTCGGGTGCAACGGCCGGCGCGCTCGCGACGTGCAACGCCTACGTGGCGGACGTCACGACCCCCGAGAAGCGCGCCCAGGGCTACGGCCTCGTTGGGGCCGCGTTCGGATTGGGCTTCGTCATAGGCCCCGCCATCGGGGGGCTCTTGGGCGACGTGACGTTCCTTCACCCCTTCCACGTGGGCAGGGGCAGGCTTCCCTTTTTCGCCGCCGCGGCGTGCGTGGGCGTCAACTGGCTTTACGGGGCGTTCGTGCTGCCCGAGTCGCTGCCCGTCGAGAACAGGCGCCCGTTCTCCTGGAAGCGCGCCAACCCGATCGGCGCGCTTCTCGCGCTCGGGCGTTTCAGGGGGGTGCTGGACTTGGCGCTCATGCATTTCATCTTCATGTTCGCGAGCACCATGCTGCAGAGCATATGGGTGCTCTACACGGGCTATAGGTACCATTGGACGACGGTAGAAGTGGGCCTCTCCCTGACCTACATTGGAGTGCTCGCGGTCGTGGTGCAGGGGGGGCTCGTGCGGCGCATCATAGGGGCTACGGGCGAAAGGAAGGGCCTGGTCATCGGGCTCCTCATCTCCTCGCTCGTCATGGCCGGCTACGGCATGGCGACGCAGGGATGGATGATCTACGCCCTTGTCCTGGTGGGGGCTTTTGGCGGGATCACGGGCCCGGCGGCCCAGGCGCTCATCACAAAGCACGTGCCGTCTACCGAGCAGGGCGCCGTGCAGGGGACACTTTCCGGGCTCACGAGCCTGGCGGGGATTTTCGCGCCGATCATAGCGGCGTGGAGCTTCGGCAAGTGCATCGCCGATGACGCCACGTGGCATGTCCCCGGGATCGCCTTCTTCGAGTCCTCGGTCCTGATGCTGCTCGCCCTTTCGCTGGCCTTCCGGTCCTTCCGCAGGGACGACCGCCTCGCGTCCGCGGGCTAGGCGGCGGCGTGGCGGGCGGCGGCCTGGAGGAGCGCCGCAAGCGCGGGCTGCGGGGCGGGCGAGTGCCTCCAGCCTACCACCAGCCTGCTCTCAGGGGAGGGTCCGACCAACTTCCGGAACACGACCTTATCCGGGAGGAGGCGCGACTCGCTTGGCGCGGCAAAGATGACCCCCACGCCCGCGCGCACGAGCCCGACGCCGTTTGAGCGCGGCCAGACCTCCTCGGCGATCTGCGGCGCGATGCCGCTTGAGGCAAAGGCCGCCAGTACCCGGTCGTAGAACCCCGGGTTGTTGGCTCGGGGGAAAAGCACGAAAGGCGTGCTCGCGAGGTCCCGCAGGCGCAGGTCCTTCTTGTCCCTTAGCGGATGATCCGTAGGCAGAAGGACGCCGTTCTGCTCGCGCAGCAGGAGCGTCGTGTCGATCCCGGGCGAGGGTCCGTCGGGATGGAAAAAGCCGCAGTCGATCTCGCCGGCCTGGAGCGCGGCCAGCTGAAGGGAGGTGGGCGATTCGTTGAGCTCGAGCCTTATTCCAGGGAACTGCCGGTGGAACCCCCGCAGGATGTCGGGCAAAACGGTGGCCATCGCGAGCCCCGTGAAAGCAACCCTTAGGCGGCCGACGCGCCCCTCGGCTACGGCCTTCATGTCCGCGGGCACCCGCTGGAGCGTGGCCAGCACGGGCTCTATCCGCTCCAAGAACGCTGAGCCAGCCGGGGTCAATTCGACCTTCCTGCTTGAGCGGTTCAGGAGACGCACGCCGAGGGAGGCCTCCAGCTGCGCGATCTGCCGGCTCAGTGCGGGCTGTGCGACCCCGAGCGCTTCGGCGGCCTTCCTGAAGTGGAGCCGGCGTGCGACCTCGCGGAAGTATACCAGGTGGCGCAGTTCAAACGGATATTGATACTCTCTAGGCATCACTGGTAGCCAAACAAGTATTTCCCAGACAATGCAACCCTGTGTTATAACCTGGGCATGCCAAAAACCCTTTTCGAGAAAGTCTGGGACGCCCATGCCGTGCGCACTCTGGCCAACGGGCAGACGCAGCTGTTGATCGGGACCCACCTGATCCACGAGGTCACCAGCCCGCAGGCCTTTGGCATGATGCGCGACCTGGGCCTCAAGGTGGCGATGCCGCACCGCACTTTTGCGACGGTGGACCATATCGTGCCGACCGATCAGGTGAGCGAGCCTTACGCCGATCCCCTGGCTGATGCCATGATCAAGGAGCTGCGCAGGAGCTGCCAGGAATTCGGGATCACCTTCTTTGACCGGTCGACCGGCAAACAGGGCATCGTGCACATTGTCGGTCCCGAGCAGGGCATCACCCAGCCCGGCACGACGATTGCCTGTGGCGACTCCCACACGAGCACGCACGGCGCCTTCGGCGCCATCGCTTTTGGAATCGGAACCACCCAGATCCGCGACGTTCTCGCCACGCAGACCATGGCGCTCGGCCGCCTGAAGGTCCGCCGGATCGAGGTCAACGGGAAGTTGAAGCCAGGCGTCTACGCTAAGGACGTCATCCTCCACATCATCGCCGCGCTTGGGGTGAACGGAGGAACGGGCTACGCGTACGAATACGCCGGCGAGGTCTTCGACCGTTTCTCGATGGAGGAGCGGATGACGGTGTGCAACATGTCGATCGAGGGCGGCGCCCGGGCCGGCTATGTGAATCCCGACGAGACGACGTTCTCCTACCTAAAGGGAAGGCCCTATGCGCCGAAAGGCGCGGCGTGGTCCGAAGCCGTGGAGCGTTGGAGGGCCGTCGCAAGCGACCCGGGCTGCATCTATGACGACGTGGTGAAGATCAACGCGGCGGACATAGCCCCCACGGTCACATGGGGCATCAACCCTGGACAGGGCGTGCCGATCACCGGGACGATACCTGACCCGCAGAAGGCGACCTCCGCAGACGAGCGAAGCTCGATCGAGGAGGCGCTCGCCTACATGAAGCTAAAGCCCGGCGCGCCCATCAAGGGCACCAAAATCGACGTGGCGTTCCTCGGCTCGTGCACGAATGGCCGGCTGAGCGACTTCAAGGAAGTGGCGCGCTTTATTAAGGGCAGGCGCGTCGCCCCCGGGGTGAAGGCCATTGCCGTCCCCGGCTCTCAGGGCGTCGGACTGATCTGCGCCGAGTTGGGCATCGACAAGATATTCCGGGACGCGGGCTTTGAATGGAGGGCCGCCGGCTGCTCCATGTGCCTTGCGATGAACCCGGACAAGCTGGTCGGAGACCAGCTCTGCGCGAGCTCGTCGAATCGCAACTTCAAGGGACGCCAGGGCAGCCCCACGGGCCGCACCCTCCTCATGAGTCCCATCATGGTCGCGGCCGCTGCCGTGACCGGATCTGTCGCCGACGCCCGCGAGGTCTTTGGCGTGACCGCAAACTGACCGCAAAAAACCTACCTCCATGGCACTCGAAAAAATCACACGCGTTGCGGGCCGGGCCGTAAACGTCCCGGGAAACGATATCGACACCGACCGGATCATCCCGGCCCGCTTCATGAAGTGCGTCACTTTCGACGGGCTCGGTGAGTTCCTTTTCTACGATGTCCGAAAGAATGCCGATGGCACCGACAAGCCCCACCCGCTGAACGAGGCGAGGTTCAAGGGCGCCACGATCCTCCTCTCCGGCATGAACTTTGGCTGCGGGTCGTCGCGGGAGCATGCGCCCCAGGCGCTCCAGAAGTACGGGTTCCGTGCCGTGGTCGCGGAAGGCTTCGCCGAGATATTCCTCGGCAACTCGACGACCCTTGGCATGCCCTGCGTGACGGCGAGCCGCGAGGACATCGCCCTGATCTCGGCGGCAGTCGAGAAGGATCCGAAGGCCGAGGTCGTGATCGATCTGGTCGGCAAGACGGTGAGCTTTTCGGGGCAAACGGTGCGTATCTCCCTGCGTGAAAGCGCCCGGGATGCCCTGGTCAACGGGCGGTGGGATCCGATAGGAGAACTAATCGAGGGGGCCCCGCGGGGGGTCGAGGTCGCCAATAACTTGCAATATATGAGGGCCTGAGAGTGAACCCTTGGGGAGGCTGGGACGGCTCCACCCGGCTCCGTTGCGTGTGGGTGTGATGCTTGCGCCGATCTATCAGCTTGGCGGTGGCATAAGTTATCCTTAATTTCCGGGACCTTTTTTTAACTGCGAGCGTCTTACAGGCACACAATCCACCCATGACATTTGGAATGATCGAAGTCTTCAAGGGGGCCGGCCTCCTTATTTACCCCCTGGGGGTGTGCTCGGCACTGGCCGTCTTCATTATCTTTGAGAGGATCTACGCCCTTCGCACTGCGGCTGTGCTGCCCCCGGACTTGGTGGATGCGGTCATGAACGGAAAACCTCTGGTCGGGGGCCGCCATACGGTCCTCTCGCGGATCGTGGAATTTGCCGAGGTCCACCACAATGACCCGGATTCCCTAAAAGCCTTCGCCCGGCTCGAGGTGAACCGGATGGAGCGCGGCGTTCCCTACCTGGACGTCATCTATGCCGCGGCACCGCTTCTCGGCCTCTCCGGAACGGTTACAGGCCTCCTGCAGGTATTCTCGGAGATATCGCCCGACACGGGTCTGCCCGACCCGGTCGTCTTCACCAAGGGCGTCGCGCTTGCCCTCTCCGCCACGGTCATCGGCCTCTCGATCGCGATCCCGTCCCTCGTTGGCAGCGGGTACCTCCAGCGCAGGATCGACAACTACGCGGCCCAGCTCGACGTGCTCCTCGAGCGCATCATCAACCGCGGCCGCGGATGAGCGGGTTCCGCAAGAAATCCCGCAAGCGGCCCGAGCTGAACCTCGTGCCCCTGATCGACGTGCTCGTGATGCTGATCTTCTTTGCCTTCGTCACGATGCAGTTCAGGTCGGCGACGATGCTCAACATCACGCTGCCGAAGATAGCGACCGCGGGCAAGAGCGAGTACAAGGGAACCGTGACGATCGGCATCGACAACGCCGGTCTTGTTTCCTTCAACGGCAAGGACGTCAGCGACGCGCAGCTTGTCGGCCTCCTAAAGCAGGTGAGCGAGGCAAACCGGGACATCCCCGTCCTCATCAAGGCCGATGAGACCACGCAGCTCAAGAAGCTCGCGTTTGTCATGGACGCCTGCCGCACGGCGGGCCTCAACAAGTTCAGCCTGCAGGCTCGTTAGCGCGATGAACATTGTGATCACCGGGGTGACGCGCGGCCTCGGCCGCGCTCTGGCCGAGTGGTACATCGCCCACGGGCACACGGTGGCGGGCTGTGGCAGGAGCGGTCCCGCGATATTCGACTTCAGGTTCACGCACCCCGAGCCCAACTCCTTCGACGCGGTGGACGTGACGCAGCCCGTGAAGGTCTCCCTCTGGTCAGAGCGGGTCCTGGGGTCCATGGGGGCACCCGACATCCTGATCAACAATGCCGGCCTCATGAACACCCCTGCGCCCCTCTGGAAGGTCCCCGCCGAGGAGGTGGGAAAGGTGGTGGCCGTGAACATCGTGGGAGTGGTGAACGTGATCCGTGCCTTTGCCCCGGCGATGGTGGAGCGCGGGACGGGCGTCATCGTGAACATGAGCTCCGGGTGGGGCAGGGGCGTTTCTGCGGATGTCGCCCCCTACTGCGCCACCAAATGGGCGATCGAGGGCCTGACGAAAGCCCTGGCCGAGGAGCTCCCGAAGGGCATGGCGGCCGTGCCGCTCAATCCCGGGGTGATCGACACGGACATGCTAAGGACCTGTTTTTCGGACGGCGCCTCCTCCTATCCGAAGGCCGAGGAGTGGGCCAAGAAGGCCGGCCCCTTCATCCTGGGCCTTGGGCCCAAGGACAACGGACGGTCGGCCAGCGTTGGCGGATTCGAGGGCTAATCTCCCCGGGCCCTCTCAGGGCATCGGGATATGCGGCTCGATTTCCTCGTCGTAGTTGATGCCGGCCAGGCCGAATCCGAAAAGCTTCAGGAACTCGCTCCGGTACCCGGCAATGTCGGTGAGGGCGGCGAGGTTCTCGGTCGTGACGCCAGGCCAGATCTTGGCTACCGCGTCCTGGATCTCTGGCCTCATCTCGAGGTCGTCGATCCTCACGCGGCCAGCCTCGTCGAAGGTGGGGCCCGCCGGCGCATAGAGGTGATCGGCGAACAGGCGCTGCAGCTGCTCGATGCAGCCCTCGTGGGTGCCGGCGGCCTTCATGACCTTGTAAAGGATTGAAATGTAGAGCGGCACCACGGGGATCGCCGAGCTCGCCTGGGTGACAAGGGCCTTGTTCACGGAGATGAACCCCTTGCCTCCGCCATTGCTCCGGAGGAGGGAGTCGATGTTCTTCGCCGCCCGCTCCAAGTCATTCTTGGCCAGGCCGATCGTCCCGTTCTTGTAGATCGCCCATGTTACCTCGGGCCCGATGTAGGAATAGGCCACCGAGTGGGCGCCGGGCGCAAGGAGCTTGGCTTCGGCCAGCGCGTTCATCCAGAGCTCCCAATCCTCGCCGCCCATGACGGCGATCGTGTCCGCGATCTCCTGCTCGTTGGCCGGCTCGATCGTGACCTGGCTGACGATGCCCTTGTCGGTGTCCACGGTCTTGTTCGTGTAGGGCGCTCCAACCGGCTTCAGGACGGACTTGTGCACCACTCCCGTCTTCGGGTGCGTGCGCCTGGGGGAGGCGAGGGAATAGATCACCAGGTCCACCTGGCCCAGGTCCTTCTTAATCATCGCCAGCGCCTGCGCCTTGATCTCGTTCGAGAATGCGTCGCCGTTGATGTTCTTGGCGTAAAGGCCCGCCGCATGTGCGGCCTGGGTGAAACCAATCGAGTTGTACCAACCCGGGGTAGCGGTCCGGCCCTCCTCGGAAGGGCGCTCATAGAAGATGCCCAAGGTGGCGGCTCCCGATCCAAATGCGGCGGCTACTCTCGAGGCCAGGCCGTACCCCGTCGAGGCCCCGATCACCAACACCTTTCGCGGTCCATTCTTAATGGGACCCTTTGATTTCACGTAGTTTATCCATTCGCCGACATGGGCGGCGCAACCGGCGGGATGCGCCGTCACACACACGAATCCGCGAACCTTGGGTTTGATGATCATCGAATTGGGATTTTTCCGGTGTAGGGGAGGGTGGCAAGTACGATTGAACCGCTGGCGCGGGCCTCCAAGAGGGTGCGCCAGCCGCCTTTCCTGCCCTGAATAAGGAGAAAACGCGATCCCGGTGCCACCGGCGAGGCTAGGTTTAGGGCAATGCCGTCAGCCATCCCTTCAGGGGAGGCCTCGAACGTAGCCCAGGCTTTTGGGCTATCCGCCGTAGCTCCTTCCAACCAAAGCTGGTAATCCCCTCCGGCCCCAAGGTCCGCCAGTCCCTCGACCTTAAGAACGCCCCGGTTGCCGGTGGATTCCCAAATCACGACTCCCCAGGGGGCTCCCGCGCCGGCATCGGCGGAATGCCCCCCGGTGCGGGGGGGCGACAGGAGGGCCACGTGGAAGTCGATCTGCCCAGCGCCCCCGGACTGGGCCAAGCTTAGTTCCCGCCGTTCCACGATTCGCTCTGCCTCAAGCTGGTTCTCGGCGCCCTTGAGTGCGGCCTCAGTCATCTGGTTTTCGTCATGCAGCAATTGGATCCGGGCCTTCTCCAGGATCCAGAGCTCGCCCAGGCACGCCACCAGCGCCGCCAGGCAGGCGGTCGTGGCCCAGGGCAGCCACTGCGGAAGGGGGGTCTTGGATTCGTCCATCGGTTTCCGGCAAGAATGACTACAGTGGCGGGCCGCGCGCGTCAGTAAAGCCCGAGCGACCGCGCGTTAGCAAAAAAATGGGCCATTAATGGATCCTGGGATATCTCCTCCCAGGGCCGGTTGCTCGAAACCCTTATGAAGACCTGTTTGCCTGCCTTCCGAAATCCGTACTGGAGCGCGATCCGCACGAGTGCCTGGACCGAGCGTGTGCTGCCGACATCGATCACGTGGCCGTCAAAGACCTGCCAGAACCAGACGTGCTGGGGATACCCCCCGTTGACGAAGAGCCGGTGCTGCGCCAGGGGCAGCCGCTGGCCCGGCAGGTCCAGGACGACATGTGCGTCGGGAACGTCCTGCTGCGACCATCCTGCGCCCGGCCAGCAGGCATCGGGCGTGTGGGAGCCCACGACGCCGGCAGACGCCTGACCCGCCGGCCAAAAGGCCACATAAAGCGTAATCTGCTCGGCCTCCCCTGCGCCCTGCCTGAAGTAGGTGCGTTGCGCCAGATGGTCTGTCCGAAGAACGCCAGCGAAGCGGTAGAGGTCGTTTCGGGTGACGACTTGCCAGCCCTCCGCGGACGACGGCAACAGGGAGAGCAGGTCGGGGGATGCCTCGCTCGCTGCTGGGGAGGTGGCCGTGTGCGACGTAAAGAAGAAGATCGTGGCCACGGCCAGTCCAAGGACGGACGAAAGCACCCACTGGGCTCTCGGTCTCTTGTCAGCCGGTGTTTCGGGGACGCCGGGGGCCACCGCCGCCGGAGCATGGGAAACGGGTCCGTCGAGCAGGATGGCGAACCCGAGCAGGGCGGCGGCTGTCAAGAGGAGCACAGCGTAGCCGGTCAGGTCGTGCCATGTGCCCTCCACGCGGATTCCCGCGTTCACCAGGAGCGTGAGAAGGAGGGAGCGCAGCACGTTCATCGCGAGGGCCAGCGGGACGGAGAGGGCCACGAGCAGCGCCCTGGCCCACGGCCTCCGTACTAGGGCTGCCGAGAAAAGGACGGCTGCAAAGACGCACGAGATCAGGCTTCGCACGCCGCTGCAGGCCTCCTCGATTCCGACGGTGCCGCGTGCCAGCTCGATGATGTTGCCGTCTCTGTGGGCGGCGATGCCCAGGAGATCGAGCGTGCGCATCACGAATCCGGACACCCAGAGCTGCAGCCCGAGCGTCAGCCGGGTGTAGGTCCCCGGGGGCATGGGCGAGCACAGCGGCCAAAGGAGGGCCGCGCAGAGCGAGGTCCAGTTGAGCGGGATGAGCGCCGTTGCCCTTCCGGCGAAGGCCGCTATCGCGGCGCAGCCCAGGAGAGCGAAAGAGACGGTGAGCGCAAAGTCTACGACAGGGCTGGACCAGTCGACCGTGACCGCGAGCAGTCCCGCGACCCAGAGCACGGCCAGGCCGGCCGCTCCCAGGCCGCCTGCGAGCGCGGCGGACTTGCCCTCCGCCATTGGGGCCACGGCATGCGTTCGCCTGCTTATGTAGAGCAGGATGGCGCAGGTTGCGGGCATCAGGATGCCGTGGGAGAGATCCGGATCGAGGATCCACTCCGGCCACAGGTGGACGATAAGCGCGACGGCGAGCATCGCCAAAGCCGCAAGATTGAAGCTCGCCGAGGTCGGCAGCCGACGGTGGGCCTCGCTACGATTCACGGCCTGAGGGTGGTCGGCCTCTGCGATGCGCGCAACGGCCAAAACGGGCCGTGGCCTGCTTCACTCCCTCGGTGCGTTTTGGTCGGTCCCGTTCTGGTGCAGGATGACCGACTTGACGGCCCCGCCCGTGTCGCGGACGAACTCGAGCTGGGCGTCCACCACCTTCAGGAAGAACTTATCCTCGGCCTCCGGGTAAACGGGGAACCGCTGCTGCCCGGTGAGCTGCACTGCCAAATGGGCCCCGTCCAGGCTAATCACCAGGTCGGCGTGCTTGCCGAGGTGGTAAGTCCCCACGTAGCGCTGAAGGGCCTCCGGGGTCACCTGGATCTCCTTGTGTCCCGGCAGCGCGGAAACCGTGGAACTCTTGCGGGTCATGGACTGGTCGCGGCCTCCCTGGTGCAATATCAGGGAGGCGACGGCACCGGTTGCGTCCTTTACGACATCTATCTGAGCGTCGACCACCTTAAGGAAAAAATAGGTCGGCGTCTCCGGAAAGAGGGGGAAGCTGGGCTGCTTGCCGAGCTGGGGATTGCATATGCGGTCGACTCCGCGCCTGCGCCGACGATAATGGCTGCCCCGGGAGATCCTTGCATGTCCGCCACAAAACCTATCGACGCAGAAATCATCGAGGAGTCCATTGTGACGGCCCTCCGCAATGTCTGTGAGCGGATGATCCGGAGCGAGGTGGTCCTAAAGAGGAAGAGGGTCGATCCCAAGGAGGAGGCCGCCTTCCAGATGATGAGCAACGTGGGCTTCGTGGGCAGCATCAACGGCAACGTCATTCTCGCTCTCTCCGAGGATTTTGCGATCTACGCCACCGGAAGAATCCTCGGGATGAGCCCCGGCGAGATCGAGATGCACGGGCCCGATGTCGTTAAGGATGCCATCGGGGAGATCACGAACATGACGGCGGGCGGCTTCAAGAACAGGCTCTGCGACCTGGGCTATCCCTGCAAGCTGTCGCTGCCCTACATTGTCCGCGGAACAAAATTGCAAGTGTCGACGCCCCGTGATTCGAACCGGAACATTTTCGAGTTCGAGTGCGCAGGGCACATTCTTTTGGCCGACGTCCAATTCAAGCCGGAATAAGCCGACAGGCAAACCCTTGGCCTGCGCAAGCGGCGGAGCCTACTCGCGAAGCGCATTTTCGTCGGTCCACGTCGTGGAGCGGCCGAGCCAGGTGATCCCCAGGACATATCCCTTCAGGAATAGGACTCCCGGCTTGTCCGGGTCGCGCCAAATGAAGGCATCATAAGTGCGGCCGTTCTTCGGGTCGTAGATGGTCCCTCCCTCCCAGCGCTTCGTCTCTGGATTGGCTCTGAATCCCTGCAAGATGACAAGGCCCATGACCCGTTCCGTCCTGCGACCGGCATCCGGGTTATTCTTGTCGAGCCGGTCCTTGTCGTCCCTGAGCCAGACGATCTTTCCGCTAAAGGAGCCCTCTGGGCCCTCGGAAACACTCACCTGCGCGCCGCCGTCAACCGTGAGGTAGAGCCCCGACAGGGCTTTGTCCCAGCCCTCGGCCATGGCGGGGAGGCAGGCCCCAAATACGAACAGCAGGAGAAGGGCGGCGTTTCTAGGGTTCAAAGTAAAACGGGGTCCGCCTGGGTTCTTCCGATGGGCCTACACCGTCACGTCAAACAGCTGGGGATGGATTTCGCCCTCGGCCACCTTGTTGACGGTTCCAGTCATCGTGATCGAAAAGCCGTCGCCGATCTCAATTCCGATGGATCCGCCGGGCATCTTGACGGTGACCGACCGGTCCACGAGCCCGAGCCTGTGGGCGACCGCTGCCGCCGCGCTTGAGCTGCTTCCCGACGCGAGGGTGTATCCGGCTCCGCGCTCCCAGATCTCAATCTGGATGGTGGAGCGGTCCAGTACCCTCAGGAACTGGACATTGGTCCGATTGGGGAAGAGGGGAAGCACCTCAATGTCGGGTCCGTAGCGCTTGGCCAGCTCGGGCGAGAGGTCTTCCACCGGGAGGACGCAGTGGGGATTGCCAATGGTCGCCGCTGAGAAGGAGAAGCTGCGTCCCTGGACCTCAAGGGTCTCATTGATCACCTCTCGGCGGGGCCCCCTTACAGGGATCCTTTCGCTGTCGAAGCTCACGGAGCCCATGGCCACCGTAATGAGCGTGCCCGAGTCCTTGATCTCGGACTGGACCACCCCTCCCGGGGTCTCGACGGTGAAGATTGGAGAAGCGACCCTCTTTTGGTCCCAAAGGTACCGGGAGAAAATCCTGAGCCCGTTGCCGCTCTTTTCGGCCTCGGAGCCGTCGGGATTGAAAATCCGGAGTCCAAAATCGGCCTTGGAGGAGGGGATCGGGCCCCAGAGGATCCCGTCCGAGCCCACGCCGAAGTTTCGATGGCAGATTACGCGTATCTGCTCGAGCTTGGGAGCCGTCCAGTTTGGGAAATCAGCGGGATCGAGCACGATGTAGTCGTTGCCCAGGGCATGGTATTTGTGGAAACGCATGCTACTTGTCCCCCTCCAGAAGCGGGGTCTCCGAATAGCCGAAGAGGCCGCGCCGCTTGATGGCGTCGACCACGGGGGCGGGCACCATCGCCTCCCAGGTTGGGTCCTTCTCCCTTATCCGTCGGAGCACATCCCGGGAGAAGATGCTCAGCATCTTCGTGTCGAACCCAACGATACAGTCGATGTAGTGGTTCTCCAGGAGGTGCGCGTAGAGATTTGAGAGGTGGTCCACGATCTTTACGTTCTTCGCGTTGATCAGAACACTTGAGGCAAAGGCGTGGTTCGTGACGCCGTGCCCGAACTCGTTTTGAGCCACGTACGCCTCGAAGGCGTCCTGGCGCATCGGGTAAATGTAGAGCTTCACCGAGTTCCTGAACAGGCGCCCGAACGACTCGAGGATTCCGCCCTCCAGGTTCTCGTAATACTTCTCGTTGAAGATCTCGAGGAGGTTGTTGATCCCCATCGCAACGCCGATCATCTCCTTGGTGTATCGGCGGAAGTACGATGTGAGGCGGTAGTACTCGGAGTAGTTCGAGATGAGGACGGTGAAACCGATGTCCGCCAACAGGTCCACTCGCGAGAGGAAGTCGTGGGCGTCCAACTCGCCCGCCGCGAGCAGGTTGTTCATGGTGATCTCCATGAGGACGACCAAGTCCTTGCCCTTCACGAGCGGCTCTTGGACAAATTGAGCTGTCGCGCAGTTGAGCATGTCGACGTTCACGTGCGTCACCGGGCGGAAACTCCCGCGCTCAACCAGGATCGCCTTCTTGTGGAGCACCTCGGAGGGCTGCAGGACTTCCCCCTTCTGACCGAACATCACCGCATTCGTCAGGCCGAATTTCACCAGGTAAAGCGACATCAACCGGTTATCGACCCTCTCGAAGGCCGGCCCAGAGAACCTCAGCATGTCGATTTCGATCCGCTCGGTCCCCAGGTTGTCCCTTAGGGACTCGATCAGTTTGCCGAGGTCATTGCGGTAATAGAGCGCCCCGTAGATGAAGTTCACGCCCACGATGCCGAGCGCCTGCTGCTGCAGGACCGCCTCCTTGTCCCACATCCGAACGTGCAACACGATCTCGCACGGTTCGGCCCGGGGCTCCGTCTGGAACCGGAATCCGAGCCAGCCGTGGGCCTCGTTGGTCCCCTTGTAGTTGCTCGTCGCGACGGTGTCCGCAAAGACAAAGAAATTGGTCCGGTCGCCGCGGGTGGAAGACAACCGGTCGATCAGGAGCTGGTACTCGTGGTCGAGCATCAGCTTCAGGCGCTCTCGCGAGACGTAGCGCGGGGCCTTGCCGTAGATGGCGTCGCTGAAGACCATGTCATAGGCAGAGATGGACTTAGCGATGGTCCCCGAGGCGCCGCCGGCCTGGAAGAACTCACGGGCGACCTCCTGGCCGGCACCGATTTCCGCGAACGTGCCGTACTTCGGCATATCGAGGTTGATGGTCAGCGCCTTCTGATTTGTCGTCAGGAGATCCTTCTGTTCGCTCATGCCTCGGACTCTGGACGGTGCAGTGGGGGGATGCAACCCGTTCCTATGTCACTTCCTCGCGGCGGCGGTTTCTACTGGTGGATCACGCGAAACCGGATAGGTTTCCGCTTCTTCATGAAGAACTTCATTACGTCGATGCTCGGAGCGCTGGTGGCCCTTGTCGTTTTTGCCACCGGTGCCGTGCTGCTCTTCATCGGCTTCATCGGGGCCATCGTGACGATGGGCCAGCAGCGCAAGGCCCCCGAGGTGGCTGCCGGTTCTTACCTGGTCTTCGACCTTTCCACCAACATCACCGATGCGCCCCCACCCGTGGACTTTGGCGACTTCCCCGGGGGCAGGGCTGACAAAATGCAGCTTCGCACGATTACGCGCGCCATCCGGTACGCCTCGCACGACAGCAAGATCCGCGGGATCCTGCTCCTCGGGAATCTCTCGCCCGGCGGGTATGGAACGGGCTACGCCGCTTTGAAGGAAGTTCGCGCCGCGCTCTCGGATTTTCGCGCGAACGGCAAGCCCGTGGTCGCCTATATCGACTACGCCACGACGAAGGATTTCTATCTGGCCTCGGTCGCGAACGATGTGGTCCTAGACCCCTACGGGGCGATCATAATGCCCGGTCTTGCGAGCGAGCCCTGGTTCCTCGCGGGAGCCTTTGAAAAGTATGGAATCGGCGTCCAGGTGACGCGCGTGGGGAAGTACAAGTCCTACGTCGAGACGTACACCCGGACGAACATGAGTCCCGAGAACCGCGAGGAGGTCCAGAAGCTGCTCGACGACGTGTGGGGCACAATCCTCTCCGACGTCGGCAAGTCCCGCAATGTGACTCCGGCAGCCATCCAGACGACCGTCGATTCCGAGGGCATCATCAGGCCTTCCGAGGCGCTCAAGGCCCACCTGATCGACCACGTCGCCTATCGCGACGAGATTATCGACCGGCTGAAGAAGGAAACGGGCGTAACGGCGCCCACGGAGACATTCAAGCAGGTCCAACTGGCCTACTATGCCAAGACGAGTCTCACCCGCCCGCCCGTGACGATGGCTTCCGGCGAGGTCGCCGTGGTCTACGCCGAGGGAGAGATCGTCGAAGGCGAGGGCGACCAGACCGAGATTGGCGGCTCGAAGTACGCGCGCGAGATACGCCACCTGCGCGAGGACTCCTCGGTTAAGGCGATCGTGCTGCGCGTGAACAGTCCGGGCGGAAGCGCAACCGCGGCAGAAACCATACAGCGAGAGCTGCGCCTGGCGCGCAAGGTGAAGCCCGTCATCGTATCGATGGGCTCCTACGCCGCCTCGGGAGGATACTGGATCTCGACCTTCGGGGACCGGATCTTCGCCGAGCCCAATACGATCACAGGATCAATAGGCGTCTTCGGCATCCAGCCGAACTTCCAGAAGATCGCCAACGACCACGGCATCACCTTCGACAGCGTGAAGACGGGCAAGTTCGCCGACGCCCTCACGATCACGCGTCCGAAGACGGACGAGGAGCTCGCGGTCTTCCAGAGGCTTGTGGACTGGATCTATACCCAGTTCGTCGCCAAGGTCGCCGAGGGTCGCAAGCTCTCCATCGCCAAGGTCGAGGAAATCGCGCAGGGCCGTGTGTGGTCGGGTACCGACGCGCTCAGGATCGGCCTCGTGGACCAGATCGGGAGCCTGGATGACGCGATCAAGTATGCGGGCCACCAGGCCAACTTGGGCGAGCATTTCCGCGTCACCGAGTATCCGAGAACCCGGAACCTTTCGGAGGCTATTGCCGAGATGCTTGGGCGTTTCTCGCCGGAGGGGCTGCACCTTCACTCCACCGGCCTCGTGGGTGAAATCAAGGAGCGCATCGAGAGCGAGTTTGCGTGGCTACGCGCGCTCAACGACCCGCGCGGGGTCTATGCCCGGATGCCCGTCGACCTGGTCGTCCATTGACCTCGATTTAAAAACACCATGGCCAACACCCTCCTCAAGGACTGCCCCGCAACCGCGATTCCCGCGGGCACCCTGTCCACGCTCCCGGCCGGCACCACGGTCAACGTCGTACAGACGTTGGGGGGAAACGTGACTGTCCAGACGGAGCAGGGTCTCTTCCGGATCGCCCGCGAGAACGCCTCCCTGATCGAGGGCCTGGCGCTCTCAGAGGACGGGACCGGGCACCAGGGCGAGTTCAATGAGAAGGCCGTCTGGGACGCCTTGCGGACATGCTTCGATCCCGAGATCCCCGTGAACATCGTCGACTTGGGGCTCATCTATGACCTTGCGATAGAAAAGGCCGCCTCGGGGGCCAATGTGGTCGAGGTGAAGATGACGCTCACGGCGCCAGGCTGCGGCATGGGTCCGGTCATCGCCGAGGACGCCCGGCAGAAGATCGCTTCGCTGCCGAGCGTCGAGTCGGCCAAGGTCCACATCGTCTGGGATCCAATCTGGAATCCCAAGATGATATCGGAGGCCGGCCGCCGTTCGCTTGGCCTCGAGTAGGCCTGGGCCCGGTGCTAGGCCGTCACGGACTCAAGCGAGCAGCCGTCTGCATCGGCTGACGGTGTCTCGCAGTTCGGGCGGGCGATCACGCCCGGGTAGGGCTCCGAGGAGAACAGAGCGCTGGGGTTCCCAAGAAGGTGCCGATCGCAGATCTCAAACAGGGCAACCTCGGTCTCTGCCCTCCTCATGTCGTGCAGGAAGGCACCCTCTGCGTCGACGCCCTGTCCGACAAAGTTCAGGTACTTCTTCATCTTGTTCACGTGGGCCCGCTCCGGGAACCCGGGATCGCGTGTCTCCCGGTAAAGCCTGTCCACGTACTCCCGCACATCGGCCAGCGTCACCCGGGAGGCCTCCCGTCCCGAGAAGGTCTCCCTGCAGTGCCTGAAGATCCAGGGGTTCCTAATGGCGTGGCGGCCGATCATGATTCCCGCTGAACCCGTCTCCGCTGTCACCTGCCTCGCTCGTGCCGCCGACGTCACATTTCCGTTGGCTAGGACTGGGCATTGGGCACGGGCGACCACACGGGCAATCTGGTCATAGTGGACCTCGCTCCTATACATCTCGCGCACGGTGCGCCCGTGCACGGTGAGCAGGTCGATCCGATGCAGGTTTATGATGTCTATGATGCGATCGAGGTTAAGGGTGTCCTCGAACCCGATCCTCATCTTCACCGTGAGGAGTCCCGGGACTGCGGCCCTCATCGCCGCCAATATGGACCCAATCCGATCAGGATCGCGCAGGAGGCCTCCCCCCACGTTCTTCTTGTAGATCTTTGGCGCCGGGCAGCCCAGATTGATGTCGATTCCGGCAATGGGGTGCTCTGCGAGAGCCTCGGCCGTGCGGATCATGTGGGGTATGTCCTCGCCGATCAGCTGTGCAAAGACCGGCCTGCCCGTCGTATTCTCATCCAGGCTTCGGAGGATGTGGCGCTCGGGACGCGACTGCGCGTGGACGCGGAAGAATTCGGTGAAGAAGTAGTCCGGCGCGCCGTAGTGCGCGATGACCCGCATGAACGCGAGGTCGGTCACGTCCTGCATCGGCGCAAGCGCCGTGAGGGGCTGGCCCTCTGCCAGTGCTGGGGGCAATCTGGCTGGCACGGTCAGGGCAGCTCGGCTCCGGGCTCGTCCTGCTGCTTGCGCCACTGCTCCAGAATCTCGGTCCGGTCATCGACGGCGTCGAACACGGCACGGGCGACATAGATCGGGCGCTTCTGCTGCAGCGAAAGGACGATGGAATCGCTCGGGCGGGCGTCGATCTCGACGATCTTCGTGCCGAGCTCGTTCTCCATCGTGAGCAGGACTCTGGCGAAGAACGTCTGGTCGTGTGCGTCATTGATTACGACGCGCTCCAGGCGGGTTCCCAGGCCCACCAGGATGCTGCCGATCAGGTCATGGGTCAGGGGGCGGTCCTTCTTCACACCGTCGAGGGTCATCTGGATCGCGTTTCCTACGAAGTGGTCGACGTAGATCACGAAGATCTTCTCGTCATTGCCTAGGAACACGGCGCAGCCGTTGGGTGTAGGCACCACGCCCTTCACGGTCACAGCTACAACATCGTTTTGCATGGATTGGGACGAGCCTGGGTTGGCAGGGGGCAAGGTTGAGTCACGGAGAGCCAAAGGGCAAGCGGCCCCACGCCCGGGACCGGCATTTTTGTCGGATACGTCTGGGACGGCATCTGGTGCCGCAGCGGCGCCCCTTCCCCCGGATGGCGGGCTGGCGCCGGGGTATGGCCCTTGAGCACGGGCGACATGAGGGGGGCTATGCAGGTGCTCGGCATCCGCTGGCGAGGAATTGCCCCCAAAGGCTTCGCTCCCTGGGTCTAGAACCCGAGGAGGGCAATCTTCCAGGACCTGGCCTTCTCAAGTACGGCGGCTTTGTCGAGGAGGATGACGCCACCCGTCTCGAGCGCCGCGGCGTGGAGTCCTGCGGTGTGCATCGTCTCCAGGGTGCGAAGCCCGAAGCAGGGAACGTCAAACCGGAAATCCTGCCGCGCCTTGACCGTCTTTACGAAAAGGGTTTCGTCGGCCTTCAGGGCCCCCGCGCGCAGGAGCATCTCGTCCGTCCCCTCAAAGGCTTCGACAGCCAGGACCGTGCCCTTGCGCACGACGCACCCCTGGCCTATGTCGAGCCGCGCGCTCTCCTTTGCTATGTGGATGCCGTGCTCTAGGTACTCCTGCTCGATCGGGAATCGGCCCCCGGTCATGCATCCCTTTTCCGCTAGCTGGTCGTCGAGGAAGGCCCTTGCGTCGAGCATCCGGATGCCGAGGGCCTCGATCTCCTTCGCGATGGCTCCGAAGATGGTCTCGGCGTTGCGGCGCTTCAGGGAAAGGAGGATCTGTGCCGCCTTCAGGTCGGGCCGCAGCCCGTCGAAGAGCCGCCTCGGCGTGACCTGTCCGGCCATCAGCGCGTATCCGGCTCCGGATTTCCCAAGGAGGCGGAGGGTCTTGCCGACCTGGCCCACGTGCACCGTGTGCCGGTCCGCCTCGGGGAATGACGCCACGAGTTCGGGCGCCGTTTCACCCTCGAAGGCGATCAGCCTCAAGGGCACGCCGGCCTTGCGCGCCGACTGAGCAATCAGCTGGGGGTATAGGCCCTGCCCGGCGATCAGCGCAACCGGCAGCTTGGGATCATAAGCCTCCGGGAGGTACGCTGAGAATTGCGTCGGCACAGGCGATCAAGCCCTAGGTCTGGGCGCCGTAGTATTTCTTGTAGCTGCGGTAGTAGCGGTAGTTCGAGTAGTACTCGATCCTCCGCGGCGACAGCCCGTTTAGCACGATACCCAAGATCTCGTTCTTACCCTCCCTGAGGGCCTTGATGTAGAGCTTGATGTGCTTCCTGTAGGCCCGGTTGAAGCGGCAGACATAGACGACCTCGTCCGTGCGCTCGGCAATAAGCGTGGCGTCGGTGACTGCGCCCATGGGGGGAGAGTCGACGACAACCAGGTCGAACTGCTTTTTCAGCCGTTCGATCAGCTGTCCAAAGACCGGGTTTTCCAGCAGTTCGGTCGGGCTCTTGGAGCGCCCCCCCGAGGTCAGGAGCCAGAAGTTTTCGCCCAGCTTCACGATCCCGAGTTCGGCGTTCGTGAGAATGTCCCCGTCCAAGTGTGCTCCGTGCTCGAACCACGTGATGATGCCCGTCGTGTTCTGCTGGCGGTAATGGCGATGCAGCATCGGCCGGCGCAGGTCGCAATCCATCAGGAGCGTTTTCTTGCCATGCCGGGCGAAGCATGCCGCCAGGTTGCAGGAGATGAGCGTCTTTCCCTCCCCGGGGATTGTGCTGGTGACCAGGATAGACTTCGGAAAGTCCAGCTTGGACTGGATCTTGACCGAGCTGTAGAGGCTAAGGAAGGCCTCGTTGCCTGACTCGTTCCCTGAGGTTGTCTCGGACAGGCCGATCTTCTCGTCATCGCCAATCGTCGCGAGCTGGGGGATAATGCCCAGCAGGTGCACGCCGATGAACGACTCGACGTCCCATGCGCTCTTCACGCGGTCATCGATGAAGCCCAGCCCGATCGCGATGCCAAGGAACGCGATAATTCCGAGGCCGATGCTCGTGCGCATGATTCCAGGGATGTTGGGCGAGATCGGCCCCCCGGAGACCTGGGCCCGGTCAAGGGGATGGAGTGAGATCTTGTCCAGGTTCTTGAAGGTCGTCGTCTGGTTCAGGCGGTCCAAGATCTCCATGTAGTAGTTCTTGGCCACGGTTGCGCGGCTCTGCAGGGAATTGAAGTCCACGCTCAGGGCGCGCAGGCTCAGCTCCTGGGTCTCCTGTGCGCTGTATTCCTTCTCAAGGGCCTGGACGTTGTCGCGCGCGGCTGACATCCGGGTGTTCAAGTCGGCGATCGCCATGTCAACGGCCTTCGCCAGCTGGATCTTCGTGATCGAAATCTTGTCGGCGTTGTCGATCACCTTGGGATGCTTCTCGAGGTAGCGTTCCATGAGGAGCGCCTGGGTCTGCTCGGCCTCGTTAAGCTGCGTCTTCAGGGATGGGACCGCCCCGTGTGTGGCGATGTACGAGATCTCAAGGAGGTCCTTGCCGGACTTCTTGAACTCGGTCACCTGATCGACCAGCTGCTCGACGTTTATCATGTCCAGCCGTGCGGTCGTGAGCGCATTGTTCACCGACTTGAGCCTGTCGGAAATGATGTCGATGCTCTTGTCCAGGGACACCAGGTTGTGCTGGCGCATGTAGTCCTGGAGCTGCTTCTCGGCGTCCTCGGCGTCCTTGCGGAGCTGCTCGGCGCGGCCCTTAAGGTAGGTGACCGCCTCCTCGTTTTTTCCCCCGACGCTTTCGAACAGGTAGTCCATGAACTTCTCCACGTAGCGGTTAGCCACGAGCGCGGCGGCCTCGGGGTCCTCATGGTTCACGGTGATCGTTATCAGGTAGCTGCTCCTGACCGGCTCCGCGGATACGGAGCCAAGGAGCGATCCCACGGGCGGGGGAGGGTTCCCCGGGGGCAGGCGCTTCATGGCAGCTCGCTCAAGAATATGGCGCTCGGCCGGCGTGAACGACTGGATCACGCTCGCGCGGAGACGGTTGCTGTCGATGTCGTGGATGTAGGTGTTGAGGTCCAGGTCCGAACGCACAGACGGGTCAACCACACCCTGACTCGTGACTACCGTTTCGGGCTTCTCGAACTGGAGCGACGCAACGGACTGGTAGATAGGGGTCTTGCGCGCCTGGAGGTAGAAGTATCCCACGGCGAGAAGGACGGCGATCGGCAGCGCCACCCATACCCGCTCGCGCAGGATGATGTAGTAGTCGCGCAGCGTACGCCGCTCAACCGCGACCTCGTCGTCGGGTATTGGAAGAGGACTTCTCGTGCCCTTTGATTGTGATGCGTCGGACATCTTAGAGGTTGGAATGGCGCGTCAAATGATTCGCTCGGGAACGTAGACGATGTCGTCCGGCTCCAGCATCAGGGCGTTGTTTTCGGTGTTGGTCTTGGCGCTGCTCCGGCCTTTGATAAGGCTTTCCACGTCAAGGGTGATCACCTTGGTCGAGCCGTCCGGCTGGATTCGGGTGACCCTGACTGCCGTGCCCTGGGCCGTGTCGGTGAAACCACCGGCCTTCGTGACAAGATCGAGCACGCTCATGGTGGATTCAACCGGAAGGGGGTAGCGGCCCGGGTTCTTGACCTGGCCCTGGACCGAGACCTCCCGCGGCGCGTATTCCTCGACTGCCACGGTGACCTCGGGGGTGCGCAGGTAGCGCCCGTTCTTGTACGCTGCCTCGATCGTGCGCTCGGCCTGGCTTAGCGTTTGGCCGTAGACGCGGATCTCGCCCACGAGGGGGAGATTTACCGTGCCCTTTGCATCAACGCGGCAAATGGTCGAAAGGTCATCCTCCTGGAAGATCGAGATCCGCAGCTTGTCCGTAGTCCTAATGTTGTACACCTGGCTCCTGTTGGAGCTGCTCCGGGCGGGCGCATCCTCCGCCCGGGCGGGTGCAAAGGCGGCGAGGACCAGCGCGCCAAACATTGCGGATTTAATGAGGAGGTTCACGAGATGTTACCCTTACCAGTGAGAAGTCAGGGTTAGGTTGATTTGTTGCCGGGGAAATTCGGCGTAGGCGAGGGTGGAATAGCTACGATAATATACGTAATTGAGGGATATCTTCAGGTGCTCGTTTATCATATAGTAATACGAGGCACTTAGGGAATAAAACCAATCGACCCTCCGCCGGCTCTGCGGCTCGATTATGCCGTCCGTACCCAGGAACAGGTTCTCGCCGGCATTGGCCCCGAGGGTTGCGCTTGAATTTGCGTTCATCGAATCCTGGAAGGTAAGACCGCCCTGAGTGATCTCGATGGACTGGGCCTGCGCCGTGTTGGAGTAGTCCCGCGAGAGGTTTCCCGTGAGCTGCATCCTGCGGTTGATGTTCCAGGTCGCCGAGCCGCTCGCGGTGATGTCACCGGAGGTGGCATTGTCGACGCCCCCGTAGGGCGTCCTCGTCTGGTAGCCAAGCTGAAGCGAACCATTGAACGGGCCGTAGACCCTTCCGCTCACTCCCAGCATCAGGGCGTCGTCAACGTCGTAGGTGCCATTTGCCTCGTCGGAATAGCGGGCCCGGTAGTTGATGAACAGGTCCCGCTGCTCGTTCAGGACGTAATAGAGGAAGAGGTTGCCCGTGTAAGTGGCGAGGTTCGTGAAGAGTTTCTGGTCGGAGTAGTCGATACGGCTGTAGTCGAGCGAGGTCGAAATCGTGTAGCGCTCGATGACGGGGTATTGGAGGTTCAGCCCGAAGTCGGAGTTCAACGAGGCGTCGCGCGTGTTGGCGGTCACGTCCGCCCGGTTCTCTCGTTGGACGCTGGCCGTAATAGAGCCGGTTGTCCGGCCCGTCTGCTTCGTGAATTCCACCGAGAATTTCGGGTCGTCGAAGTTCTGGGCCCGGAAGGCGCTGTAGCGGGCATAGGAGAGCGACACCGCACCGTTGACTCCGATCCATCCGGCTCGGCGCGTGAACTCCAGTCCCAAGGAGCCCTCATAGACCATGCTCCCCTGTTTCAGAGCGTTGGTGAAGATATTCGAGTCGTAGCCCATCTCAAAAGAGCCATCCACGAAAATGTGATCCCTGCCGTCCTCCAGGGAGACGAGCGCAAGGGCGCAGGGGGCGGCAAAAGCAATAGCCCCCACGGCGATTGCCGTGAACGGTCGGAGGGGCAAGTTCATTTACTTCGTTCAGAACCGGGGGTGCCAGGCTACGGCCTAGTAAGGTTGGCCGGACTCACGTTGGGCACCACCGGGGGCGCATTTGGCACCACCGGCACGGGCACGATCTCCGAATTCCCTGTTTCCGTTCCGGGTCCGGTCGCTGCCGCTCCATCAAAGAGCGTGACCTCCCCGTCTGCGCTCTTGCGCGCTTGAACTTCAAAATAGACGAGCTTCCGGGCGGCGTCGGCCGTCTGGACGCGCTCCTCGACCCATCTCATCCGGTCCTCATCCTGGCCTGCCGGGATGTCTTGGATGACCACGTGGTTCAGTTCGCCGGGTTTGCCCGGCGTCACGATGATCTGCTGGCGGTTGTTCACCTCGCGCGGGCGGTCCATCGGGCCCGCCTGCACTGTGGCCTCCCCCTGGTACATCGAAATCACGGTCATATTGTCCAGGGACTGGATTACGGCCTGGCGGCCATGGATCGTCGCGCTGGCCAATGGTGTGTCATAGACCATCTTGCTCCCGGCGACGAGCTTGCTCGTCGATACCCCTATGACCCCATGCTCCACGAGGAGGTGGGTGGTCGAGATCGAAGGCTCATCCTCGACATCGGTGCGGTTCGGGCGAAAGGCCTCCTGCTGAAAAGTATTGATCTTCACCCGGGTCGATACGTCGCAATAGATCCCTGTGCCGTTCGAGAGCACGATCGACACGTTGGAATTGGCCTTGGTCTCGATTTCCGTGCCCTCGGCATTGAAGACGGACTTCTTTGTCAGGTCGTCGATCTCTTTCCCCGTGTCGATCTGGCTGTCACCGACCTCGTCCGCAACATACAGTTTGCTCTTCGGGTTCTTTCTCCCTGTCTGGGCATTTGCAATCGTTGTCACACACATGGCGGCGACAAAGATTTGGAGGAAAATGCGTGGGAATTTAATCACGGGTGCAATGTGGTGGCTACAATAGCGGCAAGCAAGTAAGTAGAGGCACCGTACAATTGCGTAGGTAGTCCCCCAACAATGGGAAACCAAACCCACGTAAGGGATTGGGTTATACCCTATGAGACCACTAGGTTTAGGATACGGTTCGGCACAAAGACCACCTTAACGATCGATTTTCCGGCTAAGAAGGGAGCGACCTTTTCGTGTGCCTTGGCAAGAGCGACGGCCTGATCCTGGTTGATCCCGAGAGGAACCAACTGGTCGGCGCGATGTTTCCCATTTACTTGGAACACGATACGTACCTCAGCCGATGCAATCCGTGCGGCGTCAAATTTGGGCCAGACGGCTGCTGAGGCAAGGCCTGGGGCGCCCAGTCGGGACCAGACCTCCTCGGCAAAATGGGGGGCAAACGGAGCAAGGACCTGGACAAAGGAGAGCACGGTGGCACGGCTCACCTTCTCCTCCTTGTGGAGGGCATTCTCCATGATCATCATTTGCGAGATCGCGGTGTTGAAGCGCAGGCCCTCGATATCGTCACCGACCTTGCGGATGGTTTCGTGGAGCAGTTTGAGCAGGGCGGTGGAATCCTCGAAACCCTCGACGACCTTGGAATGGGCGTTGCCGTCCTCGCCGATGCAGTCGCGCCACAGCTTCTGCAGAAAACGGTGAACGCCCTCGATCCCCTTCGGGTTCCAAGGCTTCATGGCCTCCAGCGGCCCAAGGAACATGAGGAAGAGGCGGAGGCTGTCCGCACCGTGACTCTCGATGATCGTGTCGGGGCTGACGACGTTGCCGCGGCTCTTCGACATCTTCTCCCCGTCCTCGCCAAGGATGATTCCCTGGTGAAAAAGCTTAGTGAAGGGCTCGTCCGTCGGCACCGCGCCGATGTCAAAGAGCACCTTGTGCCAGAACCGGGCGTAGAGGAGGTGCAGAACTGCGTGCTCTGCGCCGCCCACGTAAAGGTCCGGTCCTCCCCAGGAGGCAAGGGCTTCCGGCGAGGCGAGCACCTGCTCGTCATGGGGATCGGTGTACCTGAGGTAATACCAGCACGAGCCAGCCCACTGGGGCATCGTGTTCGTCTCTCGCCTCGCATGCACCCATGCTGAGCCCTCGGGCTTCGGGGCTGATGCTGGCACGGACCTGCCCGACGAGGTGTCGTACCAGATGTCGACCCAGTCGGCCACGTTGGCCAGGGCGCTCTCGCCCGTCCCGCTCGGCAGATAGGACTGGACCGAAGGCAGCTCCAATGGGAGCACCGAATCCGGAACAGGAAGCGCGTAGCGCACGACGCCCCCTTCCTCGAAAAAGACCGGATCCTTCGGGAGCGTGCCGGGGAATGCCGCCTCGGCGGCCCTGTAGTCGGACTCGCAAACCCACACGATCGGGATCGGCTCGCCCCAATACCTCTGGCGTGAGAAAAGCCAGTCGCGCAACTTGTAGTTGACGGAGTGGCGCGCCGCGCCCCTGTCCGCCAGATCGTCGGTCATCCGCTTTTTCGCCTCCGGCCACGGAAGTCCCGTGTAGGCTCCCGAATGGACCAGCTGGCCGTCCCCTGTGTAGGGCAACTTAGGCCCGGGCTCGCCGGGTGCAGATCCTGTTGGCTCGATCACGGCCAAAACGGGAAGGCTGTAGCGCGTGGCGAACTCGTAATCGCGCTCGTCGTGGGCCGGGACGGCCATGATGGCGCCCGTGCCGTAGCCGGTCAGCACATAGTCCGCGACCCAGATCGGCACCCGGGCGCCGTTTATTGGGTTGATGGCGAATGATCCGGTGAACACGCCCGTCTTGTCCTTCGCAAGATCGGTCCTCTCCAAATCGCTCTTGGACGCGGCCTGCTTCAGGTAGGCCTCGACCTGTGCCCGTTGCCCTTGAGTCGTAAGGGCCTCAACCAGAGCGTGCTCCGGAGCCAAAACCATGTAGGTGCAGCCAAAGAGCGTGTCGGGCCGGGTGGTAAAGACCTTCAGACCCCCCAGGGACGGCGTTTCCAGCCCGAATACGATCTCGGCCCCCTCGCTTCGACCGATCCAGGCCGCCTGCATCCGCTTGGTCGAATCGGGCCAGTCGACTCCCTCAAGCCCCGAAAGCAGCCGATCGGCATAGGCCGTGATCCTGAGCACCCACTGACGCAGACTGCGGCGCTCGACGTGGAAGCCCCCGACTTCGCTCTTTCCGTCGACGACCTCCTCGTTGGCGAGCACGGTGCGCATCTCCGGGCACCACCAGACGGGGCGCTCGTCGACATAGGCGAGCCCGCGCTTGAGCAGCTGCAGGAATATCCACTGCGTCCACCGAAAGTATTTTGGGTCGGTTGTGTCGACCTCGCGGTCCCAGTCGTAGGAGAAGCCGAGCGCCTTGATCTGGCGCTTGAAGTTGGCGATGTTGTTTCGCGTGTTGGTCGCCGGGTGCGTCCCCGTCTTCACCGCGTGCTGCTCGGCGGGAAGGCCGAAGGCGTCCCACCCCATGGGGTGGAGGACGTCGAAGCCCTTGGCCCTCTTGTACCGGGCGATGATGTCGGTCGCCGTATAGCCCTCGGGATGGCCGATGTGCAGGCCGGCCCCCGAAGGGTAGGGGAACATGTCGAGCACGTAGTATTTGGGCCGGGACGCGTCGCGTCGGGACCTGTACGGGTTTTCGCGTTCCCAGAAAGATTGCCAGCGGGGCTCAATCTCTTGAAAGTCGTATTCTTTGCTCTTGGTAACCATCATTTGAAACCCGCCATAGTGAACCAATCACTCTCCCGGTCAATCTTGGCCACCACGGCTCTGGTTTGCGCCTGCCTTGCGAACCCGGCCCGGGCCTCCATGAGCTCCGGATTCGAAAAACTCCTGGACTCGGTCGTCCGCATCGACGTGCGGGAGATGAACTTTGAGGAGGGGGCCCGCCGGATAGACGCGAGCATCGGCTCCGGCGTGATCCTCTCCCAGGACGGGCTGATCCTCACCAATGCCCACGTCGCGGGGCCCAAGGCGGTTGAGATCAACGTGACCCTCTCGAACCTTGAGCGGGTGAGCGCCCGGCTCGTGGGATGGGACCATTGGACTGACCTTTCGCTGCTGAGGATCAACCTGGACGACGTGAAAAGGCGCGGGCTCACCTTCAAGCACGCCGAGTTTGGCGACAGCGACAAGCTCTACGTGGGGCAGACCGTCTATGCGGTTGGCACGCCCCACGGACTGACGCGCACGGTAACCCGAGGCATCATCTCCAACAATAGTCGCTTTTTTGAGGACACGGAGGGCGTTGACGGGTACGAGACCGGCAATTTCAACACCTGGCTTCAGACCGATGCGGCGATAAATCCGGGTAACTCGGGCGGCCCGCTCGTCACGGACGACGGTCGGGTGGTGGGCATCACTTCGAGGGCCTATCTGGGGGCTAACAACCTCGGATTTGCCATACCCTCGGTGATCGCAAAGAGGATCGTGGCCGGCCTGGTGCGCGACGGCTCGATCACGCGCAGCTACATAGGGATCGTGCCAAAGGCGCTCCAGGACCTGGAGGGGTTCTACGACGTCGCCACGAACACGGGAATGCTGGTCGACAGCGTGGAGGCGGGCTCCCCGGCTTCGAACGCGGGGCTGCGCGCCGGTGACATCGTCCTTTCGATCGACGGCAAGAAGGTCGATGGGCGCTTCCCGGAGGAACTTCCGCCGATTCAGAACATGATTGCGAGCGGGCCCGTAGGCTCCGCGCTCGTCATGGTCTACAAGCGGGGATCGAAGGAGGAGACGGTTACCCTCGTGACCGCCAAGCTCGAGAGCCGCATGGGGGAGGAGTGGGTCTCCGACACCTGGGGCGTGGGCCTGCGCAAGATCTCGCACGCGTTTGCCCGCGAGAACCAGCTCGACGATGACTCCGGCGTCTTGGTCATAGGCGTGCAACAGGGGTTTCCCGCCGAGGTCGCGGGTCTGGCGAGAGGGGACATTATCACCAAGATAAACGAGAGCCCTGTGTCTTCCCTCGACATGGTGAGGACCGTCGATGCTGCTTATGCGCTCAAACCCGCCCCGACCCTTCTTGAGGTCCACAGGGAACGGCGCGTATCACTTGTTGTCCTGAAGCCGTGAAATTCACCTCCCTCTTAATGGCCATCCTGGCGCTCTCCACCGGAGCCCGGGCCGCCGACCTGCCAACCCTCTGGGCCGAGCGCATCAAGTGCACGGTCGCCGTCGAATACGTCACCCAGACCGAACTGGAGCGCCGGCCGACGATCGCCTACGGAACGGTCATCGACACCCTGGGGACGATCATCCTGCCGTCGGCGGCGATCGACCTGCGCATCTCCCCGAAGCAGATCCGCGACTTCAAGGTCTACGTTCCCGGCGACCCCGAGGGATCGCCCGCCGAGTACCTGGGACGCGATGCCTACACCGGGTGGCATTTCGTGCGCGCGAGCGCCGCGGTCCGCTCAAGGCTTGTCCCCGTGACCCTTTTCGCGGGCTCCGGCCAGCCCCTGGAGGTGTCGCTAGCCCAGGAGGTTTGGGGGATAGGTATCCGCAACAAGGAGGAGGACTTCACCCCCTACATTCTCCAGAGCCACGTGGCCCTCGTGCAGTCGCTCCCTCAGAGGACCGCGATCTCCCAGCAGGAGGTCGCGGGCCCCGGACTCCCCGTGTTCGACAGGGACGGACGTTTCGTAGGCCTTGGAGCGAGCTCGTTCGGGCAGACCTTCCTTGAGTTCACGGGGTCGGACCGCGGGGGCTCGCCCGTCATGCTGGTCAACATCGAGGAGAGCAGTGCGTTCCTGGTGGCCAGCGAGGTGCTCCCCTATATCGGACGCACGCCGAAGAACGCCTTTGGCCGCCCGCTTGCCTGGCTTGGGGCCTACGGGCTCGAGCCGATGGACCGGGAAGTCGCCGCCTTTCTCAAGCTCGAGTCCCAGTCGGGGGCGGTGGTGAGCGAGGTGCTCGAGGGCAGCCCCGCCGAAAAGGCCGGCCTAAAGGCCCATGACATCATCCTGGGCGTCGATGGCACGCCGATACCGCGCTTTAAGCCGGACCGCGTCGTGGTCGACTATCTCGAGCGCCTGATCGCAGCGCGTCAGCCGGGCGACACCATGACCCTGTCGGTGCTGAGGGGCTCGAGCCGGATCGAGCTAAAGGTGCCGTTGGCCGAGGAGCCCCGCCTGGTACGGGAGGCAGACCGCGAGTACTTTGAAAAGATCGGCTTCACCGCCCGCGAGTTCGTCTACGGCGACGCGATCGCCCGGCACTCGAGCGCGACGCAGCTGAAGGGGATCGTTGCGCACCTGGTCAAGCCGAACAGCCCCGCGGACATCGCCGGCCTGCATCCTGATGACTGGATCAAGGAGATTGACGGAGTGGAGGTTGTGGATTTTGCGTCGGCAGCCAGCCGGCTGACCGAGATCGAGAAGGACCTCATGCGCTCGGAGACGGTTTTCCTCGTGAGCCGGGGGAGCGACACCGCGGTCTTGAGGATAAAGCTCCGCTGACCTAGGCCTATGTTCACCGGCATCGTCGAGGAAACGGGCGGGGTCGAATCCTTCGTGAAGGCCGCGGGATCCTGGCGGCTGGTGGTCTCGGCCAAGGCCACACTCCAGGGGCTCTGTGAGGGGGAGAGCATCGCGGTGAACGGCTGCTGCCTGACGGCGGTGTCGTTTGGAGGGGGTCTTGTGACCTTCGACGTGCTGGAGGAGACCCGGCGCCTCACCAACCTTCACGCCGTTTCCAAGGGGGTTCCCGTTAACCTTGAGCGGAGCATGAGGGCCGACGGCCGCTTTGGCGGGCATTTCGTGACGGGCCACGTCGACGGCACGGGCTCGGTCGAGCAGTTCGAGCCCCGCGGCTCGGACCACTATCTGCGTGTGCGCGCCCCGGGCGGCTCCGGAAGGCTGGTCGTCATGAAGGGAAGCATAGCGGTGGACGGTATCTCGCTCACGGTTGCCGAGGTGGACGGCGACTCATTCGCGGTGTGGATCATTCCCCATACGATGGCCGCAACGAACCTTCGGGTCAGGCGCCCCGGCGACGCCGTCAACCTCGAGTTCGACATGTTGGGCAAATACGTAGATAAGATGCTCCAGGTCCCAAGGGGGGCAGCGTAACAGACCATGCGACTTGCGCTCACTGCAATCACCGACGAGCTACGGCGCCTGAAGGCCAGCGGAGTCGACAGCATCGTCGTCTCCGAAGAGGGCATGGCGGCACTGAGGAAATCGGTGAGCCACGGGGCAGGGCCCGAAGACGAGCCGCCGGCGCCCGCCAGGCGGGAGGCGCCCGCTCCGGCGCGTGCGCCGAGGCCGGCTCCCGCACCCCGCATCGAGGCCGAGGCTCCGGCCCCCCCGCCCGTCGTGTCTCTTCCCCAGGGTGACAAGAAAACCCGGAGGGACGCTCTCCTTGAGATCGTCGTGAACGACCCGGTCTGCAGGGCCAAGGTAAAACCCGGGAAGAAAGTCGTCCTTGGCGTCGGCAACCTTGACGCCGCCATCATGTTCGTGGGAGAGGCGCCCGGAGCCGAGGAGGAGATTCAGGGTGAACCGTTTGTAGGGCCGGCCGGGCAGCTCTTGACCCGAATGATTGTCGCCATGGCGCTTTCCAGGAGCGATGTGTACATCGGCAACATCATGAATTGGAGACCGGACCTTCCGACGGGGCCGGACGGTGTGCAGACGGGAAACCGGCCCCCGACCGACGCTGAAATGGCCCACTGCCTTCCGTACCTGAGGGCGCAGATCGACATCGTGAACCCGAGCCTGTTGGTCGCGCTCGGCGCGACGGCGGCCAAGGGGCTCCTTGGGCCCAAGTCATTTGGGGCGCTCGGCGAAGTCCGTGGGAAATGGCACGATTTTAGCGGTCGCCCCCTCATGGTGACGTACCACCCGAGCTACATCCTTCGTAACCCGACCAATCGCACCAAGCGCTTGATCTGGGAGGATTTGCTCAAGGTCATGGAAAAGGCCAAGCTCCCCATATCCGAGAAACAGCGCGGATTTTTTATCTGATGACGATCTTCCCCAGACTTCTCGTCGTGATGGCGGCCGCCATCGCCGCCGCAACCTCCTATGGCCGAGGGCCCGATTCGGTGTTCGACTTCGAGGTGCTCCGCTACGAGGCAAAGATGCTGGCCGCGAAGCCCTTCGTCCCGACTCCTGTCAATGTTCCCCCGGCCCTCCTGAAGCTCAACTACGACCAGTACCGGGACATCCGCTTCAGGCCAGGCGAATCCCTGTGGCGCCGCGAGAGGCTTCCCTTCGAGCTGCAGTTCTTCCACCCGGGCTTCAACTTTGACCGCACGATCCAGATCAACACGGTTGAGGGCCATTCGGTTGAGCCCGTGGCCTTCTCGCCGGCGCTCTATGACTACGGCCAGAACCACATCCCCTCAGTTCCGTCCTCGATGGGCTTCGCCGGCCTGAGGATACTCTATCCGCTCAACAAGCCTGGGGACGAGCTCGGCGCCTTCCAGGGAGCCAGCTACTACCGCTTCCTGTGCCAGCGCGCCTACTATGGGCTTTCCGCCCGCGGGCTGGCGATCAACACCGGCGAGCCGGGCGGCGAGGAATTCCCGGTGTTCCGTGAGTTCTGGATCGAGCGTCCTTCCCGTGACTCGAAGAGCCTCACCGTCTATGCCCTCATCGACGGGCCGTCTGTCGCCGGCGCCTTCCGCTTCCGGATCACTCCTGGGGCCGAGACGGTCACCGAGGTGCACGAGGTCGTGTACTGCCGCACGAACCCCAGGGTCCTCGGGTTTGCCCCCCTCACGAGCATGTTCTGGCACGGCAAGAACACGAATGTGAGCTTCAACGACTTCAGGCCCGAGGTGCATGATTCCGATGGCATCATGATGTTCACCGGGGCCGGGGAATGGATCTGGCGGCCCCTCACCAATCCGGAGTCGACGCGGGTCGCGGCCTTTGCAGACGAGAATCCGAGGGGCTTCGGGCTCCTCCAGCGCGAGCGCCAGTTTGAGAGCTACCAGGATCTGGAGGCCTACTACCACATGCGCCCGAGCGCCTGGGTCGAGCCCGTGGGCGCGTGGGGCAAGGGAACGGTCCGGCTGGTCGAGCTGCATGCTCCCGACGAGACCTACGACAACATCGCCTCGTTCTGGGTCCCGGAGACCCTTCCGGAGGCCGGTGAGCCGATCGAGCTCACCTACAAGCTGCACTGGTTCATCGACCAGGTCCATCCGCCTGCGGGCTATGTCGTCGCGACGCGGCACGGGCGCACGGCCACGCAGGAGACGGACCTCGAGCGCTTCTTCGTCGATTTCGGGGGCACCTACCTCGTCCAGGACGGACCGGATCCCCAGATCCAGCCCGTGGTGACCGTGGGCACGGGAGCCTCGCTCGTGAATGCGACCATACAGAAGAACCCCTTCAACGGCACCTGGCGGGTGGCTTTCGCAATCAAGCCCGACGGCACGGGGCGGCCGGTGGAGCTGCGCTGCTTCCTGCGCAAGACGCCCCACGTCCTCACGGAGACGTGGAGTTACCTGTGGCAGCCGTGACCGGAGAGCCCTTTGGGGCCGCGCCTGCAATGGGGCTGCCGGAGGCTTTTCGGCCGAAGACCGGGACGATGGAGTCGTGGAATGCGGCGTACGTTCGCGTCGAGGACTACCTGCGCGCGCATCGCATCCACAACCGCCTCCACCAGAGCCGCCTAATCCAGAAGATTCTCGAACGAGCTGCCCGGCGCCACGAGGAGCACCCTGCGCTAGACCCCACCATGGTGGCCGCGGAGGAGACCGAGGCCCTGATGGATGGGTGGTTCGGCGATGTCCTGGACGAGAAGGGCCAGCCGCACGACCGCCTTGCGATCGACGGGCGGGTTGCGCTCCTTCTCTGCGACGGACCGGTGCACTGGCCCTACGCGTTCCTGGACGAGGACAACGTCCCGGAGGACTTCGTGAAGGCGATGAAGAGCAGCCACCTTGAGGCGGGGCCCGACCTTGCCGTTTCCAGCATGGTGCCGCGGCCAATAGACCTCGGAAGGATCACCGAGGCCGCCGGCGAGACGCTCGAGAGGTTCGAGCGCTGGCCGGTGCTGCGGGCCCTTTTCCTCTGGCTGGTGTTTGCATCTGCACTGGGCGGAATCTTCTACATTACCCGGTAATGAAGGTCTTCATCACCGAGCACATGGACGTCGCCCGCCTTAACAGGCGGCGTTTCGTGTTCTTCTCGTCAGTCTTTGGACTCACGAGCCTGGCCACCTGGTTTGTGGCAGACCTCTACTGGCGGGATGCGGAAGGCCTGTCGGGCCTTGAGATCGTCCTCCTCGCGCTCTTTGTTCCCCTCTTTGCGCACATCGCGGTCGGCTTCTGCACGGCCTTGGCAGGCTTCTACGTGATCAACCGCGGTGGCGACAGCAGCCGGATTTCACTCTCATCCCCTGAGGGCGGCCCGCACAGGCTAGCCTCGACCGCGATCGTGATGCCGATCTTCAACGAGGACGTGAGCCGCGTATTCGAGGGCCTGCGCGTGGTCATAAAGTCGGTCCAGAAAGTCGAGGGATCCGACAATTTCGACTTTTTCATCCTGAGCGATTCGAACCAGCCCAACCAGTGGATCCGCGAGGAGGTCGCCTGGGTGGAGCTCTGCAAGCAAGTAGGCGGATTCGGCAAGATCTTCTACCGGAAGCGCCGACAATCCATAAACAAGAAGGCCGGCAATGTTGCCGACTTCCTCAGACGCTGGGGAAAGAATTACAGGTACATGGTCGTGCTGGACGCCGACTCGATTATGACGGGCGAGGCGCTGGCGCGCCTGGTGAGCCTGATGGAGGCAAACCCATCGGCGGGGATCATCCAGACCGCCCCGAGGACCGTGCGCGGCGAGTCCCTGTACTCGCGCCTTCAGGCTTTCGCCAACCGGATCTACAGTCCGATCTACCTGGCAGGATTAAACTACTGGCAGCAGCACGAGGGAAACTACTGGGGGCACAACGCGATCATCCGTGTTCAGCCCTTCATGGAGCACTGCTCCCTGCCCGAGCTGCCCGGCAACGAACCCTTCGGCGGCAGGATTCTCTCCCACGACTTTGTTGAGGCCGCGCTCATGCGAAAGGCAGGGTGGGCCGTATGGTTGGCACACGACGTAGAGGGCAGCTATGAGGAGGGTCCACCGACGCTTATTGAAAGTGCGAAACGGGACCGACGCTGGTGCCAGGGCAACATCCAGCACACCTGGCTTCTTACCGCCCGTGGGTTCCGGCCAGCCAACCGCTTCCACCTGCTTATGGGAGTGATGGCCTACGTTTCGTCCCCCCTCTGGCTCCTCTTTCTCATTCTTAGCACGATCGAGATGGTGAACCAGGCCTCGACCCCCCGCCCGGACGCTGCCGACATGCTCCCCGACACGACGTCGCTTTTCGGGTACTCCGTGGCGATCCCGGAGGCCCTGACGCTGTTCTCGCTCACCATGCTGCTCCTCTTCTTGCCGAAATTCGTGAGCGTGGTCGTGCTGCTCGGAAGAAGCGAGGAGGCCGCCGCCTTCGGCGGCCGGTGGAGGGTCGTCATTAGCGCAATTCTCGAGGCGTTCGGGTCCATGCTTCTCGCCCCGGTGAACATGATCTTCAACACGAAGTTCGTGATCTTTACGCTCCTCGGCCAGGGCGTGGGATGGGTGGCCCAGAAGCGCTCGGCCGAAGAAGACGGGACGGACTGGCGAGAGGCCATCATCACCCACGGACCGCAGACCCTCTTTGGCCTCGTCTGGGGGGTTTCGTCCCTGATCCTGATCCCGGCCTATTTTGCCTGGCTTAGCCCGGTCCTGGCCGGCCTTGTGTTCTCGATCCCCGTTTCAATTTTCCTTAGCAAGGCCAGCTTCGGAAGGCGGGCCATGGAACTGGGCATCTTCTTGACCCCCGAGGAGACGCATCCACCCGAGGAGCTTCGCCAGCTGAGCCAGAACCTGGAGGAGTGCTATCGGCACCTTCCCCCGTTTGAACCCCTGAGGGCCGACTACGGCCTCATGCAGGCCGTCCTTGACCCCTACATCAACGCCATGCACGTGTCCCTACTGCGGCAGCGGCGCACGAGCGCCGTGGCCCGGGAATGGTTCGCGAAGCTCCAGCTGAGGCTTCTCAGGGAAGGGCCTGGCAAATTCACCACGAAGGAGAAGATGGCGCTCCTGTTGGACCCGCAGTCGATGATCAACCTCCATCGTGAGCTCTGGAGCCTGCCGTCGGAGTCCCTGGCCGAATGGTGGCGCCTCGCCATGCGGCAGTACAACGTCCTTGCAGCGGTGCCGAGCACGGCGCTCTACCGCTAACCGTTTTGGGCGCCGATTTTGCCGAGTTCGGTCGAAACCTTGGCAAACTCGACCTCGCTCTCGACGATCATTGGCTCCACCTGCCCCAGGCCTTCTTTCCTCGAGGCGAACTCGAGCCTTTCGGCAATGCCCTTCAGAACCTGGGCGCCGACGTTGGCCGAGCTGCCCTTGATCGTGTGGGCCGCGCGCGTGAAGCCACCTACGTCGCCGGACTTAAGGTGCGTCCTCAGGTCCGCGAGGCGCTTCGGAGTGTCCTCCAGATAAATGGCAATGATCTCGCGCAGGAATTCGCCCCCGTCGCCGGGATTGAGTTCTCTGAGGTTTGAAATGGCGTCAGGGTCGATGGAAGGGATGTCGGGCACGGCTTT
>Ga0302198_10000056_pt1 | contig 101215 bp, 103 predicted proteins | sample II_Bog_N2_2_FD_193521 | JGI IMG/M metagenome (GOLD analysis project Ga0302198, IMG submission 193521) | Peat permafrost microbial communities from Stordalen Mire near Abisko, Sweden - II_Bog_N2_2 | ecosystem: Environmental > Terrestrial > Soil > Wetlands > Peat | place: Sweden: Abisko...
GGATCGATGGTGGTGGCTTTTTCCAGCAAAGCTTGCGCAACCATGTTGTCCTGCCGTGTCACCCGCCAATAGTGCGACAGGGCCCGCATGACCAAGTCCCAGGCGTCCATGCTGTCCGGCGCCTTGCGTTTGGCGCGAAAATTCTCAGCCGCATAGAGCTGCGGTTCAATGGCGGCGACGATGGCCTCGGTGATCTCGTCCTGCACCGCGAATACGTCCGCGAGGCCGCGGTCGTAACGCTCCGCCCAGAGGTGGCTGCCGGTCGAAACATCGTTGAGCTGCACCGTGATGCGCACGCGGTCGCCGCCCTTGCGGACGCTCCCTTCGACGACATAACCGACCCCGAGCTCCTCGGCGACCTGCTTCAAGTGCACGGCTCTATCCTTGTAGATGAACGAGGAGTTGCGGGCGATGACGAAGAACCAGCGTAGCTTTGACAGCGCGGTGATGATGTCCTCGCTGATACCATCGGAGAAATACTCCTGCGCCGGATCGCCGGTCATGTTGGCGAATGGCAAGACAGCTATCGCCGGACGGTCCGGCAGGGGGAGCGCCGAGCGCAGAGCTCCGCGATGGTCGTCTCCCGCCGGGACCACCTTGTCGTGCGACTGCTCGCGCACGGTGCCGACAAAGCGCAGGCCCTTGCGGGCAACCGTGCGTATGAGTTTCTGCTCCTCGCCGCTGTCGCCGATCGCCTTGCGCGCGGCGTTAATGCGGCTGGTCAGCGTGGAATCCGAAACGGCCCGGCCACCCCAGACCGCGCCGATAAGATCGTCCTTGCTGACAACGCGGTCGCGGTTGCCCAGGAGATAGAACAGCAAGTCGAATACCTGCGGCTCGACCGCAACGGCTTCGCCGCCGCGGCGCAGCTCGCGGCGTTCGGTGTCAAGTACATGATCGGCAAATAAAAATTGCAAAGGTGCGCTCTCGCCGCCGAAGCCGCGCTCAAGCAACAATCAAGCCGATCCCACGGATAAATCAAGCCCCGGGCAAAGTCTTTGGTGCGGGCCGCGCCCATCCTGCCGCTTATTCGGCGCAGCCCGCGCCCAGGCATTACGGAGCAGACCATGACTCAGAGCCAAACGATCGGCCATGCGGCCAGCGGCCCGTTAAGCCGCTTCATCGCATTCCTCTACGGGATCGCAGCTTACCTGGTATTCTTCATCACTTTCCTCTACGCCGTGGGATTCGTCTCGGGCTATATGGTACCGAAGACCATTGACAGCGGAGCTGTCGCGTCACCCGCCGGGGCGCTGATCATCGATCTCCTGCTGATGTCGCTGTTCGCCATTCAGCACAGCGTGATGGCCCGGCCGCGGTTCAAAGAATGGTGGACCCAGTTCATACCGAAATCGATCGAGCGAAGCACCTACGTTCTGCTTGCGAGCCTGGCGCTCGCACTATTGCTCTGGCAGTGGCGACCGATGCCGACTGTGGTGTGGCAGATCAGTGAACCGCATCTTGCCCTGGCGGCGACCGTGATGGGTTTCGTCGGCTGGCTCGTCGTGTTGAGCAGCACGTTTTTGATCAATCACTTCGAACTTTTCGGGCTGCATCAGGTCGCCGGCAATCTCGCCGGTCGGTCAATGCCGGCGCAGCGCTTCCGAACGCCGCTGTTCTACAAGCTGGTGCGGCATCCGATCTATCTCGGATTCATCATTGCGTTCTGGGCGACCCCGACCATGACGGCCGGTCATCTGCTGTTCGCGGCGGTCACTACCGCCTACATCTTCGTCGGCATCTGGCTGGAAGAGCGCGACCTGGTTGCGCTGTTCGGCGACGAGTACCTACGCTACCGGGAGCGGGTCTCGATGCTGGTGCCGTGGCTTGGGTCGAGGTGACCATGGAGAGCCATGCCATGACCGGGCAAGGACGTGGCCGCGTCGACTATGACGAGTGCGGGATCGGGCCAGCTGTCGTTCTCGTGCCGGGATCGTGCAGCACGGGCGCGGTGTGGCGGCCCGTGATCGCCGCATGGGGAAGCCAGTTGCGCGCGGTGACCACAAGCTTGCCCGGTTATGGAGGGACCGACGAGCGCCGCACGGCATCCGATCCGTCCATCGCCTACGAGGCCGAAGCCGTTGAGTCGGTCATTCGGAGGGCCGGTGGCCGGGTCCATCTGGTCGGGCATTCCTTCGGCGGACTGGTGGCGCTCGCCGTGGCCCTGCGCAACCGGGTTGCTCTGGCAAGTCTTGCCATCATAGAGGCCCCGGCGATGGGGGTGCTGCAAAAACCGGAGGAGGAGCCGCACTACCGCGCATTCCGTCAGATGTCGGAGGCCTATTTTGCCGCCTTCGAGAGAGCTCAGCCCGAGGCTGTCGAGATGATGATGGATTTTTACGGCGGTGCGGGCAGCTTTGCCTCTCTGCCTGGGCGGGTTCGCGCTTACGCGGTGGCGACGACGGCAACGAACATCCTGGATTGGGCAAGCGCATACGATTTTCCATTAACGGCAGAAACTCTGGCCAAGGTCCAGCTTCCGACCCTGGTCGTGCTGGGCGATAGGAGTAACCCAGCAGTGCAGCGCGCCAGCGTGCTGCTCAGCAAGCAAATAGGCGATGCCATGTTGGAGGCAATCGGCGGAGCGGCGCATTTCATGATCACGACCCACGCCGGCGAAGTGGCGCGGTTGATTGCGTCGCACGTATATCGGGCCGAAGAGCGCTCAAAAACGCCGGCGCAATGATGCATTGAAGCCGCGTTGCAAGCGGCTATCGGCTGGGTCGCCGACGGCGGCTTTTGGCACATAGCGTCGTTGCGCTGCCATGCAGCGATACGTCGGCTATCGAGGCATGGCGGACTCTGGCGTGGCGTCAGCCCAGCAGACTTATGGGTTCACGGCCCAATGCTCATCCAATCACCTCACCACTGCCGCGGTCTGCCCGAACAGGAGCTTGCGCTCTTCGTCGGTGCGGATCGCCGGCTGACCAAAATTTGGATTGATCTCCTTGGCCAGGGCATAGGCGCGCAGCGTGGCCGGACGCTCGCGGATGTCCTCAAGCCAGCGCTTGAGATGCGGGAAGTCCTCGATGTTCTGCCCCTGGTTCTTGTACGGCACCACCCAGGGATAGCTCGCCATGTCCGCAATCGAATAATCGCCGGCGATGAAGGCGCGATCGGCAAGCCGCTTGTTGAGCACGCCATAGAGCCGGTTGGTTTCGTTCACATAGCGGTCGATGGCGTATTTGATTTTCTCCTGGGCGTAGTTGCTGAAGTGGTGGTTCTGCCCGGCCATGGGTCCCAGCCCGCCCATCTGCCAGAACGTCCACTGGATCGCATCGTACCGGCCGTAGATGTCGGCGGGCAGGAATTTTCCGGTCTTCTCCGCCAGGTACAGCAGCATGGCGCCGGATTCGAAGATCGAGATCGGCCTGCCGCCGCCGTTCGGCTCGTGATCGACCATGGCGGGAATCCGGTTGTTCGGCGCGATCGCCAGAAACTCCGGCTTGAACTGGTCGCCCTTGCCGATATTGACCGGGAAAATCCTGTACTTGAGTCCGCTCTCCTCGAGAAACATCGTGATCTTGTGGCCGTTCGGCGTGGTCCAGTAATGAAGGTCGATCATGGCGCGGTCCTGCGGGTAGCATGGCGGGCATCGCAAAGTGGATGCGGATGCATGGAACTCACCGCATCGGCCACGCGAAGTCAATGGCGCGGGTCCGGCATCCCGGCGAATTGATCCCGGCGCGCGATCAGGCGGGTCGGGCAGCGGGATCAACCAGCCCGACCGTTGTCGCGCAACAGTCTTTCGCCGTCTTCAGTAGCCGTCACGATCACGCCGAAGCCCGCGATGGCCTCGCGCGCGACATAACCGCGATCGACGGCATCTTCCCAGATCGTCAGCCGCGGGCAGGAGGTCCGCCAGGTCGCGATCACCTCGGAGTAAAGCCGCGGCTCGCGGACGATCCATTCGATGAAATCAAGCAGCAGCGGATCCGCAGCATCGGTCATCTTGCTTTCCCTCCTTGCCGCGGGAATCTGGCCTGCTTGCCGCGTCGGCGCAAACCGGGTTATCTTGCCCTGGCACAAGTTTTCCTGAGGGTGGAATGCGGCGGCTGCTGTTCCTCAACGGCATCAAGGCGTTCGAGGCCGCCGCGCGCAGCGGCAGCTTCGCCGGCGCCGGCGCCGAGCTCCACGTGTCGGCGGCGGCCATCAGCCGGATGGTGCATCTTCTGGAAGCCCGCCTCGGGGTCGCCTTGTTCGAGCGCAAGGCAAACCGGCTGGCGATGACCTCCGCCGGCCGCGCCTATCAGAGCGGATTGACCCCGATCTTCGATGCGCTGGCAAGCCTGACCGCACAGGTCACGGCTTCGTCCGCTGTCCGCGCGCTGACCATCGGCGTCGGCCCGACCTTTGCGATGCGATGGCTGATCCCCCGGCTGGCGGATTTTCGTAAAGAGGAGCCGGATATCGAGGTACGAATTGCCACCGGGGGTGCCGCGGCGCCGTTCGGCGACGACTGGAGCTGCGGCATCAAGCTCGGCGACGGCGACTGGGCGGGGCTGGTGGCAGAACCGCTGTTCGCCGCCGACCTGCAGCCGGTATGCGCACCACGGCTGGCGACACAATTGAAGCGCCCCGCTGATCTGAAGGGGCCGGCGCTGCTGCGCGTCGCCCATTCGCCCGGCGACTGGCCATTGTGGCTGCGCGGCGCCGGCGTCGCCCGCGTCGCCGCGCGCGGACCGGAGTTTCAATTTTATGGCCAGGCGCTGCAGGCGGCGGTCGACGGACTGGGTGTTGCGATGGGCATCCGGCCCTATATCGACGACGATCTTGCCGCCGGACGGCTGATCGCGCCTTTTGCACTGAGCGTGCCCAAGGGCATGCGGTGGTACCTGGTCTATCGCAGCTTCCACGCCGGGCAGCGCGATTTCGCCGCGTTCCGGCGCTGGATCGTCGGCGCCGCAATCCGACCTGCCGGCCGCAATGCCCGCCGCGACCGGCACCCGCGCGCCGCGGAATGAATAAATCGGCCGGAATGTGAAGCAGTTCACACCGGCTCTTGCGCGCGCATGTTTGCCTGGGTTCGGCAATTCCCGGAGCGGCGAAATGAAGTGCGACTATGACGGCTTCAACATCGAGTCTTTCGAGGCTGGCAAAGGGTTGTGGCACGCCAGGATACAGCGGGCGGATCGCAAGCCCGTCGTCATCGACGGCGTGCTGTTTTCGGCGCTCGAGGTCGGCTTCGCCTGGTCGGATCCCGGTGCCGCGGTCGCCGATGCCAAGACTCAGATCGACCACCTGATCCGGCGATGCGCGGCAACCGGGCAGATGCTGCATACGTAATCCGCGAGCCCGATAGGCAAACCGCCGATCCGGTCGGCGATCCGCCGATCCCGCCGTTGCGGCCTGGGCTTACCGGACCGTTCCAGCGAATGCCTGCGCGATGGCGAGCTGGGCTTCGTGCTGGATCTGCCGCAAATGGGCCTGGCTGCGAAAACTCTCGGCATAGATCTTGTAGACATCCTCGGTGCCGGAAGGCCGCGCCGCGAACCACCCGGACTCGGACGCCACCTTGATGCCGCCGAACGGTTGGCCGTTTCCCGGCGCGACCGTGACGGCCGCGCGAACCGGCTCGCCGGCGAGCTCGGTCATGGCGAGTTTTTCAGCAGTCAGCGCCTTGAGCAGATTCTTCTGGGCGGCGGTGGCCGGCGCGTCGATCCGCTCGTAGAACGGCATGCCGAGTTCGTCCGTCAGGCGATCGAACAACTGGCCGGGGTCGCGCCCGGTTGCCGCGGTCATCTCGGCGGCGAGCAGCCCCAGAATCATGCCGTCCTTGTCGGTGGTCCAGACCGTTCCATCCAGTCGCAGGAACGAGGCGCCGGCGCTTTCCTCTCCGGCGAATCCGAACGAGCCGTCGCCGAGGCCGTCGACGAACCATTTGAACCCGACCGGCGTCTCGATCAGCCGGCGGCCGAGTTTTTTCGCGACGCGGTCGATGATCGCGCTGGAGACGATGGTCTTGCCGACCGCGCAGCCGCTGTTCCACCGCGGGCGATGCTCGAACAGATAGGCAATCGCGGCCGCCAGATAGTGGTTCGGATTCATCAGGCCGTTGGAGCGGGTCACGATGCCGTGGCGGTCGGCGTCGGTGTCGTTGGCGAAGGCGACATCGAACCTGTCGCGCATGCCGATCAGCCGCGCCATCGCGTAGGGCGAGGAACAGTCCATCCGGATTTTTCCGTCCCAATCGACGGTCATGAACCGGAACGTCGGATCGATATCATCGCTGACCAGGGTCGCGGCAAGGCGGTAGCGCTCGATGATGGGCTGCCAGTAGTGGACACCCGCGCCGCCCAGGGCGTCGATCCCGATCTTGACGCCTGCGGCCCGGATCGCTTCCATGTCGACGACATTGCCAAGGTCGGCGACATAAGGCCCGACATAGTCGTGGCGGTGCACGCAGGCGGATTTGCGCGCCCGGCCATAGGGGATGCGCTTGACGCTGCCGAGACCCTGCTCGAGAAAGCGGTTCGCCGCGCGCTCGATCGCGGAGGTGATGTCGCTATCCGCCGGGCCGCCATTGGGCGGATTGTATTTGAACCCGCCGTCTTCAGGCGGATTGTGCGACGGCGTCACCACCACGCCATCGGCCAGGCCATGTTCGCGTCCCCTGTTGTAGCTGATGATGGCGCAGGAAATCACCGGCGTCGGGGTGTAACCGTCGTGCTCGTCGAGCATCACCTCGATGCCGTTGGCCGCGAACACTTCCAGCGCGCTCGCCAGCGCCGGCTCGGCCAGAGCGTGGGTGTCAATGCCGACGAACAGCGGGCCGTTGATGCCGGCGGCCTGCCGATGATCGCAAAGCGCCTGGCTGATCGCCAGGATATGATCCTCGTTGAAGGCGTTGTTGAGGGCGGAGCCGCGATGCCCCGAGGTGCCGAACGCCACCCGTTGTGCCGGCACCGCAGGATCGGGCTTGCCGGCAAAATAGGCCGTCACCAGCCGCGGTATGTTCGCCAGCATCGACGGCTCGGCGATCTTGCCGGCATGTGGATTTATTTCAGCAGCCACCTGGTTTTTCCCATACCTGTCCGCAACGAGGGATCGATCGCGGCAGTGTAGACGGCTTTTGCGGTTCCGGCTATTGCACGCTCGCCTTCAGCGGCCCGACGATCTCGAAATCCGGCGTGAAGTCGTCGAGCATGCCGAACAGCTCGCGCAGTTTCAGCGGGTTGCCCGAGATCGAGACGTCGCCGGTGACGATGCTGCCGAGGAAACTGCGCTGCTTCAGCGTGATGGCGTCGAGCGCGGCGCGGGTCAGCTTGACGCCGGCATCGGCGTCGTCGGCCAGCCTGCCGGCACGGTGCGTCAGCGCCGAATTCTCCAGATTCATCACATAGGTTTGGTTGAGGTCGGTAAAGGTCCAGTTGATGACGATATGCTTGCCGTCGGCCTTGGCCGCGTTGAGCCGGACGCCGAGAAAATCGAAGGCAAGGTCGATCGAGACGCCCTTGAGCAGCCCGGCATTGGCGCTGGAACCGGCCTGCGCCGCCGGCACGCCGCCGCGCAGCTCGGCGGCGCCGAGCAGATAGGCATTGCGCCAGGTCGCGGCCTCGCTCTGATAGCCGAGCTGTTCCAGTGCGTCGGCCCCGAGCTCGCACGCCTCCTTGTTGGCGGGATCGGCGAACACCAGCTGGCTGGTGACGCTGGCGACCCAGCGATATTGCCCGGCCTTGAAGTCGTCGCGCGCGCGTTTGAGCACCGCATCGGCGCCGCCCATATATTCGATCTGCTTGCGGGCGGCTTCGGCCCGCGGCAGCGGGTCGAGATCGGCCGGATTCGCGTCGTACCAGCCGAGATAGAACTGGTAGACCGCCTTGGCGTTGTGGCTCAGCGTGCCGTAATAGCCGTGCGCCGACCACTCGCCGGCGAGACTTGCCGGCAGCTTGAGCTGTTCGGCGATCTCGGTCGGCGTCAGGCCGTGATTGAGCAGCCGCACCGACTGGTCGTGGATGAACTTGTAGAGGTCGCGCTGCTTTTTCAGGAACGCGACGATCCGCGCATTGCCCCACATCGGCCATTGATGCTGCGCGATCACGGCCTCGGTGCGGTCGCCATAGCGTTCGACCGCCTCGTCGATGTAGCGCGACCACAGCCGGCCATCGCGAATCTCGGCGCCGCGCAGCGTGTACAGATTGTGCATGTTGTGGGTGGCGTCCTCCGCCATATCCAACAGCTTGAACTGCGGAAAATACATGATCATTTCCGACGGCGCCTCGGAGCCCGGCACCAGATGGAATTCGATCTCGACGCCGTCGATGCTGCGGGTCTCATAGACCTGCTTGATCAGATCGTTGGGCGGAATCAGCGAGATCGTGCCTTTCGACAGCGCCTTTCCGAGACCGATGTCGATCTGGGCGCGCTCGCCCACCGGCAATGCGGTGCCGTACATATATTGCGCGCGGCGGCTCATGGCGTTGCCGGCAATGACGTTTTCGGCCACCGCGTGCTCCATGAAGCCTTCCGGCGCGACCACTTTGACCTTGCCGGATGCAGCGTCCTGCTCCGACATCACACCCCCGCCGCCGCCGAAATGATCGATATGGCTGTGGCTGTAGATCACCGCCACGACCGGTTTGGCGGGCCGGTTCTGCAGATAAAGCTCGAGCGCGGCCTTCGCGGTCTCGTTGGACAGCAGCGGATCGATCAGGATAAGGCCGCTGTCGCCCTCGATGATGGTCATGTTGGAAATGTCGAGGCCGCGGACCTGGTAGACCCGCTCGGTGACCTTGAACAGGCCATTGACGGTGTTGAGCTGGGCCTGCCGCCACAGGCTCGGATTGACGGTAGCCGGCACCGTGTCGCTCTGCAGGAAGGCGTAAGGCCTGGTGTCGAAAGCCGGCTTGCCGCCGGGCCCGGCGATCACACCGCTCGGCAGCGTGGCGATGAAGCCGCGTTCGGCATCGTCGAAATCGGCGCGGTCGGAAAACGGCAACGATTTGACCAGGGCTTCGTTGGCCGCCCGCGTCGCCGGCTCAGCATCCCTGGATTGGGCATAGCCGGGTTGCGCCGTCAGCGCGAAAACGATCCCTGCGGTCGCCATTGCCGTTGCGTGACCAAGCCGTTTCATGACGGTTTCCTTCCGGGCTTTTGCCCTTTTATGTCGGCCGGACTCATCCCATATTCGCCCCATGGCGAACAATCCAGACAATCCGAAAAAGCCAGCCAAACCTTCGAAACCGAAGGCGCCGGGCTCCAAGGCGTCCCGCCCGGACGTGCAGCCGATCGGCCCCGCGCTGGCGGAATTGCTCAATCCCGCGATCAACCGCGGCGAGGCTGGCCTTGGCTCTGGCACCGGCTTGCAGCCTCCGCCGGATAATTCCTGGGATCGCCGCGCCGGTGGCGAGGCCGCCGCGCATCGCGCGCGGGCGTCGACGCCGAAGAATTTTGCCGAGGGTGGGGGCGCCACGGCGGCGGCGCCGGCGAGTTTCCCTTCTCGGCAAAATGAGACACCGCAAGGCTTCGACGAAGCGCCGCAGGCCAATTACGGCACCGCGGCCACGATCCCCGCGCTCGACCCGGAACTTGCCAGGCAACTCGGCTTCACCACCGAGGAGGAGGACGCTGCCGCACTGGCCCGCCCCGCCCGCAACAAGATGGAGGCGCTCGGGGTCGCCGCCACCGCCGATGCGCTGGAAAACCTGATCCGCGAGGGACGTCCCGAGTTCAAGGGCGAGGACGGCCAGGTCAGAATCTGGACACCGCATCGCCCACCCCGTCCGGAAAAGTCCGAAGGCGGCCAGCGCTTCGTGATCAAGTCCGAATACGAGCCGAAGGGCGACCAGCCTACCGCGATCAAGGAACTGGTCGAGGGTATCAGGCGCAACGACCGCACCCAGGTGCTGCTCGGCGTCACCGGCAGCGGCAAGACCTACACCATGGCCAAGGTGATCGAGGCGACCCAGCGCCCCGCCATCATCCTGGCACCGAACAAGACGCTGGCGGCGCAGCTCTACGGCGAGTTCAAGAGCTTCTTCCCCGACAATGCGGTGGAGTATTTCGTCAGCTATTACGACTACTACCAGCCCGAGGCCTATGTGCCGCGGACCGACACCTATATCGAAAAGGATTCCTCGATCAACGAGCAGATCGACCGCATGCGCCATTCCGCGACGCGGGCGCTGCTGGAACGCGACGACGTCATCATCGTCGCCTCGGTGTCGTGCATCTACGGTATCGGCTCGGTCGAGACCTATACCGCGATGACCTTCGCGCTGAAGAAGGGCGAGCGCATCGACCAGCGGCAACTGATCGCCGACCTGGTGGCGCTGCAATACAAGCGCACCCAGGCCGATTTCACCCGCGGCACTTTCCGGGTCCGCGGCGACGTCATCGACATTTTCCCGGCGCACTACGAGGACCGCGCCTGGCGCGTCAATCTGTTCGGCGACACCGTCGAAAACATCGAGGAATTCGATCCGCTCACCGGCCACAAGCAGGACGAGCTCGAATTCATAAAAATCTACGCCAACTCGCATTACGTCACGCCGCGGCCGACGCTGGTGCAGGCCATAAAATCGATCAAGTCCGAGCTGAAGTGGCGGCTCGACCAGCTCAACAACCAGGGCCGTCTGCTGGAAGCGCAGCGGCTGGAGCAGCGCACCACCTTCGACCTGGAAATGATGGAAGCCACCGGCTCCTGCGCCGGCATCGAGAACTATTCGCGCTATCTGACCGGCCGCCGCCCCGGCGAGCCGCCGCCGACGCTGTTCGAATATGTCCCCGACAATGCGCTGGTGTTCGCCGACGAGAGCCACGTCACCGTGCCGCAGATCGGCGGCATGTTCAAAGGCGACTTCCGCCGCAAGGCGACACTGGCCGAATACGGCTTCCGGCTGCCCTCCTGCATGGACAACCGCCCGCTGCGGTTCGAGGAATGGGACATGATGCGCCCGCAATCGGTCGCGGTGTCGGCGACCCCGAGCGCCTGGGAGCTCAACGAATCCGGCGGCGTGTTCGTCGAGCAGGTGATCCGCCCGACCGGCCTGATCGATCCGCCGGTCGATATCCGCCCGGCCCGCACCCAGGTCGACGATCTGGTCGGCGAAGTCCGCGCCACCGCGCAGGCCGGCTACCGCAGCCTCGTCACCGTCCTGACCAAACGGATGGCGGAGGATCTCACCGAATATCTGCACGAGCAGGGCATCCGGGTGCGCTACATGCACAGCGATATCGACACCATCGAGCGCATCGAGATCATCCGGGATCTGCGCCTCGGGGCGTTCGACGCGCTGGTCGGCATCAACCTGCTGCGCGAAGGCCTCGATATTCCCGAATGCGCGCTGGTCGCGATCCTCGACGCCGACAAGGAAGGCTTCTTGCGCAGCGAAACCTCGCTGATCCAGACCATCGGCCGCGCCGCGCGCAACGTCGACGGCAGGGTGATCCTTTATGCCGACCAGATTACCGGCTCGATGCAGCGCGCCATCGCCGAGACCGACCGCCGCCGCGAGAAGCAGGTCGAATACAACACCGCCAACAACATCACGCCGGAGAGCATCAAGAAATCGATCGGCGACATCATGAACAGCGTCTATGAGCGCGACCATGTGCTGGTGGAAATCGGCGGCGGCGGCATCGCCGACGACGTCATCAGCATCGGGCACAATTTCGAGGCGGTGCTCGGCGACCTCGAAACCCGGATGCGCGAGGCCGCCGCCGACCTGAACTTCGAGGAAGCCGCGCGGCTGCGCGACGAGGTCAAGCGGCTGCGCGCCACCGAGCTCGCGGTGGTCGACGATCCCACCGCCAAGCAGCGCGTGGTGCAGGGCAAGGCCGGCGCCTATGCCGGCGCCAAGCAATACGGCGAGTCCGCCAATCTGCCGCGGGGCGCCTCCAAGCGCGGCGGCAACAACACCCCGCGCGCGGGTTCATCCTCACGTGGCGAGGCCTCGTCTCCCTCCCCCCTTGCGGGGGAGAGCCTGCCCCCGACTGGATCGGGGGGGCGGGCTGGGGGGTCCGCCAGTCGCGGCGCCTCGCGCGTCCACAAACCCCATCTCGACGAAATGCACGGCCCGGAATCCCTGCCCTTCCGCCAGAGCGCAGCACTGCCGAAGAAGCCGTTCGGCAACAACAGCCGGGTCATCCAGCCGACCGACTCGCGGCAGTCCGGCCCCGAATTCGGCCCCTCGCCGCGATCGAGCGGTGGCGCTCCGGGTCATCGCGGCGGCTGGAAGAAGCGGTGAGAGCGCAACATCGGCATCCCAGACGGATCGGCCCAATCATGCTTGCGCTCGACAGACCCGGTTCCGGGCGACATGATTCGAGTACGTCATCAAGGCCGGAAACTCTGCAGCTGCTTGCGCTAATGCGGATTTATTGATCTTCTCCGAAGCGGAATGATCGCTGCGATCGGGGCGGCTGGCGTGGCCTGGTTTCTCAACTTCTATGAATGTACGCGTTGCCGGCGCCGTTGGGCCGATCAATGGTCCTGCCTATGCGAGGACGATTGTCCGCACTGCGGCGCGCGCCATATGCAGCCTTACGACGCCGAGGAATTGACCACGCTGATCGAAGCGGCAGGTGAGGAATTCGTGGTGCTGTGGTCGCCCGAAACTGCCGAGCACGATCCCGACTATCGCGAGCTGGGCCGCTTCCCGTCGCGGCAGAAGGCGCTGGAATTCCTTTCCGCCGACGGATGAACCAGCCTCACATCTTGTCCTGGCCGGCGGGGGCCTGGCCCTGCTCCTGCTGCTGCCGCGCCTGCTCCTTGGCGTGATGATGGCCATAGGCGCATCCGGCGATGGCCCCGATCACGCCATGGTGGCCGGCATAGTGACCGGCGACGCCGCCGACAACCGCGCCCTTCAGGCAGCCTTTGGCGTCGGCCGCATTCGCGGCCAGCGCAAGGCTGGCGACGGCGAGCAGGGTGGAGATGGTTTTCATGGCGGCAATCCTCTTTGGCCTGGTCGACAATGCGATCGGAAGCGTCGACGGATAATCGCGGGCCGGCGATCCGGTTCCATCGGTTGTGACATCGATCAATTGGGGTGCAGCCATGGCGGTTCAAGCCCGCGGCCCAGGCTCGAGGTGATGGCCGAGCCGCCGATGGGCCGACTTACGGGCGCTGGCGATTCTGACAGATTCGGGGCCGTGGATGCCGCGACGGCGACGCTAACCCGGCGAAACCTTGCAGGCGCAGCGGGTGTTCGCGCCGCGCGTGCGCCGCCTGCTTACCAACCCGACGCGGATTTGCTATGCAACGGCGGCGCCGAATCTTTTCAACCGGGCGCAGGGAGATCGTCATGGCCAAGGGTCAGATGCGCAGCAACAAGGAAAAGAAGAAGCCGAAGGCCGACAAGAACCTCAAAAAGGGCGGGGCCGCTCCGGTCAATCCGTTCGCGGCGGGCAAGACACCCGCCGGTCAAAGTCCCAACAGCAAGAAGAACTGACCTCGGGTATCGCCGACCCGGGGGCGAACCGCCTCGGCATCGGTGCCCTTGCGTCGATCAGGCGTCGCGTCCCAGCCGGCCGCCCTCCATGTGGCGGCGCTCGGGCGTGACGCCAATTAATTTGGCGATGGACGCCGTGTCGGGCAGCCCTGCCGCCCTCCGCCTGACGATATCGATCTGGAGCTCGCAGGGCTATGAGCGGTCTGCGACATAGGCGGGATTGACGCGATCCCGGCATTGGCCGCGAACGCGTTGCTGCGGCGATCGTTCATCCGAAGCGAGCAGCAAAACCTGGAAACAAACCGAAACACGACGCCAGCGGCAGCTGCGCCGCCCGGAAGGCCTCAAAAGCGTCTACACCTTTTGGTTGTAATTCATAACTGTTCTCGGGACCTCAGGCGTGATCGGTAATTTTTGCCGATTGATTGGCGCGCAATTCCGTCCACAATACAGCCGCCAAATGCGAGTCGGGCCCAACACCGGCGGGGAAAGAATGGTCGAGAATCTTCACCGGCAGCGCGTGCTGAATTTTCTGGATGCGTTCTATTGCGGCGACACCGATGCGGCGGTGGCGTGCTGCGATGAGGACATCGACAGCATCACCCACGCGCCGATCGAACTGTTTCCGCATCTCGGCCACAAGCACGGCAGGCACTGGGTTGCGGAAGCGATCAAGACCCAGCAGAAGCGCTATTCGAGCCGCAAGTACGAGTTGAAATTCATTGCCGTCGACGGCGACAAGGTCGCAACCATGCAATACCTCAGTCTGCGCAAGCGCAACGACGGCCGCGTCGTCCACCTCGAGATCGCAGAGTTCTTCACGCTGCGCGCCGGCCGCATCCTGATGCACCGATCGTTTTTCGATTCGTTCGATTTCGTCCAGCAATTGCTCGGCCAGGACCTCACCGACACCTTCGCCGTCAGCGTGCGCGACGCCATGCGGCGATAAGCCGGCTGCGGCGCGCGACTCCCTGCGTCTTCCGGATACGCCGAGGCAACAGATCTGCAGCGGCCAGCGGTCCGCCCGGCCATCGTCGCTTCGGTGCGCCCGCGACGCGGCGCGCCGAAGCAACAATCTCGGTACGGAACTCGATTTTGGTCACCGGGTTGAACCTGACCGCGGCTGGCCGCGACCAATCACGAGTCTTGCGGGCATCGACGGGCGAACATCATGAAAATCGCGCTGCTTGTGCTGCTGGGTCTGCTGCTGGGCGCACTGGGCGGCGCGGCACTGGGCATCGGCGCCGGGCTTGCCTGGGTCGAAATCTTCAAGACCACCAGCTTTGAAGGCTACAGTGGAATGCTGGTGTTCTTTACGTTCATGCCGCTGGGCGCGGCGCTCGGCGGCCTCGGCGGCGCGCTGCTGTTTGCCGTGATCGCGATCCGCGACGCCGAGATTGCCATCGAACGAAAGCCTGCCCGCCGGCTTGACCGCTAGAAGCGGGTCCAATCCGCATTTGTGCAATGCAAAAATGCGGATTGAACTTTAGCTAAATGCCGTTAGTTGAGGCTTCAAATATCAGGTGCAGCTTCCGGGCCTGGCGTCGCCAATGACGCCGATCATGGCCGTTTGCTGATTTGCAAAATCAAGGTCAGGAATTCAGTCATCATGACAGAGCACAGTCTCTGGCGTTTATCGCGTGCTTTCCATCGCGCGATCAACGACCGCCAGTCCGCCGATCTCGAAGCCCTGATCGACGACGATGTCGATTGGGCGATCTATGGCCCGATCGACATGTTTCCATTTCTCGGCGCCCGCCAGGGCAAGACCGCCGTGCTGGAGGTGTGCCGGCAGATCGCCAACAGCGTCCGGATCCATCGCTTCGACCGCGAGTCGGTCATGCTGGGCGTGGATTCCGCAGCTTCGATGATGCGCTATTCGCTAACGGCGCTGAACTCGAACAAGCCTATCAGCCTCAGGCTGGCGCAGTTCGCGCAATTCAAGGCCGGCCGGCTGGTCAGTATCCGCGTTCTCGTCGACACCTTCGATCTGGTTGAACAGGCGCTCGGGCGCCCGATCCATCTGCCGCGGATCGCGTGACCATCATCATTGTCATTGCCAGCATCATGGCCGGTCGATGGACGCGCCACGCCGTTCGTTGACCGCGAGTGAGCCTGTGGCGCAGGCGGCCGTTCAAGCAAGGCGCGGGGCTTCCGCTGGCGCAGCATCCAGCGCCAAGCCCCGGGAAAGATCGCGCATTGCCGCATATTGGCCGCGATGCGGTCAAAATCAGCAGCCCTGATGGCGTTGCGTCATTTTCGTCGTGCGGGGGACACTCGCTCAACGCGAAACAGGGGAACAGCCGATGAATGCCACCATTCGCTCCGAAAGAACTGAATCAACCGAAACCGACAGCAACCTCGCCGCGGTCTCGGAAGTCGAGGCCGGAATCCGCGACTTCGTTCGCAACGACGTCGCCTATCTGCGCCGCCCGTCGCCGGGCATGCTGAACGGCACCGAGACGGCGCTGGAGCCGAACCACGAGGCCACCGTCAACAACGTCAACTCGCTGATCCAGCGCGTCGCCGGCACATCGCTCAGCGAAATCGAAAACCTCATTGGCGAACTCGAAAGCCTGCGCGACCTGCTGCACGCCGAAGGTCAGCGCGTGCAACGCGAAATCTCCGGCTATGCCCAGCTCAGCCAGGCCGCCATGAAATCGACGCGCATGATCGCTGACAACGTGTCGCAGTGGAAACGCACCGCCGACGGGCTTCGCAACGGCTGATACCCAAACGCCTGCGGCGCGCGGCCGTGGCTCGCACGCAGCTTCCGCGGCGCGGCGATCCGCGCCGCCGGCGCGCATGCCGGTTGGCAGGGACCATTCGCCGAAACGCCCGGCAGATCTCCAGTGCCTTCGCGACCGTCGAGAAAAATGACCGGGGCTTTGGGCGCTCCGAGCCGACGCCGCGGCTGGGCCGCGGCGGCAACGCCTTTGAACCTGCCGGGCGAAGGCGACGACCAACGGCTGGTGCCGCTGCGTCATCGCGGCGGCAAGTCATCTTTCCGGGGGCGCAGCTTCATGAAAACCATTCGGCCGGACAATCCGGATCCGATACCGCTGCGCGGTTCGCCGCACCGGATGGGCACCATCATGATCCGCTTTGTCGGACTGCTGGCGCTGGCTGTGGTTGTGCTGACGCTGCTCTGGAGCCGCTGAAGTTTGGCTTCAATTGCGCAATATGGTTAGCGAAATCCCACTATCGGCCGGCGATCGGCGCGGTTTCCAGCGAATAGGCGCCGTCGGCATAACCCTTTACCACCATGCCGGTGGCCAGCATCACCGCCAGCGTCACGGTTGCGAAGATAAAGCCCACCAGTTTCAGGCCGCTGCGGTCCGCCATGCTCTTCCCCTGCCGTCGTTTTAACCCCGCCGCCACTATGCCGGCGACAAGGTTCAAAATGCGTTAGCAACAGTATTCGTTCCACGCCGAAACCGGGCTGCCGGCGAAGCGCGGTGGCGGGGTTCAGGGGTGGCTGTTCCGCCGCGGCACGAAGGCGGTCGCCAGCAACGAAAACACCTGTTCGCCGCCCTGGTTGGTGCCGGTGTTGCGGGCCTGCAGGATCCCCCATTCGGGGCGTGAATCGGACAGCCGCAGCGATTCGACCTCGCTGGCGTAACTGATGGTATCGCCCGCCAGCACCGGCTTGATCCAGCGCAATTCGCGAAAGCCCGGCGAAGGGCCCCAGATCGCGACCTTTTCGCCGCGCGCGGCAGCTTCGGCCGCCTGACACTGGCCATCGGCCACCAGCAGCTTCATGCAGACCGAACCGACATGCCAGCCCGATGCCGCGAGGCCGCCGAACAGCGATTTGCGGCCAGCCTCCTCGTCGAGATGAAAGCGCTGCGGATCGAACTGTGCCGCGAATTTCTTGATCAGGTCGGCGGTGAAGGTGAACGATCCCAGTTCGCGGCGCTGGCCGACCTCGATGTCCTCGAAAAAGCGCATCAGCCCGCCTGTTCCGCCGTGACGCCGGCCCGCCGCTGCACCAGGATCGGCGAGACCATCTCGCACAGCACCTGCCCGCCGGCATTGCGGACGACGCCCTTGAACGTCACGATGCCGGTCTCGGGGCGGCTGCGCGAGACCCGGGCTTCCACCACATCGATGTCGAGCGTCAGTTCGTCATCCGGCCGCAACGGGGCGAGCCAGCGCAATTCGTTGACGCCCGGCGAGCCGAGCGACGCGGTGCGGCCGAGATAACCGTCGAACATCATCCGCATCATGATCGAGCAAAGATGCCAGCCCGAGCCGGAAAGCCCCTTGAGCATCGAGCGCTTGGCCGCCGCTTCGTCCAGATGCATCGGCTGCGGATCGAATTCGGCGGCGAACGCCAGCATCTCCTCGCGCGTGACGCGGCGCGGGCCGAAGCTGCCGAAATGGCCGGGCGAAAAATCTTCGAAGCAGAGCGTCATGGTGGGGATTGCCGGAGACAAGCCTGATTGTGGCCGCTATTTGCGCCAATCTCAACCCGCCCGCGCGCATGGCTCTTGTCCACGGGCGAACACCGCGATTCGGTGCCGGCCGCCGGCTTGCCCGCGGCAGGGTTCGGAGCTAGGCCCTGTGCGGTGTCAGCCAGGTTTGGACGCTGCTGATAGTCGACTTGCCGGGAGAGCGACCGATGTTTGAATTTCGGGATTTGTTTCAATGGGACCGTTTCATCACCCCCACGATCATCAAGACCTTCTACTGGCTGGTGATCGCGCTGATCGTGCTGTTCGGCATTTCCGGCATCTTCAGCGGTTTGGCCGCGATGGCGATCAGCCCGTTCGGCGGCTTCATTCTGCTTTTGTCCAGCATCGCCGGCGTGGTGGTCGGCGTGGTATTCTCGCGCATCGCCGCGGAATTCATCCTGATCGTGTTTCGCATCAACGAGCATCTCGGCGCGATCCGCGATCAGGGGGCGGGGAATTGACCGCCAGATGCGTGGCGTGGGATGAGCACGGGGCACGCAGTCCGGCGGCATAGCGGCCTTGGCGGGCACCGCGCAAGCGCGCCTTTGCCCACCAAAGCTCGCACTGACGGCGTCAATTGTTGAACCGGAAATGCATCACGTCGCCATCGGCGACGACATATTCCTTGCCTTCCAGCCGCAGCTTGCCGGCGTCGCGGGCGCCGGCCTCGCCGCCCAGCGCGACGTAATCGGCATAGGCGATGGTTTCGGCGCGAATGAAGCCCTTCTCAAAATCGGTATGAATCACTCCCGCGGCGGCGGGCGCCTTGGTACCGCGGCTGATGGTCCAGGCCCGCGCCTCCTTCGGGCCGACGGTGAAATAGGTGATGAGGTCGAGCAGCTGGTAGCCGGCGCGGATCAGGCGGTCGAGCCCGGCTTCCTCGAGGCCCAGCGTGTCGAGAAACTCGGTGCGTTCCTCGCGCGACAGCGTCGCGATCTCCGACTCGATCTTGGCGGAGATCGCCACCGCGACCGCGCCTTCCTTGCGGGCGTGTTCGGCGACCAGCCTGGAAAAATCGTTGCCCGTGGCGGCCGAAGCCTCCTCGACATTGCAGACGTAAAGCACCGGCTTGGAGGTCAACAGGCCGAGCATGCCGAAGGCACGCTCTTCCTCCGGCTTGCGGGCCAGAAACCGCGCCGGCTTGCCCTCGCGCAGCAGCACCAGCGCGCGGTTGACGAGATCGAGCTGCTCCTTGGCGTCCTTGTCGTTGCCCTTGGCCTTCTTGGTCAGATTGTCGACGCGCTTTTCCAGGCTGTCGAGATCGGCCAGCATCAGTTCGGTCTCGATGGTCTCGATGTCGGCCAGCGGCGCGATCTTGCCCTCGACATGGGTGATGTCGGAGTCTTCAAAGCAGCGCACCACATGCGCCACCGCATCGACCTCTCGGATGGTGGCGAGGAACTGGTTGCCGAGGCCCTCGCCCTTCGAGGCGCCCCGCACCAGGCCGGCGATATCGACAAAGGTCAGCCGGGTCGGAACGATCTGCGCCGACTTGGCGATCGCCGCGAGCTTGTCCAGCCGCGGGTCGGGCACCGCGACCTCGCCGACATTCGGCTCGATGGTGCAGAACGGGTAGTTCGCCGCCTGCGCCGCCGCCGTCTCGGTCAGCGCATTGAACAGGGTCGACTTGCCGACATTGGGCAATCCGACGATACCGCATTTGAATCCCATCGTGCTTTCCGATCCCTGGCGCGAAACCGCGGCGAGTGAGTTTATTTAATCAGGCCGTCAAGCGCCGGCAAAAGCCGCAACGGATCACGTCCGGCGCACGCCTCGACTATTCTGCGCCGCCATCTTCCTTGTCGAAAAACCCCCTGGCCTGCATCGCCAGATGCACCTTGTTCTGGAACGTCGAGTCGCGGTCGGTCGCCAGCAGCCCGGCATTTTCGGCGATCGCTTCGCGCAGCGCCGCGACCCAGGGACGCTCGTCCTTGGCGAAATCGGACAACACGTAGCCGTGCACCAATTCCTTGACGCCGGGGTGGCCGATTCCCAGCCGCACCCGGCGATAGTCGTTGCCGATATGCGACGAGATCGAACGCAGGCCGTTGTGACCGGCGATGCCGCCGCCGACCTTGACGCGCAGCTTGGCGGGCGGCAGTTCGAGTTCATCCTGAAACACGGTGACCTCGCCGGGCGCGAGCTTGAAGAAACTGGCGGCTTCCTGAACCGCGCGCCCGGATTCGTTCATGAAGGTCGCGGGACGAAGCAGCACTACCCGCTCGCCATCCAGGGTGCCTTCCGCGGTCTCGCCCTGAAACCGGCGACGCCAGGGTGCGAAACCGTGACGCCGCGCGATCTCATCGACAACCATGAACCCGATATTGTGCCGGTGTCCGGCGAATTTCGCGCCGGGATTGCCGAGTCCAACAAAGAGTCGCATGACGCGGCATCCCGCGCCCGATTACTTCTTCTTGTCGCCACCGCCAGCGGGCGCCTTGGCGCCGGCCGCCGGAGCCTTGGCGCCTGCCGCGGGCGCCTTGGCACCCGCCGCGGGGGCGGCACCGGCCGCAGCCGCGCCAGCCGGTGCGGCACCGGGCGCAGCCACCGCCGCCGGACCGGCAGCCGCGGCAGCCGCCGCCGCCTTGAGTTCTTCGGCGTAGCCGGACGGCGGCACGATGGTCACCAGGGTCACGTCCTCGCGCGACAGCGACTTGGCGCCGGCGGGCAGCTTGATGTCGGACAGATGCAGCGAATGGCTGATTTCCAGGCCGCTGACGTCGGCCTCGATATATTGCGGAATATTGTCGACCGAGCATTGCAGGTCGATGGTGTGGGTGACGATGTTGATGGCGCCGCCGCGCTTGACGCCGGGGGCGGCTTCCGCGTTCTGGATGTGCAGGGGAACGCTGACGCGGATGGTGGCGCCTTCGCCAAGCCGCATGAAATCCACGTGAATCGGAAAGTCCCGCACCGGATCGAGATGGAAGTCGCGTGGAATCACGCGGTGCTTCTTGCCCTCCAGATCGATGTCGTAAATCGTGGTCAGAAACCGGCCGGCCAGGATGCGCTGGCGCAGTTCGGCATCGTCGACCGAGATGGTCACCGGGGGCTGGTTGTTGCCATAGATCACTCCGGGCACTTTCCCGGCGCGACGCTCTGCCCGTGCGGCCCCCTTGCCGCCTGCCGGACGTGCGGTCGCCTTCAATTCCTTGACGGTCGCCATTGCGTAAGTCCTTGTTTTCTAAAAAGTTAAAGGCCGCATCGCGGCCCTGTTTGCCGCCGCAGCAAGCCTCCAGGGGTGCGGGGGCTGCGGACGTGGCGGGGTTCTATCCCCAAAGTCCCGAAATGACAAGGAAATGCCGGGATTTTTGTGCGGGATCGGTGGCCTTCTCAGCGGCCCCGGCGGGGCAGGCGAACCCCGGTCGCCACCTCAAGGAAAGCTTGCCTGGAGACCGGCCGCCCGGCGTCAGGCTGCCGGCGGCGCGGCCCCGAGCCTTGCTTCCAGGGCGGCGATGCGCGCTTTCAGCGCCTCGTTCTCCTCGCGTGCCAGCCGCGCCATGTCCTTGACGGCCTCGAACTCCTCGCGCTTGACGATGTCGAGGTCGTTCAGGATTTTTTCGGCCTGATTGCGCACCACCGCATCGACCTCGCGCTTGACGCCCTGGGCCGCTCCCGCGGCGTCGTTCATCAGACGGCCGATCTCGTCAAAAAACCGATTGCTGGTCTGGGTCATCGTCGGGGAATCTCCGTCGGCTGCGAAAGGCTTGCCAACCAGACAATGGCGATTCGGACGGCGCCGTTCAAGGCCGGCCCGGTCGGCAGCCCCGGACAAGTCGCCTTGTCATGTTCCGGTTTCCTTGCAATCGTATCGCTGCGTCCAGCCGAAAACGAGCAGCGAGAAGCCACGCCCCATGATCGACCAGCAGATCGAAATCCCCACCAAGGACGGCCATACCACCACCTTCATCACCCATCCCGAGCGCGGCGGTCCGTTTCCCGTCATCATCTTTTACATGGACGCGCCGGCGATCCGCGAGGAACTGCGCGACATGGCGCGGCGGCTGGCTACCTCGGGCTATTACGTGATGCTGCCGAATCTGTATTACCGCTCCGGCGTCATGGAGCTTGGGCCGTTGCCATCCGATCCCGAAGCGCCCGAGCGCAAGCGGATGTTCGGGTTCATGAACTCGATCAATATTCCCCTTGTCATGGAAGACACCACCGCGCTGCTCGCCTATGCCGACGCCCAGCCGGCCGCCAATGCGAAAATTGTCGGCACCGTCGGCTACTGCATGAGCGGACGCTATGCCGTGAACGCGGCGACGCATTTTCCGGACCGGGTCAAGGCCGCGGCGTCGATCTACGGCACCCATCTGGCCACCGACCAGCCCGACAGTCCGCATCTTGCCGGGCGCAAGACCAGGGCCGAACTGTATTTCGGCTGCGCCGAAACCGACATCTACGCGCCGGCGGAGACCATCGAGAAGGTCAAACAGGCGATGCGGGAGGATTCCGCCAATGCCGAGGTCGAGATTTATCCCGGCACTCATCACGGCTTCGCGTTTCCGAAGCGGCCGGTTTACGATCGCGACGCGGCCGAGCGGCACTGGGAGCGGTTGCTGGCACTGTTTCGCCGCAACCTCTCGTCATAAGCCGCCGCTCGATGCCTTTTCTCGTCATTGCCTTTCCGGTCTTTGATCCCATCGCCATCTCGATCGGACCGATCGCGATCCGCTGGTATGCGCTGGCCTATATCGGCGGCATCGTGCTGGGGTGGATCTATGCCCGCGCACTGATCCGCAACGAGCGGCTGTGGGGCGGCCCGGCGCCGATCACGCTGCCGCAGATGGATGATTTCATCCTTTGGGTCACGCTCGGCATCATCCTCGGCGGCCGTACCGGCTATGTGCTGTTCTACAACCTGCCGTTCTTCATGGCGCATCCCGCCGAGATCTTTGAGCTATGGAAAGGCGGCATGTCGTTCCATGGCGGCTTCCTGGGCTGCGTCGCCGCGGTGATCCTGTTCTGCCGGGTCAATCGGCTTCCGATCCTGTCGCTCGGCGATATCACCACCGCGGTCGGACCGATCGGGCTGTTTCTCGGCCGTATCGCCAACTTCATCAACAGCGAGTTGTGGGGCCGGCCGGCGGATTCCAGCGTGCCGTGGGCGATGGTATTTCCCAATGGCGGGCCACTGCCGCGCCATCCGAGCCAGCTGTACGAGGCGGGGCTGGAGGGGATCATGCTATTCACCATCCTGGCCGTGATGATCAGGTTCGGCGCCCTGAAGCGGCCCGGCCTGGTTCTCGGCAGCTTCATTGCGATTTACGGCTGTGCACGCATCACGGGCGAGTTCTTCCGCGAGCCCGACCCGCAGCTCGGATTTTTGTGGGGCGGCCTGACCATGGGCATGCTGCTGTCGGTGCCGATGATCCTTGCCGGAGCGGTGCTTGTCGTGGTGGCATGGCGCCGTAACATGCCGACGCCTCACCCCAAACCCGACCAGGGCCAGCCGTGACCGAGTATTCGCCGCTCCAGTCCGAGATCAAGAAGCTGATCAAGTCGTCGGGGCCTATGCCGGTCTGGCGCTACATGGAACTGTGCCTGACCCATCCCAAACACGGCTATTACGTTTCGCGCGATCCGCTGGGACGCGAGGGCGATTTCACCACCGCGCCCGAAGTCAGCCAGATGTTCGGCGAATTGCTCGGGCTATGGGCCGCCTCGGTTTGGAAGGCGATCGGTTCGCCGCCGATGCTGCGGCTGGTCGAACTCGGGCCGGGCCGCGGCACCATGATGGCGGATGCGCTGCGGGCGCTCAGGGTGCTGCCGCCGCTGTATCAGGTGCTCAACATCCATCTCGTCGAGATCAATCCGGTGCTGCGCGACAAGCAGAAATCGGCGCTGTCGGGGGTGCGCAGCGTCGCCTGGCACGACACGATCGACGAGGTGCCCGAGGGGCCGGCGGTGATTTTCGCCAACGAATATTTCGACGTGCTGCCGATCCACCAGGTGGTGAAGCGCGAGACCGGCTGGCACGAGCGCACCGTCGAAATCGACGGCAACGGCAAGCTCGGGTTCGGCGCGGCACCGGAGCCGACGCCGCGCTTCGAGGTGCTGCTGCCGCCGCTGGTGCGCGCCGCACCGGTCGGCGCCATTTTCGAATGGCGGCCGGACGCCGAAATCATGAAGATTGCGACCCGGGTTCGCGACCAGGGCGGCGCCGCGCTGATCATCGATTACGGCCATTTGCGCAGCGATGCCGGCGACACCTTCCAGGCCATCGCCCGTCACAGCTTCACCGATCCGCTGAAAAGCCCCGGCCAGGCCGATGTCACCGCGCATGTCGATTTCGAGGCGCTGGTCCGCGCCGCCGAGGACCTCGGCGCGCGCACCCATGGCCCGGTGACGCAGGGCGAGTTCCTGAAACGGCTCGGCATCGAAACCCGGGCGCTCACCCTGATGGCCAAGACCACGCATGAGGTTTCCGAGGACATCGCCGGCGCGCTGAAACGGCTGATCGGCGGCGGCCGCGGCGGCATGGGGTCGATGTTCAAGGTGCTGGCGATCTCGGAGCCGCAGCTGACCGCGCTGGCGGGATTCAGCGATCAGGAGCCGGCCGCCAGGACCGCCACGCCATGATGACGGCGTCGTCACTGCTCGCGGCCATTCCCGGCCTGCGTCACGCGTTCTTCACCCGCGAAGGCGGGGTATCCGGCGGCATCTATGCCAGCCTCAATGGCGGCATCGGCTCCAACGACGATCCCGCGCATGTGGCGGAAAACCGCCGCCGCATGGCCGAGCAGCTCGGCGTCGGGCCCGAATATCTTCTCAGCGTGCATCAGACCCATTCGCCCCATGTCGTGGTCGCCACCGGCCCGTGGCAAGGCGCGGCGCGACCGCTGGCCGACGCCATCGTGACGCGCAGCGAGGGGCTTGCGATCGGCGCTACCGCGGCCGATTGCGGCCCGATCCTGTTGGTCGATCCGGCCGCGCGCGTGATCGGCGCGGCGCATGCGGGGTGGAAAGGCGCGCTGTCGGGCATCCTGGAATCGACCATCGAGGCGATGGAAAAACTCGGCGCCGAACGCACCGGCATCGTCGCCGCCATCGGCCCGCTGATCCGCCAGCACTCCTATGAGGTGGGCGACGAATTCGTCGCGCGGTTCATCGAGGCGGATGCGGAGAATGCGCTGTTTTTCATCGCCGCCGCGCGCGACGGCCATGCGATGTTCGACCTCGCCGGCTTCATCCGGGCCCGGCTGGAAAATGCCGGGGTGCTGATGATCGACGATACCGGCATCGATACCTATTCCGACGAGCGCTTCTTCAGCTACCGCCGCTCGGTGCATCGCAACGAGCCGGACTACGGCCGCCATGTCCATGCCATCGCGCTGGAACCCGGGTAGAGGATGGATTCGCCGGCGCCCTAGACGTTAACGCGTTTTAACGATATCGCTCGCCCCGATGAGGGACCATTCAGCCATCCTGTTCCGGGGATCCGGCGGCTGCCGGCTTGCACCGCGCGTCGCGGCGGCCGCGATGCTGCTGGCGGTCGCCTGCGGACTTGGCGGCTGCGCCAGCGGCGGAGCCGGAGGCGGCGCGTTCGCACAAGTTGGCAACGGGGCGTCGGTTGCCTTCGAATCGATCGACGGGCCGCCGCCGCAGGTCTTCGACCGGATGGTGAGCGTGCTGGAAAGCGAGTCCAAGCTTCGCAACCTGCAGGTCGTATCCCGCGAGGGCGCGGCCTCCTACCGCGTGCGCAGCTATCTGGCGGCCCAGGTCAGCCGCGGCCGCACCACCATCGCATGGGTCTGGGACGTCTACGACCGCGACCAGCAGCGCGCGCTGCGGCTGTCCGGCGAAGAGCCGGCCGGCAAGGCCGGACGCGACGCCTGGACCGCAGCCGACGATCTGGTGCTGCGGCGCATCGCCCAGGCGGGCTTCAGCGGCCTCAGCGCCATGATCAACGGAACGGCGCCCGCCGATGAGCCGCCGCCGGCCGCAGCACCGGACAGGCGCGGTCCGGCGGTGGCGAGTGCCGAGCAGCCTTCGGATGCGCTCGGCGTCGGCGCGCTGGGCTACAGCGCCCGTTAACGGTCCATACAGGCATTGCGGCGCCTATTTTGCGCAGGAAAACCTGACGCAATGGGTTGCCAGCCAAGCCTCCTCCTTGATATCACCTCGCTCGTCGAAAGCGCCGGTTCCGTGGGTATTGCGATATAATGAACATTGTATCCAGCAAGATGCGGGGAGAAGCGTCGATGTCGGCCAAGAACGGCTCCATCAAGCTCGTCGCCGGCAATTCCAATCCCGCCCTGGCGCTGGAAATCGCCAACTGGCTGCATCTGCCCCCCACCAAGGCCATCGTCCGCCGTTTCGCCGACATGGAGATCTTCGTCCAGATCCAGGAGAACGTCCGCGGCTCCGACGTCTTCGTCATCCAGTCGACGTCGTTTCCGGCCAACGACCATCTGATGGAACTGCTGATCATCACCGATGCGCTGCGCCGGGCCTCGGCGCGCCGCATCACCGCGGTGATCCCCTATTTCGGCTACGCCCGGCAGGACCGCAAGGTGGGTTCGCGCTCGCCGATTTCCGCCAAGCTGGTAGCCAACCTGATCACCCGCGCCGGCGTCGACCGGGTGTTGACGCTCGACCTGCACGCCGAACAGATCCAGGGTTTCTTCGACATCCCGACCGACAACCTCTACGCCTCTCCGGTGATGGTGCGCGACATCAGGGAACGCTTCGACCTCACCAAGCTCATGGTGGTGTCGCCCGACGTCGGCGGCGTGGCGCGGGCGCGCGGCCTTGCCAAGCGCATCAACGCGCCGCTGGCGATCATCGACAAGCGCCGCGAACGCGCCGGCGAATCCGAAGTCATGAACGTGATCGGCGATGTCGACGGCTATACCTGCATCCTGATCGACGACATCGTGGATTCCGGCGGTACGCTGGTGAACGCCGCCGATGCGCTGATCGCCAACGGCGCCAGGGAAGTCTACGCCTATATCAGCCACGGCGTGCTGTCCGGCGGGGCCGCGGCCCGCATCGCCGGCTCCAGGCTGAAGGAATTGGTGATCACCGATTCGATCCAGCCCACCGAGGCGGTTCGCAACGCCGCCAATATCCGCACCCTGTCGATCGCCGGGTTGATCGGGGAGGCGATCGGCCGCACCGCTGCGGAAGAATCGGTGTCGAGCCTGTTCGACTGAGCGCGCGGCAAGCTCAGCCCGGATGGCTTCGCGCATCGGGCTTCAATGCATGATTTCGGTTAACTAAGAACCGGTCAGCCTGCCGAGCCAGCCTTTCGGAGCGGCGGCCGCTTGCTCCGGTGCCTCCGCAGGGCCGCCGACCGCCGCCCCGAAGGCTGCAAAAAACTCGCCGGCGAGTTTTCTGGCCGTCGAATCGATCAGCCGGCCGCCGAGCTGCGCCAGCTTGCCGCCGATCTGCGCGTCCACCTCGTAATGCAGGATCGTGACGTCGGGGCTTTCGGATTCCAGCCGCACGGCGGCGCCGCCCTTGGCAAAACCGGCTACCCCGCCCGATCCCTCGCCCGAGATCCGATAGCTGTTCGGCGGGTCGAGATCCGACAGCGTCACCTTGCCGCCGAACGTCGCCTTGACCGGACCGACCTTGAACACCACGGTCGCGGTCATCTCGGTGGGCGAGGACATTTCCAGGTTCTGGCAGCCCGGAATGCATTGCTTCAGCACCAGGGGATCGTTGAGCGCGGCCCAGACCTGATCCCTGGACGCCAGGATTCGCTGGCTGTCATTCATCTGCATGATTGAAGTTCCTCATCGGGTCGCAAGCTTCGGTACGGCACGCTGTCCCCGCCGCCGCTCGACGGTGATTTCGGCGAGGATCGACATCGCGATTTCCTCGGGCGTGATGGCGCCGAGATCGAGGCCGGCCGGCGCCTTGATGCGGTCGAGGGCCGCAGCGTCGATGCCTTCCGCGAGCAGTTTTTCGCGCAGCGCCGCCATCTTGCGGCGGCTGCCGACGAAGGCGTGATACTCGGCCGCGGTCGACGCCGCCGCCCGCAGGGCGGCTTCATCGCCCCTGCCCTGGGTCGACACCACGACGAAGCGCCGCGCCTCGGAAAGCTGGCCGAGCGCATAGCCGTCGATCAGCATGTCGGCGTCGGGCGTCTCCGTCAGGTCCGCGGCCGGTGCCGCGACCGTGACATGGTAGCCGAGGGTCCGCGCCTGCGCCGCGAGCGACAGCGCCACCGGGCTCAGGCCCAGAACCACCAGCGAGGGGTGCGGCAGCACCGGCTCGACAAAGATATCCATGGTGCCCTTGCTCGGGCACATGTTCTGCGCAAACCGCACGCCGTCGCGGTTCTCGCCGGGCTTGACGCCGAGTTCGGCAAGCAGGTTCTCCGGCTGCACCGAGACCATGCGCGGCTCGCCGTCGGCGAGCGCTTCGCGGGCGGCCTTGAGCACCGCGCCGCGGGCGCAGCCGCCGCCGATCCACCCCGCCACGATGGTACCGTCGGGGCGAATGATCGCCTTGGCGCCGGCCTTGGCCGCGGTCACCGACACCGTGCGCACCACGGTGGCGAGCACGAAGGCTTGCTCGGCAGCCTTGAGCCGGGCCACCAGTTCCATCACCTCGACATGGGCGGTCATTGTCGGGCCTCCCTCAGAGCTTCGCCAGATAGGGTTCAAGATCGGTCAGGCTCTTCAGCGTGTTGGCCGGCGCGTAGAGATCGATATGGGGCAATGCCGCCTTGATGCCGGCGGCCTCCGGCGCATAGCCCTGCCACGCCATCATCGGATTGAGCCAGACGATGCGGCGGCAGCGCTTGGCCAGCGCCGCCATTTCTCGGCCGAGCAGCGCCGCGTCACCGGTCTCATAGCCGTCGGACACGATCATCACGCAGCTGCGCGAATGGATCACCCGCGCGGCGTGCCAGCGGTTGAAGGTCTGCAGGCTTTCGCCGATCCTGGTGCCACCGCCGGCGCCCTGCGCCATGATCGACAACCGGTCCAGGGCGCGGCCGGCATCCTTTTCCTTCATCGCGTCGGACACATGAGCGAGCCGGGTGTGGAACAGGAACGCCTCGGCCTGCATGAACTCGTCCAGCACGCCGTGGATAAATCGCAGGAATACGCCGGTATACATGCTCATCGAGCCGGAGGCATCGAGCAGCACGACCAGACGCAGCGGCTTCTGCTTGCGCTGCCGCCTGACGAGGCGGATCGGCACGCCGCCATGGCTGATATTGCCGTGAATGGTCCGGCGCAGATCGAGCCGGTAACCGCGGCGCCGCGCCAGATCGCGGCGGGTCAGCCGGGTGCGCATGGTCCTGGCCAGAAGCGCCGCCGCGGCGTGTGCCTGCGCGATCTGCGCCGGATCCGCCATCTTGCGGAAATCGATCTCGGCGAGATTGTCGGCGCGTGACGCGCCTTCCATGCGGCCCTCGCCGGAACGCTCCTGCGGCGCATCGTCCGCCGATGCCACCTGGTCGGTCGGGGCTTCGCTTGTCGCAGGTTGCGACCGGTTATCCTGCAGGCTTTTCAGCGACGGATTGTTGGCCGCCCTGGCCGAGCCCGTGGTGATCGACCGCGACTTCACCCGCTTGCCGAGCCAGAAGGCGTCGAAGATGCCGTCGAATCGCTCCCACTCGGATTTGCGCGCCGAAAACAGATGCTTGAACGCGCTGCGCAGCAGGCCGGGCCGTTCCGCATAGCCCGCCGCCATCAGGGCCGCGGCATCGCGGCCTTCGTGCAGCCCGACGGTAAAAGCGTTGTCGCGCAGGGTTTTGAGAAACGCCGCGAGCCTGGCCGAGACCAGGCGCGACACCTCGTCGATCTCCTCATAGGACGGGCTGTTGCCGCAACAGCTCATGCGACCCTCCCGAGCAGCCGTTCGGTCACCTCGCGTGTCACCCGGGACTTGTCCTCATGGGTCTTGAGCAGGCACATCAGGGTCTCGTGGACGGTTTCGGGCGCCTCGTGCAGGTCGCGCACCTCGAGCCCGACCAGCGCCGCCGCCCAGTCGAGCGTCTCGGCCACGCCGGGCACCTTGCGCAGCTCCTCCTTGCGGATGCTTTCGACCAGCCGCGCGATCTGCAGCGACAGCGACGCCCCGGCGCCATCGATCCGCGCCATGATGATGCGGGCTTCGCGATCGACGTCGGGATAATCGACATAGTGATAGAGGCAGCGGCGGCGCAGCGCGTCGGACAGTTCGCGGGTGCCGTTCGAGGTCAGGATCACATGCGGGATCGTGGTCGCGGAAATCGTCCCCAGTTCGGGGATCGAAACCTGGAAGTCGGACAATAATTCGAGCAGGAACGCCTCGAACTCGTCGTCGGCGCGGTCGATTTCGTCGATCAGCAGCACCGGCGCCTGGCTGCGGCGGATCGCGGCCAACAGCGGCCGCTCCAGCAGATATTTTTCCGAAAAGATCTGGTCCTCGATCGCATCCGCTTTGTCGCCGCGATGCGCCTGGATCGCCAGCAACTGTCGCTGGTAGTTCCATTCATAGAGCGCGGCGGATTGATCGAGGCCCTCGTAGCATTGCAGGCGGATCAGTTCGGTGCCGTGGACGTCCGCCAGCGCCTTGGCCACCTCGGTCTTGCCGACGCCCGCTTCGCCTTCCAGCAGCAGCGGGCGCCTCAGCAACTGCATCAGCGAGATCGCGGTCGCCAGTTCGCCGTCGGCGATATAGCCGCTGGCGGCCAGACGCTCCGCAATCTCCTGGCGTGTTTTCATTGTTGCGCGAATACTCCAAGGCTCTTCGCCGCCTGCCAGTTGCGCCAGAAATCGTGCGGCATCTGGATGTGGGTGGACCCCAGGAACGAGAAGGCGTCGTTGACGGCGTTGGAAAACGCCGGCACGCCGCCGACATTGGGGCTCTCGCCGACGCCCTTGGCGCCGATCGGGTGATGCGGCGACGGCGTCACCGTGAAGTCGGTCTCCCAATGCGGCGTCTCGACCGCGGTCGGCATGAAGAAATCCATGAACGAACCGGTCACCACATTGCCCTCGGCATCGTAGCGGATCTCCTGGCCCATCGCGATCGCGAAGGCTTCGGTCAGTCCGCCATGGACCTGGCCCTCGATGATCATCGGGTTGATGCGGGTGCCGCAATCGTCGAGCGCGTAGAAGCGGCGGATCTTGTAGACCCCGGTATCGACGTCGATGTTCATCACGCAGATATAGGCGCCGAACGGGTAGGTCATGTTGGGCGGATCGTAGTAGCTCACCGCCTCGAGGCCCGGCTCCATGCCCGGCGGCACCGAATTGTAGGCGGCCCAGCAGATGTCCTTCATCGACATGGTCTTTTCCGGCAGCCCCTTGACCCGGAAGCCGTCGATATCCCATTCCAGATCGTCCTCGTGCACCTCGAGCTTGTAGGCGGCGATCATCTGCGCCTTGGCCTTGATCTTGCGCGCCGCCATCGCGATCGCCGCGCCCGCCACCGGTGTCGAGCGCGACCCGTAGGTGCCGAGCCCGTAGGGCGCGGTATCGGTGTTGCCTTCCTCGACCATGATGTCGTCGGCGGGAATGCCGATCTCGGTGGCGATGATCTGCGCCCAGGTGGTCTCATGGCCCTGGCCCTGGCTCTTGGAGCCTACCCGGGCGATTCCGGCACCGGTCGGGTGCATGCGGATTTCGCAGGAATCGAACATCGCGATGCCGAGGATGTCGCAATTCTTCGACGGCCCGGCGCCGACGATCTCGGTGAAGAACGACACCCCGAGGCCCATGATCTCGCGGGTTTCGCCGCGCTTGAACGCCGCGCGCTGTGCCGCCTGCTCCTTGCGCAGGCCGGCATAGTCGACCGTCTCCATCATCTTGCGCATGGCGGTGTGATAGTCGCCGGAATCGTATTCCCAGCCGAGCGCCGAGTGATAGGGGAACTGCTCGGCCTTGATGAAATTCTTCAGCCGCAATTCCGCCGGATCCATTGCAAGCTTCTGGGCAAGGATGTCCATTCCGCGCTCGATGCAATAGGCCGCTTCGGTGACCCGGAACGAGCAGCGATAGGCGACGCCGCCCGGCGCCTTGTTGGTGTAGATGCCGTCGACCGCAAGATGCGCCACCGGAAAATCATAGGAGCCGGTAACAATGTTGAAGAAGCCGGCCGGCCATTTCGACGGATCGGCGCAGGCGTCGAACGCACCGTGATCGGCCAGCACATGGACGCGAAGGCCGGTGACCTTGCCTTCCCTGGTCGAAGCGATCTCGGTGGTCATGTGATAGTCGCGGGCAAACGACGTGGCGGTCAGGTTCTCGATGCGGTCCTCGACCCATTTGACCGGCTTGCCGGTGACGATCGAGGCCACCGCCGCGCAGATGTAGCCGGGATAGGCGCCGACCTTGTTGCCGAAGCCGCCGCCGATATCGGGCGAGATCACGTGGATCTTGTGTTCCGGAATCTTGGCGATCAGCGCCACCACGGTGCGGATCACATGCGGCGCCTGGAAGGTGCCCCAGATCGAGAGCTCGCCCTTGATCTTGTCGAACGAGCAGACGCACTGGCAGGTCTCCAGCGGCGACGGATGGGTGCGGTGATAGGAGATCATCTCCTTGACCGTGACCTCGGCCTTGCGGAACGCCGCGTCGGTGAGGTCCTTGTCGCCGACGGTCCATTCGAAGATATGATTGTGATGCTTGCGCGGCCCGTGGGCGCCCGAGGTCTTGCCGGCGAGATCCTCGCGCAGCACAGGCGCGTCGGCGTCCATGGCCTTCAGTGGATCGATCACCACCGGCAGCGGCTCATATTCGACCACGACCTTGTTGATGCCGTCATCGGCCGCATAGCGGTCGGTGGCGACCACGAAGGCGACTTCCTGGTTCTGGAACAGCACCTTGCCGTCGGCCAGCACCATCTGCACGTCGCCGGCCAAGGTCGGCATCCAGGCGAGGTTGACGGTCTTCAGTGTCTCGGCGGTGATGACCGCCAGCACGCCCGGCACCTTCAGCGCCTCTTCACTGTTGATCGATTTCACCCGCGCATGCGCATGCGGCGACCTGACGAAGTCGCCGTGCAGCATGCCCGGCAGCTTGAGGTCGTCGACATAATTGCCCTTGCCCTGGGTGAAGCGGATGTCCTCGACCCGCTTGCGCTTGCAGCCCATGCCTTCGAGTTTTGCTTCGCGTTGTTCCCGCGTGGGAGTCATGTCGTTCATTCCGCAGCCTCCTGCAATTCAACGCCATTGATCTTGGCGGCGGCGTACTGGATCGCCTTGACGATGTTCTGATAGCCGGTGCATCGGCAGAAATTGCCGGAGATGCCCATCCGGATTTCCGACTCGCTCGGCGACGGATTTTCCTTGAGCAAACGTTGCGCGCGCAGGATCATGCCGGGGGTGCAGAAGCCGCATTGCAGCCCGTGCATCATGCGGAAGCCTTCCTGCAGCGCCGACAGCGAACCGTCGGCATTGGCGACACCCTCGATGGTGGTGATTTCGGAGCCGGCAGCCTGCACCGCGAAGACGGTGCAGCTCTTCACCGACATGCCGTCGAGATCGACGGTGCAGGCGCCGCAATGGGTGGTCTCGCAGCCGATATGGGTGCCGGTCAAAAGCAGGTTCTCGCGAATGAAATGCACCAGCAGGGTGCGCGGTTCGACGAGGCCTTCGACCTCGGCGCCGTTCACCTTCATGGTCACATGGGTCTTTGCCATTCTTATTCCTCCCTCAACAATCGATCTGGATTCCGGTCCTCATCCTGAGGAGCGGCCCCTTGGGCCGCGTCTCGAAGCATGGCCACGCGTGCGGCGCTCATGGGTCGAGACGGCGCAAGCGCGCCTCCTCACCCTGGGTCACCTCGCGCGGCCGGCGGCGCGGGTCAGCGCCCGCGTCACCATGATGGCGCCGACATGCTTGCGGTATTCGACCGGCCCGCGTGCGTCCGCGGCCGGCGACATGATCGCCACCGCCGCGGCGGCGGCCTTTTGCAGGGTCGCCGCGTCGAGGCTGGTTCCGATCACGGCCTGCGCCGCCGCCGACGCCAGCAGCGGGGTTTCATGCAGATTGGTAAGGCCGATCGCGCAACTGGCGACTTTGCCGCCCGCCATGGTCAGCACCACCGCCGCCGCCGCGGTGGCGTAGTCGCCGACCTTGCGTTTCAGCTTTTCGTAGGCGTAGCCGTGGCCGGCCGCGGCTGCCGGAACCGAAATCGAGGTCAGGATTTCGCCGGGCTCGAGCGCGGTGAAATAGGCGCCCTGATAGAATTCGGAAGCCGGGATGTCGCGCCCGCCCGCCGGGCCTTCGAGCCGGTAGCTCGCACCCAGGGTCAGCATCAGGGCCGGCATGTCGTTGCCGGGATCGCCGTTGGCGACATTGCCGCCGATGGTGCCCCGGTAGCGCACCTGCGGATCGGCGATCAGCAGCGCGGTCTCATGCAGGATCGGCAGCGATTTTGCGATTTCCTCCGACCCGAGCAGTGCGTGCTGGGTGGTCATCGCGCCGATCACGACGCGGTCGCCGTCGCGGCGGATGCCCTTCAGCCCGTCGATGCCATGCAGATCGACCAGATGTTCGGGCGTGGCGAGCCGAAGTTTCATCATCGGCACCAGACTGTGGCCACCGGCCAGTGGCCGGGCATCTTCGCCCAATGTCGAGAGCAACTTGATCGCATCGGCGACGGTCGCCGGCCGGTGGTACTCGAACGGTCCAGGAATCATCGTCTCCTCCAGGCGTCTTTGCATGCGTCTTTTGGCATTGGCACCTCATTCAGCCAGAGCTGCGGAATTCGGCGTCGAATGCAGACGTTAAACGCAGGCTGTTCCGGGATTTTTCCGCGTGCAAGCCGGTGATGCCGATCGGATCACAAGCCCGGAAAATTCGCACGAATTGCGGATTCACCGGCACGAACTGCGTCAGGCTTCGCGACCTATCCGAGCCCGATCAGCTAAGCGTGGCGCCTGGCGAGTCCAAGCCGCGCCTTGACCTCGGCGATCTTGGCGCGGCTCACGGGAACGAAATGGGGTGACGGGCCATCGAGCTCGATCACCGCGCCGTCGCCCTCCTTGCGCACGAAGCTGACATGCGGAATGGCCACGATATGGCTGCGATGCACCCGGACGAACAGCCCGGGATCGAGCTGGGCCTCGGCCTCCGAGATCGACCAGGGGCACATCCGCTCCCGGGTGCCGTCATGGACCCGGGTATAATGAGCATCGGCCCTGACGCTCCGCACTTCCGCGGTATCGATGAAATGGGTGCCGTCGGCGCCCTCGACCGGCAGACGCGCGACCGGTGCGGCGCGCGGCGGCTGGCCCAGCCCGCCCAGCGGGGCCGAAATCGCCCGCTGGCTGACGGCCGTGGTCGGGCCGGGATCAGCCAGGAAATCGGCGACCCCCGCGGTTGCCGCGGCAGGCCGGCCGCTGTCTTCGGCGCTGTCGCGCAGGGCGCGCCGGCGCGGCTCCGGCACCAGGGACAGCAGGAACCCCGCCGCGATCACGAAGCAGAGCAAGGCCACGATGATGGAAAGCATTTGCTGCGATGCGGCCAGCCCGCCGGCCTGGTAGTGCGACCCGGCCGGCGGCGCAACGAAATGCATGCCGTACATGGCGGTGTAATGCATGCCCGACACCGCAACGCCGAACGCGATCGAACTCGCGATCAGCCGGATACCATCCTGCCGGGCCAGAAACACCCGCAGGCCGCCATAGGCCGCGACGATGGCGATCACGATCGACAGCAGCACCATCCAGCCATTGTGCTGGATCGCAAAATTGCCGGCCAGCCCATGAATGCCGACATAATGCATGCTGGCGATGCCCACCCCGAGCAGGACCGCCGAAGAGACCACGCGGCGCTGCGAAGGTTCGCCGATGCTGAGGAAGAACAAGGAAACGCCGACCACCAGCGCGCAGATCAGGAACGATATGATGGTGGGAAGCACCAGATAGACGGTTTCGGCCGGGATCGGCGCCGCCAGCATCCCGATGAAATGCATGGTCCAGATCCCGATTGCCAGGAACGCCGCGGCGCTTGCCAGCAATACGCGACGGCTTACGCCCGGCGTCCCGCGGATACGCGCCGCGAGGCCGAAGCCGGTGTAACCACCCAGGATCGCGATCACCACCGAGAGCGCGACGAGATAGGGATCGTGTCCTTCGAACATGATCGTCTCGGCCGCCCGTCTCCACGGGCGTGCCTCCTCCCGCCGCCGAGTTTATAGGCGCGGCGGCGGAAATGACAATCAATCCGTCCGGAGCCGGCTACACAATCCCCGCCGCGACCTGGCCGCGCAACCGCTCCAGGCTGAGCAGCGTGTTGGCGCAGGCCTCCGCGACCTCGATGCCCTTGGTCGCAAAATGCTTGCGGAAGAAATCCAGATGCGCCGCGCTCTCGTGGAACTGCTGGGGCGTCAGCACCGCGGAGAACACCGGCACTTCGGTACGCAGCTGCACATCCATCAGCGCCTTGATCACGGTGTCGGCGACAAATTCATGGCGGTAGATGCCGCCATCGACCACCAGCCCGGCCGCGACAATCGCGGTGTAGCGCCGGGTCTTGGCGAGCAATTGCGCGTGCAGCGGGATTTCGAACGATCCCGGCACCTCGAACAGGTCGATCTGGGCGCGGGCAATGCCGCGGGCCTCGATTTCCCCGAGGAACGCGAGCCGGCATTCCTCGACCACCTCGCGATGCCAGCCGGATTGCACAAAGGCAACCCGCTGCGGCTTGGCGAATCGCGGATATGCCGGCGCAGGCGGCCGATCCGGGACGTCCGGCGATCTTGCCTGGGGACTCTCTTTGGCTTCGGGAGGATCTTGCAACATCTGATTCATGGCTTTCCTCTTTCAGGACCAGAATCAGGGCACACGGAACGACGTGCCGCGCGGTAACAGCGGCTGTCGCAACCGTTCTCTTTCATCCGGACTTTAACCGTCGGCTTCGGAATCACACCGAATCTGCTGACCCTTCCCCTTTGAGGGAGGAAGGCGCTCGCGGGCTTGGGCCTGTCGACCCTTACCGCCGGTGGGGAGTTTCACCCCGCCCTGAGAACATCGGCCGCCCGGGCTGGGCGACCTGACCGGAACTATGACCAATGGCCGGCACGCCAGCAAGGGCCATCATCATCGGGAAACTGCATGTCCCCATGACCGCAGCGCGAGACTCCGCCGGCGGCCGGTCCGTTCGAAAAAATTAACCATTGAGGCGGGACGGAATCGCGCCGGCACAATCCGATTCCGGTTTGTTCTCCTGGCCGTCCTCGCGGCGCGCGATCAGCTGTGGACGAGCGGCGCTTTGTCTGTGGATGGACTCCAGGTGCGGTTGCGCGGATTCCGCAAATCACATCACTTGATCCCGGCAGGCCCCGGCCCATCAGGGGATTGCAGTTGGCAGCCAACGCGTCATGTCAGCGCGTGCCGGCCTGCTGCATGCGTATCACCATCGTATCTGAAATTTACAAAGCAAGGTCGAGACGGCATGTCCCTGCTCGAAGGCATCATCGATTCCCGGAACAACCCGCTTGCGGTGGTCGAGGACATCGCCGCCGACAACAACTGGTCGTTCGAACGCTCCGGCGAGGACGAGGTAACGATCGTCTCCAAGGGCGACTGGACCGACTACCAGCTGTCCTTCACCTGGATGAACGAGATCGAGGCGCTGCATCTGGCCTGCGCCTTCGACATGAAGATTCCCGCACCACGCCGCGCCGAGGTGCAGCGGCTGATCGCGGCGATCAACGAGCAATTGTGGGTCGGGCATTTCGACATCTGGACCCATACCGGCATGATCATGTACCGTCAGGCGCTGGTGCTGCCCGGCGGCATCACCGCGTCGACCTCGCAATGCGAAACCATGCTGGTCGGCGCCATCCACGCCTGCGAGCGCTATTTTCCGGCGTTCCAGTTCGTGGTGTGGGCCGGCAAATCCGCCCCGGAAGCCATCACCGCGGCGATGTTCGACACCGAGGGCGAGGCGTAGTCGCGCCTCGAGCGCACGCGCTTTCAACAAACCCGAAGTCGTCCCCGCGAAAACCCCTGCGCCGTGGCGTCAACGTCCAGGCAAGGTCCTTGTGGCCATCGCCGTGCTTTACTAGAAACACCGGTGGCTATGGGCCCCTGCTCTCGCAGGGGCGACGAGGCATATGCGTCCGATGGCAGCGAACCCCGCCAACGCGTTACAGACAACCGAAGGCCCCGTCGTGCTTGCCGGCGCCGGCAAGATGGGGGCTGCGATGCTGTCGGGCTGGCTGGCCCGGGGGCTCGATCCGCGCAACCTCACCGTGATCGAGCCGCATCCCTCCGACGACATCGCGGCGCTGTCGACAAAGGGCGTGCGACTCAATCCGTCGCCGGGCGATGCCGGCGCCGCCGCCACGCTGGTGATCGCGCTGAAGCCGCAGACGTTCCGCGAAGCCGGCGCGATGCTGCGGGGATTTGCCGGACCGGCAACGCTCGTGCTGTCGATCATGGCGGGCACGACCATCGCATCGATCGCCGAAGTCTGCGGCGGCAGCGTGGTTCGCGCCATGCCCAACACCCCGGCGGCGATCGGCCGCGGCATCACGGTCGCGGTGGCGGCAGACGATGTCAGCAGCTCGCAGCGCGCGGTCGCCGACGCGCTGTTGCGCGCCACCGGCGTGGTGGAATGGATCGATGACGAGAACTGGATGGATGCGGTGACCGCCGTCTCCGGTTCCGGTCCGGCCTATGTCTTCCTGCTCGCCGAAGAACTGGCCCGCGCCGGGGTCGAAGCCGGCCTGCCGCCCGATCTCGCCGACAGACTGGCGCGGGAAACCGTCGCCGGCTCCGGCGAATTGCTGCATCGCTCCGCGCTTGCCTCCGCCACGCTGCGCCAGAACGTCACCTCGCCCGGCGGCACCACCGCCGCGGCGCTCGAGGCGCTGATGGGACCGGACGGCATGCGGCCGCTGCTGACCCGCGCGGTTGCCGCGGCGACCCGGCGCTCCAGGGAACTTGCGAAATAGTCTTGCCCGGCAGGGGACCCGCGGCCGGCAACCGCCCGCTACTCCATCCCCAGGCGCTTGTTGAAGGTCGCGAGATTGACCAGGCCGCGGGCGTGGCGGCCCTCGCCGATGCGGCGGGTGCCTTCGAACGTTTCGACCTCGAACCGGATCACCCGGCGTTCCACCGCGATCACCCGCGCCACGGTCCGCACCGTTGTGCCGACCGCCGCCGCGGCCAGATGGCGGATATCGACCTCGGTGCCGACCGTAACCCAGCCCGCTTGCAGATGCGCGGAAATGGCATCGGCCGACGCCATTTCCATTTCCATGATCATCATCGGGGTGCCGAACACCGCCGGCATGGTCGCGATCACATGCCTGACGGTGCGGTCGGGCGTCACCGTCAGGATCCGCTCCGCCGACATGCCGACCGTGATGATGTCGCGTGCATCCATGGCTTTGACAGACCCGAATTTGTGCGGACGCAAGCACGCGAATGGTGATTCCCCGACGCGCCAATTGGCGCGTCCGGGGGTGCGCATGGCGTGAGCCCGGAATCCATACTCCCAGTCGTGGTTATGGATTCCGGGCCTGCGCCAGGTCGGCAATTGCCGACCGAAGGCGCATCCCGGAATGATGGAAAGGACTACTTTTTCTCTGCGGCCTTGCGCTCGACGAAGGTCTTGCCGCCCTTCATCTTGTGCGACAGCGGCGCTTCGTTGATCTGGATCACGACGGCCTCGGCGTCGACGCCGAGATTCTTCACCAGTGCCTGGGTGATGTCGCGCATCATGCCGGCCTTCTGTTCGTCGGTGCGGCCCGCGGCCATGCTTACGGTGATCTCTGGCATTTTTGTCACTCCCTTTGCTCTTGCTACCAACACGACACTTGCTGCCTGTCATCATCCGCGAAAGCGGATGAGCCGGCAACCGTTCAAGCTAATTCCACTTCACCCCATGCTTATCGAGGATCCTGCGGACTTCGTCGACCAGCGACGAAAGCGGTACCTTGGTCTGGGCTTCGCTCTGCTTCTGCAGATAGGCCTCGCGGTCGCCTTCGAGTTTCGCAAGCTCGGCGCCGAGGATCAGGTCCTTCAGCAAAAGCTGCGGCCCCGCGGAGTCGTCCTTCTCGTCCGAGCCCTGGATGATCACGCAGGGCGAGCGGCGCTTGTCGGCATATTTGAGCTGATTGCCCATGTTCCTGGGATTGCCGAGATAGAGTTCGGCGCGGATGTCGGCGCCGCGCAAGGCCGCGACCATTTTCTGATAGTCGGCGACACGGTCGCGGTCGAACACGGTGACGACGACGGGGCCGAATTCGATCACTTGATCCAGCTTGCCGAGCATGGTCAGCGCGGCCTGCAGCCGCGACACGCCGATGGAAAATCCGGTCGCCGGCACCGGCTCGCCGCGAAACCGCGAGACAAGTCCGTCATAGCGCCCGCCGCCGCCGACCGAGCCGAAGCGCACCGGGCGGCCCTTTTCGTCTTTTGTCTCCAGCGTGAGTTCAACTTCGTAGACCGGGCCGGTGTAATATTCGAGGCCGCGGACGACGGAGGGATCGATCCGGATGCGGTCAGGGCCATAGCCTGACGAAGCGACCAGTTCGGCAATTTCATCCAGTTCGCTGACGCCCGCAGTACCGGTCTGACTGTTTCTCAAATGGATGTCGGCTGCGGCGATGGTTTGCTTCCAATCGTCGCGTTTTTCGGTGACCCCTAATACTAAATGAATGTCAGCCGCGCTGAGTTCGGCACCTTTGGTGAAATCCCCTTTGCCTTCTTCGCCGCCATCCCATCTTCCGGGACCGAGCAATTTGCGAACTTCGTCGGCGGAAAACTTATCCAGCTTGTCGATCGCCCGCAGCACCGTCAGCCGTCGTCCCGCATTTTCTTCGCCGCCGAGGCCGATGCTCTCCAGCACCCCGTCGAGCACCTTGCGGTTATTGACCTTGACCACGTAGCTGCCGCGCGGAATTCCCAGCGCTTCCATGGTGTCGGCCGCCATCATGCACATCTCGGCGTCCGCGGCGGGCGAAGCCGAGCCCACGGTATCGGCGTCGAACTGCATGAACTGGCGAAACCGGCCGGGACCCGGCTTCTCGTTGCGATAGACATAGCCGGCGCGATAGCTGCGATAGGGTTTTGGCAGATGCTCGAAATTCTCGGCGACATAGCGCGCCAGCGGCGCGGTCAGGTCGTAGCGCAGGCTGATCCACTGCTCGTCATCGTCCTGGAACGAGAACACGCCCTCGTTGGGGCGGTCCTGGTCGGGCAGGAACTTTCCCAATGCGTCGGTGTATTCCATCGCCGGGGTTTCCACCGGCTCGAAGCCGTAAAGCTCATAGACCTTGCGGATCTTCTCGACCATCGCCCGCGTCGCCGCGATCTCGGAAGGCCCGCGATCGGCGAGTCCGCGCGGCAGCCGGGCTCTCAGTTTTTGCGGTTTTTTGGGTTTCTCGGCCATCGGCGGCGTTGGTACCAGCCGCGACGCGAGGCGGCAACCTTGCACTCGTCATGGCCGGGCGTGTCCCGGCCATCGACGTCTTCGTTTTCGCGCGATCAAGGCGTGGACGCCCGGACATGGGCGAGCGAAACAACGCCGTGGTTCGGACGGCCAGGCCCGGCCGTTAGGGAAAAATTGCGATACGCCGGCCGCCGGGCGCTCACGCGATCTTGTGCACCCAGCCCAGGGCGTCGGCGACGTCGCCGCGCTGGATGCCGACGAGTTTCGCCTTCAGCGCCGCGGTGATCGGGCCGCCATCGCCGTCGCCGATCAGGATATCGCCATTGGCACTTCTGATCCGGCCGATCGCCGAGACGACCGCGGCGGTGCCGCAGGCAAAGGCTTCGCGCAGCCTGCCGCTGGCGGCGTCGGCGCGCCATTGCTCGATGCTGTAGCGCTCCTCGCGGACGTTGCGGCCTTCACCGCGGGCGAGCGTAATGATCGAATCCCGGGTGATGCCCGGCAGGATCGTGCCGCTCAGCGGCGGCGTGGTCAGGGAACCGTCGTCGAAGACGAAGAAGATGTTCATGCCGCCGAGTTCCTCGACCCAGCGATGCTGGGCCGCATCGAGGAATACCACCTGATCGCAGCCATGTTCGATCGCCTCGGCCTGCGCGAGCAGGCTGGCGGCGTAGTTGCCGCCGCATTTGACCGCGCCGGTGCCGCCCTCGGCGGCGCGGGTATAGCGGTCGCTGAGCCAGACGGTGACGGCCTTGGCGCCGCCCTTGAAGTAGGAGCCGACGGAGCTCGCGATCAGGACGAAGAGATATTCGTAGGACGGCCGGACGCCGAGAAAAGCCTCGGTCGCAAACATGAACGGGCGCAGATAGAGACTGCCTTCGTCGCCGGGAATCCAGGCCGAATCGATTTTCACCAGTTGATCGACCGCCTGCAGGAACACCGATTCCGGCAGTTCCGGCATTGCCAGACGCGCCGCGGAGGCCTGAAAGCGGCGCGCATTCTGGTCGGGCCGGAACAGGGCGATGCTGCCGTCACCGCGCGTATAGGCCTTCAGGCCCTCGAAAATTTCCTGGCCATAGTGCAGGACGGCGGCGGCGGGATCGAGCGAGATCGGCTCCCGGGCGCGCACCTGGGCGTCATGCCAGCCGCGATCCTTGGTCCAGCGGATCGTCACCATGTGATCGGTGAAGACGCGCCCGAAGCCTGGGTCCTTCAGCATCTCCGCCCGGGCCTCGGCCCCAACGGGCTTCGATGTCGGGCTGCAGGAAAAGGCAATCTTCTGATGGGCGTTCATCGGGGCGGGTCCGTGGCTGTCGTGGTTGCGGCTAGGTTCTTTAACTCAATCTCGCCTCAACGGGAGGCAGGCAGCGCTGCGAGCGGCTCACGCCGCCGCGGCCCTGCCCCTCGGCCGCACCTCGGCGGTATAGTCCACCATCAGTTGCTCCGAAATCGCGCCCGGGGTGAACTTCCAGGCCGCGATCTCGGACACCGGGGTGATTTCGGCGGCGGTGCCGGTGATGAAACATTCGCTGAAGCCTGCCAGCTCCTCGGGCATGATGCGGCGCTCGATCACCTCGATGCCGCGGCGGCGGGCGAGATCGATCGCGGTGGCGCGGGTGATACCGGCGAGGAAGCAGTCGGCGATCGGGGTGTGGATCTTGCCATCTCCGACGAAGAAGATGTTGGCGCCGGTGCATTCGGCAACCCGGCCCTGCCAGTCCAGCATCATGGCATCGGCATAGCCTTGGCGCTCGGCCCTGTGCCTGGAGATGGTGCAGATCATGTAGAGCCCGGCTGCCTTTGCCAGCGCCGGGATCGTCGCCGGATCGGGCCGGCGATAGTCGGCGAGCGCCAGGCGAATGCCCTTCAGCCGCTGCGCCGGGTCGAAATAGCTCGGCCACCTCCAGCACGCCACCGCCAGGTGAATGGTGTTGGCCTGCGCCGACACTCCCATCGTTTCCGAACCGCGCCAGGCTATCGGTCGGACATAGGCGTCGGGCAGATCGTTCTTTTGCAGCACGAGGTGCTTGGCGGCGTCGATCTCGGCCACCGACCAGGGGATCTCGAAATCGAGGATCCGCGCCGAATTCCTCAGCCGCTCCGAATGTTCGGTGCTCTTGAAGATGGTGCCGCCATAGGCGCGCTCGCCCTCGAACACGCTGCTCGCATAATGCAGCCCGTGGGTCAGCACATGGACGTTGGCGTCGCCCCACGGCACCAGTTTGCCGTCGAACCAGATGACGCCGTCGATCCTGTCGAACGAAACTCCCATGGGCCTTCTCCCGGATTGACGCTGCTCGCGTCTTGCGCCGCGGCGCGGTTGATGACGCCTGGCCCCCACCTCCACCCGCTTTGCGGCCGGTTGCCGAGGCAGCATGGCCGAGGACATGCTTTTGCGGAAGGCGGAAGTCCAGTATGTTGCCGAAATGCCGCTCGACAACCGCACGGTAGACGAGGTCGAAGCCCGTGGCCGCCGTCACCTATCGCTCTCTCGGCGCGTTTGGCATCAGGTCGAAACGATCTAATGTTTCGTCGTGATCAGCGATTTTGTAACATTGAACCCAAGATATGTCAATATGACTGACGTAAATTTCTCAGGCGGCGCCTCTACCGGCTCGGATTCCAAGGAGTCCGGGGCTCCCCCGGCCCCGCGGTCGGGCGATTTATCCTGGGATATCATCGAACTACTGTTCTTCGCCTATCGGGATTTCGTCGGCGACGCCGATCATGAACTGGAGGTATTCGGGTTCGGCAGGGCGCACCACCGGGTGATCCATTTCGTCTATCGTTACCCCGGCTTGAAGGTGGCCGACCTGCTGGATGTGCTGCGCATTACCAAGCAGTCGCTGGGACGGGTTCTCAAGCAATTGCTCGACGAAGGGTATATCGTGCAGAAGACCGGCAACAACGACCGGCGGCAGCGCCTTCTTTTCGCCACCGCGAAGGGCGAGGCGCTGGTGGCCAAGCTCGCAGGCCTGCAGACCGATCGGATCACCCGCGCGCTGCGCGACATCGGGCCGGCGGGCGCCGATACGGTGCGCGTATTCCTGCGCGCGATGATCGATCACGACGATCCCGACAAGGTGCTGGAAACCATCCTCGGGACCGGCCGCCCAACCGCAAAGGCAAAGGAATAAAGTGGCCCAGGCTGCAACCCTCGCACCACCGCCGCCGCAACCGGCCGACGACGCCCCGCATTTGCTGCTGGTCGACGACGATCGCCGTATCCGAGACCTGCTGTCGCGTTTTCTGTGCGGCGAAGGCTACCGCGTCACCACGGCGATGAGTGCGAAGGACGCCCGCGCCAAGCTGCTCGGCCTGCATTTCGACATGCTGATTCTCGACGTCATGATGCCCGGCGAAACCGGATTCGACCTCGCCCGCTTCATCCGCACCTCATCGTCGGTGCCGATCATCATGCTGACGGCGCGCCACGAAGCCGAAAGCCGGATCGAGGGCCTGCAGATCGGCGCCGACGACTATGTCGCCAAGCCGTTCGAGCCGCGTGAACTGGTGCTTCGGATCGGCAATATCCTCAAGCGCACCGCCCCGCCGCCGGTCGAGACGCTGGAACAGGTCGCGTTTGGACCCTATGTCTATCATCTGGAACGCGGCGAGTTGCGGAAGGGCGACGAGGTCGTGCATCTCACCGATCGCGAGCGCGAGATGCTGCGCATTCTGGCCCTGTCGCGCGGCGAGACCGTGCCGCGCGCGGCGCTGACCAACGGCGACGGCAGCGTCAACGAACGCGCGGTCGACGTGCAGATCAACCGGCTGCGGCGCAAGATCGAGCACGATCCCGCCAACCCGCTGTTCCTGCAGGCGGTGCGCGGCATCGGCTATCGCCTGGTGGCATCGCCGTGAGCCGCCGCCCGGGAACCCTGCTCCCAATGAATCTTGCGCCCTGAACCCGGCCAATGAGCACGCTCGACACCGGCCTCACGCTGATCCGCACCGCCGCCGGCCGCGTCTCCGCGGCCAATGGCTGGATGGGCAACGCCTTCAAGGGGTGGATGCCGACCGGGCTCTATGCCCGCGCGCTGTTGATCATGATCGTGCCGATGGTGATCCTGCAGTCGGTGGTGGCGTTCGTGTTCATGGAGCGGCACTGGAACACCGTGACCCGGCGTCTGTCGGCGTCGGTGGTGCATGACGTCGCCGCCCTGATCGACGTCTACAAGGGCTATCCGCAGGACAAGGACCGCGCCCAGCTGCGGCGGATCGCCCAGCAACGGCTCGAATTGGTGGTCGATTTCCTGCCGGTCGGCGACATGCCGCCGCCCGGGCCAAAGCCGTTCTTCTCGCTGCTCGACCAGTCGCTCTCGGTGGAGCTTGGCAGGCAGATCGGCAGGCCGTTCTGGATCGACACCGTCGGCCGCTCCAACCTGGTGGAAATCCGTATCCAGCTCGACGACGCGGTGATGCGCGTTTTCGCCCAGCGCAGCGCGGCCTATGCCTCGAATTCGGAGATCTTCCTGTTCTGGATGGTCGGCACCTCGTCGATCCTGCTGATCGTGGCGGTGCTGTTCCTGCGCAACCAGATCAAGCCGATCCTGCGGCTGGCCGACGCCGCCGAAAGCTTCGGCAAGGGCCGCGAGGCGCCGAACTTCCGCCCCCGCGGCGCGCGCGAAGTGCGCCGCGCCGCGCAGGCCTTCCTGGAGATGAAATCGCGCATCGAACGCAGCATCGAGCAGCGCACCGCGATGCTGGCCGGCGTGTCGCACGATCTGCGCACCATCCTGACCCGCTTCAAGCTCGAACTGGCGTTGATCGGAGACAGTCCCGAGGTCGACGGCATGCGCAAGGACGTCGACGAGATGTCCGGCATGCTGGAGGACTATCTGGCGTTCGCGCGCGGCGACAGCGGCGAGCAGGCGCAGCCGACCGACATGGCGCAGGCGCTGGAGGAGTTGCGCAGCGACGCCGAGCGCAATGGCCATGCCGCCACCGTGGCGTTTCACGGACTGCCGGTGGTGACTGTGAAGCCGGCGTCGTTCAAGCGCTGCCTCGCCAATCTGGTATCGAACGCGGCGCGGCACGCCGATGCGATCGCGATCAAGGGCCACCGCGATCACCGCTATCTGACCGTCACGATCGACGACGACGGGCCGGGCATTCCGCAGGAGATGCGCGAGGAAGTGTTCAAGCCGTTCCTGCGGCTCGACGACGCGCGCAACCAGGACGAGGGCGGCACCGGGCTTGGCCTCGCCATCGCCCGCGACATCGCGCGCTCGCATGGCGGCGACATCACGCTCGGCGACAGCCCGATGGGCGGGCTTCGCGCCACGGTGCGCATCCCGGTCTAGCCTTTTGTCTTGAAGCCTTTCCCGACGCGAGCCGGTAACGCCAGCTTCGGGACCGGCGGAGGATTGGCCGTCGAACCCCGGCGCACCGGCAGGGCCGCTATTTCGGCAGCAGCGCTCTCAGCTTTTCCGCGTCCCTGATGTTGATCTTGAAGCCGCCGGGCATCACGATGTCGCCCGGCTTCTGATCGGGCTTGCAGGCGCCCAGCCACTTCGCCTCGATCGTCATCGTGCTGTCGCGCGGCAGGCCGCTCGGGCCGTGCTCGCTGTGCGAGGTCGTCTTCACGGTGTAGGCGGAATCGAAATCGCCGACGATGTCGGAATGCGAGGTCATCGACATGCCGCCGATGCTGCACACGGCATCGGAGACGTAACCGGTCGCGGTCTTCTGGATGGCGCGTCTGGAGCAGATCTCCTTGGATATCGGCGAGAACGCGGTGCTCATCTCCTTGTCGGTGGTCTCGTCGGTGCAATGCTGCATGGTGACGTCCGGCAGCGCCGAACCGGTCTTCACCATCTTCATTTCCCACAGGCCGGGCTTGCGAATCGGCATTTCGTCGGCGCCGGCGCCGGTTGCCGGCAGCCCCGCCAAAAGACCGGCCGCCAGGCAAGATGCAAACAGCCGCCGCGTCATGCACCGCTCTCCCGGCTGCCCTGTGGCGCTGGACCCGATGGTTCGATTCAGTAGGAGGCGCGCCGCGCCCGTTCGGCATAGGGCAGCCAGCGGCAGGCGAAGGAAATGTAGCCGCCATAATGCGGGTCGACGGCGAGGAATTTCACCACCTTGCCGTAGGACGCACAGTGATCGATCGCCAGTGAGCGGATATCCGTCTGCCCGGTCAGCGAATAGGCGATGATGCCGCCGGTGTCGTTGCCCCGGAATGGCGGTACGGTATCGGCCCGGGCCGGCGCGCAGGCCAGAATTCCGCACAAGGCAACCAGGCTCGCGGCCCCAATGATTCGCATCGCTCACTCCATTTCGCCGGAAAACCCCGGCGCAGCCGCAAAGCCGTTTTGCGGTCAGGACGGGTCTAGTTCTAGTGCGCATCGGCCGCCATGAAAAGAACGGCGACGGCTTCGACGCGGAGTTATCGCAGGTGTTGCCGCGCTGCACTTGACCTCGCCTGGGCTTCACGGCACCGTCCCCGGGTCAGATCACCCGACGGATAGCCCATGCACGACCACCCCTCATCCCTGAAAAAGCCCGGCCTTGGCGCCGCGCTCGGCGTCCTGTTGGGCCTGATGGCGTTTGCACCGGCGGCCGAGGCCGCCAATCCGTTCGAGATGAATTTCTGGCTCTCCGGCCCGCGTTATGACGGACGGGTCGCGCCGTGCGAGTCGGCGCTGTCGACCATTACCTCGCAGTTCCGGGAAAAAGAGAGCACTTTCTGGAATTCCAGCCTGGAAATCACCGCCTTTGGCCAGGTCCATGAAACCGCGTTCCGGCCCTGGCAATCCGACAACATCCCGCGGCGCTATTGCAGCGCCGAGGCGCAGCTGAACGACGGCAAGTTTCGCACCGTGCATTACTCGATCATCGAGGACGGTGGTTTTGCCAGCTTCGGCCAGGGCGTCGAATGGTGCGTGACCGGGCTCGATCGCAACTGGGCCTACAATCCGGCCTGCCGGGCCGCGCGGCCCTGATTTCCGCCCGGATTTCTCCGACCTGAAACCCCGGACACGCGCCAGCCCAGACGGTCTCGCCGTCCTCTGCGGTTTTTGTTCTTGAAATGTTCCGGTTGCCTGCTAGGCTTGAGGGCGGTCCAGGTTATTTCGGGGGCGTCCATGTTTCATTTTCGATCTATTCGGACTTTTCAACTTTCGATCCGGTTCGGCCTGCTCGTCCTGACGGCGCTGACCGGGATTGCAGCGATGGGAACGGCGTCGGCGCAGGATCGCCGGCAGAACGCCCCCGGCGAATTCGATTTCTATGTGCTGTCGCTGTCGTGGTCGCCCTCCTTTTGCGAGGAGGCATCGGAGCGCGGCAGCGAGGGGCGGTCGCAGGCCCAGTGCGGCGGCCGGCCGTTTTCCTTCGTGGTCCATGGGTTGTGGCCGCAATATGAGCAGGGCTTTCCGGAATATTGCCAGCGGCCCTCGCCGCGCCTCGACCGCAACATCATGTCGTCGATGCTGGACCTGATGCCGGCGCCCGGACTGATTTTCAACGAATGGGACAAGCACGGCACCTGCTCGGGACTGGGTCAGCGGGCCTATTTCGAAACCATCCGCAAGGCGCGCTCGGCCGTGAAAATTCCAGCCGAATTTCTGGAATTGTCGGCTCCGAAGACCGTTGCGCCCGACGACATCGAGGACGCCTTTGTGAAGGCCAATCCCGGCCTCGGCCACGCCGCGATCTCGGTGACCTGCAACCGGAGCCGGCTCAGCGAGGTGCGGATCTGCCTGAACAAGGATCTGCAGTTCCGCGACTGCGAGGAAATCGATCGCCGCGCCTGCCGGCGCGACCAGGTGGTGATGCCGCCGATGCGGGGCAGCTGACGGCCGGGATGCCCGGGCCTCGAACCGGTCTCGGGCATCCCGGTCTTTACATCGGTTTTCCGCCAGGGCCGGGCCGTGGTCGCCGGCAGCGCGGAGAGGTCTGCGTCGTCCGCGCAAGACAGACGACTATGCCGGCCATCAGGCGTAGAAGACGGCTGCGTCTGCTCCAAACAAGGCTGTAGATTTCCCGATGAATTACCGTCACGCCTTTCATGCCGGCGGCTTTGCCGACGTCATCAAGCACATCGTGCTGGTGCGCATTCTCACTTATCTGCAGGACAAACCGGCCGCATTTCGCGTCATCGATACCCATGCCGGCGCCGGGGTCTACGATCTCACCGGCGAGGAAGCCAGGCGCAGCGGCGAGTGGCTCACCGGCATCGCGCGGGTAATGCAGGCGCGATTTTCGGAGACGGCCGCGCCGCTGGTGGCGCCCTATCTCGACATCGTCCGGGCCTTCAATCCGCAACGCGATCTGACGGCCTATCCCGGATCGCCGCTGATCGCCCGGGCGCTGCTGCGACCGCAGGATCGGCTGACGGCCTGCGAAGTCGAACCGAAAGCACGCAAGCGCCTGATCGACGCCCTGCGCCGCGACACCCAGGCCCGCGTGGTCGACCTGGACGGCTGGGTGGCATTGCCGGCCTTCGTGCCGCCGAAGGAGCGGCGCGGCCTGGTCGTGATCGATCCGCCTTACGAGCAGAAGAACGAATTCGAGCGGATGGCCGAGGGTTTTTCGCAAGCCTTCGCTAAATGGCCGACCGGCAGCTATCTGTTGTGGTATCCGGTGAAAAGCCGGCGCGCCACCGACAGTCTGGCGCGCCATGTCGCGGAGGTGGCCGGCGCCGGCGCCTCCCCGGCCAAATGCCTGCGCCTGGAATTCAGCGTCGCGCCGCAGGCCGCCGCGGCCGGCCTGGTCTCGGCGGGCCTTTTGGTGATCAACCCGCCCTGGATGCTGGCTGGCGAACTCAAGACGATCCTGCCCGAACTTGAAAAGCCGCTCGGCCAGGGCGGCGCCGGCCGGTTCAGGCTCGAGGCGCCCAAATCCTAGGCTGAAAAACGCCGGCCTTAGAAACCACCTGGCCTTCGAAAGAAAACAACGGCCTGCAAAGCAACCGGGTGCCGGAAAGAAAAACACCTGACCTTAGAAAGATTTGGCGGGTCGGGATTCGACCCGGCCGGTGCCGGCGTCAAAACGTCCCGAAAAGTCCGATTTGGACGGTAGGCAATTTGCTGAAATCCGTATTATGCTTAAGTCTATTAGGACTGGCTTTACGTTCCGCTTCCGCGAATGGTAGCGGCGGAGTGACAAGGCCTCGGTTAGTTCGAAGGCGAAACGGCGATGTCGCCGCGCCGCCCAGGTGGCCATGCTTTCCGGCAGCGAATGTCCGGTCCGACCGATACGCAGGCGCGTAGCGGCAGAGCAATGCGGGGGAGTTTCCCGATGGCCATGACGGGTACGGTCAAGTTCTTCAACGGCGAGCGCGGCTACGGCTTCATCAAGCCCGACGACGGCGGTCGCGATGTGTTCGTTCACATCACCGCCGTGGAGCGGGCGGGGCTGAAGGACCTGATCGAAGGACAGCGAATCACCTTCGAGGTCGAACCGGACAAGAAGGGCAAAGGCCCCAAGGCGGTCAATCTGGTGATTTCATCCTGAGCGCGTAACGCAAAAAAATCCCGGCCGCGACGCGGCCGGGAGGTTGTGACAGGATATTTTCTTGTTGCTATCAGAAGTGATAGTTCACGCCGACACGGACGAGGCCGAACTGGTAACCGTTCGACATTCCCGTGAGGTTGAAGTTGGCGTCGGCCAGATCGACGTAGAGATATTCGATCTTGGCCGTCCAGTTCTGGGCGAGGCCGACTTCGGCGCCGACGCCCGCGGTCCAGCCCGCGGTGGTATGGGATTCCGACAGGCCGAAGGTATCGGCGCGGAGTTCGCCAAACGCCAGACCGCCGGTGCCGTAGATCAGGACGTTGTTGAAGGCATAGCCGACCCGGCCGCGCACCGTGCCGAACCACGGGTTGGAGAACTTCCATGGCGCGAACGTATCGTCAGCGCCGGTGATATCGAGGTCGCCTTCGATGCCGTACACAAACCGGCCCGATTGCCAATTGTAGCCGCCGTCCACGCCACCGGCCAGTCCCGACGGCTTGGTCGGATTATTGTCAACCGAGCCCCAGCCATATCCGATATTGCCGCCGAGATAGGGGCCGGCCCAGCTGAAGGCGTTGAGCGGCTGGTTGACGGTGTAGGGAGCGGGCGATCCATAGGGAAGATCGGCGGCCTGCGCCGAGACCGTGCAGCCTGCGGCGACCAACGCCACGGCACCCAAAACGATCCTGCTCATCTTTACTCTCCACAACGCGACTGACGTGACCGTCGATCCGCACCGAAACCATCGTGCAATGCGAACCCGATGGTTACGGAATTGCGCTTCTTTTCGATAAGATTTATCGGGACTTTCGAGTTAAAGGGTTGTTAAGGGCTGCGGGCTGCCGCCCGGCATTGTTAACGAAGGGTTACCCGCGCGGACCTGCGCCTGGAGCTGCGGTGCAAGGCGGCCGCAGCCGGGATGCCGCTGCCACCGCGCCCTGCTGGCGATGCGCGCCGCCAGCGCCTAGTTTAGGCCCATGGACAACGACTCGACCGACAGCCCGAAACAGCCCGGCCCGCCGCTGCCGCGACGCGGTTCCGCGCCGGCCCCCGACCAGCCGGATTTGCCGCCGGCGGATCCGGCCGCTGCCGATCTCGACCCCGCGACGGCGGCCGCCGACGAGGACGATGAGGCGCGCCTGCCGGAAATCCCCGACGAGGCCGGCGAGGCCGTTCCGGAAGGTCCGCTGGGAGTCGGCCACGCCGCGATCGAATACGCGGTGCGCCATGCGCCGACCTCGCCCGGGGTCTATCGCATGCTCAACGCGGCCAGCGACGTGCTTTATGTCGGCAAGGCAAAGAACGTCCGCAAGCGGCTTGCGTCCTACGCCAGGATCGCCGCGGCCCAGCCGGCGCGCATCATGCGCATGATCGCGGCGACGGCGACGGTGGAGATCATTTCCACTGCGACGGAAACCGAAGCACTGCTGCTCGAGGCCAACCTGATCAAGCAGTTGCGTCCCCGCTTCAACGTGCAACTGCGCGACGACAAGTCGTTTCCCTATATCCTGATCACCGGGGATCACTGGGCGCCGCAGATCCTCAAGCATCGCGGCGCCCAGTCGCGGCCCGGACGTTATTTCGGCCCGTTCGCCTCGGCCGGCGCGGTCAATCGCACCATCACCGCGCTGCAGCGCGCCTTTCTGGTGCGCTCCTGCACCGACGGGTTTTTCGAAAGCCGCACGCGGCCCTGCCTGCTCTATCAGATCCGGCGCTGTTCGGGGCCGTGCACCGGCGAGATCGATTTTCCCGGCTATACCGAACTGGTGCGCGAGGCGACCGATTTTCTTTCCGGCCGCAGCCGGCTGGTGAAACAGCAGCTTGCCGGCGAAATGGAACGAGCCTCGTCCGAGCTCGCGTTTGAAACCGCTGCCCTCTACCGCGACCGCCTCGCAGCCCTGTCGGCAATCCAGTCGCAGCAGGGGATCAATCCACGCACCGTGGAGGAAGCCGACGTGTTCGCCATCCATCAGGAGGGCGGATATTCCTGTGTCGAGGTGTTCTTCTTCCGTACCGGACAGAACTGGGGCAACCGCGCCTATTTTCCGCGCGCGGAAAAATCCTTCACCCCGCCCGAGGTGCTGGCGTCATTTCTGGCGCAGTTCTACGACGACAAGCCGCCGCCGAAACTGGTCCTGCTGTCGCATGTCATCGAGGAATGCGAACTGCTGGCCGGCGCGCTCTCCGTCAAGGCCGGGTTCAAGGTGGAAGTCTCTACTCCGCGGCGCGGTGAAAAGAAGGAACTGGTCACGCATGCCCTCACCAATGCGCGCGAGGCGCTCGGCCGCAAGCTGGCCGATACCGCGACGCAGGGCCGGCTGCTGCAGGGATTGGTCACCACGCTGGGCCTGCCGCGCCCGCCGCGGCGGATCGAGGTCTATGACAACAGCCACATCCAGGGCAGCAACGCGGTGGGCGCCATGATCGTGGCCGGACCGGACGGCTTCATCAAGAACCAGTACCGGAAGTTCAACATCAGGTCCGAAGGCCTGACCCCGGGCGACGATTACGCGATGATGCGCGAGGTCTTGCAGCGGCGCTTCAAGCGGCTGTTGACGCCCGTGGCGGAGGCAACGGTCAAGGCCGACGACGATTCGTTTCCGCAATGGCCCGACCTCGTCATCATCGACGGCGGCCGCGGCCAGCTCAACGCCGTCCGCGAGATCTTCGACGGCTTGGGGCTGGCGGGGGTGGCGCTGATGGCGGTCGCCAAGGGGCCGGACCGCGACGCCGGCCGCGAAACCCTGTTCATGTCGGATCGCGAGCCGCTCAAGCTCGAGCCGCGCGATCCGGTACTGTACTTCATTCAAAGGCTGCGCGACGAGGCCCACCGCTTCGTGATCGGCTCGCACCGCAAGCTGCGCAAAAAGGACATTCGGGAGGCCGGCCTGCAGGAAATCCCGGGCATCGGCCCGTCACGCAAACGTGCCTTGCTGCATCATTTCGGAACATTGAAGGAGATCGAACGGGCATCGATCGCCGATCTCGGCAAGGTTCCCGGCGTCAGCGCGGAAAGCGCCCGCAAGATTTTCGAGTTTTTCCACGCCCGGCCGGCCTAGGGGGCGGGTTTTGGGTCATATTTGCGTCGTCTCCGACAGGTCAGCTGCGCCGCACGGTTGACCTTCAAGCTTCGGCGGTATTGGTAAGGCGGATGAACATCGCGACGACAAGGGGGACGGCTAAGAGCTCGCTGTCCCTCCCGAATATCCTGACCTATGCCCGGATCGCCGCCATCCCGGTGGTGGTCGGCTGCATCTATGCGCAGGCCATCATGGACGGGCCGCTGTGGCTGCGCTGGGTGGCGCTGGCGGTGTTCATCGCCGCCGGGGTTACCGATTTCCTCGACGGCTATTATGCGCGAATCTGGGATCAGCATTCGGCGTTCGGCCGGATGCTCGATCCGATCGCCGACAAGCTTCTGGTCGCATCCTGCCTGCTGATGCTGGCTGCGGACGGCATCATCCATGGCTGGACGCTGTGGGCCGCCATCGTGATCCTGTGCCGCGAAATCCTGGTGTCGGGATTGCGGGAATATCTCGCCGCGCTGCGCGTCAGCGTCCCCGTGACCAAGCTCGCCAAATGGAAGACCACGGTCCAGCTGGTCGCGATCGGGTTCCTGCTGGCCGGAGAGGCCGGCGACCAGGTGCTTCCCATCACCACCCAGACCGGCCTGCTGCTGCTGTGGATCTCCGCGATTTTCACGATTTATACCGGCTGGGACTATTTCCGCGCCGGCATTCATCACCTGATCGAGGAGGATGAAGCGTGAAGGTCAAGTACTTCGCCTGGGTCCGTGAACGGGTCGGCAAGTCAGAGGAAACGGTTGAGCCGCCGGCGGACGTCCGCACCGTCGAGGATCTGGTCGGCTGGCTGGCGCGGCGCGGCGAGGCCTACGCCCATGCCTTCGAGACCCCGCAGGTGATCCGCGCGGCGATCGACCATGCCCACGTCAAGTCCGACACCATCATTGCCGGCGCCCGCGAAATTGCCTTTTTCCCGCCGATGACCGGCGGTTGATCCGCCTGACCCCGATCGCGACGATCCCATGACCGCTGCCGTGACCATCCGTATCCAGCAGGCCGATTTCGACATCGCGCAGGAGATCGCCGCGCTCACGCGGGGGCGCAAGGATATCGGCGCGGTGGTGAGTTTCAGCGGCATCTGCCGGGACAGCGACGGCGGCCAGAGCATCGCGGCGCTGACGCTGGAACACTATCCCGGCATGGCGGAAGCCGAAATTGGCCGACATGCCGAGACCGCCATGTCGCGCTGGCCGTTGACCGGGCTCACGATCATTCACCGCGTCGGCCGCATCGCGTCGGGCGAAAACATCGTGCTGGTGCTGACGGCCTCGACGCACCGGCAGGCGGCGTTTCAGGCGGCGGAATTCCTGATGGATTATCTGAAGGCCAACGCGCCGTTCTGGAAGCGTGAGGAAGGGCCTGACGGGACAAGTTGGGTCGACGCCCGCCATCACGATGACGCTGCCGCGGCGCGCTGGACCAAATCCTGATGGCCAAGCGTGCCCGACCGCCGGCAAAGCGCGGACGCGCCACGTCGAAGTCCCCGGCGGTCGCAGCCGCCGAGTTGCTGACGCTGCTGGATTTCGTCCGCTATGCGACCAGCCGTTTCATCGAGGCCAAGCTGGTTTTCGCGCACGGCACCACCGATCCGGTGGCCGAGGCGGTGTTCCTGGTGTGCGAAAGCCTGCATCTGCATCCCGACCGGTTCGAGACCTTCGCCGCCGCGCGTGTCACCGCCGCGGAAGCCGGGGCGATTATCGACCTGATCGGGCGCCGCATCGCGACGCGGAAACCCGCGGCCTATCTGGTCAACAAGATCTACATGCGCGGGCTGCCGTTTTATGTCGACGAGCGCACGATCGTGCCGCGTTCCTTCATCGGCGAGTTGCTGGATTCGCATTTCGGCGTCGAAAGCGACGTCGGGGGCGGCTCGCTGATCGAGGACCCTGGCGCGGTGAAAAACCTGCTCGACCTCTGCACCGGCTCGGGCTGTCTTGCGATTCTGGCCGCACAGGCGTTTGCCAATGCCGAAATCGACGCCGTGGATATCTCGAAGGACGCGCTCGATGTCGCCGCGCGCAATGTCGCAGCCTACGGACTTGAAGACCGGGTGACGTTGCATCGCGGCGATCTGTTCAAGCCGCTTGGCGACCGCCGCTACGACCTGATCATTTCCAATCCACCCTATGTCGACGCGCAGGGCATGGCGGAACTGCCGCGCGAATGCCGGGCCGAGCCGAAGCTCGCCTTCGACGGCGGCGCCGACGGGCTGGCCGTAGTCCGCCGCATTTTGCAGCAGGCCGGGCGGCATCTGACGCCACAGGGCGGGTTGTTGTGCGAGATCGGCCGCGGCCGCCAGTTGCTGGAAGCCGCATTTCCGAAATTGCCGCTGTTATGGCTCGATACCGAGGAGTCCGACGGCGAGGTGTTCTGGATCGCCGCCGCCGATCTGTGAGTGCCTCGCCGAGTCAGGAACCTTCCTGCTGCTATGTCCGGTACCGGAAATAGCCGTAGGGTTTGGCGGTAACCGTGGTAACAACGCTCGACAGCAGCCGAATTGGAAGTCCTTCGGGGCTATGTGATCGATGGCCGGCCCGACCATTCCGCAGGAGTTTCTAAAGGCCGAAAATATCGGTCTTCGCATGCTGCTCGAACAGGCAAGCATCGATGCCAGGGCATTGCTGGCGCAGTCCGGAATTGACGCCGAGCAGCGCGAGACCGCCGACCAGCTGCAGAAGCTGATTCTGGCGGAATTGCATCACCGCATCAAGAACACGCTGGCGACGGTGAGCGCCATCGCCTCGCAGAGCCTGCGCAACGCGACCAGCATCGCGCACGGCCAGCACGCGATCGAGGGCCGGCTGCTGGCGCTTGGCCGCGCCCACGACCTGCTGCTGCAGGCGCGGTGGTCGAGTTCCAGCCTTGCCCATATCGTCCGCAGCGCCATCGAGCCCTATGAGAGCCAGGACGCGGCGCGGTTCTCGATTGCCGGGCCGGAGATCCAGGTTGCCTCCGGATCGGTGATCGCGCTGGCGATGATGCTGAACGAACTCTGCACCAACGCCACGAAATTCGGCGCGCTGTCGGTGGCCGCCGGCCGCATCGAGATCGGCTGGCGCATCGACCAGCAGAACGACCGGCTGCAGCTGATCTGGACCGAAAAAGGCGGCCCGCCGGTCCAGCCGCCGAACCGGCGAAGTTTTGGAACGCGCATGATCGAGACCCTCGGCAAGCAGCTCGATGGCGAAGCTCGCCTGGACTACGAGCCGGAAGGTTTCGTCTACGCGCTGGATGTTCCCTTGGCCTCCCTCAAACCGTCCGATTGAGTTGAAAGAGCGCAAGAGTTGGCCATTTCCGTCGTCCGGCGAAGCTGATAGGTTGCGCCCAACCGCGCCACCCCCAAAACGCAAGAGGCCCCCATGCTCGACAAGAGCCCACGCCCCACCGCCGTCAACGTTCCCAACGACCTTGCCGCGCACTGGATGCCATTCACCGCCAACCGGGCCTTCAAAAAGGCGCCACGGCTGCTCGCCGGCGCCAAGGACATGCACTACTTTACCGTCGATGGCCGCAAGATCATCGACGCCGCGGCCGGCATGTGGTGCTGCAATGCCGGCCATGGCCGCAGCCAGATTGCCGCCGCGATCGCCAAGCAGGCCGAGACCCTGGATTATGCGCCGCCGTTCCAGTTCGGTATTCCGCAGGCCTTCGAACTCGCAAGCCGCATCGCCGACCTGGCGCCGGCCGGGCTCGACCACGTCTTCTTCTGCAATTCCGGATCGGAGGCCGCCGATACCGCGCTCAAGATCGCGCTGGCCTATCATCAGCTCAATGGCCAGGGCTCGCGCACCCGCCTGATCGGCCGCGAGCGCGGCTATCATGGCGTCGGTTTCGGCGGCACCTCGGTCGGCGGAATCGTCAACAACCGCAAGATGTTCGGAACGCTGCTGGCCGGCGTCGATCATCTTCCCCACACCTACGACCGCGAAAAACAGGCTTTCACCAAGGGTGAGCCGGAATATGGCGCGCATTTCGCCGACGAACTGGAACGCCTGGTCAACCTGCACGGCGCCTCCACCATCGCCGCGGTCATCGTCGAGCCGATGGCGGGCTCGACCGGCGTGCTGCCGCCGCCGAAGGGCTATCTCAAGCGGCTGCGCGAGATCACCCAGAAGCACGGCATTCTGCTGATTTTCGACGAGGTCATCACCGGCTACGGCCGGCTCGGCCACGCCTTTGCCGCAGAACGCTACGGGGTGCTTCCGGACATGCTCACCTTTGCCAAGGGCATCACCAACGGCGCGGCGCCGATGGGGGGCGTGGTGGTGCGCGACACCATCCACGACGCCTTCATGAACGGCCCGGAATACGCGGTCGAGCTGACCCACGGCTACACCTATTCGGCCCATCCCCTGGCCTGCGCCGCGGCGCTGGCGACGCTCGATATCTATCGCGACGAGAAGCTGTTCGAACGCGCCGGGAAGCTCGAGTCCAAATTCGCCGACGCCGTGATGTCGCTGAAGGGCGAGCCGAACGTGGTGGACATCCGTACCGTGGGGCTGACGGCCGGCATCGACCTTGCGCCGCGTCCCGATCTGCCCGGCAAACGCGGCTTCGACGGGTTGAACAGCGCGTTCCACGACCATGACCTGATGCTGCGCGTCGCCGGCGACACCCTGGCGCTGACGCCGCCACTGATCGTCAGCGAAGACCAGATCGGCGAAATCGTCGAGAAGGTCGCCAAGGTGATCCGCGCGGTAGCGTAGCAGTCCGCCCCCCTCGGCCTTTCCTCTGGCTGCGGGGGAGAGGCCGAAATGCGCCGGCAGCGATGAATTCGGACGAAATTCAGGGGTGACGCGTCCGGCCGCCGGCTGGTTGCCATTGACCGCGCACCCGGCCCGCCAGGGGCGAAGTCGACCGGTGCAGCCAGCGAGCGGCCGCTGCCGAGCAGCTAGCCGATCGTCACGGCCGCGGCAAGAACAATGGCTCTTCGAATCAACATTAATGCTAAGCTTGCGGCGCTTGGGGGAGCGCGACAGGCTTGCGGGAACGACATCGGCGTCGCCGAGGCCAACAGACCAACGGATGAGGGACTAACGGAGTTGAGGGCCTTCCGCACAACATGATCCGGATTTCCACGATTTTCATCGCCATCTGCATGGTGCTCGTTGCAGCGTCGCTCGGCCTCGTGCTGTATTCCCTCGCCGGCATCAGCGGACTGGAATCCGCGATCGTCGCGCTCACCGCGCTGACCTTCCTGATCCTCTACAATGCCGTTTCGATGCGGTTGCGCGACCGCACCGACGTCGGTGGCCAGATCGCGGATTTATCGCGCGGCACCGCCGACCTGGCGCGCCAGATCGCCGAATTCGGGCGGCGTCTGGCCGCCGTCGAGGGCCGGGTGGTGTCGGGGAACTCGACCGGGGCTGACCGCATTCAGACGGTCATCGGCGAGATCAACGAACTCGGCGTGCTGGTCAAGCAGCTCGCCGCTTCCGTCGCCAGCCATGACGACATGCTGTCCGCGGGGGCCCCGGGCGCGGCGCCCGCCGCGGCGGTCAAGCCGGAAGATGATCAGCAGAGCGAACTGCCGCTTTCCGGCGAAAATGCCGGCCTTGCCGCCGCAGCCACTCCGGCCAAAATCACCCCGGCCGCCATCGCCGCTGAGCCCGCGCCGATCCGCAGCCAGGCGCAAATCCTGACGGCGGTGAAAAATGCCGTCGAGGAAAACCGTCTCGATATCTACCTGCAGCCGATGGTCAGCCTGCCGCAGCGCAAGGTGCGCTTCTACGAGGCGGTGACACGGCTGCGCGACGACAACGACCAGATCCTCACCGCCGACGATTTCATCGGGATCGCGGAAGCCGCCGGGCTGATCGGCCGGATCGATCACATGGTGATGCTGCGATGCGTCCAGGTGCTGCGCCGGCTGATGGTGCGCAACAAGGAGGTCGGGGTATTCTGCAACGTTGCCGCGGCGACCTTGGGCAATCCAGCCACCTTCGCGCAATGCCTGGATTTCCTCGAGGCCAATCGGGCGCTGGCGCCGTCCTTCGTGCTTGAATTCAAGCAGGCGACGTTTCGCAATCTGGGCCCGGTCGAAACCGAACATCTCGCGGCCCTGGCGCAACGCGGCTATCGTTTTTCGATCGATCACGTCACCGACCTGCGGATCGAGCCGCGCGAGCTGGCCGACCGGGGCGTCCGCTTCATCAAGGTACCCTCGGCATTGCTGCTCGATCCACGGCTGATTCCGACCTCCGACATTCACCCCTCGGACCTTTCCGACCTGCTCGGCCGTTTCGGCATCGACCTGATCGCCGAACGGATCGAAGGCGAACGCGCCGTGGTCGATCTGCTCGACTTCGACGTGCGGTTCGGGCAGGGATTTCTGTTCGCGCCGCCGCGGCCGTTGCGGCCGGAAGGCGCATCGGGGGCATCATCGGCGGGCAGCGCATCTGCGCCGAACAAGGCGCCGGAGCCCGCTGCGGCCGGCAAGACGGCTCCCGCCGACGTTCCAGCAATCGATCCGCCGCGGTTGACCGGCAACGCCGCGCTGGCGCGCCGCGCTGCCGGACCGGGCTGAGCGGCATCGGTGCGATGACCTCACTCCGGTTTGTCGAGAAACTGCGCGACCTCGTAGGCGCCGTGGACGTCGTCCTCAGCGACATCTGGGGCGTGGTTCACAACGGCCTCGTTGCCTTTCCCGAGGCCTGCGAGGCGCTTCACAGCTTCCGCGGCCAGGGCGGCACCGTGATCCTGATTACCAACGCCCCGCGGCCGGCGGACTCGGTGCAGCGGCAATTGCGCAAGCTCGGCGTCGCCGACGAGACCTATGACGCCATCGTCAGTTCAGGCGATCTGACCCGGCATTTCGTCGCCGAGCATCTCGGCCAGAAGGTGTTCTGGCTCGGCCCGGAACGCGACAATTCGATCTACCGCGGGCTCGACCCGGTGCTGGCGCCGCTGGAGCAGGCCGACTACATCGTCTGCACCGGCCTGTTCGACGATGAAACCGAATCCGCCGAAGACTATCGCGGCATGATGCTGCAGGCGCGCGAACGCCGGCTCACGATGGTCTGCGCCAATCCCGATATCGTGGTCGAACGCGGCGACCGCCTGATCTATTGCGCCGGCGCCGTCGCCGAACTCTATCGCGAACTCGGCGGCGAGGTGATCTTCTACGGCAAGCCGCACCGGCCGATTTATCAACGCGCCATGGCCCTGGCCGCCGCGCGCCACGGCCATGCCATCCCGCTCAACCGCGTTCTTGCGATCGGAGATTCGGTGCGGACGGACCTGACCGGCGCCCACGGCTTCGGTATCGATTGCCTGTTCGTGACCCGCGGCATCCACGCCGAGGACTTCGAAGGCATCGACCAGCTCGACCCTGCCTCGGTGAAGGAGTTGTTCGGCCATCCGCCGCGGGCGTTGACGCGGGAATTGCGCTGGTAGGGCGGCGTTCCCCGGACGCTGCGCAGGCGACCCGTTGGCATCGCCGGGAGAGCGCCGCACCGCGTCCGGGACGCGGGAATTTACGCGTTCGCCATGTCCGGGAACACCGCTTCGATCTTGGTCTTCAGCGTCGCGGCATTGAAAGGCTTGACGATATAATTGTTCACGCCGGCCTTCTTGGCGGCAATCACGTTTTCGGTCTTGGATTCCGCCGTGATCATGATGAACGGCGTGGTGGCGAGGTTGGGGTCGGCCCGGACTTCCCGGAGCAGGTCGTAGCCGGTCATCGGCTCCATGTTCCAGTCGGAGATCACCAGTCCGTATTTCTTGACGCGCATCTTGTTGAGCGCCGCCGATCCGTCGCTGGCGTCATCGATATTCTCGAAGCCAAGCTGCTTCAGAAGATTTCGGATGATGCGGATCATGGTGTTGTAGTCATCCACCACCAGAACCGACATCGACAGATCTACCGCCATCTTCGCTCCCCCTACGACACTCAAGGCCGCAACCAAACAACACGCCTGCATTGGGCCGAAATGCCCGCAATGCACCCCCAAGCACTAGCATCAGCCGTTAAACAGCTCGTTAACCGGCGGCGGCGGCCCGGCGCCCGGTGCCGGCCGGGCGGGTCCGGCTTGACTTCGCCGGGGCCGCCAAGTCACGGTCGGCCTCATCCAACCTCAGTCGAAGATCACCTCAAATGACGCCTGGCTTTATAGTTGTTCGCGACACCACGCCCGCAGCCATGATCCCCAGGGGGACGGTGGTGGCCATGGGTAATTTCGACGGCGTCCATCTCGGCCACCGCGCCGTCATCGCCGCGGCGCTTGCGATGGGGCGGTCGCACGGCAAGCCGGCGCTGGCGGTGACGTTCGAGCCGCATCCGCGCAGTTTCTTCAGCCCGAGTTCTCCGCAGTTCCGGCTCACCGACGAGGCCGGCAAGCTGCGGCTGCTCGCCGCCACCGGGCTCGCCGGCGCGGTCGTGATGACCTTCGACAAGGCCCGCGCCGGGACCACGGCGCAAGATTTCATTCACCATGATCTGATCGAGCGGCTCGGAATCAGCGGCATCGCGGTCGGCTATGACTTTCACTTCGGCAAGGGCCGGGTCGGCTCGCCGAGCCTTTTGGTCGGCGAGGCCCCCCGGCTCGGCATCGAGGTCGACGTGCAGCCGCATGTCGACATCGCCGAGCGGCCGGTCTCCTCCAGCGCGATCCGCATGGCGCTGGCCGAGGGCCAGATCGCGGATGCCACGTTGATGCTCGGCGGCCCGTGGTTCGTCAGCGGCGAGGTGATCCACGGCGAGAAGCGCGGCCGCGATCTCGGCTATCCGACCGCCAATATCCGCCTCGACAAGAACTGCGGGCTCAAGCACGGCATCTACGCGGTGCGGGCCGGCCGCGGCTCCGAGCGCCTCGATGGCGTCGCCAGCTTCGGCCGGCGGCCGACCTTCGACAATGGCGCGCCGCTGCTGGAGATCTTCCTGTTCGATTTCGCGGCCGATCTCTACGGAACGGTGCTCGATGTCGCCTTCATCGCCCGTATCCGCGACGAATTGAAGTTTGACAGCGTGCCGGCCCTGGTGCGCCAGATGGACGACGACAGTGCCCGCGCCCGGGCGGAGCTGGCGGCCGCTCCCGATGCCTTTCCGAAGCTCGGGGCCATCGGCCCGGCCTAGCTTTCACCGCCTGCGGCGGCCCTGCGGGATGCCGGGAGGCCGCGCGGCGGGCTTTGCGCTTCCGGCGGCCGGCTGCTATGGAAAGCCGCACGTTTGCGCGGCGCACCATCAGCATTAGCGGCCCGGCTTCCGCCTGAGTTTCGGCTCGGCGCAAGACCGGGGTCCTCCTGTTCATCCGCGAATCGCGTTTCAGCGCCCTTGAGCCAAACCAGAGCCTTCATGTCCGAAAAGCCGCAAAACTCCGACGTACCCGATTATTCCAAGACCCTGTTCCTGCCGCAGACGGAATTCCCGATGCGCGCCGGGCTGCCGCAGCGCGAGCCGGAAATCCTCAAGCGCTGGAACGAGATCGGCCTCTACGCCAGGCTGCGCCAGGCGGCCGCCGGCCGGCCGAAATTCGTGCTGCATGACGGCCCGCCTTACGCCAATGGCAACATCCATATCGGCCATGCGCTGAACAAGATCCTCAAGGACGTGGTGACCAAGAGCCAGCAGATGCTGGGCTTCGATTCCAACTACGTGCCGGGCTGGGACTGCCACGGCCTGCCGATCGAATGGAAGATCGAGGAGGAGAACTACCGCTCCAGGGGCAAGCCGAAGCCGGACTTCAAGGACTCCACCGCGATGGTGGCGTTCCGGAAGGAGTGCCGCGCCTATGCCGGGCACTGGCTCGACGTGCAGCGCGAGGAATTCAAGCGGCTCGGCATCGTCGGCGACTGGGATCACCCCTACGCCACCATGGATTATTTCGCCGAGGCGCAGATCGCCCGCGAGCTGATGAAATTCGCCGCAAACGGCACGCTGTACCGCGGCTCCAAGCCGGTGATGTGGAGCGTGGTGGAAAAGACCGCGCTGGCGGAAGCCGAGGTCGAATACGAGGATTACACCTCGGATACCGTGTGGGTGAAGTTTCCGGTCGCGACGTATTCCGGCGCGGCGCCGCCCCCCGGCATCGTCGGTGCCTCCGTGGTGATCTGGACCACGACGCCGTGGACGCTGCCGGGCAACCGGGCCATCAGCTATTCACCCAGGATCGTCTACGGTCTCTACGAGGTTACCGAAGCGCCGGATCAGAATTGGGCGCGCAAGGGTGACAGGCTCGTGCTTGCCGACAAGCTCGCCGCTGACGTGATGAAATCGGCAAAGGTCGATGCCTTCGTCAGAACGCAGGATGTCGATCCCTCCCGGATCGGCCATTCTTCGCATCCGTTGACGGGCAAGGGATACGATTTCCAGGTGCCGCTGCTGCCCGGCGATCACGTTACCGACGACACCGGCACCGGCTTCGTCCATACCGCGCCCGGCCACGGTCGCGAGGATTTCGAGGTCTGGATGGAGAATGCCCGGGCGCTGGAAGCGCGCGGCATCAACACCGTCATCCCCTACACCGTCGACGAGAACGGCGCGCTGACCGACCAGGCGCCGGGCTTTGCCGGCCGGCGCGTCATCAACGACAAGGGCGAAAAGGGCGACGCCAACGAGGCGGTGATCAAGGCCCTGATCGAGGCCGGCATGCTGCTGGCGCGGGGCCGGCTCAAACATCAATATCCGCATTCCTGGCGCTCCAAGAAGCCGGTGATCTTCCGCAACACGCCGCAATGGTTCATTGCGATGGACAAACCAATCGCCGACACCTCCCCTCCCCCTCGCGGGGAGGGGGCAAACACGCATCCGGGCGACACCCTGCGCGCCCGCGCGCTGCACGCCATCTCGGTCACCCAATGGGTGCCGCCGTCGGGCCAGAACCGCATCAACGGCATGATCGACTCCAAGCCGGACTGGGTGATCTCGCGCCAGCGCGCCTGGGGCGTGCCGATCGCGGTGTTCGTGCGCGAAAAGGGCGACGGCTCGGCCGAAATCCTGCAGGATGAGGCCGTCAACCGCCGCATCGCCGACGCCTTCGAGCAGGAGGGCGCCGACGCCTGGTACATGGACGGCGCCCGGGAACGGTTTCTCGGGCCGCACGCCAACGAGGAATGGAAGAAAGTCGACGACATCTGCGACGTCTGGTTCGATTCCGGCTCGACCCACGCTTTCGTGCTGGAGGATCCGGTGCATTTTCCGGGACTGGCCGGCATCAGGCGCAAGGTCGACGGCGGCGACGATACCGTGATGTATCTGGAGGGCTCGGACCAGCACCGCGGCTGGTTCCAGTCCTCGCTGCTGGAAAGCTGCGGCACCCGCGGCCGCGCGCCGTTCGACATCGTGCTGACGCACGGTTTCACGCTCGACGAGAACGGCCGCAAGATGTCGAAATCGATCGGCAATACGGTCGAGCCGCAGAAGGTGATCGCCCAGTCCGGCGCCGATATCCTGCGGCTCTGGGTCTGCGCGTCGGACTATGCCGACGACCAGCGCATCGGCCCGGAAATCCTCAAAAACACCATCGAGACCTACCGCAAGCTGCGCAACTCGGTCCGCTGGATGCTGGGCACGCTGCACCATTTCAAGCCGGGTGACGCCGTCGCGTTCGCCGCGATGCCCGAACTGGAACGGCTGATGCTGCATGAGCTCGCCGGACAGGCCAGCGTCGTGCGCCAGGCCTATGCCGAATTCGACTACAAGACCGTGGTCGCCAGCCTGTCGGCGTTCATGAATACCGAATTGTCGGCGTTCTATTTCGATGTCCGCAAAGACACGCTGTATTGCGATCCGCCGTCCTCGCCGGCGCGCAAGGCCGCGCTGACCGCCATCGACATTCTGTGCGACGCGATCCTGAAATGGCTGGCGCCGGTGCTGAGCTTCACCTGCGAGGAGGCCTGGCGGCTGTACCGGCCGGCCGCCGAGCCGTCGGTGCACCTGGCGCTGTTTCCGGAAAGCTTCGATGATTTCCGCGACGAGAAGCTGGCGGCCAAGTGGGAGGCGATCCGCAATGTCCGCCGCGTCGTCACCGGCGCACTGGAAGTCGAGCGCGCTGCCAAGCGGATCGGCTCGTCGCTGGAGGCCTCGCCGCTGGTCTACGTCTCCGACAGCGGCATTTTCGAGACGCTGTTCGACGTCGACCTGGCCGAGGTGTGCATCACCTCCAACGCGATGGTGACCAATGCGGAGGCGCCGTCCGAGGCGTTCCGGCTGAATGAGGTGCCCGGCGTCGCCGTCGTGGTGGAGCGGGCGGTCGGCACCAAATGCGCCCGCTCGTGGAAAATCCTCCCCACGGTCGGCGAAGACCCCGAATACCCCGACGTTTCGCCGCGCGACGCCCAGGCGCTGCGCGAATGGAAGACGCTTGGAGCGGCGGTTTGACCCCTCGCCTGCGCCCCGGCATCATCGCCGCCGTCGCCGTGCTCGCGCTCGATCAGGCGTCGAAGCTCTGGCTGCTGTTCGTGTTCGACATCGGCCATCGCGGCGCGGTGAGGCTCACGCCGTTTTTCGACCTGGTGCTGGCCTGGAATCCGGGGATCAGCTTCGGCTGGTTTCAGAACGACGGCGCGGCCGCCCAGATCGGCATGATGGTGGTCAAGGCCGTCGCGGTGGTGGTTCTGGCGATCTGGATGGCGCGGTCGCGCACGCTCATTGCCACGGTCGCGCTCGGCCTGATCATCGGCGGCGCCGTCGGCAATGCCATCGACCGCTTCGCCTATGGGGCGGTGGTCGATTTCGCCCTGTTCCACCTCCGGATCGGGGGAAATAACCTCAATTGGTACGTGTTTAACCTTGCCGACGTGGCGATTGTTGCCGGGGTAGCGGCCCTGTTGTATGATTCCTTTCTGGGAGTACCCGCCGCAAAAGCGCCCTGATCCCGGCTGATACGGGCTTCCTGAGCCGGAAGTTGCTGACAGGAGCGGACTGCGCCCCACCGGGGATCTGCAGGACCCCTGAACAGGAAGAGCGCGATGCGCGAGACCAAAGCCAATCGCTGGATGGTACCGAATTGGTCGGGAGTGCCGGGGCATGCGCTGCGGCTTGCCGCCGTCGGGCTCGGCATTGGCCTGGTGATGACGGTCAGCGTCGCCCGCGCCCAGGACGCCGACGATGACGATGACAAGACCTTCGAGGAAAAGATCATCGGAGGCATCATGAGCAGCATCGGCGGCACCAACATGGACAGCAAGGGGATCGACTACCGCGAGCGGTCTCCGCTGGTGGTGCCGCCCAGGATCGATCTGCCGCCGCCGGTGACGGCGTCGCGTGAGGTCAAGATTTCGAACTGGCCGAAGGATCCGGATGAAGCTCGCCGCAAGGCGGCCATCGAGGCCAGGAAGAAGAGCAAGCCCGCCACCCCCACCGAAGCCGCCAGAGCGCTGACGCCGAGCGAACTCAACGCAGGCCGGATCGCCGCTCCCAGCGGTCCTTCCAGCAGCGATTCCCTGACGCCGGGCGTGACGGCGGGCAATCCGATGCTGAGCCCGTCGCAGCTCGGTTATACCGGCGGCCTGTTCAAGATTTTCCACGGCAACACGGCGGAAGCCGCGCCGTTCAGCGGCGAGCCGACGCGGGAATCGCTGACCCAGCCTCCGAGCGGCTACCAGACGCCGTCGCCGAATTTCCCCTACGGCACCGGCCCGATGGAATCCCTCAACAAGCCGACCGGCCCCGCCGCTGCCGCGGCCGGCAAAACCGAATAGTTGCGTCCGTCGCCCGGCATCGTGACGTTCCACCGCGGCCGCGCGGGCCAGATGCGGCGGCGTTGTCCCGAACGCTTCGGTTCGGATCGATCCATCGCAGATTTTGCGCTCATTCCTTCGCAACCGCGGCGCCCCGTTTGCGAGAGCCGCCAGACAGGTGACGATGTCCCCATTCGGTTTTAATGTCCGCGTTTGCGCCGTGCTGCTCGCCGCATTGGCCCTCTCCGCAGGCGACGCCATCGCCCAGACCACCGTGACCTCCGAGCCTCCGGCCGTGTTCAGCCTCGCCAATGGCCTGAAGGTCGTGGTGATCCCGGATCACCGCACCCCGGTGGTCACGCAGATGATCTGGTACAAGGTCGGCTCCGCCGACGAGACGCCCGGCAAATCCGGACTCGCGCATTTTCTCGAACATCTGATGTTCAAAGGCACCGCCAAGCATCCCGCCGGCGAGTTTTCCCAGACCGTGCTTCGCATCGGCGGCAACGAGAACGCCTTCACCTCGACCGACTATACCGGCTATTTCCAGCGCGTGCCGCGCGACCAGCTGGCCACCATGATGGAGTTCGAGTCCGATCGCATGACCGGCCTGATCCTGAAGGATGAGAATGTGCTTCCGGAGCGCGACGTCGTGCTCGAAGAGTACAACATGCGGGTCGCCAACAACCCGGAGGCGCGGCTGACCGAGCAGATCATGGCGGCGCTGTATCTCAATCATCCCTATGGCCGCCCGGTGATCGGCTGGCACCAGGAAATCGAAAAGCTGGACCGCGAGGATGCGCTGGCGTTCTACCGGCGCTTCTATGCGCCGAACAACGCCACGCTGGTGATCGCCGGCGACGTCGACGCCGCGGAGGTCCGCCCGATGGCGGAGCGGACCTTCGGTGCGGTGGCGCCGCAGCCCGCGATTGCCGCGCACCGGCTTCGTCCGCAGGAGCCGACGCCGATCGCGCCGCGCACCGTGACGCTGTCCGATCCCCGCGTCGAGCAACCCGATATGCGCCGCTATTATCTGGTTCCGTCCGCCACCACGGCGGCCGCCGGCGAAAGTGCGGCGCTCGACGTGCTTGCGCAGTTGATGGGCAGCGGCAGCAATTCCTATCTCTACCGCGCGCTGGTGGTCGACAGGCCGCTCGCGGTCAGCGCCAGTGCCGGCTACCAGGGCACTTCGCTCGACGCGACCCAGTTCATGATCGCGGTGTCGCCGAAGCCCGGCGTCGAGTTCGCGCAAGTCGAGCAGGTGGTCGACGGCGTGATTGCCGATGTCGGCCAGAACGCGGTCCGTGCCGAGGATCTCGAGCGCGTCAAGACCCAGCTCATCGCCGAGGCGATCTACGCCCAGGACAACCAGGCGACGCTGGCGCGCTGGTATGGCGCCGCGCTCACCACCGGGCTGAGTATCGACGACATCAGAAGCTGGCCGGACCGGATTCGCGCCGTCACGGCCGAGCAGGTCCGCGCCGCCGCGCAAAAATGGCTCGACAAGAAGCGTTCGGTGACCGGCTATCTGATCAAGGATGCCGCGCCGAAACGCGAGGAGAAGCGCTCGTGACCGATCCCACCTCTTCTCTTCTGAAGTCTTCTCTCTTCAGGATGTTTCCCCTCGACGCTTCCGCCCTCAAGCCTTCTGCCAGGACCCGGACGCGGCGCATCGCGTGGCTGGTGGCCGCCTGCCTGGCGCTGGCGCCGGTTGCGTCCACGCCGTCGCATGCCGCGGCGAGGATCCAGCATCTGATCTCGCCGGGAGGCATCGAGGCGTGGTTCGTGCAGGACGCCACGGTGCCGCTGATCGCGATGGAATATGCCTTCGGCGGCGGCGCGACGCAGGATCCGCCCGACAAGCCCGGCGTCGGCAATCTGGTCGCCGATTTGCTCGACGAAGGCTCGGGTGATCTGGATTCCGAGACCTTCCACGAGCGGCTCGACCGCCGGGCCATCGAATTGAGCTTCAGTTCGACCCGGGATCATTTCCGCGGCTCGCTGCGGATGCTCAAGGACACCCGCGACGAGGCATTTGACCTGCTGCGGATGTCGCTGACATCGCCGCATTTCGACAGCGTCGACGTCGAGCGTATCCGCTCCCAGGTAATTTCGGGGCTGCGCAGCGACACCTCCAACCCGTCGGCGCTCGCCAGCCGCAAGTTCCTGGAAATCGCCTTTGGCGATCACCCCTATGGACGGCAGGTCGACGGCACCCTGGAGAGCGTGCCGAAAATCGAGATCGCCGACCTCAAGGACTATGTCCGCCGCGTGCTCGCCAAGGACACGCTCAAGATCGCCGTGGTCGGCGACGTCGACGCCGACACGCTGGGCAAGCTGCTCGATCGCACCTTCGGCGGACTGCCGGCCAAGTCGAACCTTGCCCCGGTCGCCGACATCGAAGCCGCCAGGCCGCCGCAGCGCGCCTTCATTCCGCTCGACGTGCCGCAGACCGTGGTGACGTTCGGCGGCCCCGGCTTCATGCGCAACGATCCGAATTTCATGGCCGGCTATGTCGTCAACCACATTCTCGGCGGCGGAACGCTGTCGTCGCGGCTCTACCACGAGGTCCGCGAGAAGCGCGGGCTGGCCTATTCGGTCTATGAATCGCTGCTGTGGATGGATCATTCCGCCTTGTTCGTGGGCAATACCGCAACCCGCGCCGACCGCGCCGGCGAGACCGTCGAGGCCATCAACAAGGAAGTCCGCCGCATGGCGGAGGATGGCCCGACCCAGACCGAGCTGGACGAGGCCAAGTCCTATCTCAAGGGCTCGCAGATGCTGGCGCTGGACACCTCGTCGAAGCTCGCCTCGGCGCTGCTGCAATACCAGCTCGACAAGCTCCCGATCGACTATATCGAGAAGCGCAACGCCATCGTCGACGCGGTGACCCTGGATGACGCCAAGCGGGCGGCCAAGCGGCTGTGGGGACAGGGGCTGATCACGGTGATCGTCGGCCGCGCGCCGCAGGCCGCCGCCCAGCCGGCGGCAGCGACCCCGCCCGCGGCCAACTGAAGCTTTCCGGCTCGCGCATCCCCTCGCCGGTGCGATGCCGGCGACAGAACAAAACCCTCGCAAAACCGCCATCTTGCGGCTAACCGATACCGGCCGGAAATCGTCCGTTTCATCATCCCGGTTCGGTGACGCCATGCTGCGGATCTCCCGCGACCTTTCGATCGACGAGAACGACATCGAGATCAGCTTCGTTCGCGCCTCCGGTCCGGGCGGCCAGAACGTCAACAAGCTCTCGACCGCCGCCCAATTGCGTTTCGATACAAGACGGGTGGCGCTGGCGGCGGACGTCGCAGCACGGCTCGGCCGGCTCGCCGGCCAGCGCATGACCAAGGACGGCGTGATCGTGATTCATGCCCAGCGTTTCCGTACCCAGGAGCGCAACCGCGCCGATGCCATCGACCGGCTGCTGCAGCTGCTGCGCGAGGCCGCGGTGCGTCCGACGCCGCGCCGCGCCACCCGGCCGACGCTGGGTTCGAAACAACGCCGGCTGGAAGGCAAAAAGCGCCGCGGCGACGTCAAGGCGAAACGCGGCTCGGGCGGCTTCGACGACTGAGGTGGTCCTGGCGGGCCGTCTCGACGCGCGCTGCAGAGCCGGCGTCCGCCTCCAATCGAGGGCGGATGGCCCGGGCGGCCACGCTTCGCGCCACGTCGGCGCCATCGGCGTCGCTCTGCAGGCAAACAGCGGGGGAGAGACCACGGGCGGGCAACTGATCCCCTCCCGCCGGCCGGCAAAAGCCCCTAAATTGCGGGCCCGTTCCACGAGTCGCCGTCATGCCCGTCCGCCAGCTCCCCGAACAGCTCGTCAACCGCATCGCCGCCGGCGAAGTGGTCGAGCGGCCGGCCAGCGTGGTCAAGGAACTGGTTGAAAACGCCATCGACGCCGGCGCCAGCCGGATCGACATTTTCAGCGACGGCGGCGGCCGGCGGCGGATCGGCGTCACCGACGACGGCAGCGGCATGACCTATCGCGATCTCGGGCTCGCGGTGGATCGCCATGCCACCTCCAAGCTCGACGACGAGGACCTGCTGCGCATCCGCACGCTGGGGTTTCGCGGCGAGGCGCTGCCATCGATCGGCGCGGTCGCCAGACTCGGCATCACCACGCGCCACGCCGGCGAGCCGCATGCCTGGTCGCTCAATGTCGACGGCGGCGAGAAATCGGCGATCATGCCGGCGGCACTTTCCCAGGGCACCCGGGTCGAGGTCAGCGACCTGTTTTATGCCACGCCGGCACGGCTGAAGTTTCTCAAGACCGACCGCACCGAGGCCGAGGCGATCCGCGAGGTGGTGCGCCGGCTGGCGATGGCGCGGCCCGACATCGCCTTCACGCTGGCCGGCGAGGAGCGCGCGCCGGTGACCTGGGCGGCCGCCCTGCCCGGCGCCAGCGGCCGGCTGACCCGGCTCGGCGACATCCTGGGGGCGGATTTCCGCGGCAGCGCCATCGAGGTGCGTTCGGAACGCGAGGGCGTCTTGGTCGAAGGGTTTGCCGCGGCACCCTCGCTGACCCGCGCCAACGCGCTCGGGCAATATCTGTTCGTCAATGGCCGCCCGGTGCGTGACAAGCTGATCATCGGCGCGGTCCGCGCGGCCTATTCCGACTATCTGCCGCGCGACCGCCACCCGGTGGTGGCGCTGTTCGTGACGGCGGATCCGCAGGAGGTCGACGCCAACGTGCATCCCGCCAAGACCGAGGTCCGGTTCCGCAATGCCGGCCTGGTTCGGGCGCTGATCGTGCACGCGCTGAAGGAGGGGCTTGCCCGCGAAGGCAGGCGCACCGCCGCCAGCGGCGACGCCGAGGCGCTGGCCTCGTTCCGTCCGGCCTTTGCGCCGCGCGCCAACTGGGACTGGCGGCGCTCGCCGGCCTATCCGGTCGGCCCGCAGCCGGGCTTCGACGGTTCGGCGGCAGCGGCCTTTGCCGAACCGGGCCAGGCCGCCTTCGAGGTCGGCGCGCCCAGCGCCGATGTGCGTTTCCAGGAAGCGCCGGCGGCCGATCTGCTCGACCGTCCGCTCGGCGCGGCGCGGACCCAGATCCACGAGACCTATATCGTGTCGCAGACCCGCGACGGCCTTGTCGTGGTCGACCAGCACGCCGCGCATGAGCGCATCGTCTATGAAAAGCTGAAGGCCTCGCTGGCGCGCAACGGCGTGCAGCGGCAGATCCTGCTGATCCCGGAGATCGTCGAACTGGACGAGGCGATTGTGGAGAAGCTGTTCGACCGCGCCGAGGAGCTGGCCTCCTTCGGCCTCGCGATCGACTCCTTCGGCCCCGGCGCGATCGCGGTACGCGAGACGCCTGCATTGCTCGGCAAGACCGATGCCGCCTCCCTGCTGCGCGATCTCGCCGAGCACATGGCCGAATGGGACGAGGCGCTGCCGCTGGAACGCCGCCTGATGCATGTCGCGGCCACCATGGCCTGCCACGGCTCGGTGCGCGCCGGCCGCCGGCTCAAGCCGGAGGAAATGAACGCGCTGCTGCGCGAGATGGAAGACACGCCGAATTCCGGCCAATGCAACCATGGCCGTCCGACCTATGTGGAATTGAAGCTTGGCGATATCGAAAAACTGTTCGGACGAAGGTGAGCGGGGCTGGCGGCGCGGCCAACGCCGGCGCGACCTTCACGGCCGGGCGACCGCGCGCAGAAACGTGAACTCGGTGTCGTCGTAGGCCCGCCGCTCCAGTTCCACAAAGCCTTCCGGCGCGGCAAATTCGGCCGCCCTGGCCTCCTCGACCACCAACAGCGCCTCCGGCGTCAGCCAGCCGCCGTCGCGCAGCGAGGCCAGCGCCTTCTCGGCCAGCCTGTTGGCGTAGGGCGGGTCGAGAAACACCAGCGAGAACGGTTCGACCGGGTGGGCCGGGCCGAGCCTGCCGGCATCGCGGCGGAACACTTTCGTCACTCCGCCGAGGCCCAGCGCCTCGACGTTGTTGCGCAACAGCGCCCTCGCCTCCGCGCCATTGTCGACGAACAGCGCGAAGGCGGCGCCGCGCGAAACGGCTTCGATGCCGAGCGCGCCGGTGCCGGCAAACAGGTCCAGCACGCGCGCATCCGCAACGGGATCGTCATAGGCGTGGACCAGGATATTGAACACCGATTCGCGCAGCCGGTCCGCGGTGGGGCGGATGTCGCGCGACGACGGCGACGCCAGGTTGCGGCCCTTCAGCCGTCCGCCGACGACGCGCATCAGAATGCGATCCGCCGGAAGGCTTCAGCGGCGACGAACCCTAACCTCCCCTGCAGGGCAGCGCTATCGCATATGGAACGAGCGGTTACCGCATCCTCGCTCGTGACTGCGCCCTCTCCCCTCGCGGGAGAGGGCTTCACAAACGCCAGCAACAAGCTCTGCCCGGTGAGGGGGCGACGCAGAGCACTACCCCTCACCCGGCGCTGCGCGCCACCCTCTCCCGCAAGGGGAGAGGGAAAGAAGAGGTGCAGCGACGGCTCTGTTCCACATGCGATAGCCCTGCTCCGAAAGGCAGCAGGAAGAGCGATCCTTCGCCCGCGCGATCTCATCGGCTAACGCCTCTACTCGTCGCGCGGCTTGAGGTCGCGCTTGCCGTGATAGCCGCGCTGCGGGCGCCGCGGCGGGCCGAAGCCGCTGGCTTCGGCTTCGTTGCGCGCGCGGGCCTCGTCGCTGCCGGTGCGCTGCACCAGCACGCGGCGGCCCTTGCGGTCGGCGATCAGGCCGCTCTTGCCGGCCGGCTTGAACGGCTTCTTGCCGCGCGCGGCATCGGCCGCCTCGTCCGCCGGCTGGGCCTCGCCCTGCACCGGGCGGGCGAAATCCGCCCCAGCCAGCACCGCGATCTTGTCGCCGAGCTGCTCGCGCAGCACCCGGGTCTTGACCTCCTCGACCTGGCCTTCGGCGAGCTCGCCGAGCTGGAACGGGCCGTAGGAAATCCGGATCAGCCGGTTCACCTCGAGGCCGAGATGCGCCAGCACGTTGCGGACTTCGCGGTTCTTGCCTTCGCGGATCGCGAACACCAGCCAGACATTGGCGCCCTGGTCGCGCTCCAGCGTGGCATCGATCGGGCCATATTTGACGCCCTCGACCTCGACGCCCTTCTTGAGTTCGTCGAGCTGGCCCTGCGTCACCTCGCCATGGGCGCGGACGCGATAGCGCCGCAGCCAGCCGGTGTCGGGCAGTTCGAGCACCCGCGCCAGCCCGCCATCATTGGTCAGCAGCAAGAGGCCCTCGGTATTGAAATCGAGCCGGCCGATCGAGATCAGCCGCGGCAGGCCCTCCGGCAGGTTGTCGAACACCGTCGGGCGTCCTTCCGGATCGGCATGGGTGGTCATCAGGCCGCGCGGCTTGTGAAACATGAACAGCCGGGTGCGCTCGCGCGGCGGCAGCGGCTTGCCGTCGACGGTGATGACGTCGTTGGCGGTGACATCGAGCGCCGGCGAATTGATCACGCGGCCGTTGACCGTGACGCGGCCCTGCACGATCCATTCCTCGGCGTCGCGACGCGAGGCGAGGCCGGCCCGCGACACCACCTTGGCGATGCGCTCGCCGGATTTCTTTTCGCGCGGCGGCCGCGGCGGCCGCCGCTCGTCGGGCTTGCGTTCGCGATACGCGCCGCGGCCGCCAAAGGCCGGGCGCTTGGCGAAGATCCTGGCGTCGTCCTCGCTTTCGCGGCGCGGCCGCTCGGCGCTGCCGTCAAAGGATGGCGCGTCGCTGCGCGGGTGTTCCTGCCAGGAACTGCCGCCCTCGCGCGGGCGCTCGAATTTCGGCCGGTCCTCGCGCGGACGGTCGAAACGGGGCCGGTCGCCCGAGGGGCGGTCCCGCGACGGGCGGTCACCGGCGGGCCGATCCTCGCGCGGTCGCGAAAAGCGCGGACGCTCGTCGCCGCCCCGATCCTCGCGCGGCTTGTCGAAGCGCGGCTTGTCGAAATTTCTGGCGCCGTCGCGCGACGGGCGCGAATTGCGGCCGACATGCCCGGGCGAGCCGGCATCGCGCTTCTGCCACGGCTTGGAATCGCCGCGGTCCGGACGATCGCCATAATCCTTGCGCGGACCGCGATCGCCGCGGTTACCACCGCGTTCCCCGCGGTCACCACCGCGATCCCCGCGGTTACCACCGCCACCGCGGTCCGGCGCGCCGCGCGAGAATTTCTTGTCGCCGCCGAACTTTCGCTCGGGCCGGTCGCCACGCGGCCGGTCGCCGTCCTTTCGAAAACCTTCGCCGCGCGGCGTGGTGGGCCGCTTGTCGCCGCCGCCGTCCCGCGGCGCATAGGGCTTCTTGTCGCTGAATTTGCGCTCGGAAAACCGTGCCGCCGGCCGGGCATCGCCGCGCGGCGTGGTGGGGCGCTTGTCGCCGCCGCGATCCTCCCGGTCGAAACGCCGCGGACGCGGCGCATCGCCGTCGCGGCGCGGCGGAGGCCCTTCACGCTTGCCGGCATAGGGCTTGCCCGGGCCCGCATAGGGCTTCTTGCCATAGGATTTGGAGCCAAAGGATTTGGCTCCGAACGATTTGGCGCCGTCGGGCTTGCCGGCATAGGAACGCTTCTCGCCGTCGCCTTTCCCGGCAAAATCGCGCTTGGCGAATTTCTTGTCGGGGCCGCGGGCGGCGCCGGAGCGGCCCTTGCCGCCGGAAGGCCGATCACGCCGGCCGCGGGAATCATTGTTTTTGTCGTTGTCGCGGGGCATGAATGGTCTCACTTCGAATGCGGATGAATTGGCAATCAGGCTGACGCGGACAGGGGCATGACGATGACGCGCGCGCTCTTCGCCCGAGGCGCATTCTCACGCAAAACCGGTATCCACTTTTGCTGAAGCCCCATTCCCTAGCAGAGTTTTACGGATGATACGAGGCATGACCGCACCATCTTTCATGGATTTGGCGCTGAAAGCGGCCGAAAACGCCGGAAAATCCGGGGAAGTGCCGATCGGATGCGTCATCGTGCTTAACAACGAGGTCATCGCCGCGGCCGGAAACCGCACTTTGGCCGAGCGCGATCCGACCGCGCATGCCGAAATCCTGGCGATCCGGCTGGCCACCGAGGTGGTCGACAGCGAGCGGCTGGTCGATTGCGACCTCTATGTCACGCTGGAACCGTGCACGATGTGCGCCGGCGCGATCTCGCTGGCGCGGATCCGGCGGCTGTATTTCGGCGCCGCCGATCCCAAGGGCGGCGCCGTGGAGTCCGGCGTGCGGTTCTTCGCTGCCCCGACCTGCCATCACGCGCCGGAAGTCTATTCGGCGGTCGGCGAGAGCGAGGCCTCCGCACTGCTGCGGGAATTCTTCAGGGCGCGGCGTTAGCGTTGAGAAAAAATCCCTTCAGCGCTTTCGCCGTCGCATCGGGATTTTCCTCGGTCAGGAAGTGACCGGAATCGACCGGCGCGCCCGCGACCTTGGTCGCCCAGTTGTTCCAGGTGTCGAGCGGCGTCGCCGCGGCATGCGCGATGCCGGCATCGCCCCACAGCGCCAGCACCGGAATCGTGATCTTGTTGCCCGCGTCGCGATCGGCCTTGTCGATCTCGAAATCGGCATAGGCGCCGGCGCGGTAGTCCTCGCACATCGCGTGCACCCGGCTCGGATCGCGGAACGCGGCGAGATAGTGCTGCAGCGCGCGCGGATCGATGGCGTCGAGATTCTTCGATTTGGTCTGGCTCGCCATCTTCTGCTTCAGGAAAAAATCCGGGTTGCCGCCGATCAGGGTTTCCGGCAGCGGAAACGGCTGCGCCAGGAAGGTCCAGTGATAGATTTTCAGCGCATAGAGCCGGTCCATGCGCGCCCAGTAGTCATAGGTCGGCAGGATATCCAGCACCGCCAGCTGTGACAGCCGGCCGGGATGATCGAGCGCCAGCCGATAGGCGACGCGACCGCCGCGATCGTGACCGGCAAGCGCAAAATGCACGTGCCCGAGCTGCTGCATCGCCTCCACCATGGTCTGCGCCATCGCCCGCTTGGTATAGGGCGTGTGTCCGGCATCGCTTTCCGGCATGTCCGACCAGCCATAGCCCGGCAAATCGGCGATAATCAGGGTGAAGCTGTCGGCAAGCTGCGGCGCGACGCGGTGCCACATCACATGGGTCTCGGAAAATCCGTGCAGCAGCAACAGCGGCGGTCCGCTGCCGCCGACGCGGGCAAAGATCCGCCCCGAACCGGTGTCGATCCATTCGGAAGCGTAACCGGGAAACAGGTCGGCGAGGTCGGGCATGTCGGGGCGCTCCTTGATGGCGATTTCCAAGTTCGAACCGTTTCGGTGCGTGGCAAGCGATCAACGTCATTCGGGGCGAGGATGACGAGGCGCGCTGCTTTAAACTTTGTTTGCCGTTGCCGCTGGCTCAACCCGGTTATATGCCATCCTGCAAGTCGGGCCATCAAGAACCGCAACGAGGAAACCTGCCATGTCGATCGATTTTGAAGTGCCGGCCGAAGCCAAGGCGATCCGCGAAACGGTCCGCAAATGGGTAAGGGAAGAATGCATCCCCGCCGAGCGGGAACTGGACACCAAGCCGCTCGACGAGGTGCTGGGCCCGCTGCGCGCCAAGGCGCGCGCGCAGGGCCTGTGGTGCCCGTTCGTGCCCAAGGAATATGGCGGCATGGGCCTCGGCCCGCTCGCCAACGCGCTGGTGCAGATGGAGCTCGGCGAAAGCATCCTCGGCGCGCTGTCGATGAACACGCAAGGCCCCGACGACGCCTCGATGATGACGATCCTGACCCACGGGACGGAGTACCAGAAGGAAAAATTCCTCAAGCCGCTGCTCAACGGCGACAAGCGGATCTGCTTTTCGATGACCGAAAAGGCCGCCGGCGCCGACGCCACCGGCATGCAGACCACCGCCGTCAAGGACGGCAACGAGAATTACATCCTCAACGGCGAGAAGTGGTTTTCCTCCTCCGCCAGCGTCGCCGACATGGCGCTGGTGATGGCCAAGACCGATCCCGACGCGCCGCGCCACAAGCAGTATTCGACCTTCATCGTCGAACTGCCGAACCCCGGCTACCGGATCAAGCGCAACATCAAGAACATGGCGATCGAGGGTCCGCATTACGACCAGCTTTCCGGCGGCCATTCCGAGATCGAGATCCGGGATCTCAAGGTGCCGGCCGACAATCTGCTCGGCGGCGAGGGCAACGGCTTCAACATGGGCCAGCACCGGCTGGCTTACGGCCGGCTGCGCCACGGCATGCACAACATCGCCAAGGCGCAGCGCGCGCTCGACATGGCGGTTGAGCATGTCACCCAACGCTCGACCTTCGGCGTGCTGCTGGCCGACCGCCAGGCGGTGCAGTTCATGCTCGCCGAATGCGCCAGCCAGCTCTATATCGGGCGGCTGATGCTGCTGCACATCGCCTACAAGGCCGAGAAGGGCCTCGACCTGCGGCAGGAAAACTCGATCGCGAAAGTCTATCTGGCGCACATGGTGCACAAGGTGATCGATACCGCGATCCAGCTGCACGGCGCGCTCGGCTACAGCCAGGATACGGTGCTGGCCAAGTGGTACACCCAGGTCCGCTCGCAGCGGCTGGTCGACGGCCCCGACGAGGTGCACAGATGGAAGGTCGGCCGCAACGTCATCAAGGCGTTCCGCGAGCACGGCACCACGGCGTCGGCGGCGGGCGGCGATCTGATCTAGCCGCCGCGTGGTGTGGCAATCCATGCCTGCCAGGGAATGTTCGCAGGCTGGGCAGAGGCGCCCTTGCGCCGTGCCCCCCGTTGCAGACCACGCCACCGCCCGGCGTGCTTCATTCAACAGGGGGTATGGGTCCGGCTCTGCGGTGCCGCGTGACGAACGCCGCACCGCGTCCGGGACACGCGGATCAGGCGCGTCTTCAATGGATCGATTCACTTGTCAAACAGCTGGGATCGTCATTGCGCTGGTGACGATCACGCCCGTTGAGTACGGGACTTTATGGAACAGATCATGAACGAATTTGCGCCAGAACGCAAGCGAAAACCTGGCCGCCGCTAAAATATCGAAAACAACCCCATGCAAAGTAGCCGAATACCGCCGGATGGCATGCCTTGGCCGATCCCGCGAGGGCGTTTTTGACACCAGCCGGTTGCGGGAAGCGCCGCGGGATCTGCCGAGTCCGGCGTGTCGGCGGGCGACGCAGCGTTGGCCCCGAACATTTTCGTCGCTGCGCCCGGCCCGCGGGTCATCGGCGACGGACGAGCAAAAATTATCCATAAAAAATTTGACACGTCGGGCAAATCACCGGCATATCGACAGCATCGCAGTCATCAGGCCCGCGCCGGGAAACCGGCGGCGGGCCTTTTCAATGCGATGGCGCTGGCATCGCGACCCCATGACGGCGAAGCATCAGCCTTGCGGGGTTTGCCGCTCCTGCGCCACGGCCTGCCAGCCGATGTCGCGGCGGCAAAATCCGCCGGGCCAGCGGATGCGGTCGACCGCGGCATAGGCGCGCTGCTGCGCTTCCAACACGGTCTGGCCGGTGGCGCAGACGTTCAGCACCCGTCCGCCATTGGCGAGAATGTCGCCGTCCCTTTCCACCGTTCCGGCGTGAAAGATCTCGACGCCCTCGATCTCGGCGGCCTCGGCGAGCCCCTCGATCCGGGTCCCCCTGGCATAGTCGCCGGGATAGCCGTTGGCCGCCATCACCACGGTCAGCGCCGGCTCGGCAAACCAGCGCAGGTCGAAATTCCTCAACTGGCCGTCGCAGGCGGCGAGCATCGCCGGCACCAGGTCCGACATCATCCGCAGCATCAGCACCTGGCATTCCGGATCGCCGAAGCGGACATTGTATTCGAACAGTTTTGGGCCGTCCGGGGTCAGCATCACCCCGGCATACAGCACGCCGCGGAACGGCGTGCCGCGCGCCTTCATCCCGGCCACGGTGGGAAGGATGATGTTGGCCATGATCTCGGCATGGATGTCCGGCGTCACCAGCGGGGTCGGCGAATAGGCGCCCATGCCGCCGGTGTTCGGCCCCTGGTCGTGATCGAACACCCGCTTGTGGTCCTGGGCGGAAGCGAGCGCGAGCGCGGTGTCGCCATCGCACAGCGCGAAAAAGCTGATCTCGCGGCCGGGCAGGAATTCCTCGATCACGACTTCCGCGCCGGCCGCGCCGAAGGAGCCTTCGAACATCATGGCGATGGCGGCCTCGGCCTCCGCCAAGGTCATCGCGACCACCACGCCCTTGCCGGCGGCCAGCCCGTCGGCCTTGACCACGATCGGTGCGCCCTGCCGGCGGACATAGGCCAGCGCGTGCTCGGCACTGCCGAAGCGGCCATAGGCGCCGGTCGGAATGCCGAATTCGGTGCACAGCGCTTTGGTGAATCCCTTGGATCCCTCAAGCCGGGCCGCCAGCCGGCCCGGCCCGAACGCCTTGATGCCGGCATCGGCGAGATCGTCGACGATGCCGGCGGCCAGCGGCGTTTCCGGGCCGACCACCACCAGGTCCACCGCCTTCGCGCGGCAGAATTCGATCACCGCGGCGTGGTCGGCGATATCCAGCGCCACGCATTCGGCTTCGCGGGCAATGCCGGCATTGCCCGGCGCGCACCAGAGCTTTGTCAAAAGCGGCGAGGCCGCGATCTTCCAGGCCAGAGCGTGTTCACGGCCGCCGGAACCGAGCAGGAGAATGTGCATGGGAAAAACCAGTCAGGGCGTGCGGGAGCCGAAGTCGGTCGCACAAAACTCCCTGCCGCGGCAAGGGAATATCAACAGCCCGTCATTCCGGGGCGTGCGAAGCACGAGCCCGGAATCCATGACCACGATCGGGAGTATGGATTCCGGGCCTGCGCCCCAGGGCCGGCAATTGCCGACCGGTGGCGCATCCCGGAATGACGAAGCAAGAAAACTACGCATTGCCGCCCGAGGCCGCGATGATTTCCTGCAAGGTGGCGACATGGCGGGCAAAGGCGCCGCGGCCTGCGCCCGTGGCGGTCACCGTGGTCTGCGGCTTCCTGCCGACAAAAGCCTTGTCGACCGCGACATAGCCGGCCCTGGCCAGGGTTTCGATATGGGCGCCGAGATTGCCGTCGGTGGCGCCGGTCAGCTTTTTCAGCCGGGAGAATTCGAGGCCCGCGCCGGCCGGCAGCGCATGCAGCGCCGCCATGATCCTCAGCCGCAGCGGCTGGTGGATGATGTCGTCGAGTTCGGCCATCGGTCAGCTCCGGCGCATCCAGAGGCCGCCCAGCACGAGCCCGCCGCCGTTGACGAAGGCCATCCAGAGGTCGAACGCGCCGCCGACATAGAAATAACCGACCAGGGTGAGCGCGGTGATGGAAAGACCGATCGCGACAAAGGCATAGCCGAACCACAACCCGACGATGCTGTAGACCAGCATGAAGTAGATCGGCCAGAACGTTCCCAACTGGCGCGGCGTCAGATGGTTGAGCACGCCGCTGCAAAAGGCGCCGAACGCGAAGAACAGCACGAAGGCCGCGAGCATCCTGTAATCGAAGGTGCGAACGCCGGTGCGCGCGCGATTGAATGCGCTGAGGGCGACCGACCCGGCAATGCCCGCGACATAAACCGCGAGCCAGCCATAGCCGGCACTGCGCGGCGACAGATAGCTCGCAAGATAGCCCGCGAAAACCAACACGCCCCACATGATCATGATCAGGCTGGAGAGATTGTAGATGGTCGACTGCCGGACGCGGCGGACGATGTCCTCGACATCGGACAGCGCCGAAGCCGCTTCCCTGGGATCGATCGAAGTCATGATGCGCTTGCCGCCTGGACCGGGTCGGCCGCGGCCGGGCTGTCGCCGCCGAGCTGCCGGCGCCGACGGCGCGCGACGGCCACGCTGCGCATCACGGCATAGCCGACCAGGAACATCGCGGCCTTGCTGGCGAGGCCCCAGATCGACATCGTCGCCGACCAGGTCACCACGTTGAAATTGAACGCCACGACCAGGTTCAGCGCCGCCGAGAAAAACATCAACCCCGACCACGCATAGCCGAAGATGACGGCGATGTCCGGCACCAGCTCGCGGGCGACAGGCGGCAGATAGCGGTTCATCCATCCCCGCTTCAGCATCACGACACCGGCGACGAGGTAGATCACGCTCGGCTTCATCATCACGAAGCGCAGGTCGTCGGTCATCAGCGTTGCCGTGCCCGCGCCCAGCACCAGGAACAGGCTCATCCACTGCATGGTGTCGATCGGCTTGCCGCGCGCCAACTGCCAGCCGATCTGCGCGGTGCCCAGCGCCATGCCGAGCACCACCGACAGGACGACATTGTGCGTCAGCAGATAAAGCACGAGAAAGAACAGCGTCGCCGCCATGTCGAGCAGCAGCATCTTTCCGGCATCGAACAGGTTCCTCATCGGATTCTCCGCGGGCGAATGAAGGTCACGCGTTCAGGCCTGTCGTGGCGACGTCGTCGGCGATGATGGATACCGCAGCGGGATCGCCGACGATACCCATGTGGTTGACGCCCTCGATGATCCGCACCGTGGCGCGGCCGCCGGCCGCCTCGTCATATCTGTCCGACAGCATCAGTTCGTCGGCGGAGCCAGCAAAGATCGCCACCGGCCGGGTCGCCGCCGCCAGATCGGCGCGAAAGTCGGCCGAGGCGGCGAAGTCGCGCATCAGGCGATAGGAGTAGGTCGCGGTCAGCGCGCGGGCCGAATTCGGCGGCACCGCGAACGCCAGCGCCGGCAGCGATTCCGCCCAGGGCATTCCGATCCGGTGCAATACCGCCAGCGCGAGGAAGCGCGGAATGTCCGGACTGGCCCAGCCGCCGGCGTCGGGCCGGCTGCTCGGCGCGTCATAGCCGAGATAGGGGGCCAGCAGCACCGTGCGGGCGAACAGGTTCTGGATCGGGGAGCCGGCGATCCGCAGCGCGAACCCGCCGCCGGAGGAATGCCCGATCAGCGTCAGCGGCGCGGTGGAATCGGATTTGCGGATTTCGGCGACCAGGTCGGCCATGTCGTCGTCGAGCTGGCCCGCATAGGCGATATCGCCCCGGGTTCCCGAATCGCCGTGGCCGCGAATATCCACGGCGAAGGTTTCGACCCCGCGCTGCGCCAGTGCCCGCGACAGCGCATGGATGGCACCCCGGCTGGAGCCGGAGGAGCCGTGCACTACCACCGCGATGCGGCCGGTTGCCGGCGCCTGAGCCGGATAATGCCGGTAGGCCAGTTCGGTGCCGTCGCGGGCCTGGAACCGGGACACCTCGGGCATGGTGGCAAAATCGATCGACTTGCGGGCTTCCGAGATCGAGGCCAGTTCCGGCGGCTGCCGGAGCGGCCAGGCCAGCAGCCCCGCCAGCAGCAGGGCGGCCGAACCGGCAATGGCGAGGCCTCCGACCAGGATCCTGAGGCCGCCTGAAACGATGGTGGCGATCATGACGCAATCCTCCGTGGCCGAACTAAGTAACCAGAGAACTCTATAATACAGAGTAATCTGACAAGCAAGCGCCGATTTGCGGGTCGGACTGAAATCCCTACCTTGCGCGAAAGTCCGAAAAGCCCGATTCGATTGGCCGACATGACCGCAGCCGAAGCCCTGATCAACGCCCCCGAATTCACGGTGTCCGAACTGTCCTCGGCGCTGAAGCGGACCGTCGAGGACGCCTATGGACATGTCCGGGTGCGCGGCGAAATCACCGGCTTTCGCGGGCCGCATTCATCCGGGCACTGCTATTTCGCGCTCAAGGATGAGGGCGCCAAGATCGAGGCGGTGATCTGGAAGGGCGTCCACGGCAGGATGCGCTTCAAGCCGCAGGAAGGCCTCGAGGTCATCGCCACCGGCAAGCTCACCACCTATCCCGGCTCGTCGAAATACCAGATCGTGATCGAGGCGATCGAGCCGGCCGGGATCGGCGCGCTGATGGCGCTGATGGAGGAGCGCAAGCGCAAGCTTGCCGCCGAAGGGCTGTTCGATCCGGCGCGCAAGCAGCTGTTGCCGTGGCTGCCGGAAGTGATCGGCGTCGTCACCTCGCCGACCGGTGCGGTGATCCGCGACATCCTGCACCGGCTGCAGGACCGCTTTCCGCGCCGGGTGCTGGTGTGGCCGGTGCGGGTGCAGGGCGAAGGCTCGGCCGAACAGGTCGCCGCGGCGATCCGCGGCTTCAACGCGCTGCCGCAAGGTGGCCGCATTCCGCGGCCGGATCTGTTGATCGTGGCGCGCGGCGGCGGCTCGCTGGAGGACCTCTGGTCGTTCAACGAGGAGATCGTGGTCCGCGCCGCCGCCGAAAGCATGATCCCGCTGATCTCGGCGGTCGGCCACGAGACCGATGTCACGCTGATCGATTTCGCCGCCGACAGGCGGGCGCCGACGCCGTCGGCCGCCGCCGAAATGGCGGTGCCGGTGCGCAGCGAATTGATGGCCAGGCTTGCGACCCTGGCGCGGCGCAGCGCGGTGTGCTGGCAGCGCGGCCAGGAAGCGCGCCGCAACGAACTGCGCGCCGCGGCGCGCGCGCTGCCTGCCGCCAGCGAACTGCTGGCGATCCCGCGGCAGCGGCTGGATGGCGCGGCAGGCGCGCTGCCGCGCGCCCTGAAAGCCAACACCCACGCCCATTTCCGGCGTTTTGCCGCGGCCGGCGCCCGGCTGACCGTGCGGGTCCTGCACGCGCAGGTGGGTCACGCCCGGCAGCGCCTGACCGGCTCCGGCGAACGGATGACGCATTCGGCCCGCGCGCTGCTGCGCCACCGCCGGGAGCGCTACGCCGGACTCGAGATCCGGCTGAAAGCCTCGAAACTCTCCAACGCAAAGGCACAGCGCCAGGCCATCGCGCGCGACCGCGAACGGACGCTGCGGCTGGCCGAGCGCGCGCGGCGCGCGCTCGCCACCGCGCTGGCGCGCCAGCAGGCGCGCGTCACCCACAGCGGCCAGTTGCTGGCGGCGCTGTCCTATCGCAGCGTGCTGGCCCGCGGTTTTGCCCTGGTGCGCGATGCGCAGGGCCTCGCCCTGCACGCCGCCGCCGCGGTCGGACCGGGCGCCCGGCTCAATATCGAATTCGCCGACGGTCAGGTCGGCGCCACCGCGGACGCCGACCGGCCGGCGGCAGCCTCCATCGCCAAGCCGGCTGCCGGCGAGCCGAGAAGTGCGGCGCCCCGGCGCGTCGCCAAGCCGGTCGACCAGGGCAGTCTGTTTTAGCGCATGATGAGTTTGAGTTGGCGCTCACATCGTGCCCCGGAGGCAGCGCAGCACGCCATTCCGGCGTGGCGCGCTGCCGAGCCGGGGCCCGTCGTTTATAGCGAAAGTGCGTGATGGGTTGCCGGCTTTGCGGCGCAGCGCGAAGAGCGCTGCACCGCGTCCGGGACACGAACGCTCCGAGCTTGCCCCCGCGGCAGCTATCGATCGAAGCTGGCGCGCGAACGTAAACGCATCAAGCTATAGCCGCGGTCGGCGCTGTTTTTGGAGCAGCGCGGTGCGCCGCACCACGCTTCGGGTGCAGCGTGCGCGCGGCTACCGCGCCAGCCACTCGGCGACGCGCTTTTGCGAATCGGCGCGGGCCTCGGTGTCGGTGCCGAGATGGCCGCGCTCCGGCACGGCCGCGTCCGATGTCCCGGCCAGCGCATGCAGCGGCAGGTTGGCGCGGTCGAAATCGTGATAGGCCTCGGGATAGACCACGATCCGCGCCAGCGCGCTGCGCCCGCGGGCGCCGTCGATCATCTGGCGGCAGGCCGGCGCCGAACTGACGTCGTCCTTGGCGCCGATCAGCAGCAGCGTCGGCACCCGCGCGCTCCAGCCGAGGCCCGACGAGACCCGGCAGTTCGGATAAAACGCAATCGCGGAGCGGAAATCCGGCTCGACATTGCGCGACGACAGTTGCGGACGTACCGCCCACAGCAGCGCGCTGGCGCCGTTCGCCCATCCCAGCAGGCTGATGCGACCGGCGGCGGCCCAGCGCTGCTGCACCAGCCAGTGCCGGGACGCCAGGATGTCGGCGACCCGCTCGCGGCTGGCGCGCACGCGGCGTTCCTTGACCCGGCATTGCGGGCCGAGTTCGCGCGAACCATAGCTGTCCGGCAGCAGCACCGCATTGCCTTGCTTCAGCAGTTGCTCGGCCCAGTCGCGATAGCGCGGCTGCACCGGCTCGGAATGCCCGCCCAGCCCGCCGCAGCCGTGCAAGGCGATCACGCTCGGAAACGGGCCGTCGCCGTCGGGCTTGTAGAGCTGCGCATGCAGGACGCCTTCGGCCAGCGGAATGTCGACCTGCTGCGGGGCAGGCAACGGCGCCGCGTCCGCGGCAAAAGCCCGCGCCAAAAGCGCCAGTAATACGGTTGCTGACAGAAGGCGCATGAGGATTGGCCGGGTCGATGTGGCGCCGGGAAAACGGCGGACATTGCGCCCGAGGCTATCATGCGCCAGAGCCGAAAATTCATCACAAATCGGTGGGTTTGACGGGCGGACAGCAGGACCTATCTATGTTAGATCGCATCCTTCATCATTCAGCCCCGCGGCCCGGCCGTCCGGGTGTGCTCGGAGAGTTCGAACGTGCTGAACAAATTCGGTCCCTCGGGCCATGGCGAAGCGCAGCTGCAGTATCTGGACGGCGATTTCCGCGTGATCTCGCCGGGAACCTATGTGCGATGCGCGGTGACCGATGCACGGATACCGCTCGACGAGCTGAAATACTGGAGCGTCGATCTGCAGGAGGCCTACGCCATTCCGAGCGCGGTGCTGCAGCGGCATTATCCGGCGGCGCTGAAGCCGGCGAGCTGAGGCGACAGGCCCGCGCCCGCCGCCGCTTGGCCCGGCTGCTAGCGGGAAAACTTCCTCTCCCGCGCCCGGAACAGCCGGTCCGCCACCAGCTTGCGCAATGCGGCGGCATCGTCGAATTCGAGCGTCACCGCGAACGGCACGATGTCGGCCGCCCAGGGAGGAATTTCGCCGCCGCGGCGCAGCCGCGCCAGGTCCTTTTCCGTGGTCACCGCGGTCAATCCATCGCGCCTGGCCTCGGCGAGCAGTGCGGCGATCTCGCCTTGCGAAAAAGCGTGATGATCGGCGAATGGCAGCTGCCGGACGACCTCGATCCCGCTGCCGCGCAGCGTCCTGAAAAACCGCTCGGGGTCGCCGATTCCGGCGAAGGCGAGCACGCGCTTGCCGCCGAGCGAGGCCACCGAGGCCGCGTCGGCTTCGAGATGCGCGGAAAAAACCGCCCTGCCCCGCGCGGCGATCGCCGCGGCGACCGGCGCGGCAGCGGTCCCGGTGCCGATCACGATCAGCGCGTCGGTGCGGGCGAGTTGCGGCGGCAGCGGCGCCCGCAACGGGCCGGCGGGAAACACGCAGCCATTGCCGAGGCCGCGGTGGCCGTCGATCACGATCAGCGAGGCATCCTTGGCGATGGCGGGGTTCTGGAAACCATCGTCCATCAGGATCACGCTGGCGCCCTGCGCCCGCGCCAGGGCAAGCCCGGCGATGCGCTCGCGCGCCACCACCACCGCCACCGTCCGCGCCAGCATCAGCGGCTCGTCGCCGACATCGCCGGCGCCATGCCGCGCCGGATCCACCTTGACCGGCCCCCGCAACCGTCCGCCATAACCGCGGCTGAGCACGACCGGCCTCTCGCCTTGCTCGCGCAGCAGCCCGGTGAGCGCCAGCACCAGCGGAGTCTTGCCGGCGCCGCCGAGATGATAATTGCCGACGCAAAGCACGGGAATGCCGGCGTCAAAACCCTGGCGCCGCAGGCGCTGGCCCGCGATCCAGCCATAGACGGCGCCGAGCGGCATCAGCAATCGCGACTTCCAGGACGGCGGCCGGTACCAGAAGCCCGGCTCACGCATCGGCCGCCCCCATCTCGAGCCGCAACTGCAACAGATACGGCTCGAGCGCGGCCAGCGTGCGATCGAGCGCGCCGCCGAGCTGTTCGACCACGCGCTCGGCGGCCTGCAGCGAGGCCTGGCGCGCCGCCGGATCGGCCAGCCACTGGCCGAGCTGCTTGACCAGCGCTTCCTGGTTGTCGGCGCACCTGGCGCCGCCGGCGTCGTCCAGCGCGGCATAGACATCGCCGAAATTGAAGACGTGGGGGCCATGCACCACCGCCGCGCCGAGCCGGATCGCCTCGATCGGATTCTGCCCGCCATGGGCGACCAGCGAGCCTCCCATGAACACGATCGGCGCCAGCCGATAGAACAATCCCAGTTCGCCCATGGTGTCGGCGACGTAGATGGCGGTCCTGGCGGTCGGCAGTTCCTCGCGCGAGCGCAGCGCCACCTGCAGCCCGGAAGCCGCGACGGTGCGGGCGATGGCTTCGCCGCGATCGGGATGGCGCGGCACGATCACGCTCAGCAGCCCGGGAAATATCGCCGCCAGCGTGCGATGGGTCTCCAGCAGGATTTCCTCCTCGCCGGGATGGGTCGAGGCCGCGACGATGACCGGGCGGCCCCGCGTCGCCAGCATCAAGCGCTCCAGCTTCGCCGGGTCGGCGGGCGGCGGCGGGAGGTCGAACTTCAGATTTCCGGTGGTCACGACATTGCGGCTGCCGAGCGCGGCAAAGCGCTCGGCATCGACATGCGATTGCGCCAGGCAGACCTCGAAGCGGCCCAGCAGCGCCGAAATCGTGCCGCTGATGCGGCGCCAGCGCGGAAACGAGCGATGCGACATCCGGCCGTTGATAAGCACCATCGGCAGCCGCCGCGCCGCGCCCGACAGGATGAGATTGGGCCACAGGTCGGACTCGATGAACAGCGCCAGACTCGGGCGCCAGTGATCGAGAAAGCGCGCGACGTAGCGCGGCGCGTCGTAGGGCACGTATTGATGGATGATATCGGCGGGAAACCGCTTGGCGACGATCGCCGCCGACGTCACCGTGCCGGAAGTCAGCAGAATGCGGATGTTCAGCGCGCGCAGCCGTTCGATCAGGGCCGCCGCGGCCAGCACCTCGCCGACGCTGGCGCCATGGATCCAGACCAGCGGGCCGTGCGGCCGCACGCCGCCGCCGACGCCGCGCCGCTCGGCGATGCGCGCGGGATCTTCCTTGCCCTGTTTCAGCCGCCGCTTGATCAGCGCCGGCGCCAGCGGTACCGCCGCAGCGGACAGCTTCCGGTAGATCCGCAGCGTCACCGGCAGCGACTTAGCCATGACCCGCCTGTTCCGGACGGCCGACCTGCGCATAGGCCCGGCGCGTCGCATCGTTCAGCGTCGCCTCCAGCTGCGCGCGCAGTCTTTCCATGGTCTCGGCATCGGCATCGGGCGGCACCACGACGATGTCGCCTCCCACCAGCGCACCCTGCCCGAACGGCAGATTGATGGTGGTGCGGTCCCAATTGTCGAGGCGGAGGAAACGGCTGGTCGCCATCGCGAAGGGCATGATCGGCCGTCCGGATTCCCTCGCCAGCATGATGATGCCGAGACCGGCGACCCGCGCGCGCTTCGGCACGTCCGCGGTCAACGCCACATTATAGTTGTCTTCGAGCGCACGCACCATCTCCTTGAACGCGCCGACGCCGCCCTTGCGGTGGAACGCCGAGCCGTGATCGCCGGAGCCGCGGATGGTGCCGATCCCGAGCCGCTCGGCGGCGATCGCGTTGAACTCGCCGTCGCGATGCCGCGAGATCAGCACCTTGCCGCGATGGCTCGGCTTGGTCTTGATGAACGGCGTCATGAAATGCTGGCCGTGCCAGAAGGCGAAGATCGCCGGCATCTGCGGCTCGACAAGTTCATAGACGTCCGGGGGATCGAAGCTGAACCTGTTGGTCAGCCAGACCAGCCGGAGGAATTCGGCCGCGGAGCACCCCACAGCGCGCTGCAGCCAGCTGCTGCGCAGCACGTTGCGAAGCATTTTTTTCAACGCGCGGGCTTCGCGTCTTGGCCCGGATCGAGCAGCCGGTGGAGATGGACCACGAAATAGCGCATATGGGCGTTGTCGACGGTCTGCTGCGCCTTGGCCTTCCAGGCGGCGAAGGCGCTGGCGTAATTGGGGAACACGCCGACGATCTCGACCTGGTCGAGATCCTTGAACGTGGTGTGCTCGAGATCGGTCAGCTCGCCGCCGATGACGAGGTGGAGCAATTGCTGCTGGGCGCTATCTGGCATGATTCGGTTTCCTAACGCGGTGCCCGGCAAGGCAAGATTTCCGACCCGCCTGGCGCACGCTCAGGGCAACGGACGGCGGCGGAAATGCTCGACAATGCTTGCATGACGTTCGCGCCCGGCTGCCACCAGCACCCCGTGGGTCACTTCCCGGAGGTTGTAGAGAATGCTGTCCCCCGAGAGCGCGGTCATGTTACCATTCGCTTCCTGCACGATCAAATCGGCCGCGGCAAGGTCCCAGTCGCGGCTTTGGCCGCCGGCAAAGGCCGCATCGAGCGTTCCTTCCGCGACCCGGCACAGCCGCAGCGCCAGCGATCCGATTCGCGGATAAAGGGTAAGTTCGCCGGACGACCGGTTGAGCCGTTCGACCAGCGGCTTCGGACCGGCGATGCGGGAAAAATCCAGCGCGGCGCCCGGGCTTGCCGACACCGGCACGCCGTTGCGCGCGGCGCCCTGTCCGCGCGCGGCGAAGAAGAATTCATCGCTGGCCGGCACGAACACCGCGGCCAGCAACGGGGCGGCGTTCTCGACCAGCGCCACGCTGACGCACCAGTCTTCGCGGCCGGCGAGATAGCCGCGGGTGCCGTCGATCGGATCGACGATCCAGACCAGCTTCTTGCCGAGGCGCGTTTCATCGTCGGCGCTCTCTTCCGACAGCCAGCCATAGTCCGGCCGCGCCGACCGCAGCTGCTGCTGGATCAGGTCGTTGACCGCGATATCGGCTTCGGACACCGGCGAGGATGCGCCCTTGGTCCAGTTCTTCAGCTCGGTGCGAAACAGCGACAGCGCCAGCGCGCCGGCCTCGCGCACGGTGTCCTTCAGCAGGGCCGCGTCCCGCGCCAGCGCGTCACGCGTCACGACGGAGTTGCGCGCGCCGTCGGCGCTACCGTCCGCCAACCGTCAAGCCCTCGATGCGCAGCGTCGGAGCATTGACGCCGTAACGAAATTTCAGATCGTTGGCGGGCACCAGCGACTTGAAGATTTCGAGCAGATGCCCCGCGATCGTCACCTCGCTCACCGCGTAGGTGATTTCGCCGTTCTCGATCCAGAAACCGGATGCGCCGCGGCTGTAGTCGCCGGTCACGCCGTTGACGCCGGAACCGATCAGGTCGGTGACGTAAAATCCCTGGCGGATATCGGCCATCAGTTCGGCCGGAGTCGGCTCGCCGGCCTCCAGATGCAGGTTGTACGAGCCCGGCGACGGCGAGGACGAAACGCCGCGCTGGGCATGGCCCGTGGTGACCAGCCCCAGTTCGCGCGCGGTCGCCGAATCGAGCAGCCACGAGGTCAGCACGCCCTCGTCGATGATGGCGAGCTTCTTTACCTTGACGCCCTCGGCGTCGAACGGCTGCGAGCGCAATCCGCGCACCCGCAGCGGATCGTCGATGATGCGGATGTTCTTGGCAAACAGCTGCTGGCCGAGGCGGTCCTTGAGAAAACTGGTCTTGCGCGCGATCGACGCGCCGTTCACCGCGCCCACCAGATGGCCGACCAGCGATCCGGAAACCCTGGGGTCGAACACCACCGGCACCTTGCAGGTCTCGACCTTGCGCGGATTGGCGCGCGCCACCGTGCGCTCGCCCGCGGTGCGGCCGACGCTGGCGGGTGACGCCAGGTCGGAAGCGTGCGGCGCCGAGGTGTAGTCATAGTCGCGTTCCATGCCGGTGCCGTCGCCCGATATGGCGGTCATCGAGATGCCCTGGCTCGAGCGCAGATAGGCACCGTGGAAACCGGTGCTGGTGACCAGCACCATGCCGCCAATGCCGGTCGAGGCCGACGCGCCGCCTGATTTGGTGACGCCCTTGACCGCGAGGCCGGCGGCTTCGGCCTCGCAGGCGCGGCGTTCGAGCTCCGCCGTCGACGGGACCTGCGGATCGAGCAGATCGAGATCCGGGAAATCGCGCGCCAGCAATGCGGGATCGGCGAGGCCGACATATTTGTCGTCGGGCGCGACCCGCGCCATTGCCACGGCGCGCTCCGCGAGTTTGGCGACGCCGTCGCCGCTGACGTCGTTGGTCGAGACCACCGCCTGGCGGCGTCCCACCAGCACCCGCAGTCCGACATCATCGCCTTCCGAGCGCTCGGATTCCTCGACCCTTCCGTCGCGCACCTCGACGCCCTGGGAAATGCCGCGCACCGCCACCGCATCGGCGGCATCCGCGCCGGCGCGCCTGGCAGCCTCGACCAGGCGCTGCGCCAGCGTGCTGAGGGCGGATTGATCGAACAGCGAGGATGAATCGGCTTTCGGCGACGGCGCGGCGGATGGTGAAGAGATCACGAATAAAATCCCGACGATTGGAGGATCGGCCGCAGATCGGCCGCTTCATGAGATGTGCCCGATTCACGCGGACTTCAAGCATTTCATGGGTCGAAAGCCAAACAATTTCGGACTTCCCGCAAGGTCTCGTCAATCATGCGGGCCAAGGTCTTGTCAATCATGCCGGCGAATGGCGGTCAGGTGACCTTCGGTTAACCAGCCTTTTTAAGCCGATACCGACACCGCTGCGGCAAGCTCGCTTGCATCGACCGGGAACATAATCCCGGCGGGGAGACAAGACCTTGAGGCGTCAAACAGCAACGAGCGGGATCAATCCCGCCGGGTCGGGCCGCGCATTGCGGCTCGACCCTCTTTCCCTGCCAGTCAGCTTCGATGCGCATGACAGCCGCGCCGACGGCGGCGTGCGGCAAGTCGAACTTCACCGCGAGCGCGTCGTGCTGCGTCGTGCGCTGCACGGCATGCAGATGGCGGTCAACGTTCGCGTCAGCGATTTTCTCGGCGTTGCCTTGCGCGGCATCGACGAGGCGCAGATCCTGGTGCTCGCGCATCGCGATCCGTCGCTGACGATTCCGCTGTGCGTGAGTTCCGACCGCGACGAGATCGCGGCGGCATGGCAGGCGTGGAGCGACATCTTCGCGCTTCCGCGCCTGACCGAAGAAGCCGCCCCGCAACCGGCGCCGCGGCGCCGGCGCCACAACACGATCCGGTCGCGGCGGCCGAAATTCCTGGTGCGGCGGCGCGGCGGCGATCTGCTCAATCCGGCCAATCTTCATCGCGGCGAGCGCGAGATCATCGCGCCGGAGTAGCGCGGCGAATGTAGGTCAGCGCGCTGGCTTCGATCGACGACCGCCGCGAGGACAAGGCTTGGAACGCTCATGTCCCTGACGCGGTGCGGCGCGCTGCGCCCGGGCCACGATGATGTGGGGGCCCCTTCAGCTCGAAGCCACCGTGCTCCAGACGCCGGCGCGCATCAGCGCATCCACCAGCAGGCCCGCGAACAGCAGCAGCCCGGCATCGCGGTTGGATTTGAAGATGCGCAGGCACAGCGCCGGATCGCCGATCCTGAGCCGGGCGATCTGCCAGGCGAGATGCGCGGCGAAGCCGGCAAGCCCGGTCCAGGCCGGCAAGCCCGCGCCGGCCGAGGCCAGCGCCATGCCGATCAGCACCACCGCCAGCCCGTAGAACGCCATCAGCGCCGGACGGGTGCGGGCACCGAACAACAGCGCGGTCGATTTGACGCCGATCAGCGCGTCGTCCTCGGCATCCTGATGGGCATAGATGGTGTCATAGCCGATCACCCAGGCGATCGACCCGGCGTAGAGCCAGAGCGCCGGCGCGTCGATCCGCGCCAAGGTCACGGCGAATCCCATCAGGGCGCCCCAGGAGAACGCCAGCCCGAGCACGATCTGCGGCCACCAGGTGATCCGCTTCATGAAGGGATAGACCGCGACGATGACCAGCGAGGCCGCGCCGGCGGCGACCGCGAAGCGGTTGAATTGCAGCAGCACCGCCAGACCGATCAGCGCCTGCAGCGCCAGAAAGGCCGCCGCCCGCGGCACGCCCACCTGGCCCGCGGGAATCGGCCGCGACCGGGTCCGTTCCACCAGCGCGTCGAGATCGCGATCGGTGATGTCGTTCCAGGTGCAGCCGGCGCCGCGCATGACGAAGGCGCCGACCAGGAACAAGGCGAGGATCATCGGCAATTGGCCGATGCTGCCGGCGACGACGGCAGCCAGCGCCGCCGACCACCAGCATGGCAGCAACAGAAGCCACGATCCGATCGGCCGGTCGAGACGGGAGAGCCGCAGATAGGGCCGCGACCATGGCGGGGCCCTGGTGTCGACCCAGTTGCCGGTGGCATCGGCAACGCGGGCGGCGGTGGCGCTCATCCGAACACGGTCTTGCTATTCGCCGTGCCGCTCCCGGATCTGAGGTTGCTGGCCGGCGCGGGCGGCAACGGCTGCAGGCCCCTGGAGGTGGCGGCAGCGGTCATCGCGTCAGGACGTTGCCGTTCAGGGTATCGAAGGTGCTGCCGCCCTTCTTGTTGGCGGTGGCCTCGGGAACCGTCGCCGCGGAGCCAAGCACCTCGCTCAGGCTCGGACCGGCAGGTCCCCTCTGCTGCGCCTGCTGCGCCATGTCGCAGACCTTCTTCTGCATTTCCTCGGTGTGCTTGTGGCCGGACTTCAGCTGTTCCGGTATCTGCGGCGGAATCCCGCACTTCGCCGCATTGGTCTCGACATATTTAATCATCTTGATTTCGGCCTGGCCGAAACTGCCGATCAGCTTGCAGGCTTCGTCCGGCGGCGCGTGGCGCTCGCTGGCGACCTTGATCAGCTTGCCGCGCTTCTCGGCGTCTTCGCGCAGCGGCAGGAATCCCTTCATGCATTGGTCCGCAGGACCGGCCTGCGCTGGACCCGGCCGCGCCGCGAGCCCGGCGCCGGTGAGCGGCGCTGCGCCGGTGACCGGAAACGAGGCGGCCGGGGCAGCTCCGTTGACCGGCGGAAATGCCGGATCGTTGGCTGGAGGAACTCCCTGGCCCCCGCGCAGCGGCGGAAATGCCGGATCGCTGGCCGCGGCCCCCTGGCCCGGCAGCGGTGCCGGAAACGCGTTCTGCGCAGCGACCCGGCCGGCATGGAGTGCGACCACGGCCAAGGTGACTGGCACAATCAAACGGCGGATGATCAAGACTGTTCCTCCGACAAGGTCCAACGGTCCCCAACCTCTTAAAAGCGCGATTTCCGATGGGGATTTACGATTCCTGCCACCGCTTAACAACCCGTCGAATTTGGCAACAGCGCGGCGTAGCGCCGCGCCGGACGGCAATATTTGCGCATATTCGCCCCTCTCCCCCGGCCGGCGCGCCGCGGCAAGGTCCCGCCCGCGGTCCGGACGTGCTCCAAATTGTCCATGGGCGCATGATCTTATGGTCAAACCGCCTGCACTGTTGCAATGGGATGCCGGAACAGCCGTTGGAACCGACCATGCCTCAGATCGATTTTCGCAGCCCCCGGCTTTTCGTCGATGCCCGCTTGGCCGCCGGCGAAACCGTGGCGCTCGAGCGCAACCAGAGCAACTACCTCGGCAACGTGCTGCGGCTGTCCGCAGGCGGAACCGTCCTGGTCTTCAACGGACGCGATGGCGAATGGCAGGCGTCGATTGCGGGCCGCAAACGGCCCGACGGACTGCTCATCGTCGCCCGGACCCGGCCCCAGGACCGCCTGCCCGACCTCGGCTATGTGTTTGCGCCGCTCAAGCATGCCAGGCTCGACTACATGGTGCAGAAGGCGGTCGAGATGGGAGCATCGTCGCTGCAGCCGGTTCTGACCCGCCTGACCCAGGTCGCCAGGGTCAATGGCGAGCGGATGCGCGCCAACGTGGTCGAGGCAGCCGAGCAATGCGGCATCCTGAGCCTTGCCGCCGTCGCCGAACCGGTGGCGCTCGATCGCTATTTGAGCGGGCGCGGGGGGCAGCGGCTGCTGGTGTTCTGCGACGAGGCGGCCGACGCCACCGATTCCCTGCAGGCGCTGCGCAGCCATCAGCCGGTTTCGGATGGGATCGACGTTCTGGTCGGCCCCGAGGGCGGATTTGCCGACGAGGAGCGCGCCACCCTGCTGCGGCAACCCCGGATCCTGCGGCTATCGCTGGGGCCCCGGATCCTGCGCGCCGATACCGCCGCGGTGGCGGCGCTGGCGCTGGTGCAGGCCGCACTTGGCGACTGGACCGATGGCCGGATAGGCGGATAGGACTGGGCTTCACCCGCGGTCCATGGCCTGTCATTAAGCCACTTGGCCGATGCCGGTCGAAACCCCGTGCCGGCCGTGCTAAGGGGCTGCGCCCGGCTCTGCCCCGATGGAACCCGTTTTTTCGGATATTTGGACTTCGCAATGACCCTGACCGCCGCCCCTCGTGCGCCCGGATCCGCCGCATGGGCGGATGCCCTGCTGTTGTCGTTCGCGCAGGCCGGCTACCTGCTGGCCGAGCCGGCGATCCTGCAGCCCGCCGAGCCGTTCCTCGATCTGTCCGGCGAGGACATCCGGAAAAGCCTCTATCTGACCACCGATCCCGAGGGCGAGGAATTGTGCCTGCGGCCCGATCTCACCATTCCGGTGGCGCGGGATTACCTCGCCTCGCCGCGCGCCGGCCAGCCCGCCGGATTCAGCTATCTCGGGCCGGTGTTTCGCTATCGCGGCGGCCGGCCCAGCGAGTTCCTGCAGGCCGGCATCGAATCATTCGGACGGCAGGATCGCGCCGCCGCCGACGCCGAGATGCTGGCGCTGGCGCTCGAGGCGACCGCCGCGTTCGGGCTGACCGAGGTCGACATTCGCACCGGCGACGTGGCGCTGTTCATTGCGCTGATCGACGCGCTCGACCTCTACCCGGTCTGGCGGCGGCGGCTGATCAAGGACTTCAACCGCAAGATCAGCCTAGAGCAGGATCTCGAGCGGCTGACGCTGGCGACCGGTTCTGCCCGCAACGAATATGAGGGTGTGCTGGCCGCGCTGGCCGGCTCCGACCGCAAGGCGGCGCTGGCATTGGTCACCGACCTGATGTCGATCGCCGGCACCACCAATGTCGGCGGCCGCTCGGTTTCGGAGATCGCCGACCGCTTCCTCGAACAGTCGACATTGAAGGGCGGCGCGCTGCCGCGCGATGCGCTCGACCTGATCAAGCGCTTCCTGGCGATCGCGGGCGACCCCGACGATGCGATCGCGCGACTGCGCGCGCTGGCCGACGACGCAAAGCTCGACCTTGCAGCCGCGATCGACGGCTTCGAAAGCCGCGTCGGGTTCATGGCCGCACGCGGCATAGCTACCGGCCGGATGCGCTTTTCCACCTCGTTCGGGCGCGGCCTTGATTATTATACCGGCTTCGAGTTCGAACTGCACGCCAGGGCCGATGCGGTCGAGCCGCTGGTGGCGGGCGGACGCTATGACGGACTGATGACCCAGCTTGGCGCCGGCACCCCGATTCCCGCGGTCGGCTTTTCGGTGTGGGTGGAAGCCCTGATCGAGCTCGGCCGCGAGCCGGCCGCAAGCGGACCGGTCGGGAGCGGCTCATGACGACGCCATTCGTACTTGCGGTTCCATCGAAGGGCCGGCTGCAGGAAAATGCCGAGGCGTTCTTCTCGCGCGCCGGGCTTGCGCTGGCCAAACCGCGCGGCGCCCGCGACTATCGCGGCACCATCAACGGACTCGACAATGTCGAGATCGCCTATCTCTCGGCAAGCGAGATCGCCTCGCAGCTCGCCCGCGGCGCGGTGCATCTCGGCGTCACCGGCGAGGATCTGGTGCGCGAGAGCATCGCCGATGCCGACAGGCGCGTCGCGCTGATCGACAGCCTGGGCTTTGGCAGCGCCAATGTCGTGGTGGCGGTGCCGCAGGCCTGGATCGACGTCCGCACCATGGCCGATCTCGACGACGTCACCACCGGCTTCCGCGCCCAGCATAACCGGCGGATGCGGGTCGCCACCAAATACATCAACCTGACCCGGACATTCTTCGCCGCCCACGGCGTCGTCGATTACCGCATTGTCGAGAGCGCCGGCGCCACCGAAGGCGCTCCGGCGGTCGGCACCGCCGAAATGATCGTCGACATCACGACGACCGGCGCCACCCTTGCCGCCAACGGGCTCAAGGTGCTCGACGACGGCGTGATCCTGCGCAGCCAGGCCAACCTGGTGGCCTCGCGGGACGCCGACTGGTCGAGCGCGGCGCGCGAGACCGCGCGCGTCATCCTCGATCACATCGCCGCCCGGGCGCGCGCCAGCAAATACCGCGAGGTGCGCACCCGCTTTGCCGGATGCGACGCCGCTTTGCTGGCCGAGGCCCATAACCGCTTCGGCGTGGTCTCGCCGTTCGGCGGACCGACCTCTTCGGGAATGGTGACGCTGCACTGTCCGCCGGCGCAGCTTTACGCGCTCGGCAGCTTTCTTCGCGGCCACGGCGCCGAGACGGTTTCGGTGGCGTCGCTCGACTATGTGCTCGACCGCGAGAATCCGCTGTTCGCCAGGCTCGAGGCCTTCCTCCGGCAGTGAGACCGGTCGCCGCCGCGGATCGCTGTGGCGACAATGCGCCGCGATTGCCATATATGTCGCTTACCCGAACGGTTGAGACCTGATCGATGATGCTCGGTACGGACGTTTCTGGCTTTTCGACCACCGCGGCCTCGGCCGCGGCGCAGGGTCTGTCGATTGTCGTGCCGGTGTACAACGAGGCCGCCGGACTGGCGGCGCTGCACGCGCGGCTTGGCGAACGGGCCAGCGCGCTCAGGCAGCGCTACGGGCTCGGCTGCGAGGTGCTGTATGTCGACGACGGCAGCACCGATGCGACGCTGGCGATCGCGCGCGGGCTTGCGGCCGACGCGCTCGATGTCCAGGTGGTGTCGCTGTCACGCAATTTCGGCAAGGAAGCCGCGCTGATGGCGGGACTCGACCACGCCCGCCGCGGCGCGGTGCTGTTCATGGACGGCGACGGTCAGCATCCGCCGGACCTCGTCGAACAGCTGGTCCGGCACTGGATCGAGGGCGGCTACGACGTGGTCTATACCGCCAAGGCCCATCGCGACAACGAATCGCTGCTGCGACGGATTGCCGTGCATGGCTTTTACGGACTGATCAATTGGGGCGCGCGGCAGAAAATCCCGGAAGATGCCGGCGACTTCCGCCTGCTGTCGCCGCGCGCGGTGGCGGCGCTGCGGCAGCTGCCGGAGCGCAATCGTTTTTTCAAGGGCCTGGCGAGCTGGATCGGATTCCGCCAGATCCGCGTCGACTACGAGCCCGCCGCCCGCGCGCACGGCATCACCACCTTCAGCGCCGGCCGGCTGGTCGGACTTTCGATCGAGGGCCTGACCTCCTTCTCGGTGGCGCCGCTGCGGCTTGCCAGCCTGCTCGGAGCCCTGCTCGCCTCGGTCGCCTTCCTGTTCGGCCTTTCCATCCTCTGGGAAACCCTGGTGACCGGAAAATCGGTTCCCGGCTATCCCTCGCTGGTGGTCGGCCTGATGACCATCGGCGGCGTGCAGCTGATCATGATCGGCATTGTCGGCGAATATATCGGCAAGATCCTGTCCGAGCTGAAGGCCCGTCCGATCTATTTCGTGGCGGAGCACACCGAAAAGCGGGTCGCGAACGAAAGCAGCGCCAGCGAAAGGACCGCCGCCGAATGAACGACGCCGCGCCGTCGCGCCGGATCTGGCTGTGCGCCGACGATTACGGTCTCAGTCCCGGCGTCAACCGGGCCATTCGCGATTTGATCGCGCGCGGCCGGCTCAATGCGACCTCGGCGATGGTGGTCGGCCCGGCCATCGGCCGCGACGAAGCCGCAAGCCTTGCCGCCGTCGCCGCTGACCGTCCGCGCTGCGCCATCGGCCTGCATGTCACCCTGACCGCGCCGTTTCGTCCGCTGACCATGCACTTCCAGCCGCTCGACGGCGGCATGTTCCCGGGCTTTGCGAAACTGCTGCGTGCCGGCCTGCTGCGGCGGCTCGATCCCGAAATCATCCAGGCCGAACTGACGGTGCAGCTCACAGCCTTCGGCGAACTGTTCGGCCGCGCGCCGGATTTTGTCGACGGTCACCAGCACGCCCAGCTGTTTCCGCAGGTGCGCGACGCGTTCCTGGCGGCGGTGAAACAGGCCGCACCCGGCGCCTGGGTTCGCCAGGGTGGCCGCAACCAGCCGCTGGCCCGGCGGCTCGGCGCCCCGAAGGCGCTGGTTCTCGACATCCTCAGCGCGCAATTCCGCCGGCGCGCCGCGCGCGCCGAACTCGCCTTCAACCCCGGATTCGCCGGCGCCTATGATTTCTCCCGACAACCCGATTTCGGGTCGCTGATGCGGCAGTTTCTCGACGGGATCCCGGAGAACGGCCTGATCATGTGCCATCCGGGATTTGTCGATGATATCCTGGTCGAACTCGACCCGTTCACCGCGCAGCGCGAACACGAACATGCTTTTCTCGGCGGCGAGCAGTTCCCGCCGCTGCTGGCTGCGAACAAGGTGACCCTGGGCTGAGCCCGGCGGGCGCCCGGGCCATCCGTAAATTTAATTCCGCCCGGCACTACTGGCGACACAAACCGCCCCTAGATTCTCCCCGCGCTTCTCAGCGAGGGAGACCATGCGATGATACCGCAAGAACGCCAATTGGTTGACGACCTTTTCGACCGGCTCTCGAAGATGGAGGGCGCGCCGCGCGATCCGGACGCTGTCGCCGCCATCGCGCAGGGCCTGCGGGCGGCGCCCAACGCGGTTTACGCACTGGTCCAGACGGTGCTGGTCCAGGACGAGGCGCTCAAGCGCGCCAATGCCCGCATCCAGGAGCTCGAGGCTGCCGGCAGCCCGCAGCAAACCCAATCCGGCGGATTCCTCGATTCGATGCGCGAGACGATTTTCGGGCAGAGCCCGCCGCACGGCTCGGTGCCGAACGTCCGCCCGCCGGAGGTCGCCAGCCGACCGGTCTGGAACAGCGGCCAGGTGATGCAGCAGGCGCCGGCGGCGGCACCCTATAACCAGGCGCCCTACGGGGCGCCGCAGGCGCCGATCGGCGCCGGCGGCTCGTTTCTTGGAACCGCGGCGGCGGCGGCCGCCGGCGTGGTCGGCGGATCGCTGCTGCTCGGCAGCATCCGTTCGATGATGGGGGGCAGCCATTACGGCTTCGGCGATGCCGGCGCCTTGGGCGACAGGGTCGCGAGCCCGTCGCCGTGGAGCGATCAATCCGGC